>Ga0163144_10019888_pt1 | contig 13469 bp, 13 predicted proteins | sample OliLak19BULKMAT1_FD_123175 | JGI IMG/M metagenome (GOLD analysis project Ga0163144, IMG submission 123175) | Freshwater microbial mat bacterial communities from Lake Vanda, McMurdo Dry Valleys, Antarctica - Oligotrophic Lake LV.19.BULKMAT1 | ecosystem: Environmental > Aquatic > Freshwater >... | reverse complement strand
AATGCTTCTCGCTCATGACATTGATACATTCAATCAAAAGCTCATTGACTGGTTACTTTGGTACAACACCAGAAGACCTCACTGGACACTTGGACTCATTTCACCTTTGAGGTATATTGTATCCACATTACCAGAATCGGAGTGCCATATGTTATGGACTAGTACATTTCATTGACTTCGGTGTACACTTAAGATACACTAATTTTATGATTATAAAATTCATAAATATTAAAAATTTTCGTCAAAACATAGCTAAATATTCAGAGAATGCTCAACTTGGGAAAAAGCGATTTATTATTATGAATCGTAATACTCCACTTTTTGAGATTAAACCTTTTGCGAAAAATGCGAATTTCAATAGTATAATTGAGGATATTATTGATGCTAAAAAAGATATAGACAAAGGACGACTCTATTCACACAAAGAAGTATTGGCGCAATTAAGTTAATATGGCTCAGATATCTAATCTTAAATATACAGAGCATGCACTTTCCGATCTAAAAAAGATTGATAAAAAAATAGCCCTTCGAATTGTTGTAAAAATAAAAGAGAACAGTGAACTAAAAAATCCTCTTATTAGAGCTAAGCAACTTTCTGGTGTGTTTACTAATATATATAGATATAGAATAGGAGATTATCGAGCTTTGTTTGAAATAAACGATAAAGGTTCTATGAATATTCTCATAGTTTTACGAGTTAAGTATAGAAAAGATGCTTATAAACTTTAACTCTTTTTTGAGGATTAAAATAATTGATTTCATTCACAAATCCTGATACTATATTCTTATGAAAACTAGAAAATCATTATGGATAGTAGGAATAATTGCTTTTATTCTTATCAGTCTATTTACATCTATAGTCACTCTTATTGTCGACTGGTGGTGGTTTTCTGAAGTGGGCTATACTGAAATTTTTATTACCTCATTGGTCGTCAAAGTGGCTCTGGGTTTAGTAGTTTCAATTTTCGTCGCGTTATTTCTCCTTGTTAATTTTCTTGTAGCTGTCCCCTCTAAAACTCCTTGGGCTGTCGTATTACCAGAAAATATTCTTGGCCGTCCCATAAATCTTGATAGTCGTTTAGTAAAGAAGCTGGGCATTACAATCATTCTTGTCATAGCAGTCCTTTTGGGGCTTGCAGCGTCCTCGGAGTGGCAAGACGTGCTAAAGTTTTTTTCATCTACACCCTTTGGCATAGTCGATCCTATTTTCGGAAAAGATATTGCTTTTTATATTTTCTCTCTCCCTATTATCACTTTTGGATTAGGTCTTTTTAAAACTATAGTTCTTATCTCGCTTATCGGATGTTCTGCGATATATGTTTTACGCGGTAGTCTGAATCTCTCAAGTTTTATTGCTAAATTCAGACGATTAAGTCTCCATGGGCAGAACCAGCCTTTTTTGGAGGGAATAGAGCAAAAAGAGACACTACCCAGAGCGCGAATTCATGTTGCTGTTCTTCTCGTTCTATTTTTTATAACAATGGCGATCAGCACCTATCTTTCCTTGTTCAAACTTCTTACCAGCCAAAGTGGACAAGTATATGGCGCTGTATTTACGGATGTGCATGTGATGGTACCGATTCTTTGGGCATCTATTTTAGCAATTATTTTTACTTCTCTAGCCGTTCTCTATTGGGGAAAAAGTGGAAAGACCAAATTCCTTTTTGGCTCGATTATTCTTTATTTTCTAGTAGGTTTTGCCTCCAGTATTATTCCGTCTGTTTTCCAAAAATTGATTGTTGCTCCCAACGAGCTCGTCAAAGAAACGCCTTTTATTAAACATAATATAACGGCCACTCGTATGGCATACGGCTTGGATGAGGTGGAAGAGCGGGAGATTGGAGGTGATAAACCGCTTACTGCAAAGGATATTGTGAGCAATAACCTTACTATTAAAAATGTCCGCCTGTGGGACAGAGCACCGCTTCTATCCACTTTTTCTCAACTACAGGAGATACGAACCTACTATGAGTTTGCTTCTGTTGATAATGACCGATACACCATCGATGGCGAAATACGGCAGATTATGCTCTCTCCCAGAGAGTTATCATCGGAAAGCTTGCCGAACAGAAATTGGATAAACGAGCGACTGACGTTTACTCATGGATACGGCGTTGCCGCAGGACATGTCAACCAGGTGACTGCCGAAGGACTCCCAGTCTTATTTGTGAAAGATCTACCTCCAAAATCAGATGTGAAAGAACTTTCTATCACTCGCCCTGAAATATATTATGGTGAATTGGTGAATGATTATGTATTCGTCAAAACAAAGTCTAGGGAATTTGATTATCCAAAGGGAGAAGAAAATGTATACAGCACTTATGGAGGTAAGGGTGGAGTAGAAATAAATTCCCTGACTAAACGCCTTTTGTATGCCATACACTTTAGGTCGCTAAAATTACTTTTATCAAACGATATTATCAAAGAGAGCAGGGTTCTTTACTACCGTAATATCAAGGAAAGAATTGCAAAGATTGCCCCATTCCTCACCTTTGACCGTGATCCTTATGCTGTCGTTGCCGAAGGGAAAATCTATTGGATTGCTGACGCTTACACTACGAGTGATCGTTATCCGTATTCCCAACCTATGCTACTCAATGGTAGTCAAGTGAACTATATAAGGAATTCGGTAAAGGTTGTTGTCGATGCATATGATGGATCGGTTACTTTATACCTAGCCGACACGGAAGACCCTATCATTGGCACTTATGCAAAAATCTTTCCCAAAATGTTCCAACCTCTTTCCGGGATGCCAAAGAGTTTAAGTAGTCACCTACGATATCCCGAAGATATATTTACTCTCCAGAGTGCCATTTACGCTACCTACCATATGGATGACCCGCAGATTTTTTACAACAAGGAAGATCAGTGGGAAGTACCAGCTATTGCAGTTGAGGGAGAACGCGCAACGACTGGTGGAATTCCAGCCATGACTCCGAGACACATGATCATGAAACTTCCGACTGAAAAGAAAGAGGAGTATATTCTGATGTTGCCATTTACTCCGCGTGCCAAAGACAATCTCTCTGCTTGGATGGTCGCTAGAAATGATGGGGTAAACTACGGTAAACTTTCGGTGTATCGTTTTCCAAAACAAAAGCTTATATTCGGTCCAAAGCAGGTCATCGGTCGCATCAATCAGGATGCGGAAATCAGTCGTCAGATTTCGCTTTGGGATCAGGGTGGATCTCAGGTTATTCAAGGGTCGCTGTTAGTTATTCCTATTGAAGAATCTCTTATCTATGTTCGCCCTCTATATCTCAAAGCCGATACAGGGAAGATTCCAGAACTGAAACGAGTTATCGTGGCGTATGAGAACAGTGTGGCTATGGAGGAGACTCTTGAAGCTGGGCTTGCTCGGATTTTTGGCGGATTCTCTGCGTCACCGCGCGGTTCCGATAGAAGTGTGGAGCAGACAATTCCTCAGATTATTCCTTTACAATCAACAAATACAGGAGAGCTTGGGTCACAAGCAAACCAAGCTTATGAAGCCGCTCTCCGCGCCCAACGAGAGGGCGACTGGTCAAGGTATGGAGAGGAAATAAAAAGATTGGGGGAGATTTTAAACAAGCTTAGAAAGTAAAATATAATCATGAAAATTTTAGGGTTTAAATTAAAGGTTTTTGAAATCTGTTTCCTATTCTCGGGTCTAGCCATGCTCGCTTCTCTCCCGTGGATTAACGGCTTTGGTTTTAACCTGTGGTTTTTTGCCAAAATTGCTTATTTTACAGGTATTGTATTTTTTATTAGCGACGTAATGCGAGTGAAATGAGAAAGACTACTTTATTATTTCCGAGCCGGGGAGCTAATATTGTACCCAGTTATATTATTGACGTAATTTCCAAGAATAAACATGGAGTTTAACTTTCCCGATTTTATCAGACTTATAATCCAGCTTTGTTTGGCGGTCGCCGGGGCCAGCGCCTTTTGGGGATTTGTTTTGACTCAAAGAGCCAAAAGAGATCTTGTGCATAAGAATGAGTATGAAAAAATTGTTGAAATTATGGCCAAGATTTTTGCTTTCTCGTCTGTTCTGTTTTTACTATTTTGGTTTCTGGCTTCAAATTTTATCTTTCAAGCTATAAGCTTTGCCCATGAAGGTATAAAGATCGATCCGACAAACGAATATATCCGCGCTGGTTTTTCGGCTAGCACCTTTTTTGTTGCCGTCCTCTCTATTTTTGTCTTGCTTGGCATAAACTATCTCATTTTCAACAAAGCTAAATTCCAGAAGTTGGCTTCAAGGCTTTTCTTTGTTCAATTTCTGCTCATCTCTATAATTATTTCACTTCAAGTTTTGAAACCGGCTTTTGATAAAGAACAACTTTTCTTTATTTTTCATAATTTTCATTCAATTTTTACCCTAGCTAGCGTAGTCTTGATTGATATTCTTTATCTGACTACTTTTAGAAATAATTCCCTCAAGCCGATTCTTTATAATTTTTTCCCATGGATCAGTGTAGGAATTTGGATTGGTTTGGGTCTTGATTTTAGCAGTGTTTTTTTAATTCTGCCAGAAGCGCTTCTACTCAACTCCCAATTCTTATTGTCGCAGAGTGTGGTGGCGATCATAATCCTCAATGGGACTTTACTGTCAAGTAGGGCAAATGATTATTTGATTGATGGCTTAAAACTAGAGGGAACAAAAAAATTCAAAACTTCATTTCAACAGGTATTTCACTGGTCCGGCTCTATCTCTATTGTTTCTTGGCTAACCATATATTCTGTTGATTTTTTCAAATTTACTGCAAGTTTTACATTCTTATTTTTAAGTTACATCATGTTTATATTTTTAGCTAGGTTCGCCTATGAAATTATTGATCGCAAATTTTTAAAATCAGAACCGCTTGAACTGAACTGAAAATGATGTTAAATTATAAAAATGTCAGACGAGACAAAAAGAATACATTTTTATGAATAAATTAAAAACAACTTTGCTTTTAGGAGGACTCACTGGCCTTGTGCTCGCAGTAGGGTTTTATTTTGGCGGGCAAAACGGTGCTCTCATTGCTCTTGTTCTCTCGGCAGTCATGAATCTCGGCTCGTACTGGTTTTCCGACAAAATTGTTCTGGCCATATATCACGCAAAAGAAATTTCTCAAAATGACAATCCGCAACTCCATGCAACGATAGAAGAATTGGCACAAAAAGCAAAACTTCCAAAACCAAAATTATATCTGGTTGACTTGCCTATTCCCAACGCTTTTGCCACTGGAAGAAACGAAAACCATGCGGTAGTAGCTGTAACAAGCGGTATCCTCAAATTATTAAACGAGGAAGAGCTTCGTGGTGTGCTTGCTCACGAACTCTCACATATCAAAAACAAGGACATTTTAATTTCAAGTATTGCCGCAACACTCGCCGGAGCGATTTCCTATCTCGCACAAATGGCATATTTCGTCGGAATGTTTGGTGGTGGTTCTCGCGATAATTCGCGAAGTGGCGGCAATGCCTTTGGCATGATTGCGCTTTTGATTCTTACACCAATTATTGCAACCCTACTTCATCTTGCTATTTCTCGCTCACGAGAATACTTGGCTGACGAAACTGCTGCCGACATCTCAAAAGATCCACACGGCTTAGCAAATGCCCTCAAGAAATTGCATAGCTATTCCCATACTCATCCATTGGTTGGTGAACCAAAATACGAGGCCACAGCACACCTTTTTATTGTAAATCCTTTTAAGCCATCGTTTCTCATGTCTTTTTTCTCAACTCATCCGCCGATGGAAGAGCGAGTAAAAAGATTGGAAGCGATTGGTCGATAAACGGAAGAGGAAGTTGGAGCTGAAACGGTGACGCTCATGGAAATTAAAACTATGTTGGATCGGGTTATAAAACACCTGAACGAAAAGGTGTAATCACGAATGGATTCTCCACAAATGATGGTTTAAATTTAAGAAAGAAGTTTTTTGCGACTGTGCAATATTATTTTTAATAAGTCTAGTTTACAAAACATCTCCATCTATATATACTTATTGTTATTAAGGTTCACTTTTTATACACATGTCGTGAATTTTTTCTCTCAAAATTACTGCAAATATACCGTGAATTGAATTAAGTTAAGTCAAATTTCCAAATTTAGGAAATGCATTTCGTCTATTGATGTGGAAAGTTGCGCAACAATCTCTATAACAAGAGACTTTATATAAGGTGCATGTTTAATCAAAAAAGCGTATAATTTGGTCAATAATAATGTTATGAATTATAAAATATCCGAAAATTTGTTGACAATAGGAGAAGCTAGTAAATGGGCTTCCAATTTTCTCAAAAGAGATGTTTCTGATTTTAATATTTCTTATCTTGTTCAGTATGGAAAAGTAAAAAAACATGGCGAGAACGGCTCCACGATGATTGATTTAAATGATTTAAAAAAATATTACGATTCGTATAATGGTAAACGCGAAGCAAGTTGGAAAAAAAATCTAGGTAATGATTTAAATTGGACACTTTCATTTGATAACTTAAGGGAAGTAGATACTACGAAACATGTTCACCGACTCCACCCATATAAAGGTAAATATATTCCACAGCTTGTTGAATATTTTATAGACAATCACACTGATGATTTTAAGAAAGAAGCTTATTTCAAAGTTGGTGATATTATTCTTGATCCGTTTTTGGGTTCAGGTACGACGATTATTCAATCTCTTGAGATGGGGATTCATTCTGTCGGCATAGATGTTTCAGAATTTAATTGTATGATTGCAAGCTCTAAAGCAACTCATTATGATGATGAGTATTTACAGAAGGCAATCAAAAAATTACTCGCTTCGCTCGATTCCTTTGAGCACGACAATAAAATTCAAGAATTTGAAAAAGAACTTTTAGTAGAGCTTGCAAAGTTTAACGGCGTACACTTCCCAGGCTATGACTTCAAATACAAAGTCAATCAAGGAAACTTTGATGAAAATAAATTTGCTTCAGAAAAAGAAAAAGATTTTTTACCTGTTTATCAGAAATTACTCAAAAAGTACTCAATCAAACTAAAACAAGATAAATCCGATTCATTTCTCGATGTTTGGTTTATGGATAATGTTCGCAGTGAGATTGACCATGTATTCCAGACAATCAAACAAGAAAAAGATGTTAAAACAAGAAAAATCCTCGCACTTATTTTAAGCAGAACAATCAGATCATGCCGTGCGACTACGCATAGCGACCTAGCAACACTCAAAGAGCCTCAACTTACGACTTATTACTGCTACAAACATAAGAAAATCTGCAAACCACTTTTTTCTATAGCAAGTATGCTTAATCGCTATGCTATAGATACATTAAGTAGAATTAGGAAATTTAACAGATTGCGAAAACCCGTTCACTACTCTGTTTTAACTGGTGACTCAAGAGCCGTTAATATTTTTGAGAAAATAGAGAAGCAAAATCCAGAATTTTCTAAGATTCTAAAAAAACAAAAAATAGCTGGCATTTTTTGCTCACCTCCATATGTTGGACAAATTGACTATCACGAACAGCACGCTTACGCTTACGATTTACTCGGATTTAAACGCAAGGATGATTTAGAAATAGGTCCTCTTTACAAAGGACAAGGACAAGAAGCTCGCCGGTCTTATGCACAAGGAATTGTAGATGTGCTAAACAACTGCAAGCAATATCTAAAAAAAGATTTCGATATTTTCCTTGTCGCAAATGATAAATACAATTTGTATCCGGAAATTTCAGGAAATGCAGGGATGAAAATTGTTAATCAATTCAAGCGACCTGTGTTAAACCGAACGGAGCGAGATCGAAACCCTTATTCAGAAATAATATTTCATTTAAAATCATTATGAAAAAAGAAAAAATACTTTATGCTATCACACGCGACGATATTAAAAATGTTTCCGTTGAAATAAATATTTCTGTGTTGGAAAAAGATTTACCTTTTATTAAGGACAAAATCGGGGATTTCATTGGAGATAAATGGCATGATGCCGTCGAATATGCTCTTTGTGCGTTAGAAGAAACCAAAAAACAATAACATGGCTTTATCAAAAGAACAAATAAAAAATGTTGAGGATGTATTAAAAGCAAGTTTACGAAATAAGTTTAAAAATTATAGTCCAGAACCGGCGTCAATGCCTTTTCACACAAGATTATTAGGTAAAGATAGACTAGCTTTGTATTCTTTTATTCATTCCCTCAATACAAATTTTGGAACAAGTATTTTCGAGCCGGTTGGTCTTGCTTTAGCCCAAAAGAATTTTAAAATGGCTGTTTCGCAAGCTACAGCAGGAGATAAAATGAGTAGCGGAGCACAAGCAGAAATTCAGAAAATTATTGATGGTCTCACTACAGCTACGGCAACACCCAATAAACAGGAAGAAATCGAGAGAATACGAAAAGTCTGTCAAACAGGTGAAATGATTAAGGTTAAACCGACTAAAGTCGATTTAATGTTTGAATCAAAAGATGGTAAATACTTCTTGTTTGATATTAAAACTGCAAAACCAAATGCAGGCGGTTTTAAAGAATTTAAACGCACATTACTTGAATGGGTTGCTGTTGTTTTAGCAAATAAACCTGATGCAAAAATAAATACCCTTATAGCAATTCCATATAATCCATACGAACCAGAACCGTACACTCGTTGGACAATGCGAGGAATGCTAGATTTGGATAATGAGCTTAAAGTAGCAGATGAATTTTGGGATTTTCTTGGTGGTAAAAATACATATAAAGATTTACTGGATTGTTTTGAGAGAGTGGGTATTGAATTAAGAGATGAAATTGATAAATACTTTAAAAGATTCTACAAAGAGTGAAAACAAGATTATTTTCAATGTCCTACTTCACCTACATCCTCCTTTGTTCCGACAAAACTCTCTATGTCGGCTCTACTAATGATCTCAAACATCGTCTACATGCTCATAATCATCTAAAATCGGGAGCGCATTATACAAAGATTCGTCGGCCAGTGGTTTTAAAATATAGTGAAAAGTTTCAAACATATACAAAAGCTCGTGCTAGAGAAGCGGAGATAAAAAGAATGAAAAGAGAAGATAAGATGAAACTTTTGGTATAATTGTCGATATGTTTTACAAAATAATAAGACGAACATTTAAACGTCGCCGTAAGTCACAAAAATCACCAAATCGCTCTGACTATATTTCTCGAAAAGAAAAAGCCAGAATTTTTGTCGTTCTACGTCTTGAGTACTTTACAGGAGAATATATAAAGCTCGATCCATTATACAAAGATTCATTGAAATATCGTCGACTAGCCATAAGAAACCAGAGATCGAGGTGGGGAAGTTGTTCATCTAGGAAGAATTTAAATTTTAATTATCGAATTATTGATCTTTCACTAGAACTTCAGGACTATGTTATTGTTCATGAACTCTGTCATCTAAAAGAATTGCACCACAAAGAGAGCTTTTGGCAAATGATGGAACTAATAATTCCAAGAGCTAGAGAATTTCATGACAAAGCTCGAAAAATGAGAATATCCTGATAGACATTTCTTTTTTTTATGGCTAATTGTAGGCATTTTATGGCATTTTCTCTCCAATATGATAATGTATGTCTATGGCAAATGACTCTAGTAAAAATAGTGTTTTAAACTTAAAAAAAAGGGCATACACCTATCTATCAAACGATATCGGTATTGATCTTGGTACAGCAAATACTCTAGTTTATCTACGAGGTCATGGAATAGTGGTCAATGAACCTTCGGTTGTTGCTGTAAATCAAAAAACTGGAAGAGTGGTAGCTGTGGGAACTGAAGCAAAGAATATGCTTGGAAGAACTCCAGCCCACATCACTGCTATTCGTCCATTGGTTGACGGAGTTATTTCTGATTTTGAAGTTACCGAAGAAATGATCGCCTATCTTGTAAAAAAAGCTGAGCAGTATTCAAAAAAAATGTTGGGACCAAGGGTTGTAGTAGGTGTTCCATCTGGAGTAACAAACGTCGAGATCCGAGCAGTGAGAGATGCTACGGAAAATGCTGGAGCTCGTGAAGTTTATATAGTTGAGGAACCAATGGCGGGAGCTATCGGTATACGACTCCCAATACATGAACCTGTGGGAAGTATGATCATCGATATCGGTGGTGGAACTACAGATATCGCTATCATTTCTCTTGGGGGTATTGTTAGATCAAAAAATCTGAGAGTAGCTGGAGACAAGCTCAATAGCGACATCATGTCATACATAAGAAATGAGTTCAAGATTCTTATTGGCGAAAAAACTGCAGAGTATATAAAACTAGCAGTAGGTGCAGTTGTTTCGGGAGATCCACTAGAGACGACAGTCCGAGGTCGAGATCTCATAACTGGTTTACCTAGAGAAGTGGTCATCACAGATTCTGATATACGTGAGGCTATGGCAAGTTCGATAGATAGTCTTGTCGAAGCTACTAGAGAAGTTCTAGAAACTACTCCACCAGAAATCCTTTCTGATGTTATGAATAGGGGAGTTCATCTAGTAGGTGGTGGAGCGTTGATAAAAGGTCTCGATGTCCTACTTTCTACAACTTTAAAAATTCCAGTCTATATTGCAGAAGATCCACTAACAGCTATTGCTAGAGGTACTGGGATTATTTTGGAAGACCTCGATACTTATAAAGATGTTTTAATTCAAAATGAAGATGAGTTACGTTATCAAAACTAACCTAAAAAATAAAAGTCGTTTCCCTCTAACTCTGAGAATAGTCGTGATTGCGATCATTGTACTTGGGTTATTTTATCTACTTGCTCCTCGAGCTCTACCTTCTTTTTTTACAACTCTGGCATCACCATTTTGGAATTTTGAAAAAAAAGTTCGTTATGGTTCTGCTTTTGTAAATGTAGAAGACTTGATCAAAGAAAATGAAGAGTTAAAAAGAAAAGTTATAGAAAATAGCAATAGTTATCTTGGTCTAGAACTTCTAAAAAAAGAAAATGAAAATCTCAAAATCTTTCTTGGAAGAAAATCTACCGATCCTAAAGATATGATCCTTTCGGTCATCTTGAAAAAGCCACCATATTCTGCTTATGATATTTTTGTCATTGATATTGGTAGTGACTATGGTATAGCTGTTGGAGACAGAGTCTATGCTCTTGGTCCTATACCTATAGGTGAGATCGCAGAAGTTCTGGGAAAAACATCGAAAGTAAAACTCTACTCATCTATTGGAGAAAAATGGGATGTTTTGATAGGAGAAAAAAATATTGAAGCTATCGCTTTGGGCCGAGGAGGTGGGGTACTAGAAGCTACACTCCCTAGAGATACAAAGATTAAAAAAGGAGAAACAGTTTCTATTCCCGCACTATCCGATTCTTTTTTTGCTTTAGTTGAAGATATTGTTTCAGACTCAACAAATCCTTTCTCCACCATTTTATTTAAACAACCTATAAACATTTACGAAATGAGATGGGTCGAAGTCGAGAAAAATTCTAATCAAAAAATATGATAGATAAAAGACATTTACCGCGTATAGTTTCTGCTCTTGTTATGATCACTCTTATTCTCTGGGGATATTGGTGGATTACTTGGTCATTAGCCATAATTCTTCTTTTTGTTTTCAAGTCATATTATGAAATAATTGTTTGGGGAATAGTCTACGATGCGCTCTACGGACTGACATTGCTTCAATTCTCAAATATACCTTTAGTTTTCAGTATCTCATCGATCATACTCTTCCTTATATTTTTCTTTTTGAGAAGAAACCTACTTATCTATGAAGAATCATAAAAAAAAATTCAGTCAAAAAATAAATCCAGAGGAGATCTTTATGGATTCTCACAATCTTCCAGATTTTGACAATGACCAGTTTGAAGGACGACTCGATAAACCTATCTCAAGCTTGAGTCTTATTGCTCTAGCTTCCTTTTTCTTTTTAATTATGGGGGTATATTCTGTGAGGGCTTGGACTTTACAGATTAAAAATGGTGATGCTTATACACAGAGATCAGAGAACAATCGTCTTCGTCACACACCACTTTTTGCTTCTAGGGGAGTTATCTATGATAGGAATGGTGTAGAGCTGGCTTGGAATTCTCCTAGCGATGATCCAGATATATCTTTTCGTAAATACAGCAATGATCCTGGTCTTTCTCATGTTGTAGGTTATGTTCAGTATCCATCAAAAGATAGTTCAGGATTTTATTATAAAGAAGATTTTGAAGGAATAGATGGAGTAGAGTATTATTTTGATAAGATTTTACAAGGTAAAAATGGTTCAAAACTTATAGAGGTCAATGCTCGAGGAATCGTCCAATCTGGAAATGTTGTTAAAGCGCCAAAACAAGGAGAAAATATTACCCTATCTATTGATTCCAAAGTTCAATCATTACTTTTTAAATCAATAAAAGATATAGCCAACAAAGTAGGTTTTGTTGGAGGATCTGGGGTAATTATGGATGTAAATACTGGTGAGGTTATAGCTATGACTAACTATCCAGAATTCAAATCTGAAATTATGTCTGAAAAGAAAGATGTTTTGAAAATAAAAGAATATCTAACAGACAAAAATAAACCCTTTTTGGATAGAGCTGTAAGTGGTTTATATACTCCAGGTTCTATCATCAAACCATTTATGGCCTTAGGAGCTTTAAACGAAAAAATAATTGATCCACTGAAAAAAATAGAAAGTAACGGATCTATTTCAGTTCAAAATGATTACAATCCAGAACTGCAGACCATCTTTAAAGATTGGAAAGTTCATGGAATGGTAGATATGAGGCGGGCAATTGCTGTTTCATCTGATGTATATTTCTATACAATTGGTGGAGGTTACAAGAATCAAAAAGGTTTGGGAATTGCAAAGATAGATAAATACATGCAAGTGTTTGGTTTTGGAGAAAAAATAGAGGATTCATTTTTCACCGGTGCAAATGGAACAGTGCCAACACCAGAATGGAAAAAAAGACATTTCAATGGTGAAAGTTGGAGACTTGGAAATACTTATCATACTGTTATAGGACAATATGGTTTTCAAGCTTCTCCTATCCAGATCGTCCGTGCAATATCTGCTATTGCTACAAACGGAGTGTTGCGTGATCCAACTATCATAAAAGGTGAAACTGGAAAAATCTTGAGAACTATAGACATACCAAAAAGTTATTTTGATGTTATTCATGAAGGAATGCGGCTAACGACTTTAGAGGGAACAGCTAGACCTCTGGATGTCAATTTTGTCAAAGTTGCTACAAAGACTGGTACAGCAGAACTTGGTTCAGAAAAGAAAAATGTCAATTCTCTAGTTGTTGGCTATTTCCCATATGAGAATCCACACTATGCTTTCGTCGTTATTATGGAAAAAGGAGCGGTCATCAATACTATAGGAGCAGTTGCAGTTATGAAAGAAGTTTTATATGGCATGAGTACGAGCACGCCAGAGTATTTTAGGTAGGGGGATCTTTTTGTTCAAGCCAGTGAACATAATTGACAGTTAATTAGTTGTAATTTCGACCGATTAATTTGAGTTTTGTTGCCTTCTAATTTCGCAGTGATAAATTTCATAAGTGCTTCGATTTGTTCTTTTTT
>Ga0163144_10019887_pt1 | contig 13470 bp, 11 predicted proteins | sample OliLak19BULKMAT1_FD_123175 | JGI IMG/M metagenome (GOLD analysis project Ga0163144, IMG submission 123175) | Freshwater microbial mat bacterial communities from Lake Vanda, McMurdo Dry Valleys, Antarctica - Oligotrophic Lake LV.19.BULKMAT1 | ecosystem: Environmental > Aquatic > Freshwater >... | reverse complement strand
GGAAACCACCGCCTTGGGGACGATCCCCATCTGGTCTGCGGAAACCACCGCCTTGCGGGCGATCCCCATAAGGCTTGCGCTCTGGTTTGCGGTCTGAGCCCTCTTCGCCTCCGGCGCGGCTCACAAAACGATCTTTAGAAAAGCCCCCGCGGCTGCTGTAGGGGCGGGCACTGCCAGCAGAGGGGCGTCGGTCATCAGAAGGGCGGCCCTCACGGGCGGCGGGGCGGTCTGGCCCATTTGGGGCGCCGCGGCGGTTAATTGGCATACGTTTAGTACGTTGTAGAAGGCAAGCATATTAATTGCCTTCAGATGAGCCGTTTCTCAACGGGTTGTAAAAATTAATCTGGCGCTGTTTCAGCTACAGGCGCCTCTAGGTCGTCGGCCGTGGCCAGTAGATCGTCTACGGCCACTTCGGCGGGCTCGCCGAGCTCATGCGTGGTTGTTTGCTCACGCACGGGGGGCAAGTCTTGCAGAGATAAAATCCCCACATGTTCTAAAAAACGGGTAGTGGTGCCATACAGCACCGGGCGGCCAGGAGCTTCTTTGCGGCCATTTATGGCCACTAACCCGCGCTCCAGCAGTTTTAATAAGGCATAATCTGAGCTTACACCTCGTACAGCCTCTATCTCAGCCTTGGTTATTGGCTGCTGGTAGGCAACTATAGAAAGGGTCTCTAGGGCAGAGGTAGATAGCTTTTTGCGGGCCTGCTCTGTGAGCAGCAGGGCCACAGATGTTTTGTAAACAGGTTTGGTTAAAAACCTGTAGCCACCTGCTTGGGCTACAATTTCAAAAGAATAGGCACCAGCATGGTAGTGCTCTATGAGCTCATCTAAGAGTGTTACTATATGAAACTCTTTTACCTGGTCTCCTTGCAGTTTACGGGCACACACCAGCAATTCTGCGACAGAAACTGGCTCTGCTGCACAAAAAATCAAAGCCTCTATGTGTTGGCGCAGACCTTCCACACTACAAATATACAATTTATAGCAAGAGCAAACCTAGTAAAAGTTTAAAAATGAGGCAAGTAGTGGATAAAACTAATGAGAATTAACAAATATGCACAAATTTATTTAGTAGATAAAAGATATGGTGATTATACAATTTTTAACTGTAATATTGCGGATATGGAACTGATAGATTCAATTAAAGCGCTTTCTGAGAAGGTTTCTCGTATGAAAGAGCTCATAACCACCGAAGAGGCGACCAAAACCGCATTTGTGTTACCATTTATACACGCACTTGGTTATGATGTTTTTAATCCATTAGAAGTGGTGCCAGAATACGTGGCAGATCTGGGTATAAAAAAGGGTGAGAAAGTAGATTACTGCATTTTTAAAGATGGCAAACCTGTGCTCATTGTAGAGTGCAAGACGTGGGCAGAAAAGCTAAACCCTCACAATAGCCAATTATTTAGATATTTTCATGTAACAGCAACAAGGTTTGCCATTTTAACAAATGGTATTATCTACCGCTTTTATACAGATATGGATGAGCCAAATAAAATGGATGAAAGGGCCTTTATGGAAATTAATTTACTAGATGTAAGGGAAAGTTTAATAATTGAATTAAAGAAATTTCATAAATCTTATTACGATCTAGATAGTATTCTCTTAACAGCTAGTGATTTAAAGTACAGCCGTGAAATTAAGAATATTTTAACAAAACAACTAACAGACCCAGATGAGGCAATTGTTAAATTAATAACTACCTCTTTATACAACGGTAAATTTACCCCTAAAATTGCCGAGCAGTTTAACAATCTGGTTAAGCAAGGTTTTAATCAATTTATTTCTGATGCAGTATCTGATAGACTAAAAACCGCGCTTGGCGTAGAGAGTTATGATGGCTCTGCGCCTATACTAGCAGCAGTTACACCTGCAGAAAAAAAGACCGAGGAAGCCAATAAGATCATAACTACCACAGAGGAGTTAGAGTCGTTTTATATTGTAAAGTCAATAATCCGCACTGTGGTGAGTCCAGACAGAATTGGATACAAAGATACACAACAATACTTTTCTATACAGTTAGATAATAATGTGAGAAGGCAAGTGTGCCGGCTCGTATTACTTTCTGGTAAGAAAAGTATTATTTTCTTTGAGGGGGATGATAAAAAAGAAGTTCGGTTTTATATAGATTCCGTAGATGATATTTACTCTTATGCAGAAAGGCTAAAAGCTGACGCAGCGCGTATTCCATCAAAATAAAGAAGTGTATTTAAAAGTACCTGTACTAAAATAATTAATACGCCCTAGCTGCCCCGCCTTATTTTTTGCCGAGGGCATGCCCCCGTATTGTAAACAAAGCTGCATTTTTGCCTTAGAATGCCACCCCAACCTTCTGAGCCCTTCCGTTTTAAGCAGTTTAGCGTGCAACATGGGCCCGGCCTTAAGGTTACCACAGACGCTGTTTTTATGGGTGGGTGGGCGCCCATAGCCACAGGCGGGCCCATACTAGATGTAGGCACTGGCACGGGCTTGCTGGCTTTAATGGCCGCCCAGCGTGCGCCAGAGGCGGGGCTTATTGTAGGTATAGAGCCGCAAGATGCCGCTTATCATCTGGCCGTTAAAAATGCAGAAGCTAGCCCTTGGCAAGAGCGCATTGCTATTGTTAAAACAACGCTTGAGGCATTTACGCCCACATTTCTTTTTGACACCATTTTTTGTAACCCGCCTTTTTTTATTAATAGCCTGCCCCGCCAAGACGCTGCCCTTGCAATGGCCACGCACGCCGATGCCGATTTGCTGCCGCGCTGGCTAGGCTTGCTGGCCCCAATGCTGGCACCAGAGGGCGTGCTCACCCTTATGGCTCAGCCGCAAGACAGGCTAGCGATGTTAAAACTGGCCCATAGTTTGGGGCTATTTATGGTGCAGGAGGCGTTTTTGCACCACAGCCCCAGGCACACAGCCTTGCGCTGGCTGGCATGTTTTAGTCTTATAAATGGCCCTGTGCCGCGCCGCCCAAACTGGTATATAAAAGACGCTGCTGGCCAGCCAGATGCAGCTCATGCAGAGCTGGTGCGCGCATTTTATTTATAGAGGGAAGAATTTAGTTGGTAGTTGGTAAGTGGTTTTAAAACCTGTCTCAAGGTGCTGCGGCAAGGTTATTTATTCTAAAGCGAAAGGTTCTTAAACAAAACTAACTATCTAACTATCTAACCTTTTTTAACCACTGTAGCGCTAGCCTGCGCGGTAGGCAGCAACAGCACATCTGCCACCATTACGTGGGCGGGCCGGGTTACAATCCAGTGGATGGTCTGGGCCACATCTTCTGGCCGCAAGGGCGTGTAGCCTTTGTACACATTGCCGGCACGGTCTTCATCTCCTTTAAAACGCACTAGGCTAAACTCACTCTCCACTAGGCCGGGCTCTATGTTTGTTACTTTAATGCCATACGGGTTTAGGTCTATGCGCATGCCATCTGTTAATAAAGCTACGGCAGATTTTGTGGCGCAGTACACGGCCCCATTAGCATACGCTTGTCTGGCGGCTATGCTGCCGATGTTTACTACATGCCCCTTGCAGCGGGCCACCATGCCGGGCGTTACCAGCCGGGTTACAAATAATAGGCCGCGCACATTGCTGTCTATCATGGCCTCCCAGTCTGCCAGGTACCCCTGGTGTATGGGCTCCATGCCGTGGGCATTGCCGGCATTGTTAATGAGCACATCCACTTGTTGCCACTGGGCTGGCAGCAAAGCCCAGGCAGCGGCTACCTCGTCTGGTTTGCTTACGTCAAAAATCAGCACTTGTGTGGGTACAGCTAGTTCTGCACCTAATTCTGCAGCCAGAGCACTTAGCCTGCTGGCACGGCGCCCACAAAGTATAAGCGCATAACCTGCCTGTGCAAGCTGCCTTGCCGTGGCTGCGCCAATGCCGCTACTTGCCCCTGTAACAAGGGCAATGGGGTGTGTCATGTTCATACATGCAAAAATGCGCAGTTGCTTAAAAGAAACCAATATTATTTCCGTGTTATGTGGGCATCACTTACAAAGGTTTCTGCCTACATTAGGCCACAGATTATAGGCTAGCTTGCTGCCAGCCCCAAAACCCAACTACTACCAACTTGACAGCCGAACCTGTAGAAAAAATCATTCTCTTAGAGAGTGTATCGCTGCCCGATTTTCTGGGCATTGCAAACCAGAACATTAACCAGGTTGCGGCTGCTTTTCCGCATAGCCGCATTATTAGCCGCGGCAATGAAATTCGCATAAAAGGCAGCCCCCAAGAGATTAATAAAATCTCCGACCTTATGGGCACCCTTATGCAACACTACAACAAATACGGCAAGATTACCACAGAAAACATAGAGAGCTACTTGCGCCAAGACGAAGAGCGCCAAGGGTTTGACTTAAATGACAACATACTACTTTACGGAGCCAAAGGGGTAGTAGTGCGCGCCCGCACTGCAAACCAGCAAAAAATGGTGGCCTCTGCGGCAGAGAACGATATCGTATTTGCCATGGGGCCTGCCGGCACTGGCAAAACATATACAGCTGTGGCCATAGCTGTGCGCGCCCTAAAAAACAAAGAGGTGCGCAAAATAATTATCACCCGCCCCGCCGTAGAAGCTGGTGAAAACCTAGGCTTCTTGCCCGGAGACCTAAAAGAAAAAATAGACCCATACCTGCGGCCTATATACGATGCCCTAGATGATATGATTGTGGCAGATAAACTAAAGGTGTTTCAAGAAAACCGCACCATAGAAATTGCCCCCCTAGCCTATATGCGTGGCCGCACCCTTAACAACGCATTTATATTGCTAGATGAGGCCCAGAATACCAGCCCCATGCAGATTAAGATGTTCTTAACGCGCATGGGCCCAAACAGTAAAGTAATTGTAACGGGAGACCCTAGCCAGACAGACTTGCCCACCCGCCAAAAATCTGGCCTTAGCGAGGCCATACATATTTTAAAAGGCATAAAAGGTATCGGTTTTGTACAGCTTGATGCCTCTGATGTTGTGCGCCACAAGCTGGTACGTGACATTATCATAGCGTATGACAAACACGAGAGCAAACCTGTAGACCACGGCCCCGCCCAACACCAAGCTGATACAAAGCGCTAGTGCTGCTAGGCTACCTTTTTACTCTCTGGCACAAGCTGCATAAGCAGCCGCACCCCCAGCGCTGCCAGCATGGCCAAGGTGGCTATTCTAAAGGCTATAACCTCTAGCAGGTTATGGGTGCCCAGGTTTAAGCGGGGCGTAGTGGCAGCAAATGCAAGCAGGCCCACCAGAAGATAAAACAAAACAGCCTGCAACTGGCTCCGCTCTGTTTGGGCTATGGCTGCCAGCCCTATAGCCAGAGGTGCTAGGTAAAACGCCATGTGATGATCCCATGAAACGGGCATTAACACGTATACACAAAAGCCAACTGGCAGTAATGCCCTATAAGCCCAATTAACATCGCCTTTTTTAAAGTCTAAAAAAACCGAGACTGCCGTAACTAAAACTACGCCACCTGCAACAATGGGGTAAGCTACCGCTTGCAACACAGCAGGCAACACTAGGCTTTGCAGCAAGCCCCGTATGCCAAAGCTGTGATAGATAACCTCTTTCATTGCCTGCAGGCTCTGGGTCTGGGTGCCAAACATGCCCAAATACTGTTGCCATAGCCCGGGGTTTTGCAAATAACTTAAGCCTGCTATTACTACCAGTGCCAGGGCCAATGACAAAAGCGGCCATAGTTTCTTTTTGGCCAGTATACCCAGCCCTACAAATGCAATGGGGAGCAGTTTTACCCAAAAACCCAGCGCCGTGAGCACGTAGCCTGCCCAGCGCAAGACCACATGTTTGTGTTGGGTAAGATAAAGACCCCAGAAAATGGTAAAGGCAAGGAATATATTGATCTGCCCGTTCCAGAGCGTAGAGCTAAATGGGTTTGTATACGATACCAGCACATACAGAAAAGCCCCGATTCGCAAGGCCTCTGGGGCTTTACGCAGGGCCATAAGCCCAAGCAAACTCAGTATGGCCAGTACGCTTAAAATATGTATCTGGTGCCAGGCAGGCCACAGCCCCTTAGGCATTACAGAGAACAACTGCAAGAAAACCGGGGGGTATAAATACGAAAACACCTTGCTTACATCTGCCTTGCCTAGGCCAACGTTTGCAAAGGCACGTGGGCTGTACTGGGTGCGCAGCTCTAGGGTATCAGAGTTTAAATAGGGGTTTTCAGAAAGGGATGCCTTTTCTAGGGCCACTACGTATACCCGCAGATCTACAGCTTTAAAGAGTGTTACACCTTGGGGTAAGCCATTGGTGGGCTGCCAATCTGTATACAGATAGGTAAGCAATGCCACTGCGGCATATACTACAATCCAGATGTTGGCGCTTTTAAAATAGGTGGGCATGGGCAGCGGCGGTGTGGGTTGCCCCAGCACTTGCAAAGCTAGGGCTTTGGTTGGTGCCAAAAAAAAGGGGCTAAAAGCCCCCTATCAAACCAAAAAGTTGTGGGTTTATACGTTGCTCACAAAAAGCGGAAACTCGCGCATAAATTCATTTACATCCTTGCGATATCCAGCTAATTTGCCTGCATCGGCGCGGTGCATGAGAGCCCTGTCTATATAATCAGCAATTAAGCGCATATCTGCCTCTAGCAAACCCCGAGACGTTACAGCTGCTGTGCCCAAGCGTATGCCAGAGGTTACAAACGGCGATTTTGCATCAAAGGGTACCATGTTTTTGTTTACAGTGATATCTACTTGGCCCAGAGCAGCCTCGGCCTCTTTACCGGTAATACCCTTGCTGGTTAGGTCTATTAGCATCAAATGATTTTCTGTACCGCCAGAGATAATGCCATAGCCGCGTGCCACCATTTCTGCAGAAAGCACCGCTGCATTGCGTATAACCTGGCCGCAATAGGCATGAAACTCATCTGTTAGTGCCTCGCCAAATGCTATGGCTTTTGCAGCAATTACGTGTTCTAGCGGCCCACCCTGGGTACCCGGAAACACAGCCCCATCTAAAATAGCAGAAAGCATTTTAGGCTCACCCTTGGGGGTGGTTATACCCCATGGGTTTTCCATATCCTTGCCCATCATAATTAGGCCACCGCGAGGGCCACGCAAGGTTTTGTGGGTGGTAGTGGTTACAATATGGCAGTGCGGCAGCGGGTTGTTTAAGTAGCCCGTTGCTATAAGGCCAGAAGGATGGCTAATATCTGCTAGTAGCAATGCGCCCACACTATCGGCTATCTGGCGCAGGCGGGCATAATCCCAATCTCGGCTGTAGGCAGAGGCGCCACAAATAAGGAGCTTGGGGCGTACCTCGGCGGCTTTAGCGGCTACTTTATCCCAGTCTATTAAGCCGGTCTCCCGCTCTACTCCATAAAAATGGGGTTTATATAACTTGCCAGAGAAGTTTACCGGTGAGCCATGGGTAAGGTGGCCTCCGTGTGCTAAATCAAAACCCAGTATAGAATCACCAACATTAAGCACACCCAGCATTACAGCTGCATTGGCTTGGGCACCACTGTGCGGCTGCACATTGGCCCAAACAGCGCCAAAAAGCTCTTTTACCCGATCTATGGCCAGTTGCTCCACTTCATCTACTACCTCGCAGCCACCATAATAGCGCTTGCCGGGCAGGCCCTCTGCATACTTATTTGTAAGAATAGAGCCTTGGGCAAGCATTACCTGTTTAGAGACGTAATTCTCAGAGGCAATAAGCTCTATACCACGGGTCTGGCGCTCTTCTTCTTGGTTTATGAGATAGAAGACTTTATGGTCGTGTACAATCTGCGATAGGGTCTTTTCCATAGATGACAAAGATAATCTAGCGTGGCTACAGCCTTACTGCTAATTTTCTTGTATGAAGTTCTTTCTCTTTAACGGTTTAACTAAGTTCATTGTTATTATTGCATATATGAACGATGAGCTGGAGCGTATCCTGCTGGCTGCTTGCACACCTATAATGGTGGTGATGGTGCTTGCAGAGATGGCTTACGCCGCTTACCACCATTTAAAATCTTATGCAGTAAAAGATACAGCTAACAGCTTACTTTTTACTTCTCTTAACTTCATTTTTGACCTTGGCCTGCGGGGCGCAAGCTTGGGCATTTATGCTTTTTTGTACAGCCTAACCCCCATGCGCTGGGAGGGTGGTGCCGTGTACTGGATAGCCCTCTTTTTTGCAGAAGATCTGGCCTACTACGTGCTGCATTGTGCAGACCATTATGTGCGGTTTTTTTGGGCCACTCATGTTACCCATCATAATAGTGAGAAGTTTAACCTTACGGTAGCCATACGCAGCTCTGTGTTTCAGCCGTTTTACCGCTTTCTGTTTTTTGCCCCTTTGGCCTTAGTTGGTTTCCAGCCGCTGCATATAGTGTTTATGTATGCGGCCACACAGGTTTATGGTTTTTGGATACATACAGAGTTTATCAAAAAGATGCCCGCCTGGTTTGAGTTTATTATGGTTACCCCCAGCCACCACCGGGTGCACCACGGCAGCAATGTTAAGTATCTAGATAAAAACATGGGCATGGTGCTCATTATTTGGGATAGGTTGTTTGGCACCTTTGCCGCAGAAGACGATGCTGAGCCCGTGCGTTACGGCGTTACCTACAAAAACAAGCTAAACCCTGTAACTCTGCTTTTGGGTGAGTGGGGTAAGCTATGGCACGATGTGCGCCATGCCCAAGACCTAGCCACTGCGCTTAAGTATGTAAGCCGCCCCCCTGGCTGGAGCCCAGATGGCACCACCCTTACAAGCAGTCAGTTGCGCCAGCAACTCCCTGCCATTAGAGAAGCCCCCCCAGCGCAAATCTCTGAGTTACTGTTATCCTAAACTTTTTCTGTTATTAATTTAGTAAATAGAATATAAAACAATGTACTTTTGAGTTGTATGCAATCCCCATACCTTACTGTCTATGTACAAATTTTTACAAGTAGCACTGTTTCTAGCTTTAGCATCTGCACCTGTTATTGCGCAAGAAGGTGATTTAAAACCTTTGGCTGGCGCTCACAACCTAGAGATACAACTCAACCCATTTAGCACTAATCCAATGCAGCTGTCAAATGGTAATTTAATTAGCGGCCTTAAGTACCGGTATTTCACGACACCCAATTTAGCATACCGCTTGTTAACAAACATATCGTATTCTCGTTCAAGTGAAATAACCGATAACGAAGACGACGGCAGGCCAGAATTAAAAGAAACCAACTCCAGATTTGCTTTTGCCATACAACCCGGTATAGAAAAACATTTTGCCGGCACCAAATACCTTTCTCCATACATTGGTGGGGTTGGTAGTTTAGCCATAGGCACCGATCGATTAGTGAGAGAAAACGTATCAAGCGGCAATACCGTTGTTGAAACAAAAACCAGGAATCTAAACAGTGGCTTCAGTTTTGGACTGGGTGCTGTAGCTGGTTTAGATATTTACCTGATCAAGAATATGTATATTGGTACAGAGTTTGGCTATGGCTTTAGCATATTCTCGCCTTTTGCAACCGAGATAACCCCACCTTCAGGAGATACCATTACCGATAAAGAGGACCAAACTTCTACTTTAACGCTTGGCCCATCTGTACAAGGTGCCATCCGTTTTGGTTTTATATTCTAGATTACAAACCTTTAGAATGCTTGGCAGTAATTTAAATCTGTGCTAATGTTCTGATATTTCTGATAGCAACGCCTTACACATACTAAGTCTCTTTTTCGTGTGGGGCGTTGCTTAATTGGTTACCGTGGCCATTTTAGGCACAACTTTGCCATCATGGCCCCGTTACCCTTTCTTTTTGCTTTGCACGCCTGCCAATACGGTCTTGGGGCAGTGGTAGCAAAGAGAGCGGGAAAGCGGGCCATTCCTTTTGGGTTTGGGCTGGGGGTGCTATTTCTGTACACTTTATTTACCCCTTTTCTGCTTTGGCTGCGGCAAGAAGGCACTATTGCTGGCATACCTTACGCCCCTCACCTGCCAGAAGTATTGGGGGTATATATACTAGGCCTAGGGGTATTTATAGCCGCATGGTGGGCGCTGCCCGCCCCACAGAATGGCGCATCTACAGGGTGGTCTTTTAGCATTACCAAGGGCGATTTACCCATGTTGTGGGTTCTTCTGGGGCTATGTTTTGCCGGGTGTTTGTGGGGCATAGCCCAACAGGACATCCCCTTGGGCGAGTGGTTTACCTACAAAAACTCTAACAAATACCTAAATCTTTTTGGGCAGCACTGGCGCACCCCACTGGTAGATAAACTATCAGATATGCTCATTGTAGTGGCGTATTTGCTTATAGTGCTGCGGCCACGTTTTGCTTATTTCTTGTTGCCTATACTGGCTGTTTATTTTGGGCTGTTGGGCTTTAGATACAGGCATTTGCTGCTTTTTGGCAGTTTGTTGGTCTATATTTTTTGGCAATTACCAGCTGGTAAAGCCCAGTGGCGCTTTTGGGGGCTAGTGGTGCTGGGTTGCGTGGGCATGGCCTGGCTCACGCTTAACCGCATACGTTTTAGCCAGCGGTTTTTTAAAAAACTAGACTATAACCTGGCCCATTTTGATGCCCGGCTGCTGGCAAATGAAACAAACAACAGCCAGACGTTTGGCGTACTGCTGGGCTATTACCACACCCACCACCTGCCCCCAGATGGCTGGCTGGCCACCCCCACTTTTGTTACGGTGCGTGCCTTGCCTGCCCGTGTATTTGCTGGCCGCAAAAAGCCGCTTGCCCCGCTGCTTAAACACATACGCAGAGCTTACAACACTACGCCAGCAGGCACTAAACTGCACCCCGCCGTCTCTAATCTAGAAGAATATTACCTAGGCTACGGCCCGGTAGGAGTTATAGCAGGCATGGCCCTTATGGCCCTGCTTTGTTATTTACTGGCAAGTTTAGGGCCAGTAGCAGGGAGTGTAGGCACCGTGTTTTTGTTCCAGCTTATCTCTAGGGGGTATCTGCCCCAGCAGGTAGACCTGGCCGTATTTCTGGCCCTGCCGTTTGTGCTGGTATACATTTGCCACAGGGTAAAGAAACGATTTTTGCGCCAGACTTAAAACCCTTTTACAGTAAGATTCCCTCTCCTTGGCCGGTAGGCTTATTTTAACGCCTCTCTATCTTTAGCCCTTAATGCAGGCACAATTTTGCGCCAGCCCAACCCTATGCAAGGCACTACCAACCTAGCCTCGTTTAACAATGCCGGCTACAAACCTGGCGGCAGCGCACTACAGCGGCTGATATGGTATCTTGTAAATGCGCTGGTGTTTAAAACGGGTTTCTTGCCAATAAATGGGCTTAAGGTGGGTTTACTGCGCCTTTTTGGGGCCCAGTTAGCGGCTGGCGTTGTTATAAAACCGTATGTCAATATAAAATACCCCTGGCGCCTTAGCATAGGTGCCCACACTTGGGTGGGTGAGCATGTATGGATAGACAGCCTAGACAACGTTACCATTGGCGCCCACTGCTGCCTTAGCCAGGGGGCCATGCTGCTGTGCGGTAGCCACAATTATACCCTGCCCACCTTTAACCTTATTACAAAACCCATAGTGCTAGAAGATGGCGCTTGGGTGGGTGCTCAGGCCCTAGTATGCCCAGGGGTAACTATGGGCAGCCATGCGGTGCTGGCAGCAGGGTCTGTAGCCACAAACGATATACCTGCTTACACAGTGGCCCAAGGCAACCCTGCCCAGCCCAAGCGCATCCGTACAATACAGGTTTAATACAGATTTGCTGCCCGCTTTGTAGCTGGCGCAAATCATCTAATTGTGCCGATGGAGGGCATCATGCCACCGCTTATCATTAAAATACGTTTTTGCCCTAAGTTTGCCCTTAGTTAGCCCTAATTTTGCACACTCGTTTGCAGCCCAGTGGTTTTGCAGCAAACTGTACCACACTTCGCCTTCTTTAACCAACAATGCTTAAAAAATTATCTTTTGCTCTGGCGGCCTTTGTAGCCCTTAGCCAGAGCCTTTCTTTTGCGGCCGCCCCTCCAGAAGAGGGCATGTGGCTGCCCATCCATATAAAGCGCTTAAACTATGTGGATATGCAGAAAATGGGCCTGCGCCTTACCGCAGACGAGCTTTATAACATTAACAATAGCTCTATAAAAGATGCCATAATCAGTTTTGGTGGTTTCTGCACGGGCGAGATCATCTCTGCCGATGCCCTAATCCTTACTAACCACCACTGCGGCTACGATGCCATCAGCTCTAAGTCTAGCCCAGAAGACAACATTTTAACAAATGGCTGGTGGGCTAAAAATAAAACCGACGAAAAGGCCATTCCAGGCCTCACGGCTGCCTTTTTAGTACGTATGGAAGATGTATCTACCAGGGTGCTAAGTGCTTTACCTAAAGACCTACAAGAGCCCGTGCGCCGCCAAAAAGCAGATTCTGTAATGGCTGCCATTAAAAAAGAAGTAGAAGGTTTGGGCGATGGCTACAATGCCAACGTGCGTAGCTTTTTTGATGGCAACGAGTACTACCTCTTTGTGTACGAAACTTTTAAAGACATACGCCTAGTGGGCACACCGCCAGAGGCCGTGGGCAAGTTTGGTGGTGATACCGATAATTGGATGTGGCCACGCCATACCGGCGATTTTAGTATGTTTAGGGTATATGCAAACAAAGACAACAAGCCCGCAGAGTACGCTGCAGACAACGTGCCTTACAAGCCTAAAAACTATCTCAAAATAAACATGACAGGCATAAAGCCTGGCGATTTTAGCATGATTTTTGGGTATCCAGGCCGTACAAACCGCTACCTAACCAGCTGGGGTGTGCAAAACGCTATAGACATTAGTGACCCAACAATTGTTAAAATCCGCGCGCGTAAACTAAAAACCCTAAAAGAATACATGGACCAAGGCGTAGCCAACCGCCTTAAGTATGCCAGCAACTATGCCAGCATAGCTAACTACTGGAAATTTTTTATGGGCGAGCGCCGCGATCTGTTGCGCCTAAACGTTGTAGGCTTAAAGCAAAAAGAAGAGGCTGATTTTAAAACCTTTATCAGCAGCAACCATGACAACTCTACCTACTACGGTAACGTACTGCAAAAGCTAGAAGATGGCTACAAAAAAGCCCGCACCTATGAAATGGCTGCCATGTATTACCGCGAGGCCATTTTCTCTGGCACACCTGCCTTGCCTGTCTTAGGGTTTACCGCTGCGCCTTACAGTACGGCCCTATCTGCAAACCCAGTAAAGCCAGAAGCCGTAGAAGCTGCTAAAAAAGAGCTAGAAAAAGATATTGATGAGCTTTTAAAAGAAACAGACCTGGCCACAGACCAAAAGATGATGGAGCAAATGCTCACATATTTTATAATAGATGTGCCTAAAGACCAGCAACCTGAGTATCTGGCTGAGCAACTGGCCCTAAACGGTAACAGCGTAGCAACCCTTGTTGCAAATATTTATGCTAAGTCTGTACTTACAAACCCAGACCGCTTAAAAGCTGCCCTTGCCAAAGGCGATGCAAAAACTTGGGCGGCAGACCCGGCCATAAAGTTTGCGCTGGCATTTAGAGAGAAGTTT
>Ga0163144_10019886_pt1 | contig 13470 bp, 12 predicted proteins | sample OliLak19BULKMAT1_FD_123175 | JGI IMG/M metagenome (GOLD analysis project Ga0163144, IMG submission 123175) | Freshwater microbial mat bacterial communities from Lake Vanda, McMurdo Dry Valleys, Antarctica - Oligotrophic Lake LV.19.BULKMAT1 | ecosystem: Environmental > Aquatic > Freshwater >... | reverse complement strand
GCCCTCTTTCTTCATCTTGCTCCCCACGTCCTTCAACTTGGAGTGCTTTTGATCCTTTTTCTTGCCAGCTGCTGGAGCATCTTCCTCTTCAGCATCTTCTTCAGGGGCTGCTTCTTCTTCTTCAGGGGCTGCTTCTTCTTCTTCTGGAGCTGCATCTTCTTCAGCATCAGCATCAGCATCAGCATCTTCTTCAGCATCAGCTGGTGCCTGAGAGACGTCGTCTCCTGTGCCACCTGTACGATCTGTTTCATCATCTTCACTCGCGATGACGTCCATCTCATCATCATCGCCATCATCTGATGGGTCACCGATACTGGCAGTGGCATCAACGTCGATACCACCCTCATTGTCCTCTTCGTCGTCGTTTTGGTTAGGACCACTGCCCTTAGGCCAGATCACGTCAACGATGTCAAACTTAGAGGCAAGTTGGTTGATGGCTTCTTCAATGTCGTCTTCCATGCCGAGAAGCTTCTTCATCTCGACTTCAAACGCATCTGACTGTGCAGCATTGACATACACTTTTACAACTTCGCCGTCATCCGTCTCCAGACCGTAGAGAGTGCTCTCTACTTCGTCATTGATGTCATGTGCCTTTTCCAGGTAGTCAGCAACATCCGAGCCAGTAACTTTGCCGTTGCTATTGATGGCATTGCGCATGAGAGAGAAGCGCACGTCGTTTGTGTCGCTGCCCTTGCCTGCCACGTCGTTCTTGCCAGCATCTGAGCCATCGCTCTTTGACAGCTGCATTTGGTTTGTGAATTCTTTCAAAAGGCTCTTCATTTCTGTGTGTCCTTGTTATCCCGCGGTCTAGGGAACTTGATGCGAAACTTTGCTGCATCCGCGCTTCGCCGTCTCATAACAGTGTTTGGCTGCTTGCCAAATATCTGGTTCTGAACGTTTGAAATTGAGGCTGCATTGGTCGCGCCACCCGGTCCGATGGGCGAGTTTCCACCGGCCGCAGAACCAATACCCGAACCAATAGTTGCACTGGCGGCTTCGCCATCCTCACTCAGGGCACTCACTTGTTGTAACAGCTTCATCTCTTGGACCATGTCACCATTTACCGGGCTCTCGCCGTTTGCGTTGATTAGTGTCGTATTCATGATGACACGAAGACGGTGTGAAAGAGGGGAAATTCCAACAAATGACTGCATGAAGTTGAAAAGTGTATTTTGAAACTTGACCTTTTCATCCAGCGTCATCAGCGCGTAGCGGAAGATGCCAACCATCAGTGTATTTATGCGGGTAGAGTACATGCCTGGGCTGTACTGCAACATCTTGAATGCCTTCTGGTGATCTTCCCACTCAATATTTGTCTCTTTGCCGTAGCTTAGGTCGATGTGCAGAAAGCGCCAGAGCTGCTGGGGAACGTGGCGAGTGTAGCGAAACAGGTCAGATGCGTTCTTTTTGCCAATGAGCTTCTTGACAGCCGGCGTGCCTGATCTCCAAACTGCATATCCCCAAAAGTTGAGAGCAGACATCTCCTTGTCCCAGCGCTGCAGCCGCATGTGGGTCTTGTCGCGCAGCAGTCGAATGCCCTGGGTGTCATTCTCAAGGAAGATGATTGCGGACATAAGGTACGTAGCAAAGTACGTATTCATGATTGTGAATGCGTCCTTGCCACGGTACTGATCAACGTCAGTATGGATGCGCTTCTCAGTCAAAATGTCTTCAGTGATTGCTTTGACATAATGGATGTTGCCACCCCATGCAAGGCCTTCATCAGCAAGTCTGTCCCAGATTTCATTCTCTGAGAGCTTCTTAGTTGTCTTGAGTTGGAACTCATAGCCACCATCGTCATCGTCATCGTCAAACATCTCAGTAATCTTGACTGTGCCGAACGACTTGAGTGCCGCCATAACGCCAGCAAACTGCTTGACATGTACCTCTTTTAGCTCATTTTTTTCGGGATGCAGAAAGATGGTCCACACGTATGTAGGTGGTACCAACCGAGCCTCAGCAACCTGCTCAACTTCATCCCCAACATCGTGCACAGCCTTGGCAATCCTGCCGTAGAGCAGTGCTACAAGTTGCTGCAGTGTCTTTGTCCCAGCGATCTTCTTTGACAGTTCGTCAAGGTCACGCTTGTTCTCGGCAAACGCGGTGAGGGTGCGGCGAATAACCTCAGCGCTCAGCCCCATCGTTTTTCCGCTCTTGAGCTTGAGTTTGAAGTCGTCCTTGTGCTGCTTGAAATCGTTCAGCTCGCCTGCAACCTTTTCACGGGTGGCGGCAATAAGCGCCTCTACCTTGCGCTGGGTGGCGCGATAGTCTTCGCCGCCCTGCAGCTGCTTGGTAACGTTCTTGACTGTCTCAACGGCATCCTTGCCCTTGAGGGTGGCAAATATCTTCTTGGCTGTCTGTGTGCGCGCCAGTTCCACGTTACCCAGCAGGTCAGCAATGGTGATCTTGAGTTCACCCATCATGCCGCCTCGTGCCTCAATGCTGGCGTTGGGGTCAAGAGTCTTGATGGTACCAGAGATAGACCCACGAACAGCATGGTTGAACTGGTTGATGGTGGTGAATGCGTCTTTGTCTACAAGCTTGATCTGTTCGCCACTGTCCGGATCCTTTAGCACGACGCCCTCAATGCCAATATCTTCATCCTGTGACAGGTCATCTGCTGCGAGTGGCGACTTGATCTTGCCAACAAACTTGTCCAGCAGCTCCTTTTTGATAGGCAGCTTGAATTCGGACATGATCTGCGCCAGCACCTTTGCCTTGAGCGCCTTTGCCTCAGCGCGCACAGTCTTGTCAATAGACACAAGTGACGCGGTCACAAGGTCAAAGTTGGTCATCTCGACCGTGCCAATACGGATGCGGGTCTTTAGGAAGCGGTCAAGGGCTTCAATCTGCCGACCAATGTCAGTCGTCTTGAGGTTGGCAGTGTCAATCTTTTGAGCGCCCACAAACTGGAATGAAACATCAGTAGGTGTAAGCTTGAGTGTCTGACCATCGTCTGTCTCAACGATGTTGACCTTTACAACAGCGGTAACGTTTGCCAGCGTGTTTGCCAGCTGGTCTACAAGAATGTCCTGGGTGGTGCCGAGTCCGCGCAAGAAGGCAATGTAGTTCTTGCCGCCGGCGCCATAGGTTACGGCGTTGGGCTGGCGACCGTACAGCACCTCAACCTCAACCATGTCACCAGGGCGCAGTACAAGCTTGATGTCGGCCTCGTGTTCCTTTAGGGCGGCGTGTGCAGCTCGGAACCCGTTGTAGGCGGCAAAGTAGGGATACTCCTTTTCATCATAGATGTTTTCGGAGTTCTTGCGCTTCTGTGCCCGGGTGGTGTAGAACTTACCCTCATCATCCAGACCAAATGACAGCTCTGCGCCGTCAAGTTTCTCAGTGGCGCGCATCTTGGCGATGTTCGTTACTGCACGAACAAATGCCTGAACGTCAAGATCCTCCAGGTGAGTAATACCCTCGGAGAGTTTCTGGATAGAGCGTATTTTGGTCATAAGCTATTTACGCCACAGGGCAGGGAAGTCACCCTCCCTGCCCTGTTATCTGGTAGAGCCTTTTACTCGGCTTCTGGCACTGGAACTGCTTCAGCAGCCAGCAAAGCTGCCTTTTCGTCAAGTTCCTTCTTGACTGCGGCGGTGATTTGGTTGCCAACTGACTGCATGGCTGACTGGCACTTCACGACTTCGAGCTGTGCCTTCTGGAGGTCGGCTGAAAACGTGTTGTAGATGGCAACGGCCTGCTGAACACCGTCGGTGAACTGGGCCACGTCGTAGGAGACGCCGTCTAGGGTGATTGTGCGAGCTTGTTCTGTCATGTGATCTCTCCGTAGGGATGGGTTTGGGGATTGGACTGGATATCCAGCAGCTATTTATACGTCGGCAGGGGGCCTACCGAGCAGGTCATCGACTGACTTGCGACTGCCACCCAGGCGTGCTGCTGGCATCTCGATGCCTGAGTGACCTTTCTTCTTGAGCTGCAGCTTTGACGTTTCCATGTCAGAGATAAGCAGTGATGTCTTGCTCCAGCCCATTTCAAGCCGCTTGCCCGTTGCATCAGAGTTGCGAGCCTTGGGAAAGCCAAAGCGGTAGACGCCTGCCTCATGCATGGCCTCAGTCTTCTCCATGGAGATCATGAGGTCGGCCGTATTGGTCTTGGACGAGCCGCCCTGCACATCTCCCTGGTGGATCATTTTGCCATCAGCAATGGCTTCAGTGGCGTGCTTGCCCAGCTGGCTGCCCGAGATCATGATGGCATTCTCATCGAAACCCAGGGCGCGGAACTCCTCGGACACAAACTTGTCCTTGAGGAACATGCTGTCGCCATACCCCTTCTGGATGGCGGCCATGATGTCGATGTAGTCACCGACAATGAAGTCTGGCCGAAAGCCATATCGCGTGCGCAGTTCGCGCAGATAGACAGCCATGTCGGCTGCGGTGGTAGTCGTCTCACGCATGCGCTTTACGTGGAAGCTGACACCAGTGCGCTCGTGAAACTTGTGGATCTCGTGCGCTGCCTGCGTGTTATTGAGGTTGACCATTTTGCTGGTCATGCGAGCCAGCATTTGGTCTGTGCGAAGAGTTACCTTGGTGTCCTTCATCTCAAGCGAGATGTAGGCGCCGCTCAGACCCTGGCACATGAGGTTGTATGCCAGGTTGAGCATGCCGACTGACTTGCCGCCACCCGATGGTGCAAGGAAAAGCACCAGCTCCTGCCGACCAATGCCGCCACCAATGAATTCATCAACCGACTTCCAGCCAGTAGAGATGAGTGCATCCTGGTTTGCATACGATGCCAGCCGCTCCTCGACATTCTCAAAGTAGTTGATGCCCAGGTCGGTCATGAGCCCCATCTCTGTTGCCTCTTTGAGCTTGGCAACCATGGTGCCAAGGTCACCCTTCTCAAGGTAACCGCCAGTGCCAACAGCCTTGGTGACCTGCTCAATCACCGCCCGAAAGCGGCAGAACTGCGCGATCTCATTGAGGACATAGTCACCATCCGTGCGATTGAGCAGGGCAACTTCTGTTGGTATCTTTGTTGTTGCGGTGAAGATGGAAGAAGCCGGCACCCCGCGGTGCTCTTCAAAGTATTCCTTGAGAAACTTCACACCCTTTGCCAGGTGTGGGTCAAAGAACGTGGGTGACAGCAGGTTATGTACCCGTGCAAAGATGTCAGGGTTGCTGATCATCGCATTGAGGTAGAGCCGCTGGCTGTCCTCGTCCATACCTGGTACGCCGTTGTTCATCGATAAACTCCTAGTCTTGCTTCAAGCTGGCCCATTGCCAGCTTGATGATTGAACCATCGCGATCTGTTTTTGTAGTCGCGTTCTTTAGTAGGGTGTAGACAGTGAATGGTAGCCCAAACATCCGCACACTCTCGTTTGCATCATCAGCCCGGCGGTCTACGTAACTCAACTCCCAACCGTTTTCTATCACTACTTGCCCAAGATCTCCACCGGCCTTGTCGCGATCGATCACAAAGATCACTCGGCGCCTGGACTTCTTGAGCACCTCAATCTTTGCTGCATTCAGCACCGACCCCAGAATGCACACACCGCCCAGAACAATCGCATCAAACACGCCCTCGGTTACAAACAGTGGGGTAGGGTCGTAGTTGAACAGGCGATCATATCCATACATCACCGCATCACGCCCGATCATTGCATTGAGGTACCGTCGCTTGGCGTCACTGTCAATTGATCGTGCCTGCCAGTAGATGATCTTGCCATCACGAAAGTACGGAATGATTGCTCTGCGCAGGTAGGCGGGCTCAAGGCTGAAGTGGGCCTTTACCGCCAGCGGATCGATCTTTCTATCCAGCAGGTACTCGATGATGGGCCCCTGAAACTCATCGTGCCCGTCATAACCGAGCGAGAAGCTTCTGTCTGGAAGTGCAACGGTCGGTGTATCAAGCTTGACACGCTTGAGGTCGTCCAGGCTGATCTCAGTCTGCTCCTTTGTTGGCTGCAGCATTGCTGATCGGATCTCAGTGAGCACCTCTCGCGTGATGCCGAATGCCTCAAGGATCTGCCGCGCATTCTTTGAGAACTTGCCACTGCCCTCCTCGTACTTGAAAGCCGCGTGACAGTTGTAGCACGAATATCCAGTGTGCACGCTGTCAAACTTGAAACCGCCACGGTCCTTTCGGTCATTGCATACAGCGCAGCGTACATCAAAGAAACCGCGGGAGTTTGCACTCCCCAGGGCCACGGTACGTTGAATTATTTCGGCTAGTGTGCGCTGCTGAATCATCTAACCATTGTATCACTTGTCGGCAATTTTCTGTCCTGAAGTGCGATTCACCTTCAAGAGTTTTGCTTTGGCGCCCACTGCATAGTGGTAGTCGTCTCCAACAGACTTTACTCCAGCCGGCCCGCGGTTGTAGGCATTCATCAGGCGGCTGCCCCCGTATCCATATTCCCTGACCAGAATCGACAGATACTTGGCAGCAACTTCAAGGTTGAAGCGCTCATTTAGAATCAAGTTTGCCTTGACCTCATCATCAGTGCGGGTGTGGAATCCATACTTCTCATACAGGCCGGGATCTCGCTCAAGCACGTCACGAGCTGCCGAGAGTTTGAGCTGCATGGGACCAAAGTACGCATTAGGTCCAGGGTTGGCTACCTTGTAGCTATCTAATCCACCCGCAAGAGTCTCTTGTAGGAGAATCGCCTGCATCACCTCCGGGTGTGGCAGCTTGTTTTCCTTGCCGACCGTGTAGGCCATGTTGAGAAGTTGGTGTTGCTTTTCTGACAGGTTGCTCGGAAGCAGGGTAGCAACCTGGCCGCCTCCAAGGGCCTTGTTACTCTTTTCGGCAATGACTGAGTTTGAAACGGGCACAGGCACGAATTGATAGAGGTGGGCTGCACCAAAAAGTGCAAGTGTCGCCACCCCCAGAAGGGCAAAGATGACCTTTTTCATTTCTACTCCAGGTAGTTTTAGGCCCTATGTTTGGCCAAAGTTTATTGTCTGGGTTCTATTCTAACACACAGCACCCCTGAAGTACAACCTGAAAAATGAATGGGGCCACAAGGGCCCCATGATGTACAAAACAAGAGTTCCGTATTTACATCTGCGGACGCTGGCCTGACACAGTTCCCTGGTCACCGTTGGTGAACTCGGAACCAATCTGAGTGTCAGAGCCGTAGACTTCAACAGAAGCCAGGCCACCACCAAGAACTGCACCGCGTGGGCGCTTGACCTTGACGTAGTTCATGTGGAAGAAGTCAAGGGGGTTGATGCCGTTGTTCAGCTTGCCCTGTGACAGCAGTTCCCACAGTGGGTACTTGTCAGCGTGCACTGAGACAAGAAACTTCTTCAGGCGGGCCTTGTCGATAGGGTGAAGCTTCTCCACCTCGATACCATAGATGCTGCCATCGGCGCCTTGCATGACAAGGGCGATTTCCTTGAGAATGCCGTCATCGTTCCAATCCATCAAGAAGACGTGCTTCAAGTTGGTTGGGCGCATTTCAATCTTTACTGGTGCTGTAGCCATTGCTGTTCTCCTAAGCAGGTTGCGGGAATGCGTTAGACGCTTTATGGACCCAGGGGTCCGACCCATTGTTGTGTCAGCTATCTCTGACGACCTGCTATTTACAGAGACCCAGGCTAGTTTTATCTAGGATAATCCTTTAGTAGCGTGGTGGCATCCTCGGCTGTCAGCGGCTTGCCAAGCAAAAATCCCTGGCCATACCGACAGCCAAGAGCTGTAAGTCGCTCAAACTCATCTTGAGTCTCAATGCCTTCAGCAATTACTCGTTTGCCAAGAGCCTTGCCCAACGCCAGAATAGTGCGAACAATCTCGGTGCTGCGGTCGTCAGGCAGCGCCACTATGAATGAGCGGTCAATCTTGATACAGTCAAACGGCAGCGAGGTAAGGTATGACAGCGATGAGTATCCCGTGCCGAAATCATCTACGCTTACCTTCACACCAAATGACTGCAGCTCTGCAAGGGCAAGTGCTGTGCCCGCGCGATCTCGCATCATGGAGCTCTCGGTAATTTCAACTACAAATAGTGATGGTTGAACTGCTAGTCGAGTAAGTGTGTCTTCTATGTGCTTGAGGAATAGAGCCTGGCTTATGTCATTTGCGGCGGCATTGACGTGCATGCTGACATCTTCAATGCCCATGTTTTTCCACGCTGCAAGCTGCTCTACTGCCGCCGTGACTGCCCAACGGGTAATCTTAGACACAAACCCGCTCTCCTCTGCCTGCGGAATAAACGACCCTGATCCAAGAAGCCCTCTCTTTGGATGGTTCCAACGCACAAGCGCCTCAAACCCCTCTACACTACAGGAATCCAGCGCGTAGATGGGCTGATAGAAAAGCTCTAGCTCACCACGAACCAAGCCATTGCGAAGCTCCTCTTCAACGTGAAGCCTGTCGTCAGACATCGGCATTGTTCCAGTTTCAAAAATGACAAATCTGCCAGGCCGGCCCTTCTTTGCACTATACATTGCCGCGTCACCCTCACGAAGAATCTGTTCAGATGTGCAATTGGTCTGCCCTATCATCGTGGCACCAATGCTTGCCGACGGTATAATCTGCACGCCCTCAATCACAAATGGCTGCTCAACCTCAGCCAAAATGCGATGCGCAAGTTGTGTTACCTCAGCCACGCTATCTGTATCTGGCAAGACAATACAGAATTCATCACCGCCGACTCGTGTAACATGATCACCTGGGCGACTTGCAGTCTTCAGCCTGGAGGCTATCTCGTAGAGCAGTTTATCACCTGCGTTGTGGCCAAGGCTGTCATTGACCTGCTTGAATCTGTCTAGATCGACATAGAGAAGTGCCGGCCGTTTGCCCTCCATCACTCCCCTGGCACACTCCCCCAGTCGCTCTAAAAGAAAGTCCCGGTTTCCTAACTCAGTGAGCGTGTCAAAGTACGCCATGCGGTGGATCTTACTGACATAGTCTTCATTTTTGAGTTCGTTTAGTTTAATGCGTTCATCGCGCAGTCGGTGCTGCTTTGCCTGTTCACTGTAGTAATATGCAAGCAGCGTATGAATTGTGACCATAAACAGAAATGATACTATTGCGAGACTGTATCCAATAGTGTCTAACATAACTGATAAGATTCCTGCAACCGCCGCCGCGATTAGAGCCAGGGCACCTGTCCAGGGGGCAGATGTAAGTATGTCTTTCATGGTAAACCGGGCATTTTTCTTCAGAGAAAGGATTAAAAGTATGGCGTAGGCGGTAATTAGCCAGTATAGAATAGCGGTGATGCCCAGCATTACAAATGGCGACGCTGTGCCAGCCATTCCTATTGACAGCATTTGGTAATTAGCATAGCTGGCGACGCCACCTGCTGTGCTTATGCCTATTACATTGATTGATGGCGTGGCAAGTCTGCTTGTAAGTCGCGTTGAGCCTCTTGATCCTGCAATAATTCCCTCAAGGGCTACTGCGAGTATGGCAGTAGGTATGCCATACTCGACTAACAGGAAGAAGATGATGACATCTGAGGTAGCAACGGATACCCGCGCATGCTGTAGATTGATGGGAAAATAGGAGGTAACAGCAATAAGAACGAAACAGAACAGAGCTATCGGGCTGAAGATAAAGCCCGCGGTACCAAAAACTAACCAAAGCGCAACAAGCGCACCGAAACCCCCGAATGCAACAATGCTTATCCAGAGGATTTGGGCAGAAACGGGGTAGTCAAAGAAGTACTTTGACCTGATCGTAGAGAGAATGTCTGGCACTCTCTATTTAGAGGGAGACCGGCTAGTCAGAAGACCAGCGTCTGGCGACGCTTTTCAGCATTGACCGCCTTGGTTTCACCCTTTAGTGGAGAGTTTCGACCGGTGCTGGAGAACAGTTCGATGAAATGCTGTGCATCATCAGCGATCCTCTTCAAACCAAACTTTGCACAGAACTTGGTGAAGTGGAAGAAGCTGAAGTTGCCGTGGTGTACGATCTCATGCTCAACCATCTTGCTCATGATCTCGCGGATGTCGGCTGGCTGTCGCTCAAGGTTCATCAGCTTTTGATTCTCTTCGTACATGTCGCCGACCCGCAGGGTGCGCTTTACCCCAGTCGCTGGGTCAGCAAACTCCCAGGTCTTGTTCATGAGGTTGGTGCGCTCGTACTCGTCAGTGTATGCCTTGGTGATGCGCGTGATGCGCTCGCGTGGGGACGCCGTCAGCACGTTGTCGCCACTGTCACCACGAATGGCCTTCTCGAACATAAAGAACTCAGGGTCAATCTTCTCGCCTGTCTCTTTGTCCCAGCCACGCAGCTTGCCGTCATCCGGGTTGACGAGTGAGACGCCGGGTAGCTTGAGCAGCTGAATAAAGTCCTTGTCACCAGACAAGATGACAACCTCATCGCCCACGGCAGAGAAGTGCTGCACATACGCGGCAATGCTGTCATCACCTTCAAGCCGTGGGTGTGACAAGCAGACAAGCGAGGTGTGCTTGCGTGCAAGCTCTTCAAAGGCAGACATGAGCTCGTAGAATGCCACCTTGCTGTCGTCACTGACGCGGTTACCCTTGTAGAGACGCTTGGAGATGCATACGTCCGACCTGGTGTAGTCCTTTCGCCAGTTCTTGGAACCCTCAAATGCCACAGCAACCTGATCTGGCTTGATCTTGCGGTAGTGTGACTTGAGGGTGTTTAGCGACGAGTGCATGCACAGGCCTGCCAAATCTTCAGCACCGCTGTTGTGCTTGGAGTTGGCTGCCGCCACCCGAAACAGAATGTTTGATGTGTCTACAACAAGTCGCTTCATGATTAGCCTACTCGAATTTCGTTTGTGACTTTGCTGAGCTGCGGGTGTCCGTCAGACTGGACAGCGTCATCTTCGGGATCTGCTGCCAGGCTGGTGGGTCGCATCGACGAGGTGTAGAAGAACAGCTGAACTGTGTCCTCCTCAGTCTCTGCCTCAAAGCCCAAGTCCTTGATCTTCTTGATGAAGGCGTCGTTCCAGTTGAACTTGATGGCGATGCGCCCGTCATCCTCGAAGCCCTCGATCTCAAAGCTTGCCCAAGGAATGTCGGAGTCTTCTCGTGGATCTGGGTGCCCAAGCCCATGTGGCCCAAGCCCAAAGTACGACTTCACTGCCTGCCAGGCTTTGCTTACCACTGTCCAGCTCCCTTGACTGCACGGCGAGACTGCAGCATGCGGTCTACCTGCGGCTCAACGATGACACGGAGTTGGTCGACAACGAGACTTCGGCACAGGGTGTCGATGACACTGGTTGTAAGTGACGTAAGGTCGGCGTGGTCAAGCGTGTCGTTGGTGATGGTTGCATTGATGCGCTTGCCACCAAACTGCAGGGTGACTCGAGCGCCCTCCGTAAACATTTCACCGGTGGCAACTGGTGTCCACTTGTCGGCAAGCGGCTTGTGCTCACCAAGCTGGCGCTGCAGATGTTGTACCTGCTCTTCCAGGCGGGCAACGTACTCGGTGCGGTTCTTTTCGAAATCATCCATGATCAGTCCTCGTTATAGTTGGGCGCAAGCAGGACGGTATGACCCTTTACCAGCGCTGTGATGGAACCCGCCTGGCCAAAGACCAGGTCGAGAGTGTCTGCGTCACGAGTACCGACGTCCAGAATGGTGGTTAGGTGGACTGCCTGGTATGTGAAGAGAACTGTTTCCGCCTCATCAAGATACTCGGCAGGCCGCTCTGTGCCTGTTGTGAACTGATCATTGGTGCTGTCAACGCATTCAATATGTACATCGCCGCCAGAGGAGATTTTGAACACAATGGTCTCTGCACCAAATGTCTTTGCAGCTTTTACTAGTGTGCCTGCTTCTTCCTTTGAGACAGTAACGACCACCATTGGCACGTCCACGTTCTCTTTAAGGTGAATGACCATGCTGGTAGCTGAGCACCGAAACTGGGCCTTGGTGCGACCAGCAGCCATAGTGAGTCGAGAGATTTCACCTGTGCGACCAACCTCACCTGACATAACGACTGGGCCGTTGAAGATGGCCAGCCGCTTCTCAAGTTCTGTTGGCCGGCCGATGCCAACCTTTACCGTGGGATCGATTGACAGCGTGGTGGGTGATACCAGCCCGACCTTTTTGTTGGAAGAACCGCCCATCACCTTGCCATCTGCAAGGACGATGCCTTCGATACCAACCGTCTTACTGAGTGCCAAGATAGCCTTGAGCTCCTCGACATCTGCTGCTGTAAAGTTCATGAGCAATTCCTATTTGCAAGATACATTGTAACACGCAGGCCGTCAATAGTCTGAGTCATTTGATGGTTGACCGGCCATCCAGTCCTCATAGTCAATCTCAAGCTGGTTGATTTCAATCTCGACAGCCCGCTCCCGCTCCCGCTCCCGCATCTCCGCTGCTACAGCGGAGGCTGCCTCATCGCGGCGCCGCTTCTCAGCGTCGCGCGTTCGTTTGCTCTCTATCTTTGGCATGTTAAAATTTGAAGATGCTGTTGATGAGAGTATTCTGAGGTGTAGGCACTTCCCAACCAATTGCACCAAAGATTCCCTTCAACTTGTTGTCAAACATCTTTTCTTCGGTGAGCCTACGGTCTACCTCAAACTCATCAGCAAACCAGTCAGGAAACCTCTCGAGCTCTGCAGGCAGACCAATAGACTTCCAACCGTATGCATTGCCCTTGAGGTAGAAGATGCGAGCCTTGTCACCAGCTCGAATAAGCTTGGCGCCCTCTTCCTTTTCACTGGCAACCTCGTTGTAGTGAAAAGCTGCGCGCACCTGGCCGGGCACCGAGCTCGGCTTGTCTTCACCTGGCAGCTGCACCTTGCCTGAGCCTGGACGACCAGCTCTGACCCATGCTGCATAGTAGGCATCCAGGTTGTTTGCCTGCTTGGCCACGCCCATGGAGAAGATGTCACCGGTCTTGCCAAGAAGAGCGCGGCGCTGACCGTTGACAAACGTCTCTACCTCAGCGTACTCTGATCCCGACAGGATAAGACCCATGAGGTCCTTGAGGAAGTGCTGAATGATCTTTGGGGTGTCTGACTTCTTGATCTCAGAACCCTGCGACTTGAGCTTGTAGCCACCAGCTGGGGTGACGCCTTCCATGTCAATGACCTTGAGGATGTACTTCTTCTTTGCCTGGAAGAGACCGCGCTCGGCAACTACCTCTCGACCAGCCTTCATGAGATTGTCGTAGCCAGGCTGGCAGTTGAAAGCCGTCTGCATGAATTTGGGCCAGCCAGCATTGACTTGGGCGGCTGTGGCGTCAGCCACTCGGACGGCGTCAGCCTTGTTGGTCGTAAGCGTCTTGAAGTAGCAGGAGTCTGTGTCACCATAGACCACAACTTCAGAGTCTATGCGATAGATGTTGGAGACCTTGCCGTCCTTTTCGACCTCAGTTGTCTTGACTAGCCGTGCGTCTGTGCCAGTCAGCACCTTGTGAATTACCTGCATCATGTGCTTGGTAGTAGCCCGCCCACATGCGGTAACCGAGGCACCCATCTCGCGACGACCAAAGCGGAAGGCGACGTTGAGAAGCGCGCCATAGGTAGAGTTAAGCTGAATCTTCTTTGTGAGCTGAAGCAGGTC
>Ga0163144_10019882_pt1 | contig 13472 bp, 7 predicted proteins | sample OliLak19BULKMAT1_FD_123175 | JGI IMG/M metagenome (GOLD analysis project Ga0163144, IMG submission 123175) | Freshwater microbial mat bacterial communities from Lake Vanda, McMurdo Dry Valleys, Antarctica - Oligotrophic Lake LV.19.BULKMAT1 | ecosystem: Environmental > Aquatic > Freshwater > Lake... | reverse complement strand
GGAGTAGTGGAGTAGTGGAGTGATGGAGTAGTGGAGTGATGGAGTAGTGGAGTGATGGAGTAGTGGAGTGATGGAGTGGTGGGTGGAATGAGCGCCGGTCTTCTCATCACTCCAACACTCCAACACTCCAACACTCCAACACTCCAACACTCCATCACTCCAACACTCCAACACTCCATCACTCCATCACTCCAACACTCCAACACTCCAACACTCCATTCTTCCCGGTGTCTCCGCACCCCGGCCGGATGGACAGGGACTCCGGCTTGAGCTTTGGTCTTGGAACTTCTCCCAGTCTCGTTAAATAACTGCGGACACAACGCAGTCATTCTCTGCTCATGCTTATGCAACGCATCCTTGCCCTGTCCCTCTGGCTCGGCCTCCTGGCCTTCAACGCGGCTCCGAACGCCGCCGCGCAAAACACCAACGCCTTCGAGTTGCGCGAGGGTGACCGTGTGGTGCTGCTGGGCGACACGCTCATCGAACGCGAGGCGACGGACGGCTTCATCGAGCACACGCTCACCACGCAATTCCCCGAGCGCAATGTGATCTTCCGCAACCTCGGCTGGAGCGCCGACACGCCGGAAGGCCAGTCGCGCATGGGCTTCGACCACAGCAAGGCGCCGGATTTCTGGTTCAAGCAGCTCACCAATTCCGTCGCGCTGCTCAAGCCCACCGTTGTCTTCGTGGGCTACGGCATGGCGAACTCCTTCGACGGCGAGGCGGGCCTGTTGGCGTTCATGAACAAATACGTGCGCCTGCTCGACGCCTTGCAGCAAAACGCGGGCACCAATGCGATCCGCTTCGTCCTGCTCAGCCCGGTGCCGCACGAGAAGCTGGGCGGACAATGGCCCGATCCCACGCAGCACAACGCGCAACTGGCCGCCTGCACGAAGGCCATCAAATCCATCGCGTCGCAGCGGAGCGCGCATTTCATCGACCTGTTCGACGGGCTGAACCAGGGCCAAGTCGTGCCGCCCCCGGTGCCCTTCACCGACAACGGCATTCACCTGAATCGCCACGGCTACCGTCGCGCCGCCGAGGTGATCGCCGCGGGCCTGGGCTGGGAGCCGCACACCTGGCGCGTGGGTGTGCTCGCGAACGGCAAGGTGCGCGAGGGCAGCTACGGCGCGAAGATCCTCGAGACGGACCTCAAGCCCGAGAGCCTTCGCCTCGTCATCGAGACCGAGCAACTCGTGCTCCCGCCGTGGGCGCCAGGCGAGTCGCCGCTGCCGGTGGCCACGCCCATCAATCGCGTACAGACGCCCGCGCTCAAGCCGGGCCGTTACGATCTGAAAATCGACGGGCAGTTCGTCCGGAGCGCGAGCGACGTGGATATCCGGTCCGGGTTGTTCATCGAGGCGGGCGCGCAGTTCGAGCAATCCGAGGAATTGCGCCAGACGATCCTCAAGAAGAACAACCTCTACTTCAACAGTTGGCGTCCCCAGAACAACACCTACCTCTTTCTCTTCCGCAAACATGAGCAGGGTCAGAACGCGCTGGAGATCCCGCAGTTCAACGGTTTCATCATGATGGAGGAGCAGCGCATCGCCAGGCTGCGCCAGCCCAGGCGGCATGTCATCGAGCTTGTGCCCAGCTCCGCTGAGAATGCGGCGGCGAAGAAGGCCGCGCCCGTCGCGCCCGAACCCGCGCCGCGCACCACGCTGCCGCCGCCGCAGTTCGATGTCGATCCGAACCTGGAGATCACGCTCTACGCCGAGAACCCTTTGCTCGCGAAACCCATTCACATGAACTTCGACGAGCGCGGGCGGCTCTGGGTGGCCAGCTCCGAGGTTTATCCGCAGATCAAGCCGGGCCAGATCGCGAGCGACAAGATCCTCGTGCTCGAAGACACCGACGGCGACGGCAAGGCGGAGAAATCGACGGTCTTCGCCGATGGACTGCTCATCCCGACGGGCGTGCTGCCCGGCGACGGCGGCGTCTATGTCGGCGCGAGCACGGAGGTGTTGCACTTCCGCGATACGGATGGCGACGGTCGCGCCGACGAGCGGCGCGTGGTCCTGAGCGGCTTCGGCACGGAGGACACCCATCACATCCTGCACACGCTGCGCTGGGGCGTGGCCGGCGAGCTGTGGATGAACCAAAGCATCTACATCCACACGCATACGGAGACGCCTCACGGCGTGATGCGATTGAACAGCGGCGGCATCCTCGGCCTGCGTCCGCGCTCCGGTGAAATCGGCATTCTGATGAAGGGACTGGTCAACTCCTGGGGTCACATCCTCGATGACTTCGGCCAGTCATTCGCCACCGATGGCGCCGGCGGCGAAGGCATCAACTGGGTCATCCCCCAGGCGATGTATGTCACCTACGCCGGAGGGCGCCGCATCATGAACGGCGTCAGCCCGGGCTCCTACCCCAAGTTCTGCTCGCTCGAAATGATCCGCAGCCCGCACTTCCCGGACGACTGGCAGGGCAACCTCATCACCTGCGATTTCCGCGCGCATCGCGTTGTGCGCTTCGCGGTGGATGAGCAGGATGCCGGCTATGTCACCCGCGCCATGCCCGACCTCGTCCGCACCAGGGACGTAGCCTTCCGCCCGATCGATGTGAAGCTCGGACCCGACGGCGCGCTCTACATCGCCGACTGGTCGAACCCCATCATCCAGCACGGCGAAGTCGATTTCCGCGATCCGCGTCGCGACAAGGAGCACGGCCGCATCTGGCGCGTGAGCTACAAGGGCCGCGCGCCCGCACCGAAGATTGATTTCGCGAAAGCGTCGGCGAAGGAGCTGATGGACAATCTCACATCGCCGAATCTGTTCGCCCGCGAGCAATCACGTCGTCTCCTCAATGAACGCGGCACGAACGCTCTGGCGGATCTTTCCACATGGACCCAAGCGCAAACCACGGAGCCGAACCTGCTCGCGGCGCTGTGGCTTTACCAGGCCATCGATCGCGTCGAGCCGAAGTTGCTGGAGCGTTTGCTCGAGGCGAAGGACGGCCGTGTGCGCGCCGCCGCCGTGCGGGTGCTGGCCGGCTGGCAGGAGCGGCTGGGCGCGGAGCGCGCGGGGCTGCGCGATCCCTTCATCGGCTGGCCGAGCGTGCCGTTGCCGCTGGCGCATCGTAGTGAACTTCCCACGGCGCGCGCGCTGGAGTTGCTCGCGCTGCGCGTGGTGGATGCGCATCCCCGCGTGCGCCTCGAAGCGGTGCGGGCGCTGGCGCGCATCCCCGAGGTGCGCGCGGTCGATCTGGCGTTGAAGGCGCTGGAGAAGCCGGTGGACCGCTTCCTCGACTACGCGCTCTGGCTCACGGTCAATGATCAGTCCGAGCCGTGGCTGGCGGCGTTGAAATCCGGCGCGTGGAAAACCGAGGGCCGCGATAAGCAACTGGAGTTCGCGCTCAAGGCCATCGAGCCGGCGCAGGCCAACGCGGTGATGGCGCAGCTTCTCGGCGACAACAAACCCCTGCCCCGCGACGGCTCCGGTCCGTGGATTGAACTCGTGGGCAAGGCCGGTTCGCCGAAGGAATTGCGCCGCCTCTTCGATCAGGTGTTGCAGAGTGGCTTCGACGACGAGGTGATGGTTCGCGCGCTGGGCGCGCTCACGGACGCCGCGCGTCTTCGCAACGCCCGGCCGCAGATCCTCAGCACGACGGTGGGCATCCGCAGGATTTCACCGACGGATCAAACCACGCAGGAGCTGCTCGGCAATCTTACCGCCGTCGGATTTCTCCTCGAAGATCCGAGGGAAGCGGTGCGCATCGCGGCGTTGCGTCTGGCCGGGGCGTGGCGGGAGCTGGGCCATTACACGAGGCGTCTCGCTGGTCCCGCGCGGAGCGGGAACACGTCTGCGGCGCTGCGCGAAGCCATCTTCAACACGCTGCGCGAACAGGGCACGCAGGAGGCCATCGACGTGCTCGTGCCGCTGGCGGACAAGACCAACACCCTCGCGCTCCGCCGCCAGGCCGTGGTGTCGCTGGCCGGCTTGAAGCCCGACCGACCGGGATTGCCCCTGACGAATTTGAACCTCGCGTTTCCCGCCGCCGTGGAGGTGTTGATGGAGACCACCTCCGATACGGAGGCGCTGGAGTTCTGGCGCGCGTTGCTGGGCAACAAGGGCGCGAGCGCGGCGCTGACGAAAGCTCTTCCCAAGTCGGGCCTGCCGCAGCCGGTGGCGAAGGCCGGATTGCGCGCCGCGCGCGAGGGCGGTCGCAGCGAGCCGGAGCTGGTGCTGGCGCTCACGCGCAGCAGCGGGCTGGACGAGGGCGAGGTCACGCTCACGGAGGCGGAGTTAAAACAAATGGCGTCTGATGTGTTGAAGAAAGGTGACCCGGCGCGCGGCGAGGTGGTTTACCGGCGCAACGATTTGGCATGCGTGAACTGCCACGCCATCGGCGGCGCGGGCAGCAAGGTCGGGCCGGACATGACGAGCATCGGCGCGAGCGCGCCCGTGGATTACTTGATCGAATCGGTGTGGTTCCCGAACCGCAAGATTAAGGAGGGCTATCACGCCGTGATGGTGGAGACGAAGGACGGGCAGGAATTCAGCGGCGTGCTCGTGCGCGAGAACGCGGAGCAACTGGTGCTGCGCGATGCGACGGGGCGCGAGGTTTCAGTCGCCAAGGCCAACGTGGCCGAGCGGCGCCTGGGCACGCTTTCGTTGATGCCCGCGGGCTTGATTGATGGGATCACGGCGCAGGAGCGGATTGATCTCTTCCGCTTCCTCAGCGAACTGGGCAAGCCCGGTCCCTACGACGCGACTCGGGGCAGCATCGCCCGTGCGTGGCGGGTGCGGCCGGGCTTGCACACGATGGAGCAGTTTGGCGAGGAGAAGCTCGTCGCCGACGTGGCGGCCGACAAGGGCTGGACACCGGTGCTTGCGAATGTGGATGGCGGATTGCCCGCGGCCCGCATCTCCGAGGTGACGCAAAGGCACCTCGGGCTGGTGGGCATTTACGCCGTGGCGAGGTTGCAGGTCTCGGGCCGGCAGGAAGTCAGCTTCAAGGTCAGCGCCGCGGCGGAAGGTGTCTGGGTGGACGGGAAAAAAGTCGCGCCCGGAAAGAGTTTCAAGACGGAATTGAGCGCAGGGGTGCATACAATCCTCTTCCGGCTGGATGCAGGGAAGCTCCCAGAAAGCCTGCGGCTGGAGTCGAGCGCGGGGAACTTCCTGACCGAGTGAGGCCGCAGCGCGACTGTGTCATGGCGGGAAGAAACCACGAATGAACACCAACGGAAACGAATCGGCACAGGGGCAGGCGAGGTTGGGCCACGGGGTGGCGGCCCAATGCATGGTGAACTTTGTGGCCTCCAGGGTCCGGCCAGAAAACCCAGGTCCTCATTCATGTGGGTTCGTGTTCATTCGTGGCTGAACCGTCTCATCCCGCATCACGCGATTTGACGCGCAGGGGATCCCAAGCGATGGTGCGGGTGTTCTCCCCGGTTGATTAAACAGGATGTTTTCCGGGGCGTATCAACAGGATTCCAGATTGATGTTTAACTCGGGTGCAATGCGATGGCGGGCGGCTCATTTCAGGGGAGAGCAGGCGGGAGAGGTATGGGTTCGTGCCTGAAAGTGTCCGCTCAGATCAAAATCGGCTTGCATTTCGCCAGCGTTTTCTGAATTATCGGCTTCCTTTACCAGCAACAATCCTGAACACAAACACATAGTCGTTATGAAGTTATCCAAATTATTCATGCTCCTCGGTGCCAGTCTGGCCCTGAGTTTCACATCACAGGCGCAAATCGTAGTCCCGGACGCAGGCGTGGGACCCCTTACATTTGATACCACCCCGGTCGTCGGCGAATTTGCGACGGTTTCGATTGCTGGCGCGGCCGGCACGCTGAACACCGAAGCTGAGTTGGATACCGCAGTGGGCGCGCTGACTCAAGCGGGCGTCGCCACCGTGCTGGGTACATCAGCGACCGAGCCACCCAGTACCAGTGCCCTTTGGAGGCGCCATACGCTTCGCAACTCAATTTTTTCCAAACCCACCGGAAACAATGCCACCGTGCTGAAAGCCACCCTGCAAAATGGATCGGCCATTGCCAAAAGCGGGGTTCGTGTCAGCTACGACCTGGCGGTCGATGGAGCAAATCCAGAGCAGATTCCCGGACATCGCGTCTATTATAGCCTCGATGGCTTGGCCAATAGCTGGCAGCCAGTGGGAACATTCGGCACAGTCGGCGCCGTCACCTTCGATGTGAACGTGGGATCATGGACCCCGAGCAGCACGCTTTACCTGCTATGGGCCGATGACAACGCCAATCCTGGCACGGACGCAGCCTTTCTGATCGATAATGTTCGCTTCGAGCTGTTCAACAACAACGACCCGATCAGCATTGTGCTATTAACGCCGACCAATGGCGCGCAGGTTGTCCAGTCCGGCAACCTGAACGTCACCACTCGCGCCATCGGGCCGGTTGCCCGCGTGGAGTTTCTGATCGACGGCGCTCTTTATCTGAATGACACAGCCGCTCCCTTTGGCGGCGCCTTCCCGGCGGTCCTTCCGACGTTCACCGTTGGCAATCACACCATCCAAGCCATCGCCTACGATGGCGTCAATACCCCGACCTCCTCCAGCGTCAGCAACTTTACGGTCATTGCCAACAGCGCGCCGATCATCACCATCACGAACACTTTCACGACCAACATCGTCAATGGCCGGATCGATAACGGCCCCTACCTCGTTGGCTCATTCGTCACGGTTCAGGCCACGGTCACCGACGACGTGGCGGTCACCAATGTCGATTGGTATGTGGATGGTGTCCTCTACGTCAGTCGCACTGCGGCAAGCTTCAACTTCACCTACAACGATTCACGCGCCGGGTCGCACATCATTCACGGCATCGCCTCAGACGCCGGTGGCTTGACCACCACGTCGGCCTCGGTCGGAATTGTCGTCACCAATCCGCCGGTATCCCAATACGTCAGGCTCGTGGAGAATGGCAGCACGTGGCAGACCTTCGCCGGCCCCAATGCTCCGGCCTTGGATGGCATCAGCTTCGCTTGGTATCAAACGGGCTATGACTCGACGGGTTGGAGCAATCTCGTGGCGGAAATCGGCGCCGGGGACCGGGCGGATGGCTATCCGGAGACTTCTGTAGTGGACCTCGGGCCGGCCACGGCGCGTTATCCCCGCGTCTATTTCCGCAAGGAATTCAACGTCGTGAATCCCGGTCAATATCAGAACTTCCGCCTGAACTTGCTGCGTGACGACGGCGCGATCGTGTTCATCAACGATGTGCCGGTTTGGACCAACAACATGGCCACCACTGGAGACAATGGGCTCTTCCTCCATGACTATTCCACCAACCTTGCGCTGGTGGTTGCGGGTGATGAAGGCTTGGTTTATCAGACTTTCAACGTCAGTTCGGCCAACTACCCCAACCTGCTCACTCCCAATTGGTCCATCGGTGTCGAGGTGCATCAAAACAGCATCACCTCATCCGACCTCAGCTTCGACTTCATGCTCTGGGGTGAGTTTGCGACCTTGCCCACGCTGGCCATCACCAGCCCGACGAACAACCAGACCTTCCGCCAAGGCGACTCCGTCACGGTCAATGTTTCGGCCAGCACCTTCGTCACCAATGCCATCGTCTTCCTTGATAATGTGGCTCAAGGCTCCGATGACACACTGCCGTATTCCGTTGTCGTCTCCAACCTCACGGTGGGCATGCACACCTTGGTGGCCAAAGGAACTGATTCGCAAGGCAACCCACAAGCTTCCTCGGCACCGATCACCATCAACGTGCTCGCGAACCAGCCCCCGACGGGTGTCGCCATCACCAACCTGGTTGACGGCACCAACCTCCTGGTCGGCGGCTTCCTCATCAATGTTGGCGCTACGGCTACCGATGACGGCGGTGTGTCCCGGGTGGAGTTCTACGACAACGGGGTGCTCCGCGGCACCGATACAACCTCGCCCTACGCGATCGCGCTGATGGTGGACTTCACCGTCGGCACCCACCTCATCACGGCCCGTGCCTTTGACGGCGCTGGTCAAAGCACCCTCTCCGCGCCGGTTACGGTCAACGTGACCAATCCCCCTGCGTTGACTGCCGTGCTGACCAACCGCGCCGACTGGAAATACTTCGTGCCCGACGCCGAACTCCCGGGTTGGTTCTCCTCCGGCTTCGCGGATGGAAGCTGGGCCGTCGGCCCGGCCAAGTTCGGCTTCGGCGGCGACGGAGAAACCACGGTCCTGCCTCGCAGCAACACCGTCGCTAACGTCGCCAACGTTGGCTTCTACTTCCGCAAGCAAATCAGCCTGACGGCTCCGCAACTCGCTTCTTTCGGCAGCATCCCGCTGTGGCTGAATCGTGATGACGGCGCAGTGGTCTACGTGAACGGCACGGAAGTCTATCGCGTCAAGATGACCACGAACGCCCCGGCGGCCCCCGCCTACAACGCCCTGGCCGATGCTCCGCCGGTTGGTGGCAACGACGAAAACACCTTCTTCGTCTCGACCAACCTCCCGACCTCGGTCTTCTCGGCGGGAGTCAACACCATCGCGGTGGAAGTGCATCAGGATAACACTGGCTCATCAGATATCAGCTTTGACATGATGCTGTGGGGCAGTGTTGCTGCCGGACCGACTCTGACCATCGTGCTCAACCCCAACGGCAGCGTGACTGTGACTTGGAACGGCGGCGGCACGCTGATCGGCTCCAACGACATAACCGTGCCCCGCGCAAGCTGGGCGGCAGTGGCTGGCGCGACCAGTCCTCATACCTTCGCAGCTGGCACCTTGGCCGCCTTCCGCTTCTACGCGGTGCGCGTGCCGTAAGGTCAGGTTGACCCTTTGAATCACGAGAGACCGGACGAAAGTCCGGTCTCTCTTTTTGCAACTGCGCTTTGCTCTTTCAACGTCGGCGCGATCGCCGAAGTCTGCGTGTCCTGAATGTTGCTGGCCTTCCACAAGCCCTACGGCGTGCTCTCGCAGTTCACTCCCGACGGTTCACCCAATCGTCCGCTCGCGGGATTTCAATTTCCCAAGTCCGTGTATTCGATTGGCCGGCTCGACGCGGATTCCGAAGGTCTCCTGCTGCTGACCGATGAAGCAGCGCTTAATGAGCGATTGCTTCAGCCGAAGAATGCCCATCGTCGCACCTACTGGGTGCAGGTGGAGCGAATCCCCACGGAGGACGCCCTGGCACGACTGGCCGCAGGCCTGATCATTCAAGGACGCAAGACGCTCCCCTGTGAAGCGCGGCGGCTCGAACCCGCGCCTGTGTTGCCACCCCGCGATCCGCCGATACGCTTCCGCAAGAGCGTGCCGGACTGCTGGCTGGCCCTCACGCTGATCGAAGGACGCAACCGCCAGGTCCGCCGCATGACCGCCGCCATTGGGCACGCCACCCTGCGGCTGGTCCGCTGGCAGATTGGGGACTTTGTCCTTGAAGATCTGGCCCCCGGTGTTTGGAAGGAATTGAATCCCTCGGAGAGGCGCGCGGTGCTTACTTCAACCTAAAAACTCAGTTCGCCACAAAGACACGAAGGCACGAAGAGGAAGAAGGGAATACCCAATCCTCGGCTTGGTGGGTGAGTTGATGCTCAAGATGGCCTGCATCGCCTCTGGCTTCGTGACTTTGTGTCTTCGTGGCCAATGCCCCGCGCTTTACGCCTAAAAGATCCTGCTTCAACCAAGCTCGCCCGCGAAGCCCTGCTGCCGGAGCGCCTCGAACAGCACCAGCGAGACGCAATTCGAGAGATTCAGCGATCGCGCCTTCTCGTTGAACATCGGGATGCGCAGCCAACGCTCACGGTTCTGCTCCAGCAACATCTTTGGCAACCCAGCCGTCTCCCTCCCGAAGATCAGGAAATCATCCGCGCCGTAATTCACTTCCGAGTACAGCTTCGGCCCGCATGATTCGACGAACCACATCTTCGCTTCGGGAGGCAGAGCGGCGGCGAACTCACTCCAATTCTTCCATCGATGCCAGGTGACGAGTTCCCAGTAGTCCATGCCCGCTCGTTTGAGCTGCCGGTCATCGATCTGAAAGCCCAGCGGTTCGATCAGGTGCAACGTGGTCCGCGTGGCCGCGCAGAGTCGCGCCACGTTGCCGGTGTTGGGTGGAATCTCCGGTTCGACCAGGACGATGTTCATGGGGGGAAGCGTAAAACGTGAAACGTGAAACGTAAATCCCGACGGGAGATCGCCTCCAGTTACGTTTCACGCTTTACGCTCGGCGCTTTTACCCGCTTTCGCTCTAGCCGCGCGATGGTAGAACACACGCCACAGAATCAGCCCGCAGGCCGGAGCCGTCATGCCCGCGACGCGCCGGTCGCATTGCGCGAGGATCTTCTTCACCTCCTCCGGCGCGATCTTGCCTTCGCCGACCTGCACCAGTGTGCCCACGATGCCGCGGCACATCTTGTAGAGGAAGCCATCGCCCTCGATGATGAACGTGAGCAGCGGGCCGTTGCTCCGGACGTCACAGCGCCGCACCGTCCGCACCGTCGAGTCCGTGTCGTAAGTAGGATTAGCGCGGAAGGAACGGAAGTCATATCGCCCAACAAATAGTTTCGCGGCCCGGCGCATCGCGGGCAGATCCAGGTTCCGCTTCACGTGCCAGGCGCGGTGGCGCAACAACGGGTTCATCGCCGGATGATTCCAGACGAAGTAGCGGTACTGCTTGCCCGCCGCGTCGAAGCGCGCGTGAAATTTCCCGGCAGCGCGACTCACCGCCATCACGCGAATGTCCTCGGGCAGCCAGGCGTTGATGGCCAGCAGCAGCTTGGCGGGCGGCATCATGGCGCATTCCGCAAGGGGCAACTCGCAATGCGCCACCAGTCCGAGCGCGTGAACGCCCGTGTCCGTGCGGCTCGAGCCATGCACGCGCGGCGCGCTGGGGAAAAGTTTTGCCAAAGCCTCCTCCACCTTTTGCTGCACGCCGAGTCCGATCTTCTGCACCTGCCAGCCCTGGTAGGCGGTTCCGTCGAAGGCGATCGTGAGCTTCAGCTTGAGGGTATCCACTGAAGATTCAACCCGGGTGGGCGTCGAGATAGCTTTGCAACAGCACCGCCGCCGCCATCGCATCCACCTTCAGCTTGCGCTGATCGCGGCGCACGTTGCCCTCGATCATCAAGCGGTTGGCCTGCGTGGAGGTCAGCCGTTCATCCCAGGTCTTGATCGGGATCGTCACCTGCGGCTGCAACTTCGCGATGAACTCGCGCACCTTTTCCGCCGCCGGGCCGAAGGAGCCGTCCATGTTTCGCGGCATGCCAACGAGGATCAATTCGCACGGCTTCCCGGCGAGAATCGCCTTTAGGCGCTCGACGAATGCGGGCATCGACTCGGCGAGGATGAACTCCTGCGGATGCGCGAGCATCTTCAGCTCGTCGCTGATGGCGACGCCAATGCGCTTGGTGCCGTGGTCGAGGGCGAGGATGCGCAGCATGGCTCAGAGTGTTTTCAAAATCTTCGCCGCCGCCGCGATGGTGTGGTCGATGTCGGCGGCGTTGTGCGCGGTCGAGATGAACCCGGCCTCGAACTGCGAGGGCGCGAGGTAGATTCCCTCGTCGAGCATTCCGTGGAAAAACTTCGCGAAGCGCTGCCGGTCCGCGTGCATCGCGTCGGCGAGATTGTGAACCGGCTGGTCCGTGAAGTAGCCGCAGAACATCGAGCCGCAACGATTGAAAATGACCGGCACCCCGGCGGATTTCGCCGCGTCCTTCATTCCCGCCTCCAGTTGCGCGCCGCGTTCTTCGAGCACGGTGAAGGCATTGGTGGCCTGCAATTCCTCCAGCGCTGCGAGGCCGGCCGCCATCGCCACCGGATTGCCGCTGAGCGTTCCGGCCTGATAGACCGGCCCCAGCGGCGCGAGGTAATCCATGATCTCCGCGCGCCCGCCGAAAGCCCCGACGGGCAGCCCACCGCCGATGACTTTGCCGAAGCAGCTCAAGTCCGGCTTGATGCCGAAGCGTTCCTGCGCACCGCCGGGAGCGAGGCGAAAGCCGGTCATGACTTCATCAAAGATCAGGAGCGCGCCGTTCACCGCCGTGATCTCGCGGAGGAATTCCAGCCAGCCAGGGCGCGGAACGTAGAGGCCCGCGTTGCCCGCGACGGGTTCGAGAATGATGCCGGCGATCTGTCCCGCGTTCGCGGCGAACGCCGCCTTCACCGGCTCGCTCTCGTTGTAAGGCACCACGATGGTGTGCTGCGTGAATGACGCCGGCACGCCCGCGCTGTCGGGATGGCCGAAGGTCAGCGCGCCCGAGCCGGCCTTGACCAGCAGTGAATCGACGTGACCGTGATAGCAGCCGTCGAACTTGATGATCTTGTCGCGCTTGGTAAAACCGCGCGCCAGCCGCACCGCGCTCATGCACGCCTCGGTGCCCGAGCTGGACATCCGCACCTTCTCCACGCTCGGCACCAGCGCGCGGATGAGCTTCGCCATCGTCACCTCGTGGGGATTGGGAATGCCGAAGCTCGTGCCCAACTCGGCAGCAGCCTTCACCGCGGCGATGATCTTCGGATGCGCGTGCCCGAGGATGGCCGGTCCCCACGTGCCGACGTAATCGATGAGCTCGTTGCCATCGACATCCCAGACGCGACAGCCCTTCGCCTTGTTGACGAAGAAGGGCTGCCCGCCGACCGCGCGAAAGGCGCGCACGGGCGAATTCACGCCGCCGGGGATGCATTGCAGCGCCTCGGCGAACAGGTGCTCGGAGCGTGTTCGTGAAACCATGATACATCTTTAGCCGACGCGTGAAGCACCGGCCAGCTTTTTGGCCAGGCGCAGCGCGGCGATCATGCTGGAGGGATTGGCAATGCCCTTGCCCGCGATGTCGTAAGCAGTGCCGTGATCGGGCGAGGTGCGGATGAACGGCAGGCCGAGCGTCCAGTTCACACCAGTGTCGAAGCCAATCATCTTCAACGGCACTAATCCCTGGTCGTGATACATGGCGACCACCGCGTCGTAATCGCCGCGGAAGGCGTAGTGGAAAAGCGTGTCCGCCGCGAGCGGGCCGACGACATCGAGACCCTTCTTCCGCATCGCCTCGACGGCGGGTTGAACCGTCGTGATCTCCTCATCGCCGATCTTGCCACCTTCGCCGGCGTGGGGGTTGAGTCCGCAGACGGCGACGCGGGCGCGGGGCAATCCAAGATCGCGGCAGGCTTGCGCGGCGAGTTCGATGGTCAGCTCGATCTTCTCGCGCGTGAGCGAGGACGCGACGCGGGCGATGGGAACGTGGATGGTCGCCAGCGCGACGCGCAGCCAGCGTTGCCGGTCATCGCAGCCGAGCAACATCATCGCCGTGCGCTCGGTCTTCGCGAGGGCGGAGAGCAGTTCCGTCTGGCCGACGAAATCCTTCTCGCCCGAGTTGATGATCGATTCCTTGTTCACCGGCGCGGTGACGAGGGCGGACGCTTCACCGCGCAGGCAAAGTTCCGCGCCATGCCGGAGCCAGGCGAGCGCGGCTTGGGCGGCGGCGGGGGAATGATGAGGTATGAGGGATGAGGGATGAATCGGGACGGGGAGCGGGTCGAAGACACGAAGGCGCGCG
>Ga0163144_10019881_pt1 | contig 13473 bp, 13 predicted proteins | sample OliLak19BULKMAT1_FD_123175 | JGI IMG/M metagenome (GOLD analysis project Ga0163144, IMG submission 123175) | Freshwater microbial mat bacterial communities from Lake Vanda, McMurdo Dry Valleys, Antarctica - Oligotrophic Lake LV.19.BULKMAT1 | ecosystem: Environmental > Aquatic > Freshwater >... | reverse complement strand
TTGAGCGGGTGCTGGCAAATGTTCATGCTGTTGCTGGTGTGGCGCAGAAGAAGACTCAAGAACGCCGTCGACGTAGAGCTTTTGCACCAACACCATCACCACCCATTTCGCGGCAGATAAACCTTGTTGGACTGAACGGCGGGGCCGGATGCTCCCAACGTAGAGGTGAGGGGGCGAGCGGCCTTATCGCCGGTTGGGCGCCGTGGTCAACTGTGACGGACCTCGGCATGCAACTTTAACCCCAGCGCCCCGATGACTTTGAGAATGGTGTCGAAGCCGGGGCTGCGCTCACCGGACAGCGCCTTGTAGAGACTTTCGCGAGATAGCCCAGCATCACGTGCAACCTGCGACATACCCTTGGCGCGAGCAATATCTCCGAGGGCCTTGGCGATGAACGCGGCATCGCCGTCAGCCTCTTCAAGGCAGGCTTCAAGATAAGCAGCCATTTCTTCAGGGGTTCTGAGGTGTTCGGCAACGTCGTAGCGAGTGGTGACAGTCTTGCTCATGGTTTTACTCCGAAAGATTATGTGCGAGGCGCAGTGCAGTCTTGATATCCTTGGCTTGGGTGCTCTTGTCGCCGCCAGCCAGCAGAATAATCAACTCTCGCCCTCGCTTCTTGAAGTACACCCGGTAACCGGGACCGTAGTTGATTCGCAATTCCGAGACACCTTCACCAACCGGCTCGACATCTCCGGGGTTTCCAGCCGCCAATCGTTCTATCCTTGCCTGAACACGCGCTCTCGCCTGGAAGTCATTCATGGCGTCGAGCCATTGAACGAAGAGCACAGTCTTGCGAATTTCAATCATGAGGCTACTGTAGCCCAATGGCTACACTCTGTCAATACCCTAGCGTATGCAGCATACGCTAGGTCAATACCACACGCGCTGTCTTGAGGTGCCCAACGTCCAAGCTCAGGGGCGCGGCCCTATCGCGCCGCGTCTCTTGGAGCGCAGTGTTAGGCGACATTTCCGGCGGAGTAGGTATCTCGAATTCAGAACTGGTTTGCCGATATGGATTTTGGATTAATGCGACCCTGGCCCCTTAAATCCAACCCTTTACTTCGGCGACAAGTTGAGCACGCGACATGCGTTCGAGATCAATATCCATGTGCTGCGCAGAATTACGCGTCGCGTTGAGCGGGTGCTGGCAAATGTTCATGCTGTTGCTGGTGTGGCGCAGAAGAAGACTCAAGAACGCCGTCGACGTAGAGCTTTTGCACCAACACCATCACCACCACCATCAGCGGCGTGGCGAAAATTACGCCGGCCAAGCCTAACAACAAGCCGAAGATCACTGCGGCTGTAATGCCCAGCACAGGCGGCAACTCCACGGCCCAGCGTTGCACGAAGGGCATTAGAAAATTGCCCTCGATTTGCTGAATCAGTACACAGAGGCCCGCCACGTACAAGGCCTGGCTTGGTCCCGTCGTGAAGGCGAACAGGACCGCCAGAATCCCGGAGGCGATGGGGCCGAAGAACGGTATGAATGCCAGAACCCCGGCGATTACGCCAAGAGACAAAGCCAATGGCATTCCCAGAAGCGCCAGGCCGATAGCCGTTGCGGAACCAACGAACAGCATCGAGATGCCTTGTCCCAGCAACCATCTTGACAGCGCTTGCCCACTGGCCAAGAGCGCCTCATCGATTTGCGCCCGATAGTCCGTCGGTATCAGCCGAACCAATCCCTTGCGATACAACTCGGGATCGGCGGCAAGATAGACGCCCACCACGGTCATCAAGGCGGCGCTGCCAACCGCACCAAAGGTTTGGGTGGCCGCATTCGCCACCTTGGACCACGAAACCTCGCCAACCGTCGCGGTTTCCCAAACCTGCAATGCGGCCAAACCAAAGGCGTGGCCGTTTGCCCAGGCGGTGAGTGCTGCAATCGCCTCGGGAAACCGTTGTCGGAGATTCTCGGCCTGCTCAATCAAGCGATCACCGATAAGCCATGAACCCACAATGACCGTGGCCGCCGTAAGGATGACTGCCGCGGCAACCGCCAGTCGCGGTGACAATCGCAAATACCTTTCCAGCGGAGCCGCGAACGCCCGTAGGGCAACCGCAACAATAATCGCCCCGAACATTAACAGGAGCACGCCGGACAGTTTCCAGGCCAGCAGCGCGAGTGCTGCCGCCACAATAAAGCAGGGCAGAGCACCGCAAGTTTGAGTTAACGGCGGCTTCTCGAACACGAGTTCCGGTGAACGGGTATCAGTGGATTCCGTCATCGATCAAGTTCGGCGAACAAATTACGTGCCAGTCGATGCTTCAGCACAATTTCTTAGTCAGCGCCGCAGCGAATTGACGATGCCATTTTGAATGGCCGTGTGCACCGTCATCGAGCGCAATACCTGCGCACTGTTGACCTCGGCATTGATCGTAGTCACCGTCTGGAGGTTCTGATTGTTCAAGGTATTTTGAATTACTGTACCGGCGAAATCGGCGGCGATCGGTATCGGTGCGCTGTTGCCGGCACCGTTCTGAATCACGGCAGCGCCTCCGGTGCTTATGGCACTGCCGGCCGTTCCAGCCGTTCCCGTGATTCCGGTGGTTCCAGCCGTTCCAGCGATGCTATTGGCCGCTTGGGTAACGGCTTGAGGTGTCGTTCCCTGTCCGCCGGTCCAGCGCAGATTGCCAAGGTTGAGCAAAGTGGTGCTGGCCAGATCACCATTGATAAACACGGTACGCTCGATGCCGAACGAAAACTTGAGCTGGGTGCCGGCGATTTCGAAGCCACCGCGGATCATGTCCAGCGATTCGGGGCCAAGCGCCACCATATCAGGGCCCAGCGGATTGACGGCGACGGCCAATGGAACGTCGGCCGGCAGTTCGACAAGGGCGGTTGTTGGTTCGATTCCTGAGTCGGTTTCGGGGCCGGCTGTTGCGGTAATTATGGGGTCGGGGATTGAGTCGGAATTTGTGGTCTCCCGCGTCAAAGCTGTCGGGTTCCCCGGGGTGGCGGCTGCATCGTTGATGGCTGGCTGATCCTGGTCTGACGATTCACGCCTGGCCATGGCACTTGAACGGATTGCATCCGGCAGACTGATCTCCGGAAAACACAGTGCTTCCGTCGTCACGGCCGGCAAATCGTCGCCATCGGCACTCGCCTGGAGCTCAGGGCGTGCCGCGAGCCCCGCTAGCAGAGGTCCGATCCCTGCGTAGTTGGCCAGCGCTGACGTATCGGTAAAAGCTGTCTGTGGCATGCTCGCCAGCGAGTGCGCGGCGTGTGCCGTCAGCAACAGGGAAACACCGATTCGGTAGAGCCGCTTTGCGGGCCTGCGATACTGAGCGTTCATTTGCCATGCTCCTAAAAATCCGACGGGCCATGTTTAGGCAGGGTTGCTTCGATGGCGCCGCGATAAATGCCGTCGCCGAGGGGGGCTCTGGGCGCTCCTCGCCACTCGGCGTCGGCATTGAACTTTGCCATCTCGAGTTTGTTGCGAATCACGAACAGAATGCGGTCAACCCATATCCCCTTGAATTGACCGAATGGCAAGGCGCGCGTACCCGACGATGGATCGCCGACCAGGACACGGCCATCACGCATGCCTTTGACGACGACAAAATGGCGATAGCCGTTTTCCTTGACCAAGGCAATGGCAGGAATGCCGGCGGCCGTTAGCTGTTCGATATCGGCCTGGTAGCCGTCGGCCTCAAAGTTGCGCGCCTCAAGATAGCTTTTCATATCCAGCAGTGAGAAACCTTCCTGGCGGATCTTGGTCTGGTCTCCTCGGTCATACATCGCGCGGAAGACGTCCTCCTCGCTGACCGGATAGGCATAGTGATAGGTCAGCAAGGTGGCCAGGGCGGCCGATCCGCAACTGAAGTCGTATTGCTGGTGCAGCGTATTCTTGAAACGCAGGCCCTTCATGCTGGTAACCGGCACCGAATACGCCCCGCCGGCCTGAAGCGGGATCTCCGCCCGACCCCCCTCGCCGGCCAATGCTTTACTGGAGGGGGAGACCAGCAGAGCGACCAGCAAGGGGAGGGAGCGGAGCACGGTCCTCATGGGAGGGAATCTCGAAACCAAGTGTGGTGCTGAGTTCATTTGACTTGCAAGTTGATGATGGTCGAATTCTGGATCAACACGTTGTTGCCCGAGTTCTGGATCACGGTCGAGAAGCCGCTGGCGCCGGCCATGGAGCCGTCAGTGATGACGTTGTTGCCGGTGACAAGGTCGTGGGCCTGGTTCTGGCCGACCACGCCGGCAAGGTGGCTATCGTTGACGACGCTGACCTCGCTACCGCCGCGGATCTTTTCAAGTGTGGCGCTGGCGATGGCCGCGCCGCCGAACGGAGTGGCTACCGTTGGCTCAGGTGACATATTCAATGCTAATTCGGGTGACAGATTTACTTTTTCAACCAAGCCCTCAACCACACCCGTACTGGCGTGGACCGGGCTGTGAATAAGACCGCTGATTAGCGTAGCGGCAAGCAGCGTTCGATAAATTAGAGCAGCCATGAAAGGATTTCTCCAGTGTGATTCGCGAGAAGCATGCCCGGAGACCGACTGGCCTCCGGGCATGAGCACTTACTTACCGACCTACGTTCAGGTTGGCTTGGACATTAACTACTTGTTGCACCAGCGCTGCCATGCCGCTGTTCTGGCTCGCCAACATGATGCCGGCGGCTGACTGGCCGACGCTGGTCATGGTGTTGGACAGATTGAAGGTTCCCGCATTTACGGCAATCGAACCACCCGCCGCACCGGCAGCGCCTGCGCCACCCGTTCCGGCGCCGCCGACGGCATAGCCGCCTGCACCACCTTCAGCACCTGCAGCACCTGCGCCACCGGTTGTCGTGCCACCTGTCGCATTGCCGTTGGAGGCCGTGCTGGTTGCCGAGCCGCTGGTAGCCGCACCGGTAGTCGCTGTGCCACCCGCGCCGCCTGCCCCACCGGTGTTGCTGGCTAAGCCGCCGGCTCCGCCGCTGCCGCCGGTGTTGCTGGCGGTACCAGCGCTGCCGCCGGTAGCTGTCGTCGATCCCGAAGCGGCATGTGTCTCACCGTGGTTAGCACCGCCCGTGCTGGAGGCCTTGCCCGATGTTGCCGAGCCGCCTGCAGCGTGGGCTGTTCCGTCAGCGGCGCCACCGGAAGTGGTCGCTGTCTGCGTGTTGCCACCCGAACTTGCATCACCGCCGAGAGCTTTGGCTTTGCCAGCCTGTGCAGCGGCCAAGGAGGCGGCTTCACCACCTGCACCACCTGTCGCTGAGTCACGCCCAGCGCCATCGGCCGATGCGGCACCGCCTGCCCCAGATGTTGCTGCACTGGTTGCTGTGGATGAACCACCGAGCGCTGCGCTGACGGTCAGAGCCGGGCCGGTAGTGGCCGTCTGAGCGGAAGTCGCGAAACCGCCAGTAGACGTATTTGCTGCGGTTGCGGCGCCGCCGGCGGCTGTACCGCTGGTAGACGTCGAGCCGGTAGCTGTCTGCGTGCTGCTCGCCGTGGCTGTGCCGCCGGTGGCCGTTGCATCGCCGCCGTTGGCTGCGGCAGCGGCTGAGGCGCCGCCTGCTCCGCCTGTACCACCTGCGGCACCAGCGGCGAGGCCGCCTGCTCCACCATTGGCACCGACAGCCAGGTTGGCTGCGGTTCCGCTGCTAGCGGGTCCTGCTGTGACATTGCCGTTGGTGGCGTTGGCATTGCCGGAGTTGCCGCCGTTGCCGCCGTTGCCGCCATTACCGCCATTGCCGCCGACCGCTGCGCCACCGAATCCGGCGCCACCTGCGGCACCGCTGCCACCGTTGGCGTTACCGGAATTGGTCGCCGTGTTGCCGAGGCCGGAAATCGTGTTGCCGCTTACTGTGCCGTTCAGATCAACGCGAGCAATTGCGCGGCTGCTGTTGAATGCATTGCTGAAAGCGCTGGTGGCCGTCGATCCGTTGTTGGCGGCCGACGTGCCGTAGCCCGCCGAACGCGCGAGCCCCGCGTTGTCACGATTGTCGCCAGCGCTCTTGTCATTGTTCTGATCCGAGTTGCTGGTGTGAGTCTTGGTATCGATATCGGTATGAACGCTGGCATCAGTCTGAGTCGAGGTTGTCGAGTCGGTACGAACACTGTTGTCAGTGTTGGTAACGGTTTTCGTATTGGTATCGAGGTGAACGCTGTTGTCGGTCTTGGTCTTCGTGTCGATGGCGATGTCGAGGTTGTTACGCACGCTGGCATCGGTGGTGGTCGTGGTCGTGGTATCGGTATTGGTATTGGTGTGATTCCGCACGCTGTTGTCGGCGGCCGATGAAGCATCATTCGCCTGGATGTTGCTTGTGCCACGCTGCGTCGTGTCAACTTCCTGAGCTGAAACCGCGGCCGACCCGAACACCAAGGCGACTGCGGTTGCAATTAGAGACTTGTTCATTTGCGTAATTCTCCTGTCGATGGTCAGACGCCGCCCTATGCTGCGTCCCCCGGTGACTCTTACGCAACGCACGTGCCAGCCTCTGTTTTATCTACTTAACTATTTGTTTATTAAGTATTTGTTATCTACTTCAAGGCGCTCGTGAGGGTCGCTGATGGCTGGAGGTGTAAGCCTTATGAAACAGTTGCCCGCCTCCATAGCCGACGCAGGTGCCCCTTTCCTTGATGGATAGTTATTAAAATCAAGCGGTTGTGGGAATTTTTTGACACGTATCAAATCTGAACTACGGGTTGATACGGCCCGGAACACAAAACCTCGGTCTGAAGCCTGCGTTGAAACCGACCGCTTATCCGTTTAGCGTGAAATACGCGGTACGGAGCGCCCCGTGACAATCGAGCGAAGCGAGCAACGAGTCACCCTCGCCTGGGCGAGGGCCGGGGAGTGGGGGCCATCAATTCGCCTTTCGCGTGTTTAATCATCAGCGGGTGGCTCAGGCTGCCATGCGATTTAGAGAATCGGTAGCGAGGCAGCGCGTTGCTTTAGTTCGGCCTTGGCGTTGCGCCAGTCGGGGTAGAGCGAATCAACCACGGCCCAAAAGCGCGGGCTGTGGTTCATCTCCAGGAGATGGGCGACTTCGTGGGCGACGACGTAGTCGCCGATGTGTGCGGGGAGATGGATCAGGCGCCAGTTCACGCGAATACCGCTACGGCTGCTGCAACTGCCCCAGCGGGTACGTGCTGAGGTCAGGCCGAGCGGCGGCGCCTCGTGGTTGATCTGCGCGGTGTAGTAATTGAGCCGGGCACCGAAGTGCACGAGCGCACGGCGTTGCAAGGCACGTTTGGTCAATGCCGTCATATCCGTGGAGCTGGCCTCGGGGCGGGCTTCCAGAATCAGCGTGTCGCCCAGCCAGCGTATGCGATTGGCTCCCGGCAGGACGCGAATTTCGGTTTCGGTACCCAGCAGCGGCACACGACTGCCGTCTTTGATGGTGAGCTGTCGCCCGTGCGGGCCGTGTCTCGGCAATGTCAGTTCGTCCAGCTTTTGCAACAGCCATTCGCCATGCAGGCGGAGAAAACTTTCAATCTCGCCCAGCGGCATGCGCCGCGGTGCGCCGATGCGCAGTCCGCGATCATCGACGGTCATCGACAGGCGCCGCCTGCCGCTGTTCAGGCGGTAGCCGATGACGCGTCCACCAATCAGTATCTGCCGGAGTTGCTGGGTCGGCTCGGGCTCGGGGAGGCGAAAGAGTTTGAGTGGGTCTAAAAACATGGCTATGTCGCCCCCGGATGACGAGCGGAAAACGCGAACCCGAACAAGTCCCGCTCCAAGTCTAGCGGTGGCAGGGAATCGATTGCCCGGGCGACGACCTGTTCGATGAGCTGTGCCGGGTGTTCGATCAGCCGCCAGTTGCAGCGCAATGTGTCGCCATCCACCTGTGCCCAGTGGCTGCCGGCGGCGAACGACAATTTCAAACCCGGCGGACGGCGGTTCGCTCGTGCGGATAGGCTGCCGATGAGCGGGATCAGGTAGCGCTGCGCCTGATCACGCAGCCAGGCTTCCGCTCGATCCTGGATCTGCTGCGGCGAGGCATGGGGTGGCAGCGGCAGATGCAGGCGGTCTTCCGTCAGCGTGGCTTCCTGACAGCCCGTGTTCAGTACCAGGCTCAAACGACGGCCCATAAACCTTAGCGTGGAGCCGTCTTGCCAGGGCGGCGTGGCGGTCGGGCGGTCCGTTTCAAGTTTGCGGGTGAGCTGCGGGTCGCGCGGTTTGCGTTGCCTCATTGCGGCGTGGCGCCTTGCCCAGAGTTCGTTCTAGGCCAGCAGGTGACGGACGGCGGCGGCGAGATCGGGAACGACTGGCGTTCCCGGCGGCAACGCGGGGTCCCGGGCCGTCTTGGCGCCTTTGCCGGTTAACACCAGGAGCGGCAGGGCGCCGACACTGACTGCCGCCTGAAGGTCGCGCAGGGAGTCGCCCACCGAGGGCACGCCGGCCAGATCGACATTCAGGCGTGTGGCGATCTCGCGGAACATGCCCGGCAGCGGCTTGCGGCAGGCGCACGCGTCGGCGTTGGTGTGGGGGCAGAAGAAAATCGCATCGATGCGTCCGCCGGCCTGAGCCACCGCCTTGACCATTTTTTCGTGGATGGCGTTGAGCGTGTCCATTTCAAACAGGCCGCGGCCGACACCGGACTGGTTGGTGGCGACCACCACGCGGTAGCCGGCTTGGTTCAACTGCGCAATCGCGGCCAGACTGCCGGGGATCGGCTTCCATTCATCCGGCGACTTGATGTACTGGTCGGAGTCGTAGTTGATGACGCCGTCGCGGTCGAGGATGATAAGTTTCATGTCGAGGATTTCATCATTAGCAGCGGGTGGGCGAGGCGCAAAACAACGCAGGGTTTCCCCTTTGTGCGTGAGTTCTTCGTAGGTCGGGCTTTATGCGCAGCGGTATCTCCGGGGATAGCCCGACGCGGTGCCCCGATCAACCTCCGCACGTTTCCGATCACTAGCTCGACAACCTGGAGATGTCCGCCACGCGGTTCATGAGCCCGGCCAGACGTGACAGCAACGCCAGCCGGTTGGCGCGGACGGCGGCGTCTTCCGCCATGACCATGACGCCGTCGAAGAACGCATCGACGGCTGCACGCAGGCCAGCCAGCGCCCTGAGGGCGGCGGTGTAGTCGGCGGCGGCCAATTGGGCTTCGATGCCGGGCGCAGCGGCGGTGATCGCGGCAGCCAGCGCGTGTTCGGCAGGCTCCTTGAGTAGAGCCGGGTTGATCTCCGCCTGCGTGCTCTCGGTCTTCTTGAGGATATTGACAATGCGCTTGTTGGCTGCGGCCAGTGCGTCGGCTTCGGGCAGCGCGGCGAAGGCCCGCACGGCGGCCAGGCGGGCGGGAATCTGGTCGATCCGGGTCGGTTGCAGGGCAAGCACGGCGTCGATCAGTTTCGGCTCGTAGCCGCCTTTGCCATCATCGTCGCGCAGCAGATTGCGCAGGCGCTCACGCAGGAAGTCGAGCAATGGCGCACGCCACTCCTGGGTCAGCATACCCGTCGGGAAGGACTGTGCGGCATCATCCAGCAAGTCGCCCAAATCAAGCGCCAGCGGCGTTTCCATGAGGATGCGCAACACGCCCAGAGCGGCGCGGCGCAGGCCGAAAGGGTCCTTGTCACCTGTTGGGATCTGGCCGATGCCGAAAAATCCCAGCAGGGAATCAAGCTTTTCGGCCAGGCTGACGGCACAGGCCACCGCCCCTTGGGGTAGCGTGTCGCCGTTGAAACGCGGCCGGTAATGGCCCTCGATGGCATCGGCGACGACGGCGGCTTCACCGTCGTGCAGCGCGTAGTAGCGCCCCATGATGCCTTGCAGTTCGGGAAATTCGCCGACCATGTTGGACACCAGATCGGCCTTGCTGAGCAAGGCGGCGCGCTTTGCCTGGACGACGTCACAACCCAGTCGAGCGGCAATGGCGCCGGCCAGCTTGACCATGCGTTGCACGCGCTCGCCCTGGCTGCCGAGTTTGTTGTGGTAGACGATGCGATCCAGTTTGAGCGCCTGAGCCACAAGCGGTGTCTTCTTGTCGGTCTCGAAGAAGAACTTGGCATCCGCCAGGCGTGGCCGCACCACGCGGGCGTTGCCGGTGACGATGTTGACCGGGTCGGCGACCCGCATGTTGGAAACGAGCAAAAAGCGATTCGTCAGCTTGGCACCCGGACCAGAGCCATCCATCAACGGAAAATACTTCTGGTTGGCCTTCATCGTCAGAATCAGGCATTCCTGCGGCACGACAAGAAATTCGGCGTCGAAGCCGGCCTCATACACGGCGGGCAACTCGACCAGAGCGGTGACCTCATCGAGCAGCGCCTCATCCTGCAGCCAGTTGCGCGTGCCGGCCGCGGCGTCCAACTGAGCTCGAATCATCGTGCGGCGTTTGTCGAAGTCCGGGATGACCCGGCCTTGCTCTTCAAGCGTTGCTTCGTAGTGGTCGGCATGCGTGATCTTGATTTCGCCGCTGGACAGGAAGCGGTGACCGCGCGTGGTCGTGCCGCTGGCGATACCCAGCGCCTGGCCGGGCAGATGACGCTCGCCATGCAACAGGATCAGGCCATGCACGGGACGCACAAACTGCGCCTCGCCCGCGCCCCAGCGCATGAGCTTGGCGACGGGGAGCTTTTTCAGCGCCGCCTCGACCAGTCCGGCCAGCGGCTGGTCGATGGCTTCGCCGACCTTGTTGCTGCGGGCGACAAAATACTCGGCCTTGCCGTCGCTGAGTTTGCTGAGTTGATCGAAACTGACACCCGCCGAACGCATGAAACCGTCGAGCGCCTTGGTCGGTTTGCCGTCGGCGCCGAGTCCCGAGGCGACCGCCGGGCCTTTTTTCTCGATGACGCGATCCGGCTGCCGGGTCAGGCAGTTTTCGAATTGCAGCGCCAGCCGGCGCGGCGTGGCGAACCAGCGACCGGGATTGGCGGCGTCGATGTAGCCGGCATCGCTCAGCGCTTTCTGCATCTGGTCCCGGAAAGACAGGCCGAGCTTCGACAGCGACTTGGGCGGCAGCTCTTCGGTCAACAGTTCGATTAGCAAGGTAGCTTTCATACGGCAGCCTCCTGCGGCTTGAGCATGGGAAACCCCAGCCGCTCGCGCGAATCGTAGTAAGCCTGCGCAATCGCCCGCGCCAGGGCGCGCACGCGGCCGATGTAGGCGGCCCGCTCGGTGACGGAGATGGCCCCTCGGGCATCCAGCAGGTTAAAGGTGTGGGACGCTTTCATCACCATCTCGAAGCCCGGCAACGGCAGGTTCAGGTCGATCAGGCGCTTGGCCTCCGATTCGAACTTGGAAAATTGGGTAAATAGCCAGTCGGCGTCGGAATGCTCGAAGTTGTAGGTGGATTGTTCCACTTCGTTCTGGTGATACACGTCGCCATAAGACACGCCCGGCGCCCAGACCAGGTCATAGACGTTCTCAACTCCTTGCAGGTACATCGCCAGGCGTTCGATGCCGTAGGTGATCTCACCCAGCACGGGGCGGCAGACGAGCGAGCCGACTTCCTGAAAATAGGTGAATTGGGTGACTTCCATGCCGTTCAGCCAGACTTCCCAGCCCAGGCCCCAGGCGCCCAGCGTCGGCGATTCCCAGTCGTCCTCGACAAAGCGGATATCGTGCTCCGCCGTGTTCACGCCCAGCGCGCGCAGGCTGTCGAGATAAAGCTCCTGAATGTTCGGCGGACTGGGTTTGAGCACCACCTGGTACTGGTAATAGTGCTGCAGGCGATTGGGGTTTTCACCGTAGCGACCGTCCTTCGGGCGACGTGAGGGCTGGACGTAGGCGGCTTTCCACGGCTCTGGTCCCAGCGAACGCAAGAAGGTGGCGGTGTGGAAGGTGCCGGCGCCGACTTCGATGTCGTAGGGCTGGAGCAAAACGCAGCCCTGTTTGTTCCAGAAGTCCTGCAAACGCAGGATGACTTCCTGAAATGTCGGTCCGGGAGTCTTGGCCATGGGGAGTCGGCACCGCGAAAGGCGAAAGACGGCGATTTTACGATGATTTGTTGCGGCTTCGATGCGGGCCGGATTGGGTCCGGTTGAGCCAGTCGGGGCCAGTTACGAACCCTAGCCGACTAGTTGCGATTCGGGCAGCACCCGAGGCAAACGGATGTCGAAGGTGGTGCCGACACCCAAGGTGGACTCCACGGTCATCGAGCCGCCCAAGGTTTTCTTGACCAGATTGCTGACGATCGACATGCCGAGGCCCGTGCCGCCGCGGCCGATTTTTGTGCTGAAGAACGGTTGGCACATGCGTTCCAGGTTCTCCGGCGAGATGCCGACGCCGTTATCGACAAAGCGCAGATGCACCCGATCGTCTTCGTCGCGGGCGGAGATGGTGAAGACGCCGTCGCTGCGGCCTTCAAAGGCGTGCAAATAGGCATTGTTCACGAGATTGATGACCACCTGGCCGATCGGACCGGGCAGGCTGTCCATGTGGATGCCGGACGGAATGTCGAGAACGACGCGGTGCGACTTCTTCCTGATCGACGGCGCCAGGGTCGCCATGATCTCATCTACCGCGCTCTTGAGATCGAAGCTGCGCCGTTGTTCGCTGGCCTGGTCGGCGGCGACCTGGTTGAAATTCTTGATCAGGTCCTTGGCGCGAATCAGGTTGCGTTCGATCAGGACCGTGCCGTCGACGATCTCGTTGATGAATAAACCCAGATCGGAACGTTTGATCTGCCCGGCCTCGATGCCGGTCTTCATTTTTTTGGCCCGCTCGGCCATGAACGAAGCCGCCATCACGCCGTTACCGATCGGTGTGCCCAGTTCATGCGAGACGCTGGCAACCAGCGTGCTCAAGGTTGCCTTGGCTTCGCTGCTGGCCAATTGCTCCTGCGATTCGTGCAGTTTCTCGCGTTCAGCGGCCAGTTCCTGGGTCCGTTGTTCCACGCGCTTTTCCAGCGAATGATTCAACTCGTTGATCTGCATCATCGCTTGCCGGAGCATTAGATGGGTGCGGACCCGGGCGCGCACCACGGAGGCATTGACGGGCTTCATGATGAAATCGACAGCGCCGAGTTCAAGACCCTTGGCTTCCTCTGCGGGATCGCTGTGGGAGGTTACGAAAATTACCGGGATATCGGCCGTGGCGGGGTCGCTCTTGAGCCGGCGGCAGACCTCGTGACCGTCCATTCCGGCCATCATGACGTCGAGCAGGATCAAATCCGGTCGCTGTTTTTGGCACGCCTCCAGGGCCTGCGCGCCGCCGGTCGCCATGAATACCTCGTGCGTATCGCTGAAAATCTGGTACAGCGTCTGGATGTTGATCGGCTGATCATCAACCACCAACAGTACGGGGCGTGCGGTTTGCGGTGTGCTCGTAGTCACGTCGAATCCTTTTGCAGGGCATGGCATTCTTGTAGCGCCTGATTGAAGTCTAGTCGATTAAGCGCCTGATCCAGCGGCATCAAACGTGCGCCAAGATGCGCTTCGAATTCACGTTTCAGGTCGCCAAACAGGCTAGTGGCGCGCATATTTCCGGCTTTCAACTGGACTTCCAGTTCGCTTAGCGCGGCTGCAAAGGCCCGTGAATCCAGGGTGTTACCGTTCGTGGGCAGGGACTCTTGGGCCTGAAAGTCCTTT
>Ga0163144_10019879_pt1 | contig 13473 bp, 14 predicted proteins | sample OliLak19BULKMAT1_FD_123175 | JGI IMG/M metagenome (GOLD analysis project Ga0163144, IMG submission 123175) | Freshwater microbial mat bacterial communities from Lake Vanda, McMurdo Dry Valleys, Antarctica - Oligotrophic Lake LV.19.BULKMAT1 | ecosystem: Environmental > Aquatic > Freshwater >... | reverse complement strand
CATAGGCCAGCCGCATCTCGCTCGACGCCTGGATGGCGAGATCCTCCGCCCCCCGGATCGGTGCGGTTTGCGCCAGCGCGCCATCGGGGGCCAGCAGGACCAGGCCGAGCAGCAGCGCCGCCGCGCCGCTGGCCGCTGCGCGCGGGCGGCGCAGCAGGCCGCGCAGGTAAAAGGCGATCAGGAGGTCGGCCAAGCCAAGGGCGATGGCCACCACCAGCAGCCATGGCATGAGGTCGGTGGCGCGGCCTTGGCCGAACTGGCGCAGCGTGGTGCCATCGGGCCAGCGCGGCACCGGCAGCAATTCGGTCAGCGTGGCGGTGACGTTCAGCGCCCGGCGAGAATCCTCCTGCCCGTAGAAGCCAGGCGGGTGCCGCGGACCGAGCGCGGTCGTCGCCAGTTCGGTCGCCGGCACCGGCTGCGCGGCGGGGCTTGGCGTGCCCAGCCGGCTGAATCCGTCGAGCGTGGCGATGGGGCGCAGCGCCTCGGACCCTTCGGCGCCAGCAATGCCCTGCGCCAGATCGACGGTGCGGCGCAGCAGATCGACGAACAGGCCAGAGATCGCGAGATTGGCCCAACTCGTGTTCGCCGTCGTGTGATAAAGCACGAGCCAGCCCTGCCCGCGTTTTTCCGCCGTCACCAGCGGCGTGCCGTCGTTGAGCCGCGCCCAGGTCTTGGCGCTGAGGTTCACGTCGGGTTCGGCCAGCACCTGCTGCTTGATCGTCACGTCGTTCGGAATGGCCAGGCCGAAATAGGGGCTGTTCTCGGGAAACGGCGCCAGCGTGGCCGGCTGCGACCACGACATGGCGCCACCCAATTGCCGCCCGCCGCCGGTGCGCACCGTCACCGGGGTCAGGGTGTCGGTATTCTCGGCCAGGCGCGGGCCGGCGAAACGGATCAGCACGCCGCCGCGTTCCAGCCACGGTTCCAGCAGTCGCTTTTCCGCATCGCCGAGTTGCCCGATGTCGGACAGGACCAGCACGGCCAGTTCGCGCTTCAGCAGGTCGGCGATATTGCCTTGCCGCACTTCGCTGAACGGGCTGAGCGCGCGGTCGAGATAGTACAGGTCGGAGAGCAGCGGTTGCTGCTGCTTGTCCTGCCCGGTGCCGGAGACGAGGCCAACGGGCCGACGCCGCCACCGTTCATCCAGCAGCACGGTGGCGCCGGCCGAATTGGCGCCCTCAATGTCGATGCGGGTCAGCCGGTTGCGCAGTTCCAGTGGCAGGTTCAGCGGCGCTTCGGCGATTTTCGCGTCGGGCTGGAACAGCAGCGGTTCGCGCGCCAGCACGCGGCCCTGCTCGGCGCTGGCGACGACGAACAGCGGTTCGGCGATGCCGGTATTCAGGCGGATCGCGCGCAGCTTCATCGCCGCGCCGTCCAGCAGCGGCGGCAGCAGGGCCTTGGCGCCGTGCGCCGCAATCATCACCTGAAGCCCGCCGAAGCCCAGCAGCCGTTCGGCCAATGTATAGGCGCGGCTGTCGTCGGCGCGGTCGTCGATGCCGTCGCTGACCCAGACCACGTCGCCGGCGGCGTTGAATTTCGTGTCGCCCAGGGCCTGCGCGGTGGCTTGGCGATCCGGCGCCCAGGGTTTCGGTCGCCAGCCCTGCACGATGCCGCGCGCCTCGCTGGCCGGCATCAGCCGGCTTGGCCGCAGGGGTTCGCCGTTGGCCGGCGCGGCGGTGCCCATCAGCATCATCGGGCGCGCCTGTTGTTCGGCCTGGTCCACCGCCGCAAGCATCGCTTCGACCCGCGCGCTCCAGTCGCTGGCGGCGGTCCAGCCGTCATCGATCACCAACACCAGCGGGCCGGTGGCCGCCAGCCGACTTTCGGGATTCAACAACGGCCGCGCCAGGGCCAGAATCACCAGCGCGGCAATGGCAAGGCGCAGCAGCAATAGCCACAGCGGCGTGTGCGCCGGGGTCTCCTGCTTCGGAATCAGGCCAAGCAGCAGGCGCAACGGTGGAAAGACCTGCGGGCGCGGCGAGGGCGGTGTGATCCGCAACAGCCACCACAGCACCGGCAGGCTGGCCAGCGCCAGCAGCATCCATGGGGCCGCGAAGCCGATGGCGCCGAGACTCAGCATCTACTTGGCCAAGGCGCCCGACAGCGCGGTATAGAGAGCGAGGAGCGCGGTCTGTGGCGGCCGGTCGGTGCGGTGGGTGGCGAAGGTCCACCCGGCGCGCTGCGTCATCGCCTTGAGCGCGGCGTGGCGTCGTTCAAGCCGTGTCGTCCAGTCGTCGCGCAACGTTTCGACCCGGCCGATGGTCAGGCCGCTTTCGCCTTCCATGCCCTCGAAGCGCAAACGGCCCTTGAACGGCAGGTCCTGTTCCGCCGGGTCCATGATCTGCAACAGGTGTCCGGCGATGCCGGCGCTGGCGAAATGACGCACGCGCTGCTCGATTTCCGGCAGTGGCGACAGAAAATCGCCGATCAGCGCCACATGAGCGAAGCGTGGCAGTTCGGCCGCTGGTGGCAGGCTTTCGTTCTGGGTTTCCGGCAGCAGCATGGTGCGGGCCATGCGATCCAGAACGGCCCGACCCGTGGTTGCGTTCCGGTCCAGCCCCAAAAGTCCGATGCGCTCGCCGCCGCGGATCAGCAGCGAGGCAAGGGCCAGCAGCAGGACGTTGGCGCGCTCGAGTTTCTCCACGCCGGCGAATTTCGACGACCACGCCATGGACGGCGAGGCGTCGCGCCACAGCCAGACGCTTTCGGCCGCTTCCCACTCGTTCTGCCGCACATAATAACGTTGCCGCTTGGCCGATTGCCGCCAGTCGATGACGGAAGCAGGATCGCCTGGCTGGTAGCGGCGGTATTGCCAGAACGCATCGCCGGTGCCGACCCGGCGGCGGCCATGCACACCCTGCGCGACGGTTGCGGCGACCCGTTCGGCGGCAACCAGCAGCGGCGGCAGGACCGCCGCGACCTGTTCCGCTCCTTGGCGGAGCTTGTTGGCGCTGGAAGCCGCCGGTGGCGCCATTCTCTAGCGCAACGGCTCGAGCAGCCGGTCGATTACCGCGTCCACGTCGATGCCATCGGCGCGCGCCGTGAAGCTAAGCGCCATGCGGTGCCGCAGGATCGGCGGGGCCAGGGCCACGACGTCGTCCACCGAGGGCGCCAGACGGCCTTGCAGCAGCGCTCGGGCACGCACCGCCAACATCAGAGCCTGGCTGGCGCGCGGGCCGGGGCCCCATGAGATCTGGCTCTTGAACTCGGGCACCGGAGTCGATTCCGGGCGGGCCGAGGTGACGAGGTCGAGAATGGCCTCCACCACGCTCTCGCCCACCGGCAGCCGGCGGACCAGGCGCTGCGCCGCCATCAGTTCGTTGCCGCTCATCACGGCGCTGGCGGCATCCTCGGTGCCGCTGGTGGTGGCGAACAGCATGCGCCGCTCGGCGACGCGGTCGGGATAGGTGACATTGATCTGCAGCAGGAAACGGTCGAGCTGGGCTTCGGGCAGCGGATAGGTGCCCTCCTGCTCCAGCGGGTTTTGCGTCGCCAGCACATGGAACGGGGCGGGCAGGGGGTGGCGGGTGCCGGCCACCGAAACCTGCTTTTCCTGCATCGCCTGCAACAGCGCCGACTGGGTACGCGGGCTGGCGCGGTTGATTTCGTCGGCCATCAGCAATTGGCAGAACACCGGCCCCGGCAAGAAACGGAACGAGCGGCGGCCGCTCTCGCTTTCCTCCAGCACCTCGGAACCGATGATGTCGGCGGGCATGAGGTCGGGGGTGAACTGCACCCGCCGGTCGTCGAGGCCGAGCACGGTGCCCAGCGTTTCCACAAGCCGGGTCTTCGCCAGGCCCGGCACGCCGATCAGCAGGGCGTGGCCGCCGGCCAGCACCGTAATCAGGGTTTCGTCGATGACCTCGGTCTGGCCGAAAATCACCCGGCCGATCTGTTCCCGTACCTGGGCGATGCGCGCGCCCACCGCCTCGATCTCATCGACCAGAACCTCGGCTGCCTCGCTGACGTTGCCCATGTCTGCCCTTACATATAGAGGTGCTGGAGATAGGCTAGTCTGACTCCGGCCACGCTGTCACCCTTTCGCAACGCAACAGAACCCAAGTGACCCAGAAATCCGCCATTTCCGCCGATCCCATGTCGCTGTTCGCCGGGTTGCCCAGGAAAAAGCACCCGCCGGTTCACCTGTGGAATCCGGCGTTCTGTGGCGATATCGACATGCGGATCGCCCGCGACGGCACTTGGCACTATATGGGCTCGCCCATTGGCCGGCCGGCGCTGGTCCAATTGTTCGCCGGTATCCTGAAACGCGAAGGCGATGCTTATTTCCTGGTCACCCCGGTCGAGAAGGTTGGAATTCGGGTAGAAGACGCGCCGTTCCAGGCCGTAGAGCTGGAAGCGACAGGACGGGGGCGCGATCAGGTGCTGACCTTTCGAACCAGCGTGGACGACACCGTAATCGCCGGCCCCGAGCACCCGATACGGGTCACGACCGACGCAAGCGGGGCGCCGGCACCCTATATAGAGGTGCGCGCCGGGCTGGAGGCGCGGATCAACCGGCCGGTCTTTTACCAGCTTGTCGAACTGGGCCAGGACGATTCCGGCGAAATGGCGGTTTGGAGCAAAGGCGTGCGTTTCCCGCTTGGGCGATTCGATGCGTGATTTTCGCCTGACGGACCTGGCGAAATTCCTGCTGCTGCCGCCGCCGCGCGAGGCGGTGCCGGAATCGTTCGACGCGGCGCTGCACGGCGACCATGTGCTCAGCAATTCCTCGCACCTGCTCAAGCCCAAGGCGCTGACGCCTGCGGCGGTACTGGTGCCGCTGATCGACTATCCCGATGGCACGCGGGTGTTGCTGACCCAGCGGCAGACGGCACTGCGCCGGCATTCCGGCCAGATTTCGTTTCCCGGCGGGCGGCTCGATCCCGACGATCCCGACCTGGTTTACGCGGCGCTGCGCGAGGCGCAGGAGGAAATCGGCCTGGACCCGTCGCAGGTCAACGTGCTGGGCGCGTTATCGACCTATGTCACCGGCACGGGCTTCGCCATCGTGCCGATCGTCGGCGTGGTTCGGCCTGGCGCTGCGCTGACGTTGCACGCGGCGGAAGTGGCCGAGGCGTTCGAGGTGCCGCTCGATTTCCTGCTGGACGAGTCCAACCACCGGCGCGACAGCCGCACTTTCGAGGGCGTCGAGCGCGAGTTCTGGGCCATGCCGTACGGCGAACGCTACATTTGGGGCGCGACGGCGGGCATGCTGCGCGACCTTTACCTGCGCGCGCGCGCGACATGCTGAGCCGCATTCTTTTCGACGTCTTCCTGTTCGTACTGCCGTTCGTTTTGTACGGGCTCTACCTGTGGCTGCTGCGCCGAAGCCAGAAGCAGGACCCGAACTGGCGCGAAGCGCCGTGGGCGTGGCTGGCGATTACCGGCCTGGTCCTGGTCGCGCTCAGCTTTTTCGTCCTGCGTTTCATGGAAGGCGACAACGGCGTTGGCACGGTGGTGCCGGCGCACATGGAGAACGGCCGCCTGGTGCCAAGCCAGGTGAAGCCGTGAGCCGATGGACATCGCGCGCCGGATAGTCCCGCCCGACTGGATGCGCGATGCGCGGCTGGCGCGCGTCGCCAGCGCGATTACCAGGACCGGTGGCACGTTGCGCGTCGTCGGCGGCGCGGTGCGGGCCCTGGTGCTGGACGAAACGCGGGCGGATGTCGACCTTGCCACCGACCTTGCGCCCGACGCGGTGACGGCGGCGCTGGGTGCCGCCGGTATTAATGTCGTGCCGACCGGGCTTAGCCACGGTACCGTCTTGGCCACGCTGCCGGGCTGGCGGGCCGAGATCACCACCCTGCGGCGCGACGTGGAAACCGATGGCCGGCACGCCAAGGTCGCCTTCACCGACGACTGGACGGCCGATGCGGCGCGCCGCGACTTCACCATCAACGCGCTTTATGCCGACCTGGACGGCGCGGTGTACGACCCGATGGGCGGCCTTGCCGACCTCATGGCCGGCCGGGTGCGCTTCATTGGCGATGCGGCGCGGCGAATCGACGAGGACGCGCTTCGTATCCTGCGCTTCTTCCGGTTTCACGCCCGCTATGCGCGGGGGCCGGCCGATGCGGCGGCTATGCAGGCCTGCACCGCCAAGGCGGCGCTGGTCGATACGCTGTCGGGTGAGCGCATCGCCGCCGAGATGCTCAAACTGCTGGCCGCCGACGACCCGATGCGCGGTCTGTTGCCGATGCGCGATTGCGGCCTGCTGGCCCGCGTCCTGCCGGCGCCGGCGGATTTCGACCGACTCGACCGCCTGGTGGCGACGGAGCGGCGCCTGGACCGCGTTGATGCGGAGCGGCGGCTGGCGGCGCTTCTGCCACCCGATGACGTGGCGCCGGCTGCGCTCGCTGTGCGCTGGCGCATCTCGACCGCGCTGCGCCGGCGCCTGAAAACATTGTTAGGCCCGCGACCCGCGCTGCACGACGCCGCCGCCATGCGCCGCGCCATCGACCGGTTCGGTGGCCCCGCAATTGTCGATTTCGCCTTGTTGGGCGACGGCGACCCCGCCGCCATTCTCGTTCTGGCGGATTCGTGGACGCCGCCGGCATTCCCCGTGACCGGCGTCGAGGTCATGGCGGCCGGCGTACCAGCCGGGCCGCGCGTCGGAGAAGTGCTGCGCGCGGTGCGCGACTGGTGGGTGGATGGCGATTTTATCGCCGGTCGCGAGCAATGCCTGGCCCACCTGCGCACCTTGCTCTAGCGAACCCCGACGACCCAGCCTTCCTCGCGCAGGCAGGCGGCGTTCTCCGCTTCGGTCAGATTGGGCGGACGCGCCAGTGCCGCCACCAGTTCGCCGCGCGCATCCAGCGCGAGCAACTCGTCACGCAGCGCCGCCACCTGGTTGGCGTCCTTGATCGGATGATTGTAGGCGCTGCGGTTGGCCAGCGACGGCCAGACCTCGGCATGCACGATGTTGCCCAGCGCCCGGTCCCACGCGGTGTCGAATGGCCAGAGGCGGCTGCGCGCGGCGAACGCCGGGTCTTCTGCCAAGTCCAGCACGCGCGGCAGGCCCAGCAGGGTCTGGCTGCCAACGGCGCCCGTGCCGCCCAATTGCCAGACGCTCATCGGTTGCCGGCCTTGCGCGCGCAGGCGCCGTTCGACCAGGCGCATCTCGTCGAACGGACGCTGCGCAAAGCCGGGCTTGGTCACTGTCAGCGCATCGGTAGCCCGCGCGGCAGGACAAAACCAGAAGGGACCGGGTGTCATGCCCAGGTCGCGATTGATCCGGTCGGCGACGGCAAAGCGGTTGTTGGAAGCGTCGAAAGAGTCCTCGATCCGGTCTTTCAGGTGCTTCGCGAGGGGTCTGCCGCCGATTCGCGAATCGGCCGGCGTGCCGAAAGGGAAGTCCCAGCCGACGAGAACATCGCCCTTCGCATCGTCGATGAGTTCGCGTACACGCATCACGCAGTCGTCTCGCGTGCGAAAATATTGCGGCGCGAATCTGCGTTGTGCGGTGCCCATCGCAAGCCAGCAACGATCCGCTGTCGGTCGCCTTGGCCCACGCGCAGACGATGCCGACCAATCGACGATGATGATGCGCGAGAAACGCCGGCGGCTTTTCATGGCCGCCAAGAATAGTCGAAATTATTGTGGTTTTTTAGATACTTAGCGGATGTCGAATTTTTCGGCCGACAATCTCGCGGAAATTTTTTCAGGCGGCGGAGAACGTCTCGACACGGCCCAAAAAACTTGAGCCCCGTATCGATGCCGCTGAAGAGCGGCGCCGATACGGGGCTCGGAAGCAGAAGACTACTTCTTCTTCGCTGCCTTCTTCTTCGCGGTCTTTTTGGCCACCTTCTTTTTCGCGGCCTTCTTCTTCGCTGCCATGATCTCCTCCATAGCGTACGCGGCTTGCACCGCATTCACGTGACGAGAAACCTCTCGCACCACATATGGCTAGCATATGTTTTCGCGGCTAACCACTAAATCTTGCGCAATCATCATCAAAAATTCGCGCGCCTGAAATTTTCCGACACGGCGTTGTAGGCCCGCAACATCGCACGGCGCATCGATCGATCACTGCGCGTCCTTCACGAGGCGGCCCTTCGCGGTGCGCAACTGTTCGCCGTCGCGATGCCGCGTGAAGCGCAGCAGCATGCCCTCGGGCGCCAGCGTGCGCTCGTAGGTTTGCATCTCGTAGCCGCCATCGTCGGCGATGCGCAGCGTGTTGACCGTCAGGGTGCGCTCCTTGATGCGGGCCCAGGCGTAGATGCCCCGCAACGGGTCGCTCGCCTCCGACGACCGCCAGATGTTCGGCTTGTCCGTCGGCATGAAACTCATGGTCGTGGTCTTGTTGACGGCGGTCGGGTTGTTGGCCGCGCCCTTCTGCCGCTGGATCGTGGTCCAACTGAGCAAAAATCCAGCTCCAGCAGGCTCAACGCGCACATCGAGGTCGCGTGAGGTTACCTGGAAATGGGTACTGATCTCGCTTTCCGACATCGCCGTGCCGCTCCACTTGCCATAGAAGGCGTTGATGGCGACGTCCTTGGCCAGGGCGATCTGGCCGGAGGCCAGCAGCAGCGTGGCGACGATGAGCGAGCGGAACATTCCTGCCTCCTGTGGTCTGCCGTCCATTGAACACCGGGCAGCCGCCAGAGGCAAAGCCGTCAGGGCCAGGCGACCGCCGGCGGCAGCGACATCAAGATTGCCTCGACATTGCCGCCGGTCTTCAACCCGAAGGTCGTGCCGCGGTCGTGAATCAGGTTGAACTCGACATAGCGGCCGCGCCGCACGAGCTGGTGCGCGCGCTCGGCATCGGTCCACGACTCGTGCATGTGGCGGCGCACGAGCCGGGGGTAGATGTCGAGAAACGCCAGGCCAACGTCGCGGGTGAAGGCGAAATCACGCGACCAGTCGCCGGAGTCGAGACTGTCGTAGAAGATGCCGCCAACGCCGCGCGGCTCACCCCGGTGCGGCAGGAAGAAGTATTCGTCACACCATTTCTTGAAGCGCGGATAGTAGGAGGGGTCGTGCCGGTCGCACGCCTGTTGCAGCGCGGCATGGAAATCGGCGGTATCCGCGGCGTCGGGCTCCATCGGCGTGAGGTCGGCGCCGCCGCCGAACCAGCCTTTCGTCGTCACGATGTGTCTGGTGTTCATGTGCACCGCCGGCACCTTTGGCGATTGCATGTGGGCAACCAGGCTGATGCCGCTGGCCCAGAACCGGGGGTCGGCGTCGGCGCCCGGCATCTGCTTGCGAAACTCGGGCGAGAATTCGCCGTGGACTGTGGAAATGTTTACCCCGACCTTCTCGAACACCCTGCCGTGCATGAGGCTCATGGTGCCGCCGCCGCCGCCGGGCCGGTCCCACGTCTTCCGCACGAACCGCCCGGCCGGGCGCGGGTCGCCGGCCAGTTCGTCCTCCAGCGCCTCGAACGCGGCGCAGATGCGGTCGCGCAAGCCGGCGAACCAGCCGGCGGCCTCGGTCATGCGCGGGGTTTCGGCAATTGGGGGCAGGGTGGGAGCGGTCACGGTCCGTGTCCTTATATAGGGGCGGCGGGAAAGCCGCCGGTCTGGCGCAGCGCCTCGCCCAATACCATGGCAGCGGCCACCGCGACGTTGAGCGAACGCAAACCCGGCCGCAGCGGGATGCGGATGCGAAGGGCGGCGCGGGCGGCCACATCGGCTGGCACGCCAGCGGTTTCACGGCCCAGCAGCAGGGTGTCATCCGGTGCGAACGCCGCTTCCATATAAGGTGTGGTGGCCGTGGTCGTCAGCAGCACCAGGCGACCCGGCCCCCGGTTCGCCAGAAAGGCCGCCCAGGAAGAGTGCGGCGCGATGTCGGCCAGCGCCGCGTAGTCGAGGGCCGAGCGGCGCACCGCCGGCAGGGAAAAAGGAAACCCGCAGGGCTCGATGATATCGACCGGCACGCCGAGGCAGGCCCCCAGTCGAATAATGGTGCCGACATTGGGCGGCATGTCGGGCTGATAGAGCGCAAGCCTCATGGCTAAGTATGTTGATTTTTCGGGATATTTTGCCGCGCGGCGCGCTGCGTCACGCTGTCGCACTGCGGCGGTGAAACGCTGGACATGCCCGGATTATAGTGAGAAAAACGCTCACCTTTATAGGCGATCCTTTGCGGGGGTGGCATGGCCACGGGTAGTTCCACAAAAGGCGGCGCGGACAACGTCGTGCGGCGCGATTTCCTGACCATCGCGGCTGGCGCACTCTCTGCCGTGGGCGCCGCCGCTGCGGTCTGGCCGTTCATCGCGCAGATGAACCCGTCGGCCGACGTGCTTGCCCTGTCGTCCACCGAAATCGACATTTCCAAGATCCAGCCGGGACAAAACGTCACCGTGCTGTGGCGCGGCAAGCCGGTCTTCATCCGCCATCGCACCCCGGATGAGATCGCCAAGGCCCAGGCCGACGACGGCGCGGCCCTGCCCGATCCGCAAAAGGATTCCGCCCGGGTGAAAAAGCCGGAATGGCTCATCACCCTGGGTGTCTGCACTCACCTCGGCTGCATCCCGCTGGCGTTCCAGGGCGATTTCGGCGGCTTTTTCTGCCCCTGCCACGGCTCGCACTACGACACCTCGGGCCGCATCCGCAGGGGGCCGGCGCCGACCAACCTGCCGGTGCCGCAGTACGCGTTTCTCAGCGACACCCAGGTCCGCATCGGCTAAAGGCGCTCATCCATGTCCCTCGCCACCGACAACAAGCTGATCAAGTGGATCGACTATCGCCTGCCCATCTTCAGCATGGCGCAGCATTCGCTGATCGACTACCCGACGCCGAAGAACCTTAACTACTGGTGGAACTTCGGTTCGCTGGCCGGCATCTGCCTGGTGATCCAGATCGTCACCGGCATCGTGCTGGCGATGCACTACACGCCGCATGTCGATCTGGCGTTCAATTCGGTCGAGCACATCATGCGCGACGTGAACTATGGCTGGCTGATCCGCTACGTCCACGCCAATGGCGCCTCGATGTTTTTCGTCGTCGTGTATATCCACATTTTCCGCGGCCTTTACTTCGGGTCCTACCAGGCGCCGCGCGAAATCCTTTGGTTCCTTGGCGTCGTCATCCTGCTGCTGATGATAGCCACCGCGTTCATGGGCTACGTGCTGCCGTGGGGCCAGATGAGCTTCTGGGGCGCCACCGTCATCACCAACCTGTTCTCGGCCTTCCCGCTGGTCGGCGAGCCGATCGTCACCTGGCTGTGGGGCGGCTTCGCGGTCGACAACGCGCTGCTCAACCGTTTCTTCTCGCTGCACTACCTGCTGCCGTTCGTCCTCGTCGGCGTGGTCATGCTCCATCTCGTGGCGCTGCACCAGCACGGTTCGAACAACCCGCTGGGCATCGACCGCCAGGGGCCGCAGGATTCTATCCCGTTCCACCCGTACTACACGGTCAAGGACATGGTCGGCCTCGCCGTGTTCCTGCTGGTCTTCGCGTTGTTCGTGTTCTACGCGCCGAACCTGCTGGGCCATGCCGACAATTACATCCCGGCCAATCCGCTGGTGACGCCGGCGCACATCGTGCCGGAATGGTACTTCCTGCCATTCTACGCCATTCTGCGCGCGGTGCCCGACAAGCTTGGCGGCGTGCTCCTGATGTTCGCCGCGATCGGCATTCTCCTGCTGCTGCCGTGGCTCGACACCAGCAAGGTCCGCTCGGCGCGCTTTCGCCCGGTCTACAAATGGTTTTTCTGGGTGCTGGTCGCCGACTGCGTCATCCTTCTGGTCGCTGGCGGCAAGCCGCCGGAGGGATTCTGGCTGATCATGAGCCGGGTGGCCACCGCGTACTATTTCATCCACTTCATCGTCCTGCTGCCGTTCATCGGCTGGTTCGAGACGCCTTTGCCGCAACCGACCTCGATTACCCAGGCGGTGCTCAAGCCGGCGCAGGAGAAGGCATGATGACCCGCGTCTGGTTCACGGCCGCCGCCGCTGCCACCATGCTTGCCTTGGCGGCGCCGGCGTTCGCCGCCGGCGACGAAATTGTCCTGCCGAAGCAGAAGTGGAGCTTCAGCGCGCCGTTCGGCACCTTCGATCGGGGCGAACTGCAGCGCGGTTTTCAGGTCTACAAGGAAGTCTGCGCCGCTTGCCATGCGATGAAGCTGGTGGCCTATCGCAGCCTGCGCGACATCGGCTTTTCCGAAGCCGAAGTTAAGGCCATTGCCGCCGCCAACGAGGTGACCGACGGCCCGAACGACGACGGCGAGATGTTCCAGCGCCCGGCGGCGCCGTTCGACCGCTTCAAGTCGCCGTTTGCCAACGACAAGGCGGCGCGCGCCGCCAATGGCGGTTCCCTGCCGCCCGACCTGTCGCTGATGGCCAAGGCCCGCGAACACGGCCCCGACTACCTCAAGGCGCTGATGATCGGCTACGAGAAGCCGCCAGCCGGAATGAAGGTGCCGGACGGGCAATACTACAACAAGTACTTCCCCGGCCACCTCATCGCCATGCCCGCGCCGCTCGGCCAGGAAGGCCAGGTCGGCTACGAGGATGGCACCAAGGCCACCATCGAGCAGATGTCGCACGATGTCACGGCCTTCATGATGTGGGCGGCCGAGCCGAAGCTGGAGGCGCGGCACCGCATGGGTATCGGCGTCATCGGCTTCCTTCTCCTGCTCACCGGCCTCCTGATAGCGCTCAAGCGCCGCATCTGGGCCAACGTCCACTAGACATCAACATACGATTGATGACGGGCCGCCTTAGTGCGGCCCGTTTCTTTTTGGTCGTCGCGGCGGCTATAGTTTCCCTGACTTGGAAAGGGCCGCCTCGTGGAGCATGTGCAGTCGAAGATTCGCGCCATCCCCGACTATCCAAAGCCGGGCATCGTCTTTCGCGACATCACCACGCTGCTGCAGGACGCGCGGGGCTTTCGCAAGACCATCGATGAACTGGTGCAGGCCCATGCCGGGGTGCGCATCGACAAGGTCGCGGCGATCGAGGCGCGCGGCTTCGTGCTGGGCGGCGCCGTGGCGCACCAATTGTCGGTTGGCTTCGTGCCCATCCGCAAGAAGGGCAAGCTGCCGTGGAAGACGGTGGCGCAGGACTACGCGCTCGAATACGGCACCGACACCGTGGAAATGCACATCGATGCGGTGAAGCCCGGCGAGAACATCCTGCTGGTCGATGACCTGATCGCCACCGGCGGCACCGCCGAGGCGGCGATCAAGCTGGTGCGCCGCCAGGGCGGCGAGGTGATCGGCTGCTCGTTCATCATTGACCTGCCCGAACTGGGCGGCCGGACGCGCATCGAGGCCATGGGCGTCAAGGTGCTCACCCTCTGCGCCTTTGCGGGCCACTAGGGGCCATGACGGGGCAGGCCCCCGACCGGGCGATTGGGGCGCTCCTGGGCCTTGCTGTCGGCGATGCCGTCGGCACCACGCTGGAGTTCAGGCCGCGCGACAGCTACGCACACCTGACCGACATGGTCGGCGGCGGCCCCTTTCACCTGAAGCCCGGCATGTGGACCGATGACACCAGCATGGCGCTTTGCCTGGCCGAGTCCTTGATTG
>Ga0163144_10019878_pt1 | contig 13473 bp, 12 predicted proteins | sample OliLak19BULKMAT1_FD_123175 | JGI IMG/M metagenome (GOLD analysis project Ga0163144, IMG submission 123175) | Freshwater microbial mat bacterial communities from Lake Vanda, McMurdo Dry Valleys, Antarctica - Oligotrophic Lake LV.19.BULKMAT1 | ecosystem: Environmental > Aquatic > Freshwater >... | reverse complement strand
TTAAGGCGTCATCATTGACGCGATCGCCTAGAATCGAACCGATACCTCGCTCGTCAAAGTGAGCACCCTGGTCATCGATAACTACCTCGCCGCTGCCGTTGACGCCACCAATCGGTATATCGCCGATTCCTTTGCCACCATCATCACATCCCCTCCCGACTAAGGTAACGGAAGAAATGCCTCTGGTGCTAATGCCCGCGGCGTCATGCGCGCTTCTCGAATGGCACCCTTAAAATAATCCACCCGGTTGATACGGACCCCGGCTGACGACGTGCCTTGTCCTTGTGGGGCTAGCTCCACTTCCGCCGAACCTTGCAGCTTACGATCCACGTAGTGCCGAAACTCCTTACCGTCGTAGACCATCGCTACATGGTGCCATTCATCCAAACTGTGCAACTTCGTCCGGTCAATTAGCGTCTTGGACCCTGATGCGCTCGCCGCAAAACTATCGAGGCACCATTTCCCGTCGATCAGCCGAGTTTCAAACAGCAGCCGCGTCTGTACTCCGGTCTCCTGGAGATGGAAGAACCGTTGTTCGGCCTTACCTCCTGAGGCAGGACGAAAAACCACTTCCCACGTGAAGGTCTTCGCGCCGGCCAGCGGATGGACGTCGACAAACAAGGCATCCTTCTGCCCATCAAACTCGACCGCCTTCCCCTTCGGTGTCGAGATCACTTGTGGTTTCCCTTCGACCCGCGTGCCGTGCTGACCTAATCGGTCCAGCCGGCCAAACAGCCAGACTTCGCTCCTCTCCGACTGGCCCGGCAAATCCACGGACATCAAAAAAAGAAGAAAGAAAATTCGCATCGCGCCGACTGTTATATCACGGCACTGAAGATGACGATATCGCACAACTGCCCCGCAGCATCTCGTTCGTACCCCCGCAGCCGCCCTTCCCACTGCATTCCTACCCGTTCCGCCAGCCGCTGGGCCGCCTCATTTCGTCCATCGCACCGCGCCTCCACCCGGGCCATCCGTAGCTCCTCGATCGCCACTCGCAAGATCGCCCGCACTGCGTCCGTTACCAACCCTTGTCCTACCCACCGTTCAGCCCCCCAGTAACCAATCTCGCAGCGCGGTATCGACCAGTCAATCGAATGCAGATCGACTCCTCCCACCATCTCGCCACTGCACTTCTCAACCATCCGCCAGGAAAAGCTGTCTCCGCGCGCGTTACTCCGACCTGCCGCAGCCGCTACTTTCCGCATCTCCTCCACGGCCTTCGTTTGCGACGCCGCCGTCCATCGCAGCCACTGCGCCAAACTCCCCCGCAACGCTTCCGCGACCGCATCCGCGTCCCCCTCGGCTGGAGGCATCAACCACAATCGCTCCGTTTCTTTCTGTCCCGGATAACTCTTCCGCACCGCTCCTCCTTCACCAAAGGCAGAAGGCCAACCGCGACGAGCGGTTGGCCTTCTGTTCACATGTTCGAACGACTTCTAACTAGCGAACATTGGTCGAAACGAAGTTCACAATCAACGTCTTCGACGCGCTGATCCCTTTGCTGTTGGTTACCGTAAGCTCGAAAGCATACTGGCCGAATTGTTCGCCTAGTTGTACCCGTGTTGTCGCCGAATTCGGATCCAACACAACCGCGGTCTTCTCGAGAGGCCGCCACCGGTAGGTGAGCGGGAGCCCATCAGGATCAGACGAGTTAACTCCGCTGATTGTCAAGCTCCGGTAGATCGTTTCGACGTTCGGACCCGGATCCGCTACTGGCCGAATCACCGTCACCGTCGATAGAGTCACCGTCGCTTGGCACTGCGCCGTCACGTCATTCGCCCCATAAGCAATCAGCGTATAGGTCGTCGTACCCGTCGGACGCACCACAATCGGGCTCGTCGTGCCCAATCCGTTAAACGTCACCACCCGGCTATTCTGCGCCGTGTAGCTCAACGTTACGGCTTCACCGGCAGTCGTAATCGACGTCGGGCTAACCGAGCAAGAGATCGTCGGACCCGGAGTCGGAACCGGCGGAGCTGGACGCACATTCAATCCTACGGTCGAACTAATGCTGCCCACCGTGTTCGTTGCCGTGATCGTATAAAGCGTGTTCGCCGTCGGGCTAACCGGTGCCTGGCCAGTGAGCCCGACCGTACCGAGCGACGAAATGTTCACCGTGTCAGCGTTCTCAACCAACCAACTCACCGTCGAACTGCCGCCCGCGATGATATCCATCGGCGAAGCCGTGAACCGGATGATCCGCGGCAATCCACCACCCGGCGTCGGCGGTTGTGTATTCACCTGGACCGTCGCCGTCGCCGTCGCCGTCGAACCGCCCCGGCCCGTCGCTGTAATCGTATAGGTCGTCGTTGCCGTCGGTGAAACCTGAGCCGTTCCGTTCACCGCCGAGTTACCTAGGCTGCTAATCGTCACAGTCTCAGCGTTCTCGGTCTGCCACGCCAACGTCGAGGACTCGCCCCGCATAATCGTCGCCGGAGAAGCGTTGAATGTAATGATACGAACCGCCGGTTGCGTCACCGTAACCGTCACCGTTTCCGTCACTTCGCTCGTCGCATTCTTCGCCGTCAAACGGTAGCTAGTCGTCTGCGTCGGGTTCACCTGCGATGTCCCCTGTTTCGAGTCCACCCGGCCAACCCCAGCAATCTCTACGCTATCGGCGTTTTCAACCAGCCATAAAAGATTCGACGATTGACCCGCCACGATGTTCGACGGATTCGCCTGGTAGCGCAGAATGCGTACCTGCTGCGGTGCCCGTGTCGTCACAGTCACTCGCGCCGTACCCATGGCCGCTCCCGGATCTTTCACCGTCAGCCGGAACGCATACGTCTGGTTCTCCGCCGCCGCGAACGATGCCCGCGCCGTCGTACCACCGGACAGCGTCACCGCCGGACCAGCAATCTGCCGCCATTCATAGGTGATTGGGTCGCCATCGGGATCATACGAACCCGAACCGTCCAACTGAATCGTCCCGGCATTCACGCCGATCTGGTCCGGACCAGCATCCGCCACTGGGGCGTCATTACCCGTCCGTACCCGCCGCGAAAGCATCTCATAACGAACCCGGGGAATGTCCACCGGAATCGGACCAGTCGCCGTACCGTAGTCTTTCGGACGCAGCCAGCTTCCAAACAAGACCCCGAAGCGAACCGCGCCGGAATTATCTTTGGTCACCATCGTCTCGTTCAATCCGCCTTCAATCGAAAGCGCAATGTGCGAATTTAACGGCTGGACAAACCGAGCCGTCATACCCGGCTTCGAACCGTTGTAGGTGCGCAGGTAGCCCAGGTTGCCTTCAATGTAACTGTCCTTCCAAAGCGCAACCGCGCCAGAGCCGCCCACCTGATCAACCAACCGCAGGTAGTTTTCCACGTAAACATTCCGGCTAAGCAAGCTGCGATTGACCACCGCATTGTTCAAGAAACCCTTTGTCCCGAACACGCCCACCCGGCCGCGGCTAAACACGTAGTCTAACGTCGCCGCCGCTTGGCCCAGCGTCCCGCCGTTCTGGAACTCACGAATGTTGACCTGCTTGAAGCTGGAGAACAAACCCATCTGAACCTTCTTATAGCGATTCACCAAACCAATGTCGAATTGCCCTTCCTGGCGATCCCGGAAGTACATGTATTCGCCTTCAGCCTGCAACGCCACGCTGTCGTTAAAAGGATTGAAGAACCGCCCCTTACCGGCAAAGGTCAAGCGTCCTTGGCTATCCGCTCCGGCGTTCAAGCCGAGCAGCGAAAGCTTCTTGTTCGCCATTTTGGTCATCGCCTCGTCAGTCGCTTTCGCCGACGCTGCCATAATTTCTTCGCGCTTCGGAGCCGCTGCCGCCGCCGCCGCGGCTGCGGACGCGGCCTGCGTGTTCGCAGTCTTCATCCCTTCCACTTCTTTCTTCAAACCGTCGTGGTCGGCCTTCATCCCGCGCAACAACGCAAGAATATCGTCCAACTTATCGAGCCGCTTCAAGATCTCATCGCAACACTTCGGGTCGGCCATCGCCGCCGGGCCGCCGGTGGCCGCATTCAGGTTCCGAATGGCGTCGCCGACTCCGGCCGCCGAAACGTTCCGACCCTGCGGATCGGTCACCGTCAAATTCACCCGCCGATTCATGAACCGGCCTTCCTTGGTGGCGTTCCCCACTTTGGGCGCAGCGTTGCCGGCCGTCGCGACAGAGATCTGCGCCGGACGAGCCCCGTACTTCTCTAAGAACTGCTTCACGGTGTTCGCCCGCGCCATGCCGAGCTTCTCGGCAATCCGCTGCGGCGTATTCGGGTCCCCATGCCCCTCAATCTTTACCCGGTAGCCATCATTCTTGGCCATCAATTCGGCCAAGCGAAGCAGACTCGGGAATCCATCGGCCAGAACCGCCGAACCCGTCTCAAAATTGATCTCTTCCCAGTCGTCCTTAGTCGCATTGGTGTTCAAACCTTGTGCAAAGACCGACGTAGCAAAAAGTGCGAGCAGCGCAAACGCCGCCAAAAGTCTTCGGTACATAGGGGCAGTTCCTCCTCCGATTGCTGTTTTTTTGTTGTTAATCACTGTAACCTTATTAGCCAAGTTCTTTCCAGAATACAATAGAACTCGTTTGAAGACAACGAGTTATCGATAGGCTTGTACAGGGTGATGCGACAGCTCCCGAAACTGTTACTTCCCTCTCTTCACCGCAAAATCCCATACCTGCGTGTTCTCCTTTCCCTCGGTGTATTGAATCCAAGCGTACTCGCCCGGCGCTAACGGCTCCATTGGCCATACCTTGTACAAATCGTCCCCCACCTGTTTGCGAAAGATCTCCACTTCCTGCCGTTCCCGCACTACCTCCTTTACAATCGGCAGAATCTCCCACTTCTCCACGATCCGGCTCGGAATTTTTGCGTTCAACCCCGGCCAAAGCCTCACCAGCGCAAACCGCTCGACCTCCGAAAGCCGCAAATAGAAGTCCGGCCGGTCCGCCTCCAACACCACCGCGCTCGCCGTCCCGTCAATTTCCAAGGTGCTCCGCCCCGACACAATCGGAATCGGCGCCAGCTTCGCCAAAATCGACCGTCGCTTATTGCTGACCACTTTCAACTCCGCCTGCTTCAACGTCTGAAACTTCGCTTGCTCGAGCACGAAGTAAAGCCCGGGCTCGGCCGGCACCGCCCGCACCTCCCGCCGCACATCCCGCTCTGCTTGCGCCTCCTCCGCCTCGGCCTTCTTCTCGGCCCGCAGCGATTCTTCCTGATCGGCCAAGTCTCCCTTCGTCTTCTTCAAATCCACCATCGACAGCGGAATCTCCTCCCAATCGCTTCTCTCGACCGAAAAATACCGTACCCGGTCCGCCAGGATCTGATACTCGCGCACCGTGTGCCAAGTGCCATCCGTCAAGTACAGCTTCACATTCGCGGCCCAAGCCACCGCGCCGACAAGGAGAAGAAGGAGCCACCGCATACGCCCTTATTCTAAACTGGAGTTCTCATGCATTTACGTAAACTCGGCCGGACCGGCATCGAAGTCAGTGAAATCGGATACGGCGCCTGGGGCATTGGAGGTCGCCAATGGCTCGGCGGTGACGATCCCCAATCCCTCGCCGCCCTCCGCCGCGCTCTCGAACTCGGTTTGAACTTCATTGATACCGCCCTCGCCTATAACGAAGGGCACTCGGAAAAACTCGTCGGCCAGGCCGTTCGTGACTTCTCCGGCCATCGCGTCTGGATCGGCACCAAAATCCCGCCCAAAAATCGCATCTGGCCCGCCCAACCCGGCGTCTCCATCGCCGAAGTCTTCCCCTTCGATTATATCCTCGCCTCCACCGACGAAAGCCTTCGTAACCTCGGCGTCGAGCAAATCGACCTCCAACAGTTCCACGTCTGGAACCCCGAATGGCTCGCCGCAGATGACTGGCGCCGCGGCATCGAAACTCTGAAGACCTCCGGTAAGGTCAAGCATTTCGGCATCTCCATCAACGATCACCAGCCCGACTCCGCCCTCTCCCTCATCCAAACCGGTCTCATCGATACCGTTCAGGTCATCCTGAATATCTTCGATCCCACCCCGCTGCAGAACCTGCTCCCGTCCTGCGTGGCCCACAACGTCGGAGTCCTCGCCCGCTGCCCCCTCGACGAAGGGGCGCTCACCGGCGCGATCACCGCGGAATCCGTCTTCGTCCCCGGCGAGTTCCGTGACGCCTACTTCAAAGGCGATCGCAAGCAGCAGGTCGTCGAACACGTCGCCGCCCTCCGCCAGGATCTCACCGGCGTCCCCGGTTCTCTCGCCGATATCGCCCTCCAATGGGTGCTCTCCCAGCCCGCCGTCTCCACCGTCATCCCCGGCATGCGCCAAGTCAAAAACGTCGAAGCCAACCTCGCCGTCAGCGATCTCGGCCCTCTACCCGCCGAGATCCTCGCCCGCCTTGCCCGCCACGCCTGGCCCAAAAATTTCTACGATGCCTAGCTACTGAAGCACCCTGATAACCAGCTTTGATCCATCGTCTCCGCCCAAATAGACCCGCTGCGTCGCCTTTACGAAATCGGTTGAAAGAGCCTTCGGAATCTCCAAAAACTTCTGGGGGTTACGGTCCGTCAGCGGGAACCAGGAACTCTGCACCTGCACCATAATCCGGTGACCCACCCGGAACGTATGGGCGACGTCCGGCAGATCAAACTGGATCCGATCCGGCCGCCCCGGCACAAACGGCTCCGGCTTCTCCATGCTCTTCCGATACTTCCCGCGGAACGGCTCACCACGGATCAACTGCTGGTATCCTCCCATCCGAATCGTGTTCGCCGGATCCTGCCGAGGCGGGGCTCCGGCCACCGCCGGCACCGCATTGAAATCCGGATAGTCTCCCGGGAATACGTCGATCACCTTCACCACAAAGTCCGAATCCGTACCCGTCGTCGACACCTTCAGATCCACCCCGATCGGGCCCATCAAGGTCACGTCCTGCGTCAACGGTTCCGTCTTGAACACCAGTACATCCGGCCGCGTCGCCGCAAAACGTTGGTCCTCGGTCATGTAGTCCGGTCGAACCGCCAGCGAGACATGCGCCAAATAAGGAACCGGTCGATTCGGGTCCGAAACGTACTCCTCGTACGAAGCCATCGCGTCCGGTCCCGAAGCCAGTTGCCCTTTCGATGCCAGATGCAGCGTCTTCTCGACCGCCTGCTTCGGCGGCCAGGCCTCGAACCGCCTCCACTGGTTCATTCCCGTCTCAAAAATCCACGCTTTCGACAAATTCCCATCGCCCTTCGCCTTCAAGTAATGCATGAAGAAAGGGAACTCAATTCGTTCCCGGTAAAAGAGTCCCGTCTTCGAGCCGAAGTTGATATTGCCCACCCGGTCCCCGTCGCCCCGCGCAAACCCCCCATGCGTCCACGGCCCCATCACCAGCATGTTTCTCCCCACTGGCGTATGGGCGTCCACCTCCTGAAAGGTCCGCAACGGCCCCATCGGATCTTCCGCGTCATACCAACCTCCGACGGTCAATACCGCCGGCCGAATCGACCGGAAGTGCCGCCAAATCGACCGTGACTTCCAAAACTCGCTATACGCCGCGTTTTCCATATGTTGCGTCCAAAACGGTTGTTGCCGCTTGAAGTACTTCTCCTCGGCATTGGCCAAACTCCCCAGGTTCAAATAGAACTCGTATCCGTCAGGGGTCCCGAAATTTACCCCCGGCGCCGGGGTCGCCGCCGGCGGGGCCGGTTCCGGTCCGCGCGGCTGAAACCCCTGGTAGAAGCGAAAGCGGTGCGCCAGCATGAACGCCCCGTTGTGATAGGAATCGTCCCCCAGATAGTAGTCCGTCACCGGAGCCTGCGGCGAGACCGCCACCAGCGCCGGATGAGCATCGATCATCGCCGCCGATGCGAAAAAGCCGGGTTGCGAAACTCCCCAAATCCCTACTTTTCCTGTATTTCCGGGTACATTCTGCAACAACCACGCGATCGTATCAAAAGCGTCCGAAGACTCATCCGTATCCTTCGGTCCCGACTTCACCGGCTTGTGCGGCCTCGTTAAAGTAAAGTCTCCCTCTGACTGGTACCGGCCCCGCACGTCCTGATACACAAAGATAAACTTCTCCCGGAGGAACAGCTCCGAAGGCCCCAAATTATCGCGGATTAGATCGGCGCCGTATGGCCGCACCGAATACGGCGTCCGTTGCAGCAGGATCGGGTAAGTCTTCCCTTCCGTAATCACGTCCTTTGGCACATACACCGAAGTGAACAATTTCACCCCATCTCGCATCGGAACCCGATGCTCATACTTCGAATAATTTTCGCGGACCAAAGCAAGCTGGGCACAAGCGTTGCCGGCAAGCAGCAGGAAGACCAGGAAGCGCATATGCGATTGTACGTCCACCTTGAGGCGATTTGCCCACTTGTCTCGCTATACCAATCGAATGACCGAAGTCAAAGAGCGCAGCCTACCTCAGTTCGGCCCCTACCGCTGTGAAGCCGTCCTGGGAACCGGCGGCATGGGGACGGTCTATCTCGCCAGCCGTGTTGATGGTCAGTTCACCCAGAAAGTAGCCATCAAAATGCTCAGCGCCCACGCCCTTGGCTACGAAGCGCTCGAGCAGCGCCTCCGCGACGAGCGGCAAATCCTCGCCGGCCTCAACCATCCCAATATCACCCGCCTCCTTGATGGCGGGGCCACCCCCGACGGCGCTCTCTACATGGTGATGGAGTATGTCGAAGGCAAAAACTTCCTTGAATACTGCGTCGGCCGCGAACTCGATCTGCGCTCCCGCCTCGGCCTTTTCCGCGAAATCTGCGGCGCGGTCGCTTACGCCCATCGCAATCTCGTCGTCCACCGTGACCTCAAACCCTCCAATATTCTTGTCACCGCCGATGGCCAGCCCAAACTCCTCGATTTCGGCATCGCGAAAATCGTCGTCGGCGGTGAAGCCACCACGACCATGGCCATGGGTACCCCCCGCTACGCCAGCCCTGAACAGTTGCGCAACCAAGGCGTCACCACCGCCAGCGACATCTTCTCGCTCGGCGTCATTCTCTACGAACTCGTCGCCGGCCGATGGCCCTTTGGCGATACCGCCTCCATGGTTGATACCTGGCGCCGCGCGACCCAGGACGTCGACCCCGCCCCCCTCCCGTCCCGCCAAGGCTTCGCCGACCTCGCCGTCATCCTCAACAAATCCCTCGCCGCAAAGCCCGAGGACCGCTACCGCTCCGTCGACGACTTCAGCGAAGACCTCCGCCGCTACCTCTTCGGCGAGCCGGTCATGGCCCGCCCCCAAACCGTTTGGTATCGCGTTGCCCGCTTTGCCGGTCGGTACAAGGTCGCCGTCACCGCCGCCACGCTCGCCGTCCTCTCGCTGCTCGGCGCGACTATTGTCTCCGTCCGCCAAGCCAACTTCGCCGAGCGCGAAGCCCAACGGGCCCGGAAACTTGCCCAGTTCACTACGGATACGATGCTCGCCGCCCGCCCCGTCCAAGGCAGCGAACCCACCATCCGCGACCTCCTCGACTCCGCCGCCGAACGCGTTGCCCGCGATTTTGGCGACGACCCCTCCAGCGAAGCGGAAATGCGCGGCACGCTAGGTCGCGTCTACGCCGGCCTCCAAGTCTGGGACAAAGCCGCTGAACAGCTCGATAAAGGGCTCGAAAAGGCCCAAGGGGAAGTCCGCGGCAAAATCCTTCACGAAATGGGCAACCTGCGCGCCGGACGCGGCAATCCCGACATCGGTCGAAAATTACTCCAGGAAGCCGCCGGAATCTTGAAAAACGATTTTCAACTCCAAATCGATCTAGCCGCCCTCTCCGGCCCCGCCGCCGAGGCCCTCTATCGGAAGGCCGCCGCCAGCGTGGGTCGCCAGGATCTCCGCTGGGCCATCGCCATGACCCATGTAGGCGCGCTCCGCATGGCCTCCGGCGATCTCGGCCAAGCGGCCGCCATTCTCGGCGAAACAACCGCCACTCTCCGCATGGCCCCTGGCAAACCCCCCGAAGTCGTCCCCGCGCTCATGGCCTTAGCCAAGCTCCGCCGCATCCAGGGCAACGCCGCCGCGGCATCACGACTCCTCGAAGAAGCGCTTCGCCATAATCGCGGCCGCTTCCAGGTCGAGCGCGAGTTGCGCTACGTTCGTGTCCTGGAAGGGCAGGGCATTGAGGTATTGCCCGACGCCCTCCGCGACGGTCAAAACCTGGTCGCCGGCCTCGCCCTCACCCGCGGCGGTAAGGCCGCCCAAGGCGAACCCCTCCTCCGCCTCGCCGTCGAAAGCGCGGCGAACCCCGTCGAAAAAGCCGAATGCCTCACGGCCCTCGCCGAATGCCTCGAAAACCTGGCCAAAGGCGACCAGGCGCGGTCGGCCCGCGGACTCGCCTTGGCGATCTATCGAACTGCTTTTGGCGAATTTTCCGAACAGTATCCAGCCGTCGTAGCGCTGTCCCGCAGGCCTTAGCAAGGTACCGTATTCGCCGCCACCACCTGCGTCAATTGAAACGCCACCACCGCCAGCAGCACCGCGCCTGCTGTTCGCCCAGCTGATACGCCCAGTACAGCACCGCTCCGCCCACCGCCGCCCCGCCCAGCAGGAACACCTTCGCCCCCACCGAACCATAGCCAAATAGGCTCGACAACACGAAATACATCCCCAGCATGCCAAACGCACCAAAGAGGAGGTAGAACAGAATCCGCATCGCTGCTCTCCTACTGCCAATGGATGTTCGTGAACCTCAAAATCCCGCCCACGATCATCAGCGCAACCACAGCCAGCGCGCCCACGGCCAACAAAATCCCCATCAGCCAACTTGACTGCCCATACCCCAGCCGTAACGCCCAAAACAACATTCCAAATGCCATCGTTCCTGAAGCCAGGAAAATCGAATTATGCACCCACGTCTCCGACCCGCTGTTCCCGTAAAAGCCCAGCCAGGAAGAAGAAGGTAACCAGCAGCGTACTCACGCCGCCGCTGCCGCAATACAAAATTTTGAGTAAGAAGTCCATTGCTTCGCCGCCCGTACCCGGCAGGGCGCGGCGGGCCGTCGAAATCGATCACCCGCCCGCAAATTCTTCGCGCTTACTTCGCGAAGCAATAAAAACCGCCCGAACCACCCGTCCCCACGAGCTTCGCTTGGCTACAACCCGCCGAAGCATGAGCCGCGTTCCACGACGGGCCAATTTCACCGCCGCCATTCCGGTCATGATGACCCACCTGCGCCTTGCCCTCCGCCGCATTGCTCGTCCAGTTATTGCAGGTCCGCGGGTCGTTCGCCGGATACGCCGTCCCGTCCACCTTCGTCCCCGTCAGAATATCGTGCTGGTTCGGAGTATCTCCCCGGCCCTTCACCCCTTCCCCTTTCTCGGTCAGCGAGGTCGCCTTCTTCAGATTATTGCCATCGCTATGCAGATCAGCCACGTCCTTGGCCATCAGTTCACCCTTCACGTTGTACCAGGGGCCCTTGCCGATCCGATCCTTCGCGTTGACGGCTTTCTTGCCGTTTATCGCCGATTGGCTCAAATAAGCCTTCCAGTTCTTCTTCTTCGATCCGGCCGCTTTGGCCAGCTTTTGGCAGATCTGATCCGCTCCGGCCAAACCTCCCAAATTGGCTCCGTCGCCCGAGCCGGCACTCGTAATGAAAAAGCTGAACTTGCTGTCCGGGGTCTGGGCACAGGCGACCACCGCCGAAGCAGCAGCCAATAAAATGGCGCGAAAGTGAGAGTTGATTGTCATGGGTTGACTCCTTGTCCGATGTATCCTATCAAAGCTCGGCCCCGGATAGTGGTTCACGCCCCGAGCGCCTTCCCCGCCGCGCCCGCAATCATCGGCGGCAAGGTAGCCCACGACGCTAGCCGAGTCGGATACCGATGGCCCCAGATCTGCCGGCCAGAGTCCGTAAGGACCAATTCGATGCTGAGCGACAGCATTTCATTCTGGCGTGCTATGTGGCCTACCAGCGCTGCCTCGACGTTGAGTTGGCGGCGAATTCCTTCAAATCGACCGCCAGCCCCTCAAATCGTTTTGTCGCGCTCCGGGCCATCACCCGCAGCTCTCGAAACTGAGACAACTCGGCGATCAGGCCCTCGGTCAAACCGCCCGCCCCGGCCATCGTAGCCGCTAGCGCAGGCAACCAAGACCGGCGAGTCCTTGCGATTTCTCGCTCCAACGGTAACCCAACACTCGGCCGCGCTCGGTCGCAATTCCGGAGATCCATCAACAGTTCCGCCGCCGTCGGATAACGCTTCGCGGGATCCTTCTCGTGGCACCTGCGGATGATCCGCGCCAGTTCAACCGGAACGTCGTCGTTAAAGCGCGAGACCGCCTCCGGTGTCGTGTTGATGATCGCGTCGAGCCGGTCGACCCAGCGCCTGCTCTGGACTCATAGAGTGAAGCGTGCCGAGGATCGTCCCTTCATTCGTCTGCAGGCTCTCGGTCTTATGGTCGGCGTCCTCGGAGGGTCGAAACAGCTTCGCCAACCCAAAATCGAGCACCTTCAGTTCGTCCTGCTCGGTCCGGATGACATTGGCCGGTTTCAGATCACGATGAATAATCCCGGCGGCATGAGCAGCCGACAGCGCATCGGCCAATTGAGTACCGTAACGAAGGATCGTAGAGACGGGTAGCGGCTTCCTCTCTTGGAACTCGCTCTGAGTGACCCCCTTCACTTACTCCATTGCAATAAACGGACCGAAAGAAGAATCGCCAGTTTCGTAGATCAGTGCAATGTTCGGGTGCGTCAAACGAGCCGCCGCCAGGCCTTCCCGACGGAAGCGAGACAGTCGATCCCCATCCGCCGCCAAATGATGCGCCGGAACCTTGATCGCCCGCCACCAGACGGTCGTCCCGCTGGTCGCGGGCCAGATACACCTTCCCCATCGCCCTCGCTCCCAGAGGGTTCTTAATCCGATACGAACCGAGGAGGGATCATCGGTCCAGCGTCCGCGCACTGGAGTCCTTTGTTGGGTCCAAAAACGCTTCCCCGGCATCCGCAAAACGCAACACTCCCGCCGCGAGAATCGCCTCATCCGGCACAATCGCCATCGGCGTATAACGAGGGTGATGCGAGTCCGCGTACGGATCATTCCGCGCCGCGTTGTAACAGCAGATCATCGACCACCGCGGATGCTCTGACGTGTTCTGTGCCGATCGATGAAGCAGGTTCGGGTGGAAGAAAAGCGCGTCGCCAGGCTCCATCTCGATATGCGTCAGCGGAAGTCGCTCCAGCACCGCCGCCACCCGCCCCGGATCCGCGCCCGCCTGTTCGCCCGTCAGAACATGGTCCAGCCGGCCGAGCTCATGCGAGCGAGGAATCACCTGCAGGCAACCGTTCGCGCGCGTTGCCGGATCCACCGCGATGAACACGCTCGTCAAAAGCGGGAACAGAACCGCATTCTGATACCAATACCCATAGTCCTGATGCCAAGCCCACGCCCCACCCCCCCGCGCATCTTTCATGATCATCTTCGAGTGATAGTGGTACACCTCGCCGTCCAGCAGCGCCTCCGCCGAATGCACAAGCGAAGCGGAGCGAGCGAACATCCCGTACAACGAATCACCCGGATGATTCCACAAC
>Ga0163144_10019877_pt1 | contig 13473 bp, 10 predicted proteins | sample OliLak19BULKMAT1_FD_123175 | JGI IMG/M metagenome (GOLD analysis project Ga0163144, IMG submission 123175) | Freshwater microbial mat bacterial communities from Lake Vanda, McMurdo Dry Valleys, Antarctica - Oligotrophic Lake LV.19.BULKMAT1 | ecosystem: Environmental > Aquatic > Freshwater >... | reverse complement strand
GGCCTCCATTTCAAGATGCCCATCACTCAGGAAGTGAACCTGATCCATAAACAGATCTTGGAGTGGGACGGCCAGCGAAGCGAGATGCCCACGCGCGACAAGCTCTACATCTCGGTCGATATGTTCGCCCGCTGGCGCATAACGAAGCCGCTGGAGTATTTTCGCAGACTACGCGACGAACGCAGCGCGCAGTCTCGGCTCGACGACATCCTGGGCAGCGAGACGCGCAACGCGATCGCCAAGCATGACTTGATCGAGGTTATCCGCACCACGAAGAGCCGAAAGCCGCTCCGCGACGAGTCGCTCATCCCGGTCTCGGAAGGTTCCGGAAAGATCGGCGTTCTTCAAGACATCCACAAAGGTCGCACGGCCATCGAGCACGAAATCCGGGATGCCGCCAAGGTCAAGCTAGCGGAGCTTGGGATCGAGCTTTTGGACGTGCGCTTCATGCGCATCAACTACAACCAGAGCGTGGTGGAGAAAATCTACGAGCGCATGGTCTCGGAGCGACAGCAGATCGCCTCCAGGTTCCGCTCGGAAGGCGAAGGAGAGGCCGCCAAGATCCTCGGCGACCGCGAGCGAGACCTCAGCGTCATCGAGTCCGAAGCCTACAAAACCGTGCAGCAAATGCGCGGTGAGGCGGACGCGAAGGCGACCAGCATCTACGCCGCTGCTTACTCCACCACGGCCGAGTCGCGCAACCTGTACACCTTCATCAAAACCATGGACACTTACAAGAAGGTGATCTCCGAGAACGATACGCTGGTGCTCTCGAGCGGCAGCGAGCTGTTCCGGTTCTTGAGCGACGCTTCCGGAACGCCCAGGAACTAGAACTAGCGCGCGGCGCTCATAGGAGATGGCCACCAGGGTGGCTGCGGGCGCAACGCCGCCCCGCTGCGTCACATTCGGGTATAGTTGCGAGCGATGTGCAGGCTTGAGTCACCGGGATATTGCGCCACGCTCAGCGTGGAGGACGCTTACATGTAGGCGTGCTCGAAATGCCGACGCATCTCGCAAAGCCGCCAGCTGGCTCACGTCTTGCTCGGTGTGGGCCCGGATGTTTCGAAAGTCGCTCCGGAACGGTTATGCAGCAGCGGCAGCGCTCGCCTTGTTGATGGACTGCGCTCCAAAAGCGACGGCCGGTCTGAAGGCCCCGCTGCCAATCGCCCATGTGCCTCGCGGGAACCTTGCGAGCCCGGAGCTACGGAGCTTCCTGCAAGCTCGACTCGAGCGCGAGCTCACGGCGTTGGATCTCGGCGGTGACACCTGGCCCCTCGGCTACACCGCGGATGCTTCGATCGTGAAGCTGGAAGGTGCCGAGCACTCGGGTGGGGGCCGTGTAAGCTGCACGGTAGCCCTGACGCTGCTCGATTCTGAACACTCGCCAGTTGCCATCGTGCGCGGCAACGCCAGCGCGGAAGGCGCTGCAAGCAACCCGCGCCTCTCGCGCGACGCGGTACGCGGAGCCGCCCACAGCGCTGTTTCGCAATTGCCCACGGTGTTTCGGAAAGTTCGCCAGAGAAAGTGAGCTCGGCCCCCGGCGCATGCGCGCCGGCTAGGGCGACCAACGGGTTGCTTCTGACGAACATCTCGATCGGTGACCTGCGTCGCGTCTTGGGACAACGCAACGCGAGAGACAGCAATGACGAGCGCCGCCGCGTGGGGGGCGGCTCCGCCGAATTCACTTCGGCGGAGGGGGACGGCGCGTGCCGCGCGTGCCGCCCCCACCACGAATGGCCTAGAACGCAGCGGCTGCAAAAAGATCGGCGTTTTAGGAGCGCTGCCAGAACGTCCCATCGTGGCTTTTCCGAACAACATTCCGAGCTCTGCACCGTCTAATTCGATGGGCGTTTTAGTCGGCACGAGAGTTGCTTCCCTTAGAAACGTGCATCCGTAGGGCAGCTTCAGTTGCCCAGTTTCCGCTAGTAACAAGGAGTTCCCATGAGCAACGCGAGTAAGCGAAGTGAAGGCGCGGCAGAGAAGCTTGGCGGCAAGGTCAAGGGCGCGGTCGGCAAGCTAATCGGCAATGAGCAAATGGAGGCCGAAGGCAAGGCCAAGGAACTCAAGGGCGACGCCAAGCAGCAAGCCGCCAAGTCGGCGGAGCGCACGAAGGGCAAGGTCGAGGAAGTGACCGGCGCCGTCGAGAACCGCATCGGCGCCGCGATCGACAACGAGCAAATGCAAGCCGAGGGCAAGGTCCGAGAGTTGAAGGGCGAGGCTCGCCAAAAGGCGAATCGCTAGTCACCGCCAGGGTCGCCAAGGGTTTGGAATTTTGGGAACGGCAACTACGTTTCCGCCAAACCCTGGCGTGATGGCGTAATAGGCATGGGAGGAGCGGAGCTCCTCCAGCTTGTCGCAGCCAGCCACGACTTGCTACGCGCAATACGGGAACTCGTTCAGCCACTCTAGCCTGAGCCCGGCACGCGTCAGGGCGTTGACGATGTCACTCAGCGAGTGCTGCCACTCGCAGGCAATGTCGAAACGATGCTCGACGTCGCGCTAGCCACGCAATGCGCTGAGCTCGCCGCCGTATTTAGCGTCCCCGAAAGAGTCAACTTGCGGGCAACCGGAACCGTTGATGATGGCGGCCAGCACCTGGTTCTGCGGAATGGATTCGCCCTCCTGCCCACCGGCCCAGCGCAGGTAGCGTCCGGTCTTGAAGTAATTGTCGTGATTGCCACCGAGGATCCAGCACAAGTCCTGGGTAGCGTGGCCGCCGCCGGTTCGTTGCATGTTGCAGAACAGCACCACGGTGGTCTCGATCAGCGGACGACCGTCTTGGTCGGTGGTCTCGGTCAGCTTGTCCAAGAGGTAAGCGTACTGCTCGATGAACCATTGATCCGAATAGTTCTTGAGCGCGCCGGTGTTGTGGTGGGCAAGGTTGTGATGAGTTCTGATCTCGCCGCCGCCGAACTCGCCGTCTGCCGCGATGCCGTCGAAGCCGGGGTCCTTGTCCTTGAGCCAACGGAAATGGATGTTGTCGTTGGCGCCATCGCTCCACAACATGGATGTCGACCGAGTGAGGTCGCAAGCCATGGCCACGACCGTCATGTCGATTTGAGACTTGATGATGTTCGGATAGAGCGCGTTGAAGTTCGGGTTTGTGTAGTCTTGCCCTGCGTCAGGCGCAGTGGGGGTCTGGCAGCTCGCAATGATGGAGACGTTCTCTGCAGCCTTGGCTACGGCGGCCATGTGAGCCTCAACGCGCGCTTTGTTCGCTGTGCCGAAGCGGTTGTGCAGCGACTGCAAGTGCCCCTTCGTAAAGTCGAGGATGTGTCTTTTCCCGGCGACAATCCGTGCAAGCTCGTCGTCGTTGAGCGTGCCGTCACCGAACATGTCTTTGAAGAGAACGACCGGGTCGTCATGCAGACCGGTCGTGTTTTGCACGCCCGGCGTGACGGGGGCACCTTTGAAGGAGATGTAAGCGCTGGGTGACTCGCGTCGCGTGGCGCGCAGGGCTAGCGGCTTGAACTTGACGTTGGCCGAGTCGGGCTGGTTCTGGGCAATGTGAAAGTCGACCGATGGGCCGCCGGCTGTCATTTGCCAGCCGTCGAACTGCGCCGGCCCGGGTTTGCCGACGGGCCCCGTGAGCAGCAGCGGCGGCGCGGCGTGGCCGCCGATGCTGCCGGGTTTGAACATGCGACCGTCGTTGTTGGCCACCACGTAGGTGGTGTCCCAAGCGTTCCTCAGTACCAGTCCTCCCAAAACGATGAGTTTCGAACGATGCCGCTCGAGAGGTTTGAGGGGTGAGTCCGGATCGGGGTTGATCGTCCAGTCGGCTTCGCCGCCTTGCGGTAGCCACTTGTCCGTGTGGCCGTTGGGTACTCCGATCACGATGAAGCGACGTTTGGCACCCGCCGCCTGCGTGCGGCCGATGCTGGGCATCATCGGAATCATTGCGGCGCCTACGCCGGTCGCGGCCAAGAATGCACGCCGCGAAAAATAACCCCGATTCATTCGACCACCTCTCCGGTTTCGATCTGCCGGTGTAGAAACGAGCGAGTGGTCACGAATGCAACCAAGAGCTCGCGTATGTTGAAGTCAGTCGCTTGAAACGCGGTGTAGGCGCCGTCCAGCGAGAAGGCGTCGCTCGGCGACTCTGCTCGGCCGAAGCCGAAGCGAAACCATTGCTTGGTGATGCAAGTGCGCACCTCTTCGCTACTGGTCAACGCCATCGAAAGCTCGCTCGGCCCGCTGAAGGCAGCGCCGCCCGGCAGGGTTCCTGAAGCGTCGACTGGGAAACCTGCGTCGTCCAGCGTCTGAAACTTACCGATGGCATCGAAGTTTCCCAAACCGAAGCCCAGGGGATTGAGGGATACGTGACAGGCGCTGCAGGGCGCGACGGAGGTCATGGTTTCCAGCACCTGGCGTTGCGGTTTGGGATCGACCTGGTCAGGGGTTGGCAAGGGCGGTACGACCGGCGGCGGCTCGAGCTTCTGGCACAGGAGTTTTTCCAAGATCAGCTTGCCGCGTTTGAAGGGGTTGGCCACGCTGGCTTCCGATGCAGAAGCGAGCAGCGCGGGCATGGTCAGCAGGCCGGCGCGCTCTCGTGGATCCAGCTGCACCTGTCTGAGCTCGCTGCCCTGCACGCCGGAAATCCCGTACACGCTAGCCAGCGATGCATTCACGAAAGAATAGGGTGCGCCCAAGAGCGAGCTGACAGCTCCATCGCCTTTCAGAATGACATGCCGGGTGAACGCCTGAACTTCGTCCTTCATCGAGCTGCGAAGCTCGTCGTTCCACTGCGGAAATCGCTTTTCGTCCTTGAACAGGCTGTCCAGGTGAGACAAGCCCAACCATTGCTCGTGAAACGATTCCAGCGCTCTTTCGGCGCGAGGGCTCTCGAGCATCCTGCGGGCTGCCTCGGCGACCTGCTCGCTCGTGGCCAGCGTGCCGGCTTTCGCCTGCGCCAAGAGCGCTCGGTCCGGACCAGATCCCCACAGAAAGAACGAAAGCCGGGATGCGACCTGATAGGGGTTCAGCTTCGCGGCGTCACCTTTGCGCTCCACCACTTTGAAACCCTGCTCCCAGCGGTACAGAAAGTAAGGGGACTGGAGCATGGCCTCCAGTAGCTGCAACGCGGCGCCGTTTGCGTCCCGGCCTAGCGTCGTGCGCTCGTGCTGATAGAAGGCAAGGTGCTCGTCCACCTCTGCAGCCACGAGAGGTCGCCGGTAGAGCAGCTCGCCGAAGCTTTCCACGAACGCACGCACACAAGCATCCGCGTTTGGCGTCGCCGCCAAGTCGCAGCCGAAAAGCCTGGGAAGTGACGAGCTTACCGCGCCGGCAACGGTCTTGGCGGCGTCCATGTAGCGCAGCACGTTGACCTCGCTGATTTCGCCAACGCTGAGGAAACCGGACAGGTCGTACGTTTCCCCTGGCAAGACACTGGCGGCGCGCAGGGATGCGACGCTGAGGCCGTATTCCTCTCCGAAGACCAGCGAGATGGTATTGTCGTACTCGCTGCGTGTGAGCACCCGCAGAGGCAGAACCGCTACCGCGTTCGGGTCGCCTCGCTCACCAGGTATCCAATTCGTTACGTCAGTACCACTGCCGCCTACACCGGCCGTACCGGCGCCGCCGGTTTCGCCACTGCCCACCGCGCCGGTAATTTCTCCGGTACACCCGCCCAAAATGGCGAGCAGCAGTACCGATGCGGAGCGGCTGACGAGAGGCACCATGCGAATCAGTGCCGGCCCCACCTGGAATGGGCCGACAAAAGCGACCGCCGCGTGATCATGCCGCCATCAATGAAAAATTCTCTGGGCTGATCTGGACGGCTCACGGCACTCAGGTAGACGGCCGAGCGCGCGAGAACATGAGTCACCTACATCTCCTTCCAACGGCCCCTGCGGCGTCGGCACCTCCGGCTGCGCCCACAGACACCGAGCTCGTGTCGGCGGCTCGGTCCGGGGACAAGCAGGCGCAAGGGGAGCTGTTTCGCCGCCACGCGCAAGTCGTCTACGGCTTGGCGTTTCGGCTGATTGGTCCGAACGACGCTCGGGACGTGATGCAGGATGCGTTCGTCCAAGCGCTTCGTTCACTACAAAAGTTGGATGAGCCCGGCTTTTTTCGGTCGTGGCTATGCGGTATCACGGTCCGGATCGTGCGGCACCGACTGCGGCGCATGCGGCTGTTTCGCGTCGCGTTCTCGCCCGACCGTATAGAGGACGTGGCCGACTACATCGATCCCGCCGCCCCGCCGGACGTGCAGGCCGAGCTGAAGTGGGCCTACGCGCGGCTCTCGGTGCTACCGGAGCGACCGCGCGTCGCGTTCATCCTGCGCCGCATGGAGGGCATGACCGGCGAAGAGGTGGCGCTTGCAATGGGGTTATCGCTTACGACCGTGAAACGTCTAGTGCTCGATGCAGAACAGCGGCTCGAAAAGCCGGCGCGGCGGCCGTATCTCAAGGGGCTAACATGAAATTATCTAGAGCGTCCTACAAGCAATGGGTCGAGCCCCAGCTAGCTGAGCCAGAGCTCGGGGAGCTCTGGGAGGAAGTTTCGCGTCGCGTGGGGGAGACCCGCCCGATGGCCCGGCTGTGGCCCGTCGCCGCAGCAGCGATGCTCGTGCTCGCGCTAGCCGGGGCGCTGTCGTACCGCGCTTGGGGACATGAGGACCTAGCGGGCCAGACGGTCAATGCCCCGGAGCGCTCCAATCACACCTTGCAGCTGCCAGACGGTTCGTCGGTGGAGCTTCACGCCAACGCCCGCTTGCGCATCCAGCGTTTCGAGAACCTGGTGGTGCGACTCGAGCTTTTGGCTGGTCAAGCGACGTTCGATGTAACCCCTTCAGGGGCACGTACTTTCTCAGTGAAGGCGGGAAATTTCGACGTCGTGGTCATGGGAACGCGGTTTACGGTCAAGATGCCCGAGCAGGCGGCACAGGGCGAAGTAGAGGTTGCTGTCGAGCACGGACGGGTGAGGGTGATGCGCGCCGGCGGGCAAGGGGAGGTGGTGTTACAAACCTCGGAGCGTTGGTCGAGCGCACCGCCGAAGTCGGCGTCCCGCGTGCCCCCCGAGCAAGCGGAGGAACCGCCGGTAGCCACGCCAGCGTCGAGTGCTAACGCAGCGCCGACCCCTCCAAGCCCGGCAGCTGCGCCAGCAGTCTCGGAGAGCGCGGCCAGTATCTTCGAAGCCGCCAATCGCTCGCTCATTGCGGGTCAGCCGGCCGAAGCTGCCAAGGCCTTCGACAGGCTGAGGCGTGAGCATCGTCGAGACGGCCGTGCAGCGCTCTCGGCGCTGGAGCTTGGCCGTGTCCGGCTGGATGCGCTTCGTGACCCGGCGGGAGCCGCGACGGCCCTTCAAGACGCGCTGTCGCTGGGCGTGTCGGGCAGCCTGCGCGACGATGCCCTGGGTCGCCTCGTGGAGGCGTACGAAAGGTCTGGTAACGTCACCGCATGTCGCCGTACTCGCGAGGCGTACCTCGCGTCGCTGCCAAAAGGCACGCACCGAGCGGTCGTGTCGCGTCGCTGCACTGGCGAGTAGGCGCTGGCTTGGCACTTGGGCTCAGCTCCGCGGCTTGCGAGCGAGCTTCGGTGCAGGTCTTGATTCCGGCGCTAGCCCCCGCGTTTGGGGGCTCTCCGACGAGCAGCGCAGGCGCGCCCATCAGCATGGCTGCAGCTCCAGGAAGCGGAGGCGGAGGCGGACTTGGCGCGGGAGGCATTGGCTGCGACCGCTGCGCTTTCCCAGACGAGGTGTGCCTGCGCGAAACCTGCGTGGTGGCCGATACTTCGCCATTTCTCGCGACGGGTGTTACCTCCACCTGTGATCTGCTCGCCGACGGTAGGCTCTATTGCTGGGGTCGAAACGCCACCGGCGAGCTTGCTGTGGGCGACGAAACCGATCGCCTGAGCCCGGTGCGGAGCGCCGTAGAGTTGGGGTTTCGGCAGGTGTCAGGCTTCGGCGGCGAGAGTTACTGTGGGGTTGCGCTGGACAGCGCGCTTTGGTGTTGGGGAAGCAATGGTCACGGAGTGCTCGGGCTGGGCGACACCGCAAACCGTGCCTTGCCTGGTCAAGTGGGAGACGATTTGGACTGGGGTCTCTCGTTGATGGCGAGTGGACACGCGTGCGCACGCCGGCTGAGCGACGCTTCTTGGTGGTGTTGGGGTCGAAATGTCGACGGTGAGCTGGGGCTCGGCTCAAACGAAGACCAACTCGCGCCGGTGCGGCTGCCAGATGCGGGGAAGTTCGCCCAGCTGGCCCTCGGCTGGGGTCACACTTGCGCGCTGTCGGAGCAGGGAGCTTTGTGGTGCTGGGGCCGCAATAGCGAAAGTCAACTCGGCCTCGGTGACAACGCCCAACGCACCGAGCCGCAGCCGCTCAATGCTGGATCGGAATGGAGTCGCGTTTCGGCCGGCGCGCACCACACCTGCGCGCTGCGCAGCGATCGAACGCTTTGGTGTTGGGGGGACAACGCCTACGGGCAGCTGGGGCTAGGAGACAAAGCGCGCCGCGCCGATCCCACCGAGGTACCGGGCGGTCCTTGGCTGGAGGTGGCGGCTGGAGTTTGGTCGACGTGCGTTATCGATCAGCAGCGTGGCCTGCATTGTTTCGGACAAGTCGCTGGCAACGCACCCACACCTCGACGGGTAGGTGACATTGCTGACGCCGCCAACGTTTCCGTCGGCTCGAGACACGCCTGCGCGTTGCGGGGGAGTGGGGCACTCTGGTGTTGGGGTCAGAACGGAGACGGGCAACTCGGGCAGGGGGACACGGTGCCTAGTGAGCAGCCGGTCGAGGTGCAGCTCAGTGGCGGCTAAGGGTGCGGCGCGGCTGTTGCTGCTGCTCGTGGCGCATGCGGACCCCGCGTGGGCCGAGCCCGATTGCGGCGCCGCTGGGCCAAGGTTCGTGACGCTGGCGCTGGCGGAGGCAGACCGAGACAGTGAAGCCAGCCAGGACCTGCTCGCTGCGGTGAGCGACTTGCTTCAGGCTCAACTAGCCCAGCGGCGGCTGCGAGTTTGTCCTGCCGAACAGGCTGGCGGGGCGCCATTAGCGCGCGTCGTGCTTTCGTTCGAACGCACGAGCTCGCTTCACGTGGTGTCGGCTCAGATTGAAATCGATGATTCACTTACGGGGAAGCAAGTTTCTCGTCATGTGGAGCTGCTCCGGTCCACTGCGGACAGCGTTCCGCTGGCACTAGCAGTCAGTGTCGATGAGCTCTTGCGAGCCAGCTGGGCGGCTCCGCCGCCGCCCCAAGCGCCCCGTATGCCTGCGGTCAGCGCTAAGACGGAGGAGGTTCGTTCCGAGCCGACGGGAACGAGAACACTTGGACTGAGCGTGCATGCTGCAGCGCTGGCGGAGACGGACGCGTCGAGCCGCGTTCGCTTTGGCGTAGGCGGCGGGCTGCAGCTGGAGCCCGCTCGCGGTGCGTTCATTGGTCTTCGCGGCGCGTACCTGCACGCATTGGCACAGTCGGCGCCTCACGGACGCCTAGTCGATCGGACCGCGGTGGGGCTGCTCAACGTGGGAGTCGCCCTCACGTCGCAGATGGCTCCTGCGGGCGTCGAGTTGGCGGGCTGGCTTTCGCTGGGTCGGACATCGGTCGAGGGCATACCGACCGGTGAGGCCACGGGCGCCACTCGCGCGTTCGTCTGGTGGGGAGTGGGCGGCGAGGTGCTGGGCTGGGTTGGGCTAGGTTCGCGGCTACAGCTGATTTCCGCCGTTTCAGCGGGCTTGCCGCTGCGAGCGGCGGACGCGCTCGACGGCGAGCAACGGCTGCCGCTGCTCAGAGGTCCGCTCATGCTCGGACAATTGGGCCTGCGCTGGAAGCTTCGCTAGGACGCCGCGTGGGCTTTGGTCGGGTCAGCAAGCGTTCGTTCGGCATCGACTGGCACCAGTTCCAGGAAAATTACAGCCGCATTGGGTCGTCGTCGCGACCCAAATCACACACAGCGAGGACGCAGTGTTTCCTGGCCCAGTTCGCGAGCTTGCGGCACTCATACAGGTGACGCGATTTCGAGCTCCACTCTCCTACCACCACCTACTCTTCGCACTCGGTCTCGGTCACGGCGCGTCGGCTTGTACGGCGACGATCGGTGGGGGCTCGCCGGATTTCGAAGCTGGGTCGGGCTCCGGCAACGGGCAGCCAGCGGACGCCGTCGCGGACCCCACGCCGGCCACACCCAGCGCCTGGACGCCGGGCAACGCTACGGGCGACCCGAATGCTGCCGGATACATGCCGCTGCGACAATTGAACCGCACTGAGTACCAGAACGCCCTTTCGGACTTGTTCGGTGACGCACGGAACGTGGCCCAGCTGCTGCCCGGCGACGTTGCCGGCACGTCGGGCTTTGCGACGGCCGGCTTGGCGTCCGACGTGACAGTGCAGGCGCTGCAACAGGCCGCTGAGCAGCTGGCCAAAGCCGCGAACCTTCCGGCACTGTTTGCCTGCGACCCGGCGGGCGCTGCCGAAGCGGCTTGCCTCCAGACCGTGTTGGATGGTTTCGCTTCGCGCGCCTATCGACGACCGCTCAGCGCTGCGGAACGCACGGAATTTTACGAATTGTACACGACCAAGCTGCGCGGCGAGCTGGCTCTTTCTGCCGACGCAGCCGCGCGCGTTCTGATCGAGGCGATCCTGCAATCGCCGGGGTTCCTCTATCACTGGGAGCTCGGTCCGATCTCGCCCGATAGAGATGCGACCGGCGTGATAAAACTAAGCGCGTACGAGGTGGCATCCCGCCTCTCCTTCTTGCTCTGGAGCTCGATTCCGGATCTAGAGCTGCTGCAAGCCGCGTCGACGGGGCAGCTGGGCAACCCCGAAGGCGTGCAAATCCAGGCGCGGCGGTTGCTCGCGTCTCCGAAGGCACGGGAAACGATGCGCAATTTTCACCTTCAGTGGCTCGAGGTGGCACTCGCCGGAACCAACAAGAGCGCAGAAAAGTATCCCAACTACGACGCGAGTCTAGCCGTGGCGATGGAAGACGAGATCACGGCCTTCACGGACGATCTTTTCCGCGGTGGAGGCAAAGTGAAGGACCTGTTCCAGTCGCAAAAACTCTTCGTTACCCCGGCCCTCGCGAGACTCTACGGAGTCGAGGGCATGCCTTTCGAGGGGTCGGTGCAGCGGATGGGGGACGCCACGCGACCCGGCTTGCTGACGCGGGCTGGATTTCTGTCCGCGACCTCCAACGCCTACGAAGGAGATCCGACCAAGCGTGGCGTGGTCGTGCGAAAGCGTGTGCTCTGTGGGTCGCTCACACCGCCGCCAGCCAACATCCCTCCGCTTCCCCCGCCGGAGCCGTCGCTCACCGTGCGCGAACGGCACGCCATGCATATGGCACTGGAGCCCTGCAAAACGTGCCACGAGCTGACTGACCCGATCGGCTTCGGCTTTTCGAACTTCGACGCGATAGGCGCGTACCACGCCCAAGAGGCTGGCAGGCCCGTGGACGCCTCGGGCAAGCTGACAGACCTGGACGGCAAGAGTACGGACTTTGCGGATCTGAACGGGCTCATGACGGCACTGTCGGACAGTCAAGACGCGCGGGCTTGCCTAACGCGGCAATGGCTCCGGTTCGGCTTTGCCCGAGAAGAGTCGCGGGCAGACGATCACTCGCTCGAGGGCGCGTATCAGGCATTTGCGGCGTCCGGCTACGAGCTCTCGGAGCTTTTGGTCGCTTTCGCCACGACTCGGTCCTTCTTGTATCGCGCCCCTGCCGTAGACGAGGTGACCCAATGAGCCGCTCTCGATTCTCGCGGCGTGCGCTGCTCTCCAGCTTGGGGGTCGGCGCCGCCTTCCTTCCATTGTTGTCGTCGCGGCCCGGGTTCTCTCAGCCACTCAGCGCTGCGAAGCGCTTCATCGCCATCGCGGTTCCCAACGGCGTGAAGGAGGAAGTGTATTGGCCCACGGGTACCGTCAACGACTTCACGATCCCGCTCGACTCTGAGGTCCCGACGGCGCATCGCTACTCGCCACTGCAGCCGTTGCGGAACTTAAAGAGCGACATCATTTTCATGGGTGGCCTCGAGCTGAGAAATGGCCGAGATTCCAACGGGGGCGGCCTGGGCGGGCACGCTGCCTTGCCCTTCTTGCTGACCGGGGCGCGCGGGGTCGCAGGTCCCGAAATCTCCGACGGAATTAGGCTGTCTGCCGCCGTGCCGTCCATAGACCGCTTCATTGGCAAGGAACTGGCCAAGCGGCATTCGCTAAAGTTCGATTCGCTAGTGCTCAATCCAGTCAAACGCTTCCGCGGAAACGACGGCTATCTCAGCTTCGATGGTCCGCCGGTGGGGGATTCGCCGGACGCGCCGCAGCCGCGCGTTGACCCGTACCAGGTCTTCGACGACCTGTTCGGTGGCGAAAACCTAGGCCAGGGCGAGTTCGAGCTCTTGCGCAAGAAACGCAAGAGCGTGCTGGATTTGGTGGGGCGCCAACTACAAGGTTGGTCGGCCAACCTGGGCAAGGACGATCGCGAGAGGGTTTCTGCGCATTTGGAATCCGTACGCGCGCTGGAGCGCCAACTGGACAACTTGGCGACGGGCTGCGTCAAGCCGGCGTTGGCGCTCGAACGCGACGCCGACTACCTCACCGACAATGGCAATGCCTTCATCGACCAATTGATCAAAGCACAGATCGACTTGACGGTGGCTGCGCTAGCTTGCGACCTAACTCGCGTGGCGAGCATGCTGTGGATGGACCAAGGCAACGGGCGTTTGGTTTTTCATTGGCTGGGTGATGAGTTCACCAAGCCGGGGACCGATTTCGCCAACCAGGGTGAGAACCGCGGTCTGCGCAACCACCACGAAATTGCACATAAAGACGGCCAGGCGGAGTACCAGCCGCTGATGAACCGAGGCTGTCAGTGGTTCATCGAGCAATACGCCTATCTGATCACTCGCCTGAAAGAGACGAAGGATGTGGACGGGACGACGCTGCTCGACAACTCCGCGGCTCTCTTCACGAACCTGCAGCGCACGGGCGGTGGTCACCATACGGACAACCTGCCGTGGATCTTGGCCGGCTCCTGTGGCGGCTACTTTTCCACTGGGCGCTTCTTGGCCTGGCCCTCCGGCAAGCCGGGAGACAGCGTTCCGCAAAACGGCGTGCTGGCCGCCATTTGTAACGCCATGGACGTTCCGGTCGACCACTACGGAGACGCCGACTACGGCGGCGAGCTCAGCCTACTGCGCGGCTAGCCGGAGGGTCGCTAGGCTGGGCTCCACAGCTCGCTCAGCCCACCGTTCGAGTACTCGGGATCGCCGAAGGTGTCGCTGGGTATGCCGAGCGCCTTCTGCACCGAGACCCAGAGGTCAGCCTGGCTACGGTTCTTCGAGTCGCGGCCGGTCCCGACGAGGCCGCCCTCGTCGCCATGGAACGGGTACTCGATGTACTGGCCCAGCTTCAGTCCCAAGCTTTTTCCGCCGGCCACCAACATCACGAAATTGTTCTGGTCGTGCTGTTCGGAAATCTCGGTTGCCCACACGACGACCGTGCTGTCCAGCACACCGCGGGAACGCAAAGCGTCGAGCGTG
>Ga0163144_10019876_pt1 | contig 13473 bp, 16 predicted proteins | sample OliLak19BULKMAT1_FD_123175 | JGI IMG/M metagenome (GOLD analysis project Ga0163144, IMG submission 123175) | Freshwater microbial mat bacterial communities from Lake Vanda, McMurdo Dry Valleys, Antarctica - Oligotrophic Lake LV.19.BULKMAT1 | ecosystem: Environmental > Aquatic > Freshwater >... | reverse complement strand
GCGGTGGCTGCGAGCTGGCCATGCACGCCGACATCATCATCGCCGGCGACACCGCCAGGTTCGGCCAGCCGGAAATCAACCTTGGCATCATTCCCGGCGCCGGCGGCACGCAGCGGCTGACCCGCGCGGTCGGCAAGTCGCTGGCCATGTCGATGGTGCTGACCGGCGAGCCGATCGACGCCCGCGCCGCGCAATTGGCCGGCCTCGTCTCCGAGGTCGTGCCGCGCGAGATCACCATCGAACGGGCGCTGGAAGTGGCCGGTAAGATCGCCGCGAAGGGGCCGATCGCGGTTCGGATGGCCAAGGACGCCATACTGAAAAGTTTCGACACCGGCATCGAGGGCGGACTCGACTACGAGCGCCGCTCGTTCCAGGTGCTGTTCGGCACCGAGGACCAGCGGGAGGGCGTCGCCGCCTTCCTGGAAAAAAGGAAGCCCGACTTCAAGGGCCGTTGAGACGGGAGATAGGGCATGGCGTTCGAGACCATATTGCTTGACGTCGCCGACGGCGTGGCGCTGGTGACGCTGAACCGGCCGGAGAAGCTGAACGCGTTCAACGAACAGCTCAACACCGACCTCAAGGCGGCGATCAAACAGGTGGCCGGGGACGCCGCCATACGCTGCCTGATGTTCACCGGCGCGGGGCGCGGTTTTTGCGCAGGCGCCGACCTGTCGATGCGGGCCATGACGCTGACCGACGACGGCGCGCTCGACCTCGGCCATTCCCTTCGCAAGAACTACCACCCGATGATGCTGGCGCTGGCTGAACTTGAAAAGCCCATCGTCGCCGCCGTGAACGGCCCCTGCGCCGGCGCCGGCATGAGCCTGGCGATTGCCGCCGACATCGTGATTGCCGGAAAATCCGCCAGCTTCCTGCAAGCCTTCTGCAACATCGGTTTGGTGCCGGACGCCGGCAGCACCTGGTTTCTGCCGCGCCAGATCGGCCGCGCGCGGGCCGCTGGCATGGCGCTGCTGGGCGAGAAGCTGCCGGCCGAAACTGCGGCGGAATGGGGCCTGATCTGGAAGTGCGTCGACGACGACAAGCTGATGGCCGAAGCCGGCGCCGTCGCCCGCAAACTGGCCGCCGGCCCGACCAAGGGACTGTCGCTGATCCGCCGCGCGCTGCGCCAGTCGTGGGACAACGACTTTGCCCAGCAACTCGAACTGGAAGCCGACCTGCAGCGCGTCGCCGGCCGCACCAGCGACTTCGCCGAGGGCGTCACCGCCTTCATGCAAAAGCGCCCGGCCAGGTTCCAGGGCAAGTAAAGCTAGACGGTGGTCACCCGCAGCAGCCAAGTGTAACGCGTCTCGGTCAGCACGGTGCGACCGACCTGCACGGGGCGTGTCTCGCCCTCGCGGCCGCCGAGCGAGGCATAAAAGGCGCGCGCCCCCGCATTGTCGTGCAACACCCACAGATGCGCCTCGACGTGGCCGGCCCGGCGGATCGTCGCCAGTGCGGTGCGCAACAAGGTGCGGCCCAAGCCCAACCGCCACCAACCGGGATGCAGGTACAGCACCGGTACTTCCTCGCCGCGGGTTTCAACGAAGCCGATCGCGAGATCGTCCTCTTCGGCCACCCAGACCTTGGCGCCCGCATCGAGCAGACGTTGCCATTGTATGGCGCGCCGCGCCTCGGTGAAGCCGGCGAGATCGGCGTCCGGTATCACGCCGGCATAGGCCGCGTCCCAGCTTGCCACATGGACCCGGGCGATCGCGCCGGCATCGGCCGCCGTGGCATGGCGCACCGAGAACGGGCTGCGTGACAGCCGGCTCATCGCGCCGCTCCCCGGCGCGTCGCGCGCGGCGCCGGCGGCTGCGCCTTGCGGCCGTTCCGCGCCACGGCCAGCGCCTGCCGCGCCCAAGTCTGCAGTTCCTCCGCCTCGTCGAGCAGCCGGTCGGGCAGCTTCCAGTAGCTTGTCGCCATGGTGCGGCCGTCCTTCTTCGGGACTTCGAACGGCGTCGAGCCTTCGCTGCGATAAGCCGCCCGGCTGGCCTCGTCGGTCTTCATGTAGATCGTGTCGTCGGCCAGCAGGGCGAACATCGTGTCGCCACAATAAACCCCGGCGCCGCCGAACATGCGGCGCACGCCGATCGGGCCGAGCGGGCCCAGCAGCTCGGCGGCGAAAGCGCGGAATTCGTCGCTGACCGCCATGCTTAGGCTTTCCGCCCGAACCGCTTGCCCATGGGTCCCCTTCCCTTTATCCCTGACCGGAGTCTAGCCTGGGGCTTTGCCGCGTAACAACATGCCTTATCGCATCGCCATTGTCGGCGCCGGGCCGTCTGGCTTCTACACCGCCGAGGCGTTGCACCGCCTGGCGCCGGACGCCGAGATCGACCTGATCGACCGATTGCCGACGCCGTTCGGCCTGGCGCGTTACGGCGTGGCGCCGGATCACCAGGGTACCAAGGCGATCACCCGCCTGTTCGACCGCGCGGCGCAGAAGCCCGGCCTGCGCTATGTCGGCAATGTCGGCATCGGGCGCGACGCCAGCGTGGCAGAACTCCGCGCCCTGTACGACGCCGTGGTGCTGGCGACCGGCGCGACGGAGGACCGCCGCCTCGGCATTCCCGGCGAGGAACTGGGCAATGTGCTGGGCAGCGGCGCGTTCGTGCAGTGGTACAACGCCCATCCCGACCACGCGGCGCTGGGCCCCGACCTGGCGGTGAAATCCGTCGCCATCATCGGCCACGGCAATGTCGCCATCGATGTGGCCCGCGTGCTGGCCAAGACGGCGGCGGAAATGGCCAGGTCCGACCTGTCGCCGCTGGCAGCACCGCATATTCACGGAGCGCCGGTGACACACATTCATCTGATCGGCCGGCGCGGGCCGGTCGAGGCCAGCTTCACCAATGCCGAACTGGCGGAGCTTGGCCGGCTGGCGCGCGCCGCACCGGTGGTCGATGCCGCCGATCTGGGTGTCGAAGCGCCGGCCGACGACAAGGTGAAGCAAGCGAATCTAGCCACCTTGCGCGAGTTCGCCACCGTGGATGCGGCCGGCAGGCCGGTGCGCCTGCACTTTCACTTCCATGCCCGGCCGCTGGCCTTTCTTGGCGACGGCACGGTGACCGGCCTGCGCCTGCTGGCGCCGCAGGGCGAGCGCGACCTTCCCTGCGAACTGGCGGTGACCTGCATCGGCTATCGCGCCACCATGCTGGACGGCGTGCCGTTCGACGCCGCGCGCGGCGTGGTGCCGAACGACCGGGGCCGCGTCGCCGACGGGCTTTACGTCGCCGGCTGGGCCGGGCGCGGCCCCTCGGGCGTGATCGCCACCAACCGGGCCGACGGCTTCGCCCTGGCCGGGCGCATCGTGGCCGAGGTGAAACCGGCGGACCGGCCCGGCCGCGCCGGGCTGGATGCGTTGCTGGCTAGGAAGAATGTAAGGCCGACATCGTGGGGACACTGGCGCCGCATCGACGCCGCCGAGGTCGCCGCCGCCGAAAACGGCGCCCCCAGACGCAAGCTGGCGGACTGGGAGAGTTTGAGTGCCTTTTTACGTCGTTAGCGCCCGTTAGCGGAACTTAGCATTTGTTAGCACCGACTCAGTCGATAACGCCGGGCCACGACAGGGTATATAAACTATAATAGGATGTAATTCAAGTCCTAGGCCCAAATAAAATAATCGCCCCGCCGCCCAGGCAGATTACCGCGCCAACGGCGTCCCAGCGGTCGGGGCGCATGCCTTCTGCCGCCCACAGCCAGGCCAGCGAGGCGGCGATGTAGACGCCGCCATAGGCCGCATAGGCGCGGCCGGCATAGGCCGACTCCACAAGGGTCAGCAGCCAGGCGAAGGCGATCAGCGAGACGACGCCCGGCCCCAGCCACCACCACGGCTTGCCCAGCCGCAGCACCGCCCAGAACACGAAACAGCCGGCGATTTCGGCGAGGGCGGCGGCGGCGTAGACGAGAAGCGAGTTCATCGCCCCGGTATGGACGGCCAGCCCCGCCGACGCGCCCTCAATCGTCGGCCTTGATGTTGGCCAGGCGGACCACATCGGCCCAGCGCGCCACGTCGGCGGCGATCAGCCGGCCCAGCACGTCGGGGCCCTGCACGTCGATCACGGTGGCGAAGCGGGTGATGCGCTCGCGCACCTCGGGCGCTTTCATGATCTCGGCGATTTCCCGGTGCAGCAGGTCGACGATGGCCGGCGGCGTGCCGGCCGGCGCCATGAGGGCGGTCCAGTTCGGCACGTCGATGGCGGGATAGCCAACCTCGGCGATGGCGGGCACGTCGGGCACCGCCGCCAGGCGCTGTTTGCCGACGACCGCCAGCGCGCGCAGCTTGCCGGACTGGATGTGCGGCAGGGTCGCCGGCAAATTGCCGAACATCACCTGCACCCGGTCGGCCAGCAGGTCCTGCACCGCGCCCTGCGCCGACTTGTAGGGGACGTGCTGCATGTCGGTGCCGGTGTTCTGCTTGAAGAACTCGCCGGCCAGATGCGCCGGTGTGCCATTGCCGCCGGACGCGTAGTTGAGGCGGCCCGGGCTGGCCTTCAGCAGGGCCACGAGTTCGGGCACGGTTTTCGCCGGCACGTCGGGATGCACCACCAGGATGTTGAAGTCCCAGCCGAGCAGCATGATCGGCGCCAGGTCCTTTCTGGTGTCGAACCCCATGTTTTTGATCAGCGACTGCTGCACCGTGGCGGGCGAGAGCAGCATGCCAATCGTATAGCCGTCGGGTGCGGCGCGCGCCACAGTGCCGACACCCAAGGTGGTGCCGGCGCCGGGCTGGTTCTCGACCACGAAGGGCTGGCCCAGCTTCTGCTGCAGCCGCTCGGCGATCAGGCGCGCGGTGACGTCGAAGCCGGACGCCGCCGCGACCGGGACAATGATGCGCACCGGGCGGGCGGGATAGCCCTGCGCCGCCACGTCGGCCAGCGGCAGGGCCAAGGCCACGATGGCGCCGAGCGCCGCCAGGGTTTGTCCGGCAAGTGATTTGAGCATCGTCGTCTCCCGCTTGCTTCTTGTTCTGCTTTTTCCGGCTGCACGCGCCGCCGGGCCTGGCGACAATAATCGCTCGCCAGCGGCTGCGCACCACGGAAATGCGGGGTTATGATGCGGCCATGACGAATCCACGAGCCGATCCCGCCGGCCCCACCTCGCGTTCCTACTATTCGCAGCGCCTGCGCCTGCACTATGTCGACTGGGGTAATCCCGAGGCACCGCCGCTGCTGCTGGTCCATGGCGGGCAGGACCATTGCCGCAACTGGGACTGGGTGGCCGAGCGGCTGCGCCACGACTGGCACATCGTGGCGCCCGACCTGGCCGGCCACGGCGACAGCCAGTGGTCGCAGGACGGCCACTACATGCCAACCAGCTACATCTACGACCTGGCCCAGCTCATCCACCAGCAGCACCTGGCGCCGGTTACCATCATCGCCCATTCCTTCGGCGGCCTGCTCTCGCTACGTTACGCCGGCATCTACCCCGAGAACGTACGCAAGCTCGTTGTCATCGAGGGCATCGGCATGAACCCGCGCGAGAAGGTGAACCGCGAAACGCCGATCGAAACGCGGATGGGCGACTGGATCGACCGCAAGCGCCAGCTCGCCGCGCGCGTGCCGCGGCGCTACGCCAGCCTCGACGAGGCGGTGCGCCGCATGCAGGAGGAGAACAAGCGTCTTTCCCCCGAACAGGCGCGCCACCTGACCCAGCACGGCATCAACCAGAACGAGGACGGCACCTATAGCTGGAAGTTCGACAATTACATGCGCGCCCGCTTCCCCACCGACATGACCGAGGCCGAGGTGGAACGGCTGTGGTCGCGCATTACCTTCCCCACCCTGCTGGTCTATGGCAGCGAAAGCTGGGCGGTAAGTCCGGACAAGGACGGCAACATCCGCCACTTCCAAAACGCGCGCGTGGAGACGTTCGAGCACGCCGGCCACTGGGTGCACCACGACCGGCTGGACGATTTCGTCGCCATGGTGAAGGGGTTTATTTGATTTGAACCCTCTCCCTTGAGGGGAGAGGGTGGTGAGCGAAGCGAGCCGGTGAGGGTGAGTGGCGCCACAGCCGGCTTCACCCTCACCCCGACCCTCTCCCCTCAAGGGAGAGGGAGAACACGCAGTACTATTGCTTCACGCTTTCCATTTCCTTTTCATTGCGCGCATTGGCGCGCTGGAATGCAGAGCGCAGGCTCAGGCTTTTCAGGTAGCGCGTGAATTCCGGCTTCTCCGGAATCATTTTCTGCATGATGCCGAACTGCACGGCGGAACCCATCATCACGTCAACGGCGCTGAACCGGTCGCCCAGCACAAAGGGACCTTTTTTCAGCACGCCGACAATGGCATCCAGCACCCGTTCGTAAGAGCCCCAGGCCAAGGCCAATGCTGGCACATCCAGCTTGACGTCCTTCAGCGAGAAAGCAGGCTCTATGTCACTGGAGGCGAAGAACATCCACTTCAGGTAATCGCCGCGCTGCGCCTCGTTCACACCAGGCGCCAGGCCCGCCTTGGGGTACTTGTCGGCGAGATAGACGCAGATGGCGCCGGATTCCCAGACCACCGTGTCGCCATCGCGCACTGCCGGCACCTTCAACATGGGGTTGATCGCCTTGTATGCCGGCTTTAGCTGGTCGCCATTGTGGATATCGACCCGCTCCAGCCGGTAAGGCTGGCCCAGTTCCTCAAGCAGCCAGACCATACGGGCGGCGCGGCTTAGCGGGTGATGGTACAGCGTGATCATTGAAGGTCTCCAAGGCGTGAGGCGAGTAGTCTAAACGCACCGGCATGGCGTACACTCCCGAAAACTGGAGGAAATGTTGAGCCTGTCGCGCCGCCTCGTGCTGTTCATCAATGTCGGCCACGCCTTCGATCACATGTTCATGCTGATCTTCGCCACCGCCGCGCTGGTCATGGCGGCGGACATGGGCCTGACCTATGGCGAATTGCTGCAGCTTTCCGCCGGCGGCTTCCTCGCCTTCGGGGCCGGGTCGATCCCGGCCGGCTGGCTTGGCGACCGCTGGAGCCGTCGCTTCATGCTAGGCGTGTTCTTCTTCGGCCTTGGCATTTCTGCGACCCTGACCGGGCTGGCGCAAGGGCCATGGATGGTCGCCGGCGGCCTCACGCTGATCGGCGCGTTCGCCAGCATCTACCATCCCGTCGGCACCGCCATGCTGGTGGCGGCCAGCGACCGCATCGGCCGCGACATCGGCATCAACGGCGTGTGGGGCAATATGGGCATCGCCGCAGCCGCGCTGCTCACCGGCGCGCTGTGCCAGTATTTCGGCTGGCGCTGGGCCTTCATCGTGCCCGGCGTGGTGGCGATCCTGTTCGGCGTCGCCTTCGTGGCGCTGGTGCGCGAGGACCCGGTGAAAAAGGCGGCGGCGAAAAAGCCGGTCGTCATTCCACGCGCCGTCATGCTGCGTGTGTTCGGGGTGCTGGCCGTGGTCTCGATCACCGGCGGCGTGGTGTTCACCGCCATGAGCGTGGCGGTACCCAAGCTTTTGACCGAACGGGTCGCCGGCCTTGGCGACTATCCCGCATGGGCCGGCCTGCTCGCCGCCGGCATTTTTGCCGCCGGGGCCATGTCGCAGCTCATCGTCGGCCACCTCGTGGACCGGCATCCGCTGAAGCTGGTGTTCGTACCGCTGGCGGCGTTGCAGGCGCCGTTCCTGCTGCTGGCCAGCGGGGCCAGCGACGGCTGGCTGGTGTTCGCCGCCTTCGCCGTGGTCTTCGCCATGTTCGGCCAGGTGACCATCAACGACACCATGCTGGCGAAATACACCGCCGACGAATGGCGGGCGCGCGCCTTCACGGTGCGTTACTTCGTGTCTTTCGGCGTTGCCGCCATGGCCGCGCCGCTGGTCGGTACGCTGCACGACGGGGCCGGCTTCGCCACCACGCTGGTGTTGCTGGCGGGCTTTGGCGCCATGGTGTTCCTCGGCGCGCTGCTGTTCCCGCTGCGCCGGCAGGAGATCGTCGCGCCGGCCTCGAGCAATGTCCGTCCGGCCGGGATCGACCGGGCGATTCCAGCCGAACGGATTCCGCTCTAACGGGTCTCCATGCCCTGAATCGGCAGGACCCTGGCATCGACCTCGATCTCGACCTTCGCCCCGTCCACCGCCAGGGCCGAGCAGATGGTGGTGTTGGCCGCCCTGGAGGGGCCGAGGCGGCGGCGCACCACTTCGCAGATGGCGTCCACGTCGGCGCGGTCAGGGATGAATACACGAACACGCACCACGTCCAGCAAGGTGCCGTTCGCCTCGTTCAGGGCGCGCTCGATCGTGTCGATGGCGCGCTCGGCCTGCGCGGCGGCGCCGGCGACCAGACCGCCGATCGCCGGGTCGTAGCCGACCGTGCCCGAGACGAATACTTCCTGCCCGCGCACGACGGCCCGGCTGTAGCCGGCCAGCGCCTCGTAGGGAAAGCCGCTGCTGATAAACCGCTTGTCGATCATGTCATTCTCCCGCCGCCGCTGGTCGCACATGCTCGGGCCGGAAGCCCATGCCGATAATACGCGCCGGTATGCGGCGAAGGAACGGCCAGCCCGCCAGCAGGCGGAGCACCCGTGGCGGCGCCAGCGGCCCGCGCCGCGCCAGCAGCGGGCCGATGATGCGGTCCTGCGCCAGCACCTGCAAGCGTTGCGTGAGCAGCGTCGGCCACAGGCGGCGGCGCTGCACGGCGGCGAGGTCGGCGTTGCGAAGCCGGCCCGCACGCAGCGGCGCGGCCAGGATGTTGGCGGTGGCGACCGCGTCCTGGATCGCCAGGTTTATGCCGATGCCGCCGATGGGCGACATGGCGTGCGCGGCATCGCCGATGCAGAGCAGGCCCGGCCGATGCCACTGCTTCAGCCGGTCGACGGTGACGGTAAGCAGCTTTACGTCGTCCCAGGTTTTCAGTTCGTCCACGGCATGGCTGATGTCGGACGACAGCGCCGCCAGTTCGGCGCGGAACGCCGGCAGGCCGTGCGCCTTGATCGGCTCCAAGCCGCCCTTGGCGATGGCCCAGGCGCATTGCCAGTAATCGCCGCGGTCGATCTGCACGAACACCCGCCCGGCGTCGAAGCGCCCCATCGTGGTGTTGCCCTCGCCCGGCCGCCGCGACAGGCGCATCCACAGCACGTCGATCGGTGCGCCAAGGTTTTCCACCTCCAGCCCGGCCGCCGCGCGCACCGTGGAATGGCGGCCATCGGCGCCAACGGTGAGCATGGCGCGAATCTCCAGCGGCCCGCCGGGCGTGGTGGCCGCCACGCCGACGATGCGCTCGCCGTCGCGCAGCAGACCGGTCACCTCGGCCTGGCGAATCAGCCGGAACGACTTGAACACCACCGCGTGACCGGCCAGGAAATCGAGAAAGTCCCATTGCGGCATCATCGCGATGTATTTGGCCGCGACCGGCAGGTGCGAAAAGTCGGCGATGGTCAGGCGAAAGTCGCCGATCTTGGCGCCAAGCTGGCGCGCCTTCTGGTGCGGCCGCCTGAGGAATTCGTCGAGCAGGCCAAGTTCGTGCATCACCTGCAACGTCGATGGATGAATCGTGTCGCCGCGAAAGTCGCGCAGGAAGTCGGCATGCTTTTCCAGCACCACGACATCGACGCCGGCACGCGCCAGCAGAAAACCCAGCATCATGCCGGCGGGGCCACCGCCCGCAATGCAGCAGGTGGTGGCGAGCGACATCGTCATTCTTCCCCTCCCCCTTGAGGGGGGAGGCAGGAAAAAAGCAGGCGCGCCATCACCCCATCATGTTGCGTGTCGCGGTGGGCAGGCTGACGACGAGGCCGTCCAGTTCCGGCGTCATCAATATCTGGCAGCCCAGGCGCGAAGTCTTGGCCAGGCTGAACGCGAGATCGAGCATGTCCTCCTCGTCCTCGCGGATCGGCACCAGCCTGTCGAACCACTCCGGCGCCACGATGACGTGGCAGGTCGAGCAGGCCAGCGAACCCTCGCAGGCGCCCTCGAGATCGACATTATGCTTGTGGGCGATTTCCATAACCGAAAGGCGCAGCGGCGCGTCCACTTCCTGGCGCGTGCCATCGGGCAGGATGAAGCTCATTTTGGGCATCGGAACTCCGCGAAACGTCAACCGGATATAGCGGCCCGGTTCCGTGCCCGCAAGCCGGTCGATGACCGGACGGCCGGCTTTGGAATACTATAAGGGAGTTGGGAGGCTTGAAGCACGATGGTTACCGAAAAGGATTGCATCGAGGCCATTCGCCAGATTCTGACTCAACTCTATTTCCTCACCGATGCTGGTTTTCCGAGACATCGCATCGGGCGCGTTGAGCGCGAAGCTATTTTCTTTATCTATGAGGGGAGCGACAAGTACGGTGACTCAAAACCTCATTCGGCGGCAGCCCGGCAATTGCGACGGCTCAATAGCGGCACGCTTCCGCCAAAGACCGTGACTTATGACCACGCTATCCCGTTGGCATCCATGCGCGACGAGATGAGGGCAGCGACCGTTTCGACAGACGCGATGGCTATATTTCTGAAGCGATTCATCCGTGGGGTCGTGCTTACGCGTGAGGAAAATAACTTGCTGAACCTGACCGGGTTGCGCCGCAGATTGCCTGAAGGTGCCGCATCCCACGATATGCTGGCCCGGTATCGTGCTGTTGGTATCGTTTTTGAGGCCCCGGACGAGGCCATGCTTTGCGAGAACCTATCCGGCTAATAAATCGGTGCTCATTGCCTGCTCCTGGTGCGGGAATAAAGCGAGCCCCACGCCGCCACGAGGCGGTCGATCTCGTCTGCTGTCGTGCTCCAGCCCAGACTGATGCGGATGGCCTGGCGGGCGGCGGCCTCGTCATGGCCCATGGCGGTCAGCACATGGCTGGGCCGCACCTTGCCCGAGGAGCAGGCCGAGCCCGCCGATACCGCGAGGCCCGCAAGGTCGAGCGCCATGACCTGGGTTTCCGCCAGAACGCCGGGCATGCGGATGCAGGTGGTATTGGCCAGACGCGGCCGGCTGGCGCCGAACACCATGACCTCGGGCGCGATTTCGAGCAGCCGGCGTTCCATGGCATCGCGCAATGCGTGGATGGCGGCGTAGGCAGCGGGATCGCAGGCTGCCGCTGCCGCGCCGAAGCCGGCGATGCCGGCGACGTTCTCGGTGCCGGCGCGCAGGCCCCGCTCCTGCCCGCCGCCGCGCTGCACCGGATCGAGGTCGATCCCGTCGCGCACGATCAGCGCGCCAACGCCCTGCGGCCCGCCCAGCTTGTGGGCGGAAAGCGTTAGGAGATCGACGCCGAGTGCTGCGAAATCCACGGGTATCTTCCCGGCAGCCTGGACCGCGTCGCAATGCACCAGCGCGCCGCGCGCTTTGGCCCGCGCCGCCAGTTCGGCGACCGGCTGCAACACACCGGTCTCGTTGTTGGCCAGCATCAGCGACACCAGCGTGCCGGGGCCAGCCGCATCGAACGCCGCGACATCGACCACGCCATCGGCGCCAGCGGACGCCAAGGTAACCGGCATGTCAGTGGAGTGCGCGGCGGCCAGCACTGCATCGTGTTCGATGGCCGAAACGATCAACCGTTCCGGCGCGGTGCCGAAAATGGCCAGGTTGTTGGCCTCGGTGCCTCCGCCGGTGAATACCACCTGCTTCGACTCGACATTCACCAGCGCGGCCACGGCGGCGCGGGCATGTTCCACGGTGCGGCGGGCGGCGCGGCCGGCGGCATGGATGGACGACGGATTGCCGCCGGCCTCCAGCGCGGCCAGCATCGCCGCCAGCGCCTCGGGACGCAGCGGCGCGGTGGCGTTCCAGTCGAGATAGGCAGTGTTCATCCGGCGGCGCGGAGCGGCTCCGCCACGTCGGGCAGTTCGAGACGGCCGGCCAGCACATCGGCGACGGACACCGAGCCCAGGAAGGTTTCAATGCGCGAACTCAAGGTCCGCCACAGCAGGTCGGTCGGGCCCGATGCGCTTTCGGTACAGGGATCGCCCAGCATCGGTTCGTCCACCGCCAGCACGATCTCGGCGATGCGCGTGTCGGCGGCGGATTTCAACAGGCAATAGCCGCCGCCGGGGCCGCGCGCGCTTTTCACCAGGCCGGCGCGGCGCAGCTTGCAGAAAAGCTGTTCCAGATAGGACAGCGAGATGCCCTGCCGGTCGGCGATCTCGGCCAGGGTGATCGGCTTGCCGCCACAACAATTGGCCGCGATATCGACCATGGCGACAACGGCGTAGCGGCCTTTGGTGGTGAGGCGCATCGGGCCTACCGGTCGGTGCCGGTGCGGGCCGGCGGCTCCAGCTCGGCCAGCCGGGCCTCCAGCCGCGCCACCTGCTCCTGCAACATCTCGATGCTCTTCAGCAGCGGGTCGGTCACGCCGCTTTCGGTCAGGGCATAGGCGGTGAAGTCGCGCTCATCGGCATCGCGCGGCCGCGCGCGGCTGACGACGCGGGCGGGAATCCCCACCACGGTCGTGCCGGGCTGCACCTCGCGCACGACCACGGCGTTCGAGCCGACGCGGGCCCCCGCGCCAACCAGGATCGGGCCGATGATCTTGGCCCCGGCGCCGACAATGACGCCGTCGGCCAGGGTCGGGTGGCGCTTCACGCCGACTTGCGCCGCGCTGTTCACCGAGGGCGACACGCCGCCGAGGGTGACGCCCTGGTACAGCGTGACGTCATCGCCGATCTCGGCGGTCTCGCCGATGACGACGCCGAGGCCGTGGTCGGCGAAGAAGCGTTTGCCAATGCGGGCACCGGGATGGATTTCGATGTCGGTGAACCAGCGGCCCAGATTCGACAGGAACCGCGCGGCCAACCGCCAGTTCCTGACCCACAACCAGTGGGACAGCCGATGCAGCAATATGGCGTGGAACGAGGCATAGCAGAGCGCCACCTCGAGCCGCGAGCGCGCGGCCGGATCGCGTTGCATGATCCCGTCAATTTCCTCGCGCAACGTGCGAAACATGGCCGACCCTCTAGGCTTACCCTGCGGCAACCCGGTTTTCCTTGAAATCCGGGGGTACGCTTGCGGTATGATGCGGGCCACGAATGACACCGCGCTTCGGTGAAAATAGATACCCCTAGGATTTAGTCAAGAATAGGCGCCGCCTTTCGGGCCGCGCACAGGAGCCAACCCGCCGCAATGCCCGAAGTCATTTTCAACGGTCCCGATGGCCGCCTCGAAGGCCGTTACCAAGGCATCAAGCCAGCCAATGCGCCGATCGCCCTGATCCTGCATCCGCACCCGCTGTACGGCGGCACGATGAACAACAAGGTGGTGTTTACGCTGTACCAGGCGTTCGCCAAGCGCGGCTTCGCGGTCATGCGCTTCAACTTCCGCGGCGTCGGGCGCAGCCAGGGCACCTATGACAACGGCATGGGCGAACTGTCCGATGCCGCTTCCGCGCTGGATTATTTGCAGGCGCTCAACCCGAACGCCAAGGAATGCTGGATCGCCGGCTTCTCGTTCGGCGCTTGGATCGCCATGCAATTGCTGATGCGCCGGCCCGAACTGGCCGGCTTCGTCGCGGTGTCGCCGCCGGCCAGCCTGTTCGACTTCAACTTCCTGGCGCCCTGCCCCT
>Ga0163144_10019875_pt1 | contig 13474 bp, 10 predicted proteins | sample OliLak19BULKMAT1_FD_123175 | JGI IMG/M metagenome (GOLD analysis project Ga0163144, IMG submission 123175) | Freshwater microbial mat bacterial communities from Lake Vanda, McMurdo Dry Valleys, Antarctica - Oligotrophic Lake LV.19.BULKMAT1 | ecosystem: Environmental > Aquatic > Freshwater >... | reverse complement strand
GTCCGAGTCCGTGCTGAAGTTCGTGCAGGCGCACGTGCGCGATGTGCTCGCCGCCAGCGGATCGCCATTGCGCGCCGAGGAGATCCTGAGCGTGAAGGCGGGCCTGCCCGCGCGGGTGCTGCTCGACCACGCGCGCGAGACGCAGGCCGACTTGATCGTGCTCGGCTCCCTGCGCAAGCGTCCGGTCGTCGATTTCGGCAGCACAGCCCGTTCGGTCCTGGCGAAGGCGACTTCCCCCGTCCTCGTCCAGCCGGGTACGCGCACTGCGATTCGACGGATCCTCGTCGCGGTCGACCTGTCTCCCGAGAGCAAGCTCGCGCTCGCGATCGCTTGCGCCTGGGCCAATGTGCTGAACGCGCGCGTCCAAGCGCTGCACTGCTTCGACACGTCCGACGCGATGGCCGGATCGACCTGGGCCGGCATCGCGGTCGCGGGCGCCATCGACGAACTCGCCAAGATCAGCCACGGCGAGTTCGAGCGCGAGATGGCGGCCTTCGACTGGGGCGGTGTCGAGCACGAGATCACCTTCGTGGAAGGCGCGCCCGTCGCGCGAATCCTGGCCGAGGCCAAGACGGCGGACTTGATCGCCATGGGTACGCACGGCCGCACGGGCTTCGCATCGGCGTTGCTTGGGAGCGTGGCTTACTCCGTGCTCAAGCAGGCGACGAAGCCGGTCCTGGTCGTGCGCGATCCGAAGCGGACGTTCCAGGCCTGATCGACCTCTCGGATCGGTGCGGTTCGCGACGCGTCGCTCGTGAAGGTCCTCGAGCTCGGAGGCGAGCGCGGGCGCGTTTCGACGCAGTATCCGTCGATCGATCCGTCGATGGATCGTGCCACTTCACCTCGTATCGAATGTCGAAACCTCGTTCGGGGTGGGGGGATCGACCGCCGAGGAAAGTCCTGCACCGGGTTAGCATGCGGAGCGGACGCGGAGCAACGGACGACACATGCACATCGGGATCGCCTACGACCTGAAGACCGACTTCCAAGCTGCGGCGTCGGGACCGGACGACGCGCTCGAGGAATACGACTCCCCCGCGACCGTGGACGGGATCGAGCGCGCTCTCCGCGCTCGCGGTCACACCGTGACGAAGCTCGGCGGCGGGCGAAAGTTCCTCGCGGCCGTGCTCGAAGCACCGCCCGAGCTCGTGTTCAACATCTCGGAAGGACACGGTTCGCGCTCGCGCGAAGCGCACGTGCCGGCGGTCTGCGAGATGCTGAAGATCCCGCACACCCATTCCGATCCGTTGACCATGTCGCTGGCGCTCGACAAGGCGATGGCCAAGCGCCTCGTCGCGATCGCGGGCGTGCCGACGCCGCGCTTCGCGGTGATCGAGAGCGCGCGCGACCTCGGCTCGTTGAGCCTGGAATTCCCGCTGTTCGCGAAGCCCCTCTTCGAGGGCTCGAGCATGGGCATCCGCAAGAATTCGCGCATCGCCAACGCTGGCGAGCTCGACGAGCGCGTCGGCACTCTGCTCGAGCACTACCACGAACCGGTCCTGGTCGAGGAGTTCTGCAGCGGACCAGAGTTCACGGTCGCCGTGCTGGGCACGGGCGCGACGGCGCGCGTCGTCGCCCCGATGGAGATCGTGCCCCGCAAAGTCGCCGTCGCCGACTTCGTGTACTCGCTGGAGATGAAGCGCAGCACGAACTGGCGCGAGGAGATGGAGTACGTCGTCCCGCCGCGGCGCGACGCGGCGTTCGTGCGCTCGATCGAGTCGATCGCCACGAGCGCGCACCGCGCGCTCGGTTGCCGCGACATCTCGCGCATCGACGTGCGCGTCGGGCGCGACGGAAGCCCCAAGTTCATCGAAGCGAATCCCCTGCCGGGCATCGCGCCGGGCTGGAGCGACATGGCGCTCCTGTGGGAAGGACTCGGCCGCTCGTACGAGGACCTCGTGAACTCGATCGTGGACGAGGCGCGCGCCCGCCTGCGACCCCGATGACGCGCGTCGCGGTCGTCTACAACGACGATTCGGGCCTCGCCAGCGGCGAGGCGCAGGACGCGATCGCGGTGCAGGGGGTCGTCTCGTGCGCGCGGGCCGTCCTCGCGTCGCTGACCGCGCGCGGCCACGCGGCCGAGCTCCACGCGCTGCCCGCCGATCCGCGCGAGGTGGCCGCGTTCGTCAGCGCCTTGCGCGCCGACGTCGTCTTCAACCTGGTCGAGGCGATCGGCGGCGACGCGCGCCGCGAACCGGCTTTCGCGTGGGCTTGCGAGCTGCGCGGACTCCGCTACACGGGCTCGCCGCCGCGCGCGATGACGCTGTGTCTCGAGAAACCCGTCGCGCAGGCGCTGCTCGGCGCGAGCAGCGTCCCCGTCCCCCACCACGTCGTGCTCGAGCGCGGTGACGAAGCGCTCGGGAATCTTAAACTGCCCGCGATCGTGAAACCGTCGCGCGAGGACGCGAGCCACGGCATCGAGTCCGAGAGCGTCGTGCGCGACGAAGCGAGCCTGCGCGCGCGCGCTCGCCACGTGATCGAGCACTACGCGCAACCCGCGATCGTCGAGGAGTTCGTCGAGGGCCGCGAGATCAACGTCGCCTTGATCGAGAGCCCGCGCGGGCTCGAGATCCTCCCCTTGTCCGAGATCGACTACGCCGGATTCCCACCCGAGATGCCGCGCATCGTGTCCTACGCCGGCAAGTGGATCGAGACGAGCCGCGATTGGGCGCTGACGCAGGTGATCGCGGCGCGCGGGCTCGACGACGCGCAGCGCGCGCGCATCGAATCGGTCGCCCGCCGCGCGTTCGACGTGCTGTCGCTGCGCGGTTACGGCCGCGTGGACATGCGCCTCGACGCGCGCGGCGAACCGTACGTGATCGACGTGAACCCGAACCCCGACATCTCGCCCGACGCCGGTTTCGCGCTGGCGGCCGGGCGCGCCGGCTATGCGCACGCGGACCTGGTCGAGTGGATCGCGGCGAGCGCACTGCGCGCACCGCGGACTTGAAGCAGCATTCGTTCAGCGCCCCGTCGTCCGCGGCGTGCTGCGACTGACCTGGTAGAGCTCGCGTCCGGTACGACCGGTGACCGCGGCGACGGCGCCGGGACTCTCGCTGTTGTAGGGACAAGCCGCCGAGACGAGGTAGTCGCCGACGCCGTCCGAGCGCGTTTCCACGCATCACCGGACAACTTGACCATCTCTTGATCCGGGCCGAACACAGGCCCTCGGTAGAGTGCTAGTTCCTTCGGAGCTCATGCGCACCTCGACGCGGATCGAGATGCTCGCCTCTCGCCCATGCCGTCCACCTCGAATCGGAACGCGTTCCCTTGCGGGGCCGGGGCCCTCGCGTTCCTCGCGCTCGCGGCCTGCGGCAGCGGTCACCGCGCTCCCGATCCAGCGAAGGACGACTTCGCGACCGTCGACCTCGGTGAGCGCCGCGCGCTGGCCGAACGCGGTGATGTCGACGCGCAGCTCGAGCTCGCCGCGATGTACTACGACGGCTTGGGCGTGGAGCAGAACCAGGCGGAAGCGGCGCGGTGGTTCGCGCTCGCGGCCGAGCGTCACGATTCGCGCGCGCAGTACGCGCTGGGCGTGATGGCGCGCGATCCGGCCGAGCAGGCGCGCTGGCTCGCGCTCGCGGCGGAGCAGGGACACACCGAGGCGCAGCGTGGATTCGGTCTGGCTCATCTCACGGGCGTCGGCGTCGCGGAAGATGCGACCGAAGCCGCGCGCTGGTTGCGACTCGCCGCGGATCGAGGGGATGCGGAAGCGCAGTTCCTGCTCGCAATGCTCAACGCCGAGGGTCGCGGCGTCGCGCGGGACGATGTCGAGGCGGTGCGCCTCTTGCGCGCAGCGGCCGAGCAAGGATTGGCGCACGCTCAGCGCAACCTCGCCAACTGTTACGCGAAGGGTCGCGGCGTCGTCGAGGACTTGACGCAGGCCGCCGTGTGGTGCCGGCGCGCCGCGGAACAAGGTCTCGCCGAAGCGCAGGCCGACCTCGGGCTCATGTACGTGCACGGGCGCGGCGTCGTGCGCGATCCGGCCGAGGGAGCGCGGTGGCTGAAGCTCGCGGGCGGGCGCGGAGTCGGCGTCGCGCAATCGAACCTCGGGCTCCTCCACCTGCAGGGACAGGGCGTGCCGCAGGACGACGCGCTCGCGGCGCATTGGTTCCAGCGAGCCGCCGATCGCGGAGTCGCCGCGACACAGGGCAAGCTCGCGACGATGTACGAACTCGGACGCGGAGTAGCGCAGGACGATGCGACCGCTTACGCGTGGTACCTCGTGGCCGAATCCCGCGGCGAAAGCAGCGCGCGCGAACGCCGCGAAGCGCTCGCTAAGCGCATGACGAGCGAGCGGATCGGACACGCCGAGACACTGGCGAAAGAGTTCGGGGCGCGCGGTTCGGAACGCTGAACGGCTGCGCGTCGAGCCCGGTTCACGTGGACAGGCTGGCTTTGACCTGGCTGCTCCAGCTCAACGCCTCGAGATGACACGAGCGCACGACCTCGAGGCCCCACGGCCCGGCTTCGAGCTCCGTCCAGTCGGCGCGTTCGCAGGCTTCGGCGATGCGCAAGCTCGACCCGAGCTCGCCTTCGCGGAGCAGCAACGCATCGGACAAGTCCTGCGCCAGACCCAGGCGACCGACGATCTCCTCGAGCGGCTGATCCACGAATGCGTCGATCAAGGAGAGCAGACCGGCGCTGAAGTGGCGGCGCGGCTGCCCGTGGAGATGATCTCCGAGCGTCTCGCACATGCGCGCGCGCACGAGTGCCATCGTCACGATTTCACTCGGCTTCCCTTGGAGGCCTGCGAGCAACAGCATGGAGACGCATTCGCGCAACCGTTCCATGCCGAGCATGACGATGGCGTGACGCAGTGACTGGATCGGCTCGCGCACCCCGAACACGGCGGCGTTCACGTAGCGCAACAGTCGGATTCCGAGACCCATGTCGGCCGCGATCAGCGTCTCGATCCGATCGAGCGTCGTCGCTGGCTCCTGCAGTTCGGCGAGCAGCCGCAAGAGCGCGTTGCGATCGGTCGGCATGCGACGGCCGGGCACGATGTCCGGGCGCGCGAAGTGGTAACCCTGGAACAGGTCGAAGCCGGCGCGCATCGCGTACTCGTGAACGTCGCGGGACTCGACCTTTTCGGCGAGGATTCGCAGGCCCGGTCGATCGATCGCCTGGAACGCGGCGCCGATCTCGGCCTCCGAGCGAGCGAGCATGTCGAGCTTGACGAAGTCGGCGTGTTCGAGGAGTCCTGCGGTGCGCTCGTTCAGCACGAAGTCGTCCAGCGCGACCTGGTAGCCGTCCGCGCGAGCTCGACGGAGCGCGCGCAGGACTTCGGCGTCCGCCTCGACGCTCTCGAGGACTTCGAGCACCACGCGATCGCGCGGCAGGAAGCGGAAGTGGTCCTCGACGATCGCGCGGCGCGGCAGGTTGATCCACGCTCGTACGGGCCCGACCAGCTCATCGAGCCCGATGTCCATCACGGCCTGCACCGACACCATCGCGGTCGCGACCTCGGGCGACCCCACGTCCGCGGAGTTCGCCTCGGTGCTGCGGAACAGCAACTCGTACGCGGCGAGAGCGTTCGTCCTGTCGCAGATGGGCTGGCGGGCGACGAGCGCTTGTTCGGCGAGCATTCGGGTCGAGGCCTTGGGTTGTCGTGCCGCAGGGAAGGCAGCGGCAGGTGAGATCACACTTCCTATCGGCTCGTGTACACGATCGGCGGGTAACAAATCCCTCTCGCGGCCCGCCGCGTGGCTCGAGCGGTTCGGCATCCCCTGTGGAAGGCTCCACACCACGTGGGATTCTCGATGTCCTGCCTCTCCCGCCCGTGGGATCCGGCACGTCACCGGCTGGGACCGGCGGTCCGGCTCGGCCGCGGGCAAGCCTGCTCAGGCTCGCGCCCTCCGCTCACCCGCAACCGGGCGTGCCGATCGCGCACGCTCGACGAACCGGATTCACCCAACGCGGCTGACTCGATGGCGCACGCAATCCGAAGGCGCGCGCGACTTCACGCATGGACACGTTCGGCCTCATCCTCTCCCTGGAAGCGCGCTCTGGGCGACGCTCTTTGTAAAGAGTCGAATGTGGAACTCGCCCCGCGTGGACCGCTCGATCGTCTCAACCGATCCCGGACGAGGCTCCGATAGCGAGATTCATGGCACGTTCACGCACTTCTCATCTCACGTCGGTGATCGCATTCTGCGCCGTCTCGTTCGTCGCCGTCAGCTGCACGAGTTCGCGGCGCGAGGGCTGGCACGATCACGGTCGCGGCGACATCGCCGGCGCGCTGGAGAAGTGGGAGCCGCTCGCCGAGCAAGGTGATGCCGACGCGCAGTTCCTCGTGGCCGTGATCCACGACGAAGGGCAGGGCGTCGCTCGCGATCCGCAGGAAGCCGCGCGCTGGTACCGACTCGCTGCCGCCCAAGGCCATGCGCCGGCGCAGACGAACTTGGGCCTGCTGCACTACGAAGGCCGCGGCGTCGAGCGTTCGCACACGGAGGCCGCCCAGTGGTTCGAGCGCGCGGCCGAGCAGGGCTACGCGCGCGCGCAGGCGAACCGCGGCGTGCTGTTCCTACTCGGACAGGGCGTCGCGCAGAACCACGAACAAGCGCGCACGCTGCTGCGGCTCGCCGCGCAGCAAGGTGACGTCAAGGCCCAGCGCCTCTTGGGCTCGATCTATCGCGAAGGTGTCGGCGTCGACCCGGACGACGCGCAGGGCGCGCAATGGCTCGCGCTCGCGGCGGAACAAGGCGACGCGTCCGCGCAAGTGCTGCTCGGGATCGTCCACTTCGGAGGGGCAGGCGTCCTCCAGGACGACGAGGCGGCCGCGGACCTCTTCCGCAGCGCGGCCGACAGCGGCCTCGCGTCGGCGCAGTTCTCGTTGGGCTGGCTCTACTGGCGCGGCCGCGGCGTGGACCAAGACGACGCGAGCGCCGCGCTGTGGTTCGGCCGGGCGGCCGAACAAGGGCTGCCCGTCGCACAGATGCAGATCGGCTCCATGCTCTTGTCGGGCCGCGGTGTCGAACGAGACGACGCGCGCGCCGCCCGCTGGTTCGCGCTCGCCGCGGATCAGGGCTTCGCGTTGGCGCAGTACGACCTGGGCCTGCTCTACACGAAGGGGCAAGGTGTCGAGCGCGACATGGAGCTGGCTGCGCGCTGGATCCAGCGCGCGGCGGATCAAAAGCTCGCGGTCGCGCAAGCGCGACTCGGCCGCATGCTCGAGCTGGGCCGCGGCGTCGGTCGCGACGATGTCGCGGCGTACGCGTGGTACTCCGCGAGCGCCGCGAACGGTCATGCGCCCGCCGACGGCGAACGAGAACGCCTCGCGCGAAGACTCGATTCGGCACAGATCGCACGGGCCGAAGAAACGGCGCGGAATCTCGCGGACAAGCCTGAATCCGCGGCCGGGGAAGTCGCGCACGGGATGTCGTCCACGCGTTAGTGGGGTGGGCCGCGAGCGGCGTGCGCGCCGCAATCGCTCGAGCCGACGAGCGGTGTGCGCGTCATCCAGGTGGAGTCGAGTTCAACGCGGAGTTCGCGCGCTCTGGATCCGCCGCAAGTTCTCCTCGATCGCGGGCACGCCGGGCCGGATCGATTCCGCGCGTCGCAGTAGCTCCAAGGCCTCGTCGAGACGACCGGCGCGCTCGCGGAGCAGCGCCAAGTTGTTGAGCGCAGCGATCGAACGCGCGTCGCGCGACAGCACGAGCTCGTACTCCGCGGCGGCTCCGGACAGGTCGCCCTGGCGTTCGAGGACGGTCGCCAGGTTCACGCGCAGCGCGTGCTGGTGCGGCTGGCGCTCGAGCGCGCGCGCGAACGCGTCGCGCGCTTCCGCGTCACGGCCGAGCCCAGCCAGCGCGATCCCGAGGTTCGCGAGGGCCACGTCGTTCGTCGGGAGCATGCGCAGCGAGCTCGCGTAGTGCCGCTCGGCCGCCGCGAAGTCGCGCACCTTCAGCGCTTCGCCGCCGAGCTGGTCGTGCGCGCCCCAAGCAGCGGGTTCGTGGCGCACGTTGTGCTCGAAGAGACGCGCGTTGCTCTCGTACAGCCGCGCTTGGCGGTGCGTGAGCAACCCCAGTACGGCGAGCACGATCGTCGCGATCCAACGCCGCGCGGAGGGCGGACGATGCCTCGCGACCACCGCGACGAAGCCCGTCGTCAGCGCGATGCTGGGTACGTACTGCAGATGGTCGGCGACCTGCGCGAACCGCAAGTACGCGAAAGAGACGAGCCCTGAAGCCGGCGCGAGCAGGGCCAGGTAGCTCGCCACCGCGACGAACGGACCGCGTCCGATACGATCGCGCAACGACCAGAGGACGATCGGCAACGCGATCGTGGCCGCCAGCACCGCGCCGTGGACCACGGGCGCCGACATCACGTCCCAACGCGCGTAGTGCGTCACCAGCGGATAGGGAAACAGCAGTTTTCCCGCATAGAACCACGCGGCTCGACCCGCGGCGAGCGCCTGCTCGACCGGCTGCGCATCCACGACGAGCAGTGTGCTGGCGAGGTTTCCTTGCTCGAGGAAGTAGTGCAACGCGCCCAGCGCCAGCGCGACGGCGAACATCGGGATCGAAGCCACGGTCACCGCGCGTTCGACGCGGCCCGCGCGCCACCACGCGACGAGGAGTAGGACGACGGGCAGCGGCGCGACAGCGGGCTTGCTCAACATCGCCGCCGTGAACGCGACCGCGGCCATCGACACGTGCCATCGCCGTCGATGATCGAGGAACCGCAACCACTGGTGCGTCGCGATCAACGCGAACGCGCACGAGAGGACGTTCTTGCGCTCTACGGCCCACGCGACGGACTCGACGTGGACCGGATGCAGCGCGAAGACCGCCGCCGCCAGCCATGCGCCGGGCAAGCGCAGCGCGCAGCAGATCCGCCACAGGATGCAGGCCGAACCTGCGTGTCCGATCACGTTCGTCGCGTGGTAGATCCACGGTTTTGCGCCGAACAACTGGTGCTCGACCCAGAACGTCGTGAAGACGAGCGGGTAGTACTCGCGCGTCGCACCGGGCCGGAACCAGATGTCGGCGAGTCCCGACCACGAACGCAGGGTCTCGTTGCCCGTGATGTAGACCCCGTCGTCCCACACGAAACCGGCCGAAAACGCCGGGAAGTACGCCGCGAGGACGAGCAGGGCCAGCAGCGCCGCGCCGCGCGCGATGGACTGCGCCACGGGAACGGGCTCGGTCGCGGCCGACGGTCGCGCAGCGGAAACGTCGTCGATCGGGGATCTGGCTCGCGAGCGCACGGGGTCGATCAGGAAGAACGGATCGGCCGCGAGGGTAACCCCTCGCGGCCGATCCGCCCTGCGTGAACCGGCGCGGTTCAGGCTGGCCGGCGCATCATCTTCTGGATCTCGTGCAGGTGCGCCTGCTCCGCCGCGATCATGTCGCGCGCGTACTCCTCGAGCATGATGTCCTTGTCGGCGACCAGTTCGAGGAGCTCGCGGTAGGCCTCGAGACCTTCGCCTTCGTGCTCCAGGCTCTCCGCCAGGATCTCGTCGACGCCGTGCTTGTGCGTCTCGAGGAGCTCGCCGATCTGCAAGCTCGGGTGTCCGCCCAGGTTCGTCACGTGCTCGCCGGCCTGCGTCGCGTGGTCCATCGACTCCGTCGACTGGTCGCGCAACCACTTCACGATCGGGATGCGGTGGTGCCCGAAGATCATGAAGGAGTAGTGCATGTAGCGGACGACGCCGGCGAGCTCGAGCTCGAGGATCCGGTTCAGCACGCGCACGACGTCCTTCGAGTCCACGCCGGCGTGGCCGTTCCATTCGTCGAGTCGCTTCTTCTCTTTGTTCTTGCCCATGGTGTCTCTCGGTTCGGGGTCAGGCCTTCTTCGAGCCGGCCTTCTTGGCGGCGGCCCGTTTCGATGGCGCGGTTGTGGTGGTCTTCTTCGCGGCGCGGGCGGCGACGCCCTGGGCCGGAGCTTTGAGTGTGGAGGACTTCGGCGCCGCGAGTCGCGCGTTCGCGGGTCGCTTCTTCGACGGCGCACGCGGCGGGACGATCGTGGCGGCCGAAACCGAAGCGCCCCGCGCGCTCGCCGAATCCGTGCCCGACACGATAGCCGACAGCACGGCGTCCACGTGGCCTTCGACCTTGACCGGCGACCACACGCGCTCGACCCGGCCGTCCGCGCCGACGAGGAACGTCGAGCGGATCACACCCGTGACGGGCTTGCCGTAGAGCATCTTCTCGCCGTAGGCGCCGTAGAGCTTGGCGATCGCATGGCCCTCGTCCGAGAGCAGCTCGAACGTCAAGCCGTACTTCTTCTGGAACTTCTGGTGGCTCGCGATGCTGTCCTTCGACACGCCGTAGACAGCGATCCCGGCCGAGCCGAGGCGCGCGAGATTGTCGCGGAAGTCGCAGGCTTCCCGCGTGCAACCCGGCGTGTCGTCCTTGGGGTAGAAGTACAGCACGTGGCGTCGGCCGCGCAGGTCCCGCGTGGAAACGGCGCGGCCGGAAGTGGACGGCAAGGAGAAGGCGGGCGCGGGCGACTTGGGGCTCAGCATGGACCGTTCCTTTCTCGACCGGGGGGGGGCGGAGACCCGCAGCGTAGCGCGCGCACGCGTTTCGTGCGCACCGCGCACCGTGCGCCGGGCACTGCGCGTGCTCCGTGCTCCGTGCACCGTGCGCCGTGCACCGTGCTCCGCGCACTGCGCGTGCTCCGTGCTCCGTGCGTGCTCCGTGCTCCGCGCACTGCGCGTGCTCCGTGCTCCGTGCTCCGCGCACTGCGCGTGCTCCGTGCTCCGTGCTCCGCGCACTGCGCGTGCTCCGTGCACCGTGCTCCGCGCACTGCGCGTGCTCCGTGCTCCGCGCACTGCTCCGTGCACCGCGCACCGCGCACCGTGCTCCGTGCACCGTGCACCGCAGCCGCGCGTGCGTCCGAACTGCGCTACAGCCGCGAACGCTTGTCGATCAGGTCGGCCAGCAAGCCGACCGCGAGCACGTTCATCATCGCCATCGCCAGGAGCGTCGTCTTGTCCGAAAGGTTCGGCGGCGACACGACGAACGCGTCGTAGTAGAGCGACGCGAGCAGCGCGACCAACACGACGCCCGCCACCGGGTAGATGACCTTGAGCGGGTTGAAGTACAGCACCGTCCTCACGATCAACTGCGTGAAGCCCAGCGTGTCGCGAATCGGCCGGATCTTGGATCGCCCCGAGCGCTTGGCGTAGTCGATCGGCACGTAGTCGACGCGGTGATCGTTCGTCAGCGACGCCAGCGTGATCGTCGTCGTGAAGCTGAATCCGTCGGGCAGGATGGGCCGGTAGCGCACGACGAGCTCGCGCCGCATCGCGCGCAACCCCGAGTTCAAGTCGGGGATGTGCGTCCCCGCCAGATAGCTCGCGAGCCAGCGCAAGAACGCTTTCGCCGGGCGGCGGACGAGCGGAATGTGCACATCGGCGCCGGTGCGAGAACCGACGGCCATGTCCGCGCCGTCGTCGATGCACGCGAGGAGGTCCGCGACCTTCGCCTCCGGATAGGTGCCGTCGCCGTCGGTGATCACGACGACCTCGTGGCTCGCGCGCACGAAGCCCGTCTTGAGCGCGGCGCCGTACCCCTTGTTGTGCGGATGGCGGACGACGGTCAGCGTCGGGAAGCGCGCGCGCAGCGACTCGAGCGCGCGCGCCGTCCCGTCCTTCGAACCGTCGTCGACCACCAGGATTTCGACCGGGATGTCCAGCCGCAGCCCGGCGAGTCGCTCGACTACGCCCGCTATGCCGCGCTCCTCGTCGTAGGCCGGCACGACGAACGTCACGCCGCGAGCGGTCGGCCGGTCGGTCGGATCGTGCGGAGCCTGGGGAGCGCGCGGGGGCAAGACGGTCTCTCTGCCATACGCGGAGGAAGTGTTCAACGCGGAGCAACCCGCGCGAACGCGGCGCGCAGGACCTTGGCGGTCAACCCGGTGGGTCCGAGCTCCGCGATCTCGCTCGCGCTCGCGAATCGCAACGGCTCCCCGGGCGGACCGGCGAGCCAGCGCGCCGCGAACACGCGCGCACGGATCCGGTGACGCGTGATCGAATGGCCGACGGATCCGAGTTCGTCCCCCGTCACAAGCGTCGACCCGGTGTCGCCCGCGCGCGGCCATTCGGGCTCCGCGAGCAGTCGCGCGCCCGTCGGCTCGATCGTGGGCAGCTCCCACAAGCCCGCCATGCGCCCGCCCGGCGGACGTTGTGCCATGAGCCAGCTTTCCCCCGATCGCACGAGCGCCACGTGGAGCTCGACCTCGATCACGGTCGGGCGGCGCTTCGGCCGAGGGAGTTCCAGGGCGAGCCCGCGCTCGTACGCCGCGCAGGCCGACCGAATCGGGCAGACCGGGCAGCGCGGCTCGCGCGGTACGCAGACGAGCGCTCCGAGTTCCATGAGCGCCTGGTTCCACTCGCCGGCGCTGCGCCCGCCGAGCTCCGCGACGAGTTCGGTGGCGCGGTCCCAGGTCGCCGCTCGAAACCCCGCCGATTCCTGCGGCGCGTCGAGGGCGAAGATCCGCGCCAGGACGCGCGCGACATTGCCATCGACGAGCGGTTCCGGCCGATCGAAGGCGATGCTCGCGACCGCTCCCGCGGTGTAGGGACCGATACCGGGGAGGGCCAAAAGCTCGGCCCGCGCGCTCGGGAAGACGCCGCCGTGGCGTTCGACGACGGCCCGCGCGGCCTCGTGCAGGGAGCGCGCGCGCCGGTAGTAGCCCAGTCCGCTCCAGGCAGCGAGCACGTCCTCGACCCGCGCTGCGGCGAGGTCGGCGACGGTCGGGAAACGCGCCAGGAAGCGCTCGAAGTACGGGATGACGGCCTCGACGCGCGTTTGCTGGAGCATCGACTCGCTGATCCAGACCCGGTAGGCGTCGCGATCCCGCCGCCAGGGGAGGTCGCGCCGCGCGGCTTCGAACCAGGCCAGGAGCTCCCCCATCCATTCCGAAACTGACCCAGTTGGCTGTCCGCTCCAGCCAGAGGGGCTCGGGCGGGGTTTTGGACAGGGGTCGGGTCGAGATCGGGCGGCCACGAGCCGTCAGCAGAGCACGTCCGGGAGAAAGGACAACCAACTGGGTCAGCTTCCGTTGGCCTTGCCGGTGGCCCCCCCCCAGGCGTACCACAGCGCGCATGCCTCGCGTCCATCGACTCGTCCTCGGGCTCGTCTGCGGCTGGATCCTGTCGCGTCTGCGGGTCGTGCCCGGTTTCGATCTGCTCGATGGCCCCGTCTCCGATGCGGGGGGGGCACTTCTCGTGCGGGGTGGCGCCGTCCTACTCGTCGGGTTGGTGCTGCGGAATGTGGGACGGGATCTCGGGGCCGCGTTCCTCGTCGGGCTGGCGGTCGGGGTCGCGGCGCATGGGCTGGTCTTCGGGGGCCCGCTCGGCCTTCCGGCCTTCGACCTCATCCTCGTCGCGCTCGTCCTCCTGGGCGTCTTCGGGTGGTCCTCGCTCCGGGAAGCGCGGCGTGCGGACGAGCTCCCCGTGCCGGCCGTGATCGGCGAGCGCATCGGGCTCTTCCTGGCCGGCGGCGGCGCGGCCCTCGTACTCGAG
>Ga0163144_10019874_pt1 | contig 13474 bp, 13 predicted proteins | sample OliLak19BULKMAT1_FD_123175 | JGI IMG/M metagenome (GOLD analysis project Ga0163144, IMG submission 123175) | Freshwater microbial mat bacterial communities from Lake Vanda, McMurdo Dry Valleys, Antarctica - Oligotrophic Lake LV.19.BULKMAT1 | ecosystem: Environmental > Aquatic > Freshwater >... | reverse complement strand
CTGTCGATTTGGCGCTGACCTCGGTCACCTTGGCGTGTTGACAGTTCGTTTCCAAACGCTCAAATGCCTGAAGCTTCTTTGCCATGCGATAATTTTCTGAAGATTCGATAGTGCACCACGAATAGTGAAACGTCATGCCGTCAGGTAACAGCAACGCTCTCAATAGAAGTGTAACGGCCAGAGAGGTGGCTGACCGTGCGGGTGTGTCGATTTCCGCAGTGTCACGAGCCTTCACCAATGGGGCCAGCGTTGCTCCGGCGACGCGAAGCAAGATACTAAAGGCCGCGCAAGCGCTGGGATATCAGCCGAATGTCATGGCGCGAAGCCTAATGACTGGACGCACCGAATTGGTCGGCCTCGTGTCCAACAATTTTGACAATCCAGCTTTCATGGAGATTTTTGACCTGTTCACGCGCGGGCTGCAGGACCATGGATTGCGACCTCTGTTGGCTAATCTTTCTGGTAACTCAGACCCGCAAAAAGCCATCGCTATGCTGCGTCAATATAATGTTGATGGCGTGATCGTCGCCTCTTCAACCGTTTCACCACAGTTTATCAAAGGCTGCCATGCTGCGCATATCCCGTTGGTTCATGCTTTTGGCAAGGCCACAGATCAGCTTCCAACGCATATTGTGGGCGCTGACAACATACAAGGCGGAAAGCTCGCCGCCCAGATCATGCTGGACCATGGCTATCGTCATCTGGCGTTCCTTGGTGGCCCGCGTTCGGCGAGTTCGACCGCTGATCGACTGCGGGGCCTTCGCTCGAGACTGAAGGGATCGGGGCTTGCGCCGGTCACCCAAGTGTTTGCGCCACGCTATTCCCATGAGGATGGGCGTGTGTTGATGCGGCAACTTTTGGCCGATAACAATATCGACGCTGTGTTTTGTGGCGATGACATTCTTGCCATGGGCGCCTTGGATGCCTGCAAAGAAGCTGGTCGATCTGTTCCCGATCACATTGGCATTCTTGGCTTCAACGACATCGCCATGGCATCCTGGGCAGCCTATGACCTCTCAACAATTCGGCAGCCGATTGCTGAGATTATTGTGGCTGCCGTCGAACTCTCGATCAAGCTCGTTGCAAATCAACACATCCCGGTAGCAGCAAAATTCTTCGCCTGCAGCCCTGTCCTGCGTCACACCTTGCGCCGCCTCTAGCCCCGCAAACTCGGCGGGCGCGCATCCGTCCATGCGCCACCGGCTTGTGCTGATTCAACCGATGCCTTGATCGCCGCGATGGAGCGCAGGCCATCGATTGCGGATGGGAAATGCAAGGCGTGCGGGCTGGGAGCAACGCCGTTGCGGCGAGCTTCAATCACATCTGCAAGGTCAGCATAGATGTTGGCGAAAGCCACTAGCATGCCTTCGGAATGGCCCGTGGCAATGCGGGTGGCCCGTTCGGCCTCGGGAGACAAGCCCGAGCTGCCGCGTTCGATGGTTTCGGTGCGGCCATTCAGCGGCGTCCACTGCAGCTGATCCGGCCATTGTTGGGCCCAACGCAAACCGCCATTTTCACCGAAGACACGAATATTAAAACCGTGGAAACTACCCACAGCTACGGAACTGGTCCAAAGGCGAACGGTCGTTCCGCCATCCATGCGGACATTCACCATCGCATCATCTTCCAGCTTGCGGCTGGCAATGGCGGATACAAAATCGGCTGAAAGTTCGCGGGCATTCTGGCCTGTCACGAAGCTCGCCATGTTTAGCGCGTGAATCCCGCAATCGGCGAATTGTCCGGAGATACCGGCTTGAGCTGGATCATAGCGCCACCGCATGCGCGGATTATCTGCGTCCGTCGCGTCAGCATGGAAGCCATGCGAAAATTCAACAACAATCAAGCGCACTTTGGCAAGGTTACCACGCGCAACCATGGCGCGCATATGGCGTACTAACGCATAGCCGGTATAGCCATAATTTACCGCGCAGATGGCTCCAGTGCGCTTGGTCGTGGCCGCAATATCCTCGGCTTCCTCGACTGTTACGGTCATTGGCTTTTCACACAAAACATGAATGCCTGCCTCGAGGAAGGCTTTCGTAATGGCGTAATGAGTGGCGTTCGGTGTGGCGACAGTGACGAGATCGACGCGGTCATTGCGATTCATTTCACCAGCCAGCATCGCTTTCCAATCCGCATAGGCGCGATCAGGAGCAATGCCGAGACGCACGGCAAAATCCCTGCCCTTGGATGGATCGACGTCCAGCGCGCCAGCTTTCAGGTCAAAGCGGGCATCTAGCGCTGAACTGATGCGGTGCACCGGCCCGATCTGGCTTCCTTCGCCACCACCAATCATTCCCCAGTTCAGACGTGCCATAGATAACTCCTGAAATCAAAAATCAATCGAACGAAGGAATTCACGATTGGCGCGGGCATCATCAACTGGGCTTGTCGGTCCTGCAGGATCGCAATCCTGCTCAACTGTGCACCAACCCTCATAGCCTGTGCTCAGTAAAAGTTCCCGCACGGCCTTGAAGTCCGTCATTCCTTTGCCGAGGTTGCAGAAGATCCCCTGCCCACATGCTTTGTAAAAGTCAGTTCGTTTGGCCACCACATCGGCTTTCACCACCAGATCAATATCTTTGAAGTGCACATAAGCAAGCCGCTCCCGATGACGTTTCATGAAGGCGACGGGATCAAAACCGGCATAGTGGGAATGGCCGGTATCAAGACAGAGCTTCAGCAGATGCGGGTCAAGTTCAGCCAGCAGGCGTTCAATTTCCGGCTCAAAGTCCATGAAGCCTGCTGCATGAGGATGCAGCGAAACGGTAAGTCCATATTCTTCGGTGCCCAATTTGGCTATTTCGCCAAAGCGTGAGGCAAATCCATCCCATTCGGCCTTCGACATTTGCACGGCTTCATCTGGCCTTCCCGCGGTGGGAGCCCGGCGAGGCGAAATGGAATCAATCAGCACCAGGTGTTGGGCACCATGCGCCACCAGTGACTTGCAGGTGCGTATGGCCGCTTCCTTGACTTCATCCCATTTAGTTCCGTCATGAAACGGGCGAAAGACAACTCCCCCAATCAGCTCCAATTGCCGCGCCGCCAGTGCATCACCAAGTAGCGCAGGGTCCTCAGGCATGAAGCCTATTGGCCCCAGCTCAATCCCGTCATAGCCTGCAGCCTTGCACTCATCGAGAACGCACTGCCATGACGGGTTGCGTGGATCATCTGCAAATTCCACACCCCAGGAACAGGGGGCATTTCCAATTCTGATATTCATGTCCCACACTCATACATCCGCTAGGTTGATCCAACATCGCCCCTCATGGGAGCGCCAGCCAGCCTCAATAATCTGATTCACCAACATGCCGTCACGGAAGGTTGGCCAACGGGGCTTCCCTTCATGTATCGACAGCAAGAAGTCCTTGGCTTCGATGATAATCTGATCCTGATAGCCTGTCCCATGCCCCGGGCCCATACAGAAAGGTTTATAGTCCGGATGAAGTGGGCCTGTGAGAATCTTGGTAAAGCCGCGTCGATCCTCAGCGCCCCAAGCACGGTAAAGCCACAGGGCATTCTGGTCTTCCTGGTCAAAACGGATAGAGCCCTTCGTGCCGTAGATTTCATAGGCGTAGCCCATCTTGCGGCCAGTCGCGATGCGGCTAACAAACAAATGCCCCATGGCCCCATTGGCAAACCGGCACATGATGGAACTCTGATCATCGTTGGTGACAGCCATGCCACCTCTTGATTGATGAACTGTCGCAATATCCGCTACAAGCGCAGTGATGGGCCCCGCTAACGCAAGTGCGGCATTGACAATGTGGGGCGCAAGATCGCCCATGTTCCCGTTGGGGCGGCCCCGAGTGCGCCAATCGCCAGGAAGCGCTGCATCGCTGAGAAAATCCTCCGTGTGTTCAGCCCTCAGGAAGGTGATATCACCAATCTCGCCACGCGCGATAATCTGCCGTGCCAGTTGCGATGCTGGTGTTCGAATGTAGTTGAATCCCACCATATGGATTGAAACGCTGGCTTCGGCAGCTTGTAGCATGGCGCGGCTCTGCGCAAGATTTTGACCCAAGGGCTTCTCGCAGAGCACATGTTTGCCGTACGCAAAGGCAGCGATCGCAATATCGTGATGGAATTCCTGCGGACTCGCAATCACAACAGCCTGCACCGCAGGATCATCAACGAGCTTTCGCCAGTCAGAGGTCGAGCGTTTGAAGCCAAACTGCCGAGCTTTTTCCGCTGCACCAGCTTCTGTTGTCGTGCAAATGACTTCAAGGGCAGGCCTCAGGGCCGTGTCGAACACGCTAGCCACTGCTGCCATGGCTACTGCATGGGCCTTGCCCATATATCCGCCACCGACGATCCCAACCCCAATTTCCGCCACCAGCGAACCTTTCGTTGCAAGCGCTTGCAAAACAAATAGACACCAACTAGACTTTGCCGTCAAGCCTGCTGGGAGATCGCCATGCATCATACTGCTCGAACTGTTCGCTTGACCATGGCGCAAGCACTTGTTCGCCATCTGGCCAATCAATTTATCGAGCTCGATGGCGTTAAACAGCGTCTTTGCGGCGGTGGCTTTGGTATTTTCGGCCATGGGAATGTCATTTGTCTTGGAGAGGCACTGCATGAATACAAGGCGGTATTGCCGCTCTGGCGAGGTCAAAATGAACAGTCGATGGCGCTTGTCGCCGCTGCCTATGCCAAGCAGAAACTGCGCCGCCGCTTCATGTTTGCCACAGCTTCTGCCGGCCCGGGCACAACCAATATGGTGACGGCAGCAGCTTTGGCGCACACCAATCGATTGCCTGTATTGTTTCTATGTGGCGATACCTATGTGACCCGTTTGCCCGATCCGGTTTTGCAGCAGGTCGAACACTTTGGTGATCCCACAATCTCTGTGAATGACGCTTTCAAGTGCGTCACACGCTATTGGGACCGGATCACCCATCCGGCACAAATCATACAGTCACTGCCCAAAGCCATTTCCACCATGCTGGACCCCGCCGATTGTGGCCCGGTATTTCTTGGCCTGCCGCAAGATGTGCAAGGGTGGAGTTATGACTATCCTGAAGAATTCTTTTTGGAGCGGGTTCACCACATTCGCCGTCAGGCACCAGACCAAAATGAGGTGACAGAAGCGGCCCGTATGTTAAAGGCTGCAAAGCGGCCTGTCATCATAGCTGGAGGTGGCGTCCAATACTCCGCGGCTACGGCAGAACTTCTGCACTTTGCCGAAACACACAATATTCCAATTGTTGAAACTATTGCCGGAAGGGCCAATCTTGTTCATGGCGACCACTTGAATATCGGACCTGTGGGCGTCACCGGATCGAATTCTGCTAACGCGATTGCAGCGCAGGCTGATTGCATTTTGGCTGTCGGCACAAGGTTGCAGGACTTTACCACCGGCTCCTGGACGGCATTCGACCGCGATGCGCGGATCATATCCATTAACGTCGGAAGATTTGACGCGGGCAAACACATGGCATTGCCCATTGTGGGTGATGCATTGCTTTCGTTGCTTAAGCTCTCCCAAGCCTTGGGAGAACACAGTTTCCCGGAAAGCTGGACGACCAATGCTGATCACGAACGCAAGTCATGGGACAAATATGTGGATGGCAATATCAGCCCAACATCGGCCCAAGGCTCCAACCGCCCGCTGTCCTACGCCCAGGTGATCGGCGCCATCAACGGACTGTGCCACCCGCGTGATCGTGTGGTTGCCGCAGCCGGCGGCCTTCCTGCCGAAGTTGCCGCCAATTGGCGCACCCTTTCCACAGGTTCTATTGATATCGAATTCGGCTATTCCTGCATGGGGTATGAGATTGCCGGCGGCTGGGGTGCACGAATCGCACAAATGGAAACCGAACCTGATCGTGACACTATCGTTTTTACGGGTGATGGATCCTATTTGATGATGAACTCAGATATCTATTCTTCCGTGCTGAACGGCAGGAAGTTGATCATTATAGTCTGTGACAATGGGGGCTTTGCCGTAATCAACAAATTGCAGAACAGCACGGGCAATGTATCGTTCAATAACCTGATTGCCGACTGCAACATTGAAACCGAGCCGTTTGCCGTCGATTTCGCCACCCACGCAAAGGCGATGGGCGCATCGGCGGAAGACGTTCACGGCATTGAAGAATTGAAGCACGCCTTCGGCCGCGCAAAAGCATGTCGTAAAACTTATGTAATCTGCCTGAAGGTTGACGCCCATGAAGGCTGGACCAAAGAAGGCCATACATGGTGGGAAATCGGAACACCCTCAACGTCTGGCCGCTCAGAAGTGCGCCAAGCCCATGATGAGGTCGAACGTGGCCGCGACCGTCAGCGTGCGGGTGTGTAGGCGATGCTTGAAAAGCTGAAAATGAACAATTTTCTGGTGGTTGGCAGGGCGGGTCTAGATCTCTATGCCGACCCGCCCGGCACAGAGATTGAAAACGCTACGGGTTTCAGCGCGGCCCTCGGAGGCTCTGCCGCCAACATTGCGGTTGCCATTACCAGGCAAGGGGGCAAGGCTTCGCTATTTACAGCGGTTTCAGATGATGCTGTTGGGCGCTATACGCGAAAGGCACTTGCGGCTTATGGAGTGGACACAAACTACGTCAGGAGAGTGGGCGGCGAGGCGCGAAATTCACTTGCTGTTGTTGAAACGCGCTCTACTAATTGCCAGTCCGTCATCTACCGCAATGACGCTGCTGATTTTCACGTCACCGAAGCGGATTCAAGTTCAATTGACTACACGCCCTTCGGGGCCGCCGTCGTTACGGGAACATCGCTCGCACAGGAGCCATCGCGCAAAGCCACCTTCAAGGCCATGCAGCTGGCACGGGCAGCCGGTTTAGTGCTGATCATTGATATTGATTATCGCCCCTATTCTTGGGCGTCGCGGGAGCAAGCCCAGCAGATTTGTTCTCAAGCGGCCGAGATGTGCGACTTCATCGTTGCCAATGATGAGGAATTCGCCGTGCTGGCTGGCGCGCAAGGCGGGTTGAACTACGCAGAAGAACTGGCCCAAAGCAAAGACTGTATTGTCGTTTACAAGATGGGGGAAAGGGGTTGCACAACTTTTGCAAATGGCAACCGTTTCGACACATCCGTTTTCAAAGTCCAGGCCCTGAAACCCACTGGCGCCGGTGATGGATTTATGGGGGGCTTCCTGGCGGGGCTCGCGGCGGGAGCATCACTGCCCGATGCAGCACGGCGCGGCGCTGCCACAGCAGCCATCGTAGTCACGCGCCTAGGCTGCGCGCCCGCCATGCCGGATGCCAGTCAAGTTCAATCCTTCATGCAAGACAGAGAGCGATGAGAGCACGCGATGCACATTCCCCCTCACGACAACCTTAACAAGCCGATCATCGATATAGATGATATCCGTGTGCCGTTGAACTATTTCAACATTGTGAAACTGCTTCGAGGCCAATCCTTCGACTATCAAGTTCCTGGTTATGAAACCGGCATTGTGCCTGCCACGGGAACAATTGACGTGAATGTGGAGGGCGAGAATTTTAGCAGCATTGGCCAACGCGACATTGACGTGTGGGATGGCGAGCCAGAAGGCGTCTATGCGCCATCGGGAGCAAAGGTCCAGCTAGTTTGCACATCGGAAAAGGCGGAAGTTTTTGTGGCCGGTGCCCGCTTTGATGGCGCACTCACACCTTTCGCCGTTCGCGCGCAAGACATCGACAAGATCCAGTATGGCTCTGATGACACCAAAACCCATCGCAAGATAAAGCATATTCTTGGTACAAAATACGGCAATCGTGTCGGTCGTTTGCTGGTGTCAGAGCTCTTTACAGTTGGTCAAGGTGGCTGGTCCGGCTTTCCACCACATAAGCATGATACAGACAGGATACCCCTCGAAACACGCCATGATGAAACCTATAACTTCCGCTTTCGCCCCAATTACGGTTTCGGGTTGCAATTGGTGCAGCGGGAGGACGGTAAGATTGGTGAAGCCCATCACTTGATGGATGGTTCAACCGTTGTGTTGGATAAAGGCTACCACCCTTGTGTCGTGGCTCCAGGCTATGAAATGTATTATTTCACAATTCTTGGCGGCTTGAGCCAGCGGCCACTGGTGCAGTTTTTCCAGCCGGCCCATGCTTATCAGGTGGGGACGATACCCGGGATCAAAGACATGATTGCCAAATTCAAATGACAATTGCCAACCTGAGAGATGTGCTTGGACCTGCAATGACAGGAAACTACGCCGTTGCCGGGTTGGTTGTCTTGGGTTGGGAAGATGCAAAAGCCTATGTAGAAGCTGCCGAGGAAACCGGACTTCCGGTCATCCTGCAAGCAGGTCCCGGCTGTCGTAAGCACATTCCCGTTCCCATTCTTGGCAAGATGTTTCGTTACCTCGCGGACCAAGCTTCTGTGCCAGTGGTATGCCACATTGATCACGCACGTACTTTGGAAGAGTGCTACGAAGGCATAGAGCATGGCTTTAGTTCCGTCATGATTGACGGCTCAATGTTGCCTCTCTCGGAAAACATCGCCCTGACAGGACGCGTCGTCGAAGTTGCGCAATACTGCGGAGTTTCGGTCGAAGGTGAAGTGGGCATCGTCGGCTATGCCAACGGGACACATTCAGAGAATACCTCAGCCGAAGAAGCAGCCGAGTTTGAATGCGAAACCGGCGTTGATGCGCTGGCGATTTCTGTTGGCAATCTTCATCTTCAGACCGAAAAGGCCGCGGAAATCAATTTGGCTTCACTGCATGCCATTGAGGCAGTGACGCGTGTGCCCCTCGTATTGCATGGCGGTAGTGGCATAGCATCTGAGATGCGGCGTAAACTTGCAGTAAGTAGCAGAGTAAAAAAACTTAACATTGGAACCGAACTCCGCATGTCATTCGGCGCTTCAATTCGAGCATCACTGGCGGCACAACCAGACGAGTTTGACAGGAATAGGCTTTTGTCGCCGACGATTTTTGCGTCGCGGCATGCGGCTGTTAGCATTCTTAAAGAACTCGGCCACCCGAGTGTCTGACTAACCTCTATCTGCGCCTCCAATGTGTCGTGGACAAAGCCGCCAATTTCATCCGACACAGATCGCCAAACAGGGCTGTTCCGTTTTGGGTCAGAAGAGAAAGTCAGCCAACCTCTGCGCCTTGTCTGCTATGCATTTGAATGGGGAAATCACCCGCCGCCCGGTCCATCGCCGGCGTGCACGGCACGGTTGTTATGCGTTCATTCGAAAACCAAGGGAGAACAGTGTATTTAAGAAGGCTAAATCGACATCCCCAGCAAATGATGCGCAGACATCATGGTTTTGGCGGATCGCAGACGTGATTCGCCAAGATCCAGTCTTGCAACCGATACCAGCATAAGCAAAACTTGGTCCCATCAGGCCGGTCAACCGGTGGATGTCGGCTAAGATCAATATCAGCTCAAATCAATCCTTGCACAAACGGAGCCGTCCACAGATGACAGCACCTTCCCAATTATTTCACCGGCCATCAGGAGCGCGCCTGACCGCGCGGACCCCGAACCGTACAGACCGAGGACCAAGACCATGTCCTGCGACCCCCGCCATGACATCCTGTTCGAACCCGTCCGGATCGGGCCGGTTACGACGAAGAACCGCTTTTATCAGGTGCCGCACTGCACCGGTATGGGTTGGGCCCGCCCGCGCACGCTAGCCGAGGTGCGGGCGGTCAAGGCCGAGGGCGGCTGGGGTGTAGTCTGCACCGAATACTGTTCGATCCACCCGGCGTCGGACGACCAGTTGCACATTTCAGCATCGCTCTGGGATGACGGCGATATCCGGTCGCACCGGCTGATGACCGACAAGGTGCACGAACACGGTGCGCTCGCGGGGGCGGAACTGTGGTTCGGCGGGGCGCGAAGCGCGAACCTTGCAACGCGACTGGTGTCCTTCGATGTGGCCACGATGCCCAATGCCGTGGGCCACCCGTTCCAAAGCCGCGCCATGGACAAGACCGACATCCGCGATTTCTGCCGCTGGCACCGCAAGGCCGCGCTGCGCGCGCGGCGGAGTTCGACATCGTTTACGTCTATGCAACGCATGGCTATCTGCTGGCGCATTTCCTGGATCCCGACGCGAACACCCGCAGCGACGAATACGGTGGGTCACTCGAAAATCGCACCCGTCTAGTGCGCGAACTGATCGAGGAGACCAAGGAGGCCGTGGGCGCCCGCTGTGCCGTGGCCGTGCGTTTTTCCGCCGACGAAAGGACCGGCAAGGACGGCGCCCCAATCATGGGCGAGCGGCGCGACATGCTGTCAATGATGGCCGGGATGCCCGACCTCTGGGACATCAACATTGCCGACTATTCGCTGGAGATGGGGGCATCGCGCTTCGTCAAAGAAGGCGCGCTGGAGCCCTACATGAGGTTCGTCCGTTCGGTCACCACGAAGCCCGTGGTGACTGTGGGCCGCTTCACTTCTCCCGACACCATGCTACGGATGGTGAAGTCCGGCATCACTGATCTGATCGGCGCGGCGCGGCCCTCGATCACGGACCCCTTCCTGCCGAAGAAGATTGAGGAAGGCCGCCCCGAGGACATCCGTGAATGCATCGGCTGCAACGTCTGCTATTCGGGCGACAGCCTGTCGGTGCCGATCCGCTGCACCCAAAACCCGACGATGGGCGAGGAATGGCGGCGCGGCTGGCACCCCGAACGCCTCCCGCCTCGGGGGTCCGACGGGCAGGTTCTGATTGTGGGCGCGGGCCCCGCCGGGCTCGAGGCCGCGCGCGCTTGGCCTGCGCGGCTATAGTGTCGCGCTGGCGGAATTCTCGCGCGTCCTCGGTGGTCGGGTGGTGCGCGAGGCGGCCTTGCCGGGGATGCGCGAATATATCCGCGTACGCGACTACCGGGAAGGCCAGATCCGCAAGATGCCGAATGTCGAGATCTACCTTGAAAGTCGGCTTTCGGCTGAGGATGTGATCAGCTTCGGCGCCCGGCATGTCTGCATTGCCACCGGTGCCCGCTGGCGGCGCGACGTGTGGCGCGGCAAGCGCTTCGAGCCGATCGCGGAACCGGGTGTCGAGGTCTTCACTCCCGACGACATAATGGACGGCCGCCTGCCAAAGGGCCCCACGGTCATCCACGACAGTGACGGCTACTACATGGGCGGCGTCATCGCCGAAAGGTTGCGCGCGGCAGGGCTTGAGGTGACACTGGTGACCCCGAATGACCGGGTCTCGCAATGGGCCGGGAACACCGGAGAAGGGTGGCGCGTGCCTGGCCATCTGTTGGGACTCGGCATCAGGCTGATCACCACGCACGGGCTGTCGCATTTCAACCGGCGCGAGGTGACGATCACCTGCGAACACTCGGGGGTCGAGACCACACTGCCTGCCACGGGGTTGGTGGTGGTGGGGCAGCGCGCGCCGGTTGATGACCTGTACCAGGCGTTGCGCAGCCGGTACGAACCACAGGGCGGCACATTGCCCTTCACGCTGTCGCGTATCGGCGATTGCGAGGCTCCGGCAATCATTGCGGCGGCGACCTACGCCGGGCAGCGTTATGCGCAGGAACTGGAAATGGCGGTGGATATCGACCTGCCGATGCGGCACGAAAAGATCGATGTGGGGATGGTTCCGCCCTAATAATGGATGGCTGCGGCGGACCGACGGTTCTTTCGACATCTGCGGGCGCGGCTCGGGCCAGTCTGGAACCCATAAGCTCAAGTCCGATAGCTGCTAATTGGGTCATGAATTTGTCTTTCAGGTTGATCAATGATGCGCTGCCAGTGTGCAACGTTTCTATTGGCAGAATAAGTTGCCAGTCTCGCTCCAAACCTGAGTAAACGTGCAACAAGCGAATGTCCGCATTTCAAACGCAGAAGTCCATTGCACCGGCTTGCTTGTCTGCATTGGGTCAAACTCGTAGGTTTGGCCATGTCCATGCCAAGTCAGCTTACCGTTTGGAAGCAGGCAAACTTTGAACTTTACCGAAAAGAAGCGAAAGGCCAACAACCGGCATAATCACACTTGCAGCGAGCGTCGGCCTCGAGTTCTATGCCGAGGACGTTGAGCAGATCCCCACTCAGCATTAGTATGAACTTTAAGTCGCGCGGAGAGCCTTTCGTGTATACGTCTATCCATGTCCATATTGTGGTCATCTGATCTGAAACGCGCGTTGCTCGCTGGAACCACATATTTTCTGGCGCTATTTGCATTAGGTTTTCTCTTAGGCACGATCCGCGTGGTTTTCGTGGCACCGCGCTACGGACAAGTCACCGGAACTCTTGCTGAAATGCCTGTTATGCTGACAGCGGCTTATGTCATCTGCCGCTGGGCTCTCAACCACTGGCGGGTTTCGCCGAGGCTTGGAATCCGTTGGACCATGGTTCCATTGTTTCTTGCGCTGTTGTTCGCTTTTGAAACGATGCTCGGTCTGGCACTTTTCGGACGAACGTTTTCAGAACAATGGGAGGCGCTGATGACACTCGCTGGGGCGCTTGGCCTTTCCGCCCAGGTAATTGCAGCGCTCCTTCCGGTGTTTGTGGGAAAAGGCGAGCCGATATGATGGGCATCACCCGGCGCCAGTGGTTGTTGGGCGTGGGAGGTGTTGCTTTGCTCGGAACAGGATGCCTCCGATTTCGATTCCGGCAAGCGGTTGAAGCGGCCGAACAGCGCATCTCTGGGCGAAGCCAAACCATAAATACAGCGTTTGGCGCCCTTGAATATGCAGTTGCTGGTTCTGGTTCTCCACTCCTCATGATTCATGGCACTGGAGGTGGCTTTGATCAGGGGTTGAGCTTCGCTTCAGGCGTCATGAGGCGCGGGCATCAAATCGTCTCTCCCTCACGCTTCGGCTATTTGCGGAGTGATTTCCCGGCTAACCTGGATAGCCCCCACTGAGTGGTCCGGGTTGAATGTTAGTGCATGATCGGAGTTTGGTCCATTGGTATGATGGCTTCGGGTGCCGGTGGGCGGTAACCCAGGGCGCTGTGTGGCCTGACGGTATTGTAGTGACGTCGCCATTGCTCGATGATGATCTGAGCTTCACGGAGCGAGTAGAAGAGCTCGCCGTTGAGGAGTTCATCCCTGAACCGCGCATTGAAGCTTTCGCAATAGCCATTTTCCCATGGTGATCCCGGTTCGATAAAGGCTGTCTTGGCGCCAACCGCCGCAATCCAGTCCCTGACCTTCTGGGCCACGAACTCCGGACCGTTGTCTGACCTTATGAACTCAGGTGATCCGCGCAGGATGAACAGATCCGTCAGCGCATCCACCACGTCAGTTGAGTTGAGTTTGCGTTCAACACGGATCATCAACGCCTCCCTTGTGAACTCATCGATAATGTTCAGGGTTCGGTACACCCGCCCGTCATTGGTTCTGTCCTGGACGAAGTCATAGGACCAGACATGGTTCGGGCGGTCCGGCCGGAGCCGGATGCAGGACCCGTCATTCAGCCAAAGTCGGCCCTTCTTCGCCTGCTTTTGTGGAACTTTAAGCCCTTCGCGCCGCCAGATCCGCTCAACCCGCTTGTGGTTCACATGCCAGCCAGAGTTGTTGAGCAACCCGGTGACCATGCGAT
>Ga0163144_10019872_pt1 | contig 13474 bp, 14 predicted proteins | sample OliLak19BULKMAT1_FD_123175 | JGI IMG/M metagenome (GOLD analysis project Ga0163144, IMG submission 123175) | Freshwater microbial mat bacterial communities from Lake Vanda, McMurdo Dry Valleys, Antarctica - Oligotrophic Lake LV.19.BULKMAT1 | ecosystem: Environmental > Aquatic > Freshwater >... | reverse complement strand
GGCAGCACGTAGAGGTAGACCGCGTTCAGCGCGATGTAGCACCCGGTGACCACGACCACGCCGATCGTGAGCGCCTTGGGCAGCGTGCGCACCGGGTCGGTGGTTTCGCCCGCGGTGTAGGTGACCATGTGCCAGCCGCCAAACGCGAACAGGCCCGCACCCACCCCGAGCAGCAGGCGATCGAGCGGCACCGCCGTGACGTCGGCGAGCGTGAAGGTCCACGCGTCGCCGCCGCCGGCGCCCGAGTAGGCCACGCCGCCGATGAGCAGCGCCGCGATGGCCGCAAGCTTGGCGCCGGTGATAGCGGTCTGCACCGTGGTGCCCGCGCGCACGCCCACGTAGTTGATGGCCGAGATGCCGGCGATCACGCCCGCGGCCGCGAGCTTCTCCTGAAACGGCGTGAGCTCGACGAAGAACGCCAGGTAGCGCGCGCACACCATGGCGATGGCGGCGATGATGCCCGAGTGAATGCTCCAGAAGTTGGCCCAGCCCCACATGAACGCTACGCGCGTGGAGAACGCCTCGCGCAGGAAGACGTAGACGCCGCCGGTCTGCGGGAACGCCGATGCCAGCTCAGCGCACACGAGGGCGCCTAGAAAAGTGAGCCCGCCCGCCAGCGTCCAGGCCATCAGGATGCCGGCGATGGTGGGCACCTCGCGCGTGATCTCGGACGGCTGCACGAAGATCGACGTGCCGATGATCGTGCCCACCACCATGGCGGTGGCCTGCGTGAGGCCGATCGCGCGCGTGAGCTGCGGCCCGACGGCCGGCGAGGGCGTGGACATTGCCGGCAGAGTGTAGTCGAGGACCGCAACGTGCGGTGATATTCCGCCCGCGGTCGCTGAGAGCGACAGGGAGCGCACATGAATCCGAATCAAGCGCTGTGGGAAAAGGGCGACTTCACCGCGATTGCCGCCTTCATGCGGGAGTCAGGGGCGGCGGTGGCGGCGTCGCTGGGGGCCGCGTCGGGTCTGCGCGTGCTCGACCTGGGCTGCGGCGATGGCACCACGGCTGTGCCGCTGGCGCAACAGGGCGCCGAGGTGGTGGGCATCGACATCGCGAGAAATCTCGTGGACGCCGGGAATCGTCGCGCCGCTGCGGCTGGTCTCACTCGCCTGTCGTTCCAGCACGGCGATGCATGCGATCTGCAGGGCGTGGCCGATGCGTCGTTCGACGTGGCCCTATCGATGTTCGGCGCCATGTTCGCCCCGAAGCCCTTCGACGTGGCGCGGGAGCTGGTGCGCGTGACGAAGCCCGGTGGACGGATTGTGATGGGCAACTGGATTCCCAACGACCCGACGTCGTTCGTGTCGCAGCTGCTGAAGATCAGCGCGTCGTTCATGCCGCCCCCGCCGGAAGGCTTCGTGAGCCCGATGACCTGGGGCGTGGACACGCACGTGATCGAGCGGTTCGGCCAGGCCGGCGTGCCCGCGGAGCACGTAACTCTTGCGAAGGACCAGTACGTATTCCGCTCGCCCGATCATGACGCCGCGCAGTTCATCGACCTGTTCCGGCGGTTCTACGGGCCCACGATGAATGCGTTCGCCGCGGCCGAGCAGGGCGGGAAGGTGGAGGACCTGCACCAGCAGCTGCTCGAGCTGGCCGAGGGGCACAACGAGCATGCAGGCGGCGGCGTGTCCATTCCCGCCACGTTCCTGCGCGTGACGGTGAGATGCTAGCGCCGCATCGTCGAGCCAATACGCCGCAAACGCTCCGGCGGATATCAGATTTATGCAGATCCGGATATTGCCGTCTCAACCGCCGTGCAGATCGCGCGAAGCCTCGGGAGCCCAGGGGTGTGAAAGCCCTCGTAGCTCCAGCGGCTTCAGCGATACCCTGCGGGCACGCTGATCCGCGGAAATATTCTGATCAGCCTAAACATTGTTAGACGGACAAGCCAAGAAATGAACATGCCAGCCGCTTGACACGCGTCACGTGACACGCTACCTTTGAGCGGTGATCAAGACGTTCGCGGACAGGCACACGCGGGACTTGTTCACGACGGGGGCCGCCAAGCGCTTTCCAGCCGACGTCGCCGGGCGAGCCGTTCGCAAACTGGAGTACGTCGACTTGGCGACCAGGTTGGAGGACCTGAGAGTGCCGCCTGGCAACCGGCTCCATGCGCTCAAGGATGACCGCCAAGGGCAGCACGCGATCGCGGTGAACATGCAATGGCGGATCTGCTTCCGGTTCGTCGACGGCGACGCGTACGACGTCGAGGTCTGCGACTATCACTAGACGTGAGGTGAGACGTGAGCCTACCGAATACCCGACGGATAAAGCGTCGGCCCACTCATCCTGGCGAGATGCTGCGCGAGGACTTCATGCCCGACTACGGATTGACCGTTCTCGCTCTCGCGGAGGCCGTGGGCGTATCCCGCCAGTCGATCAACGAGCTGCTGCGGGGCCGGCGGGCCGTCAGTCCAGAGATGGCGCTCCGTTTCTCTTGCCTCTTCGGTAACTCTGCGGAGTTCTGGTTGAACGCCCAGCGGGCTGTCGATCTCTGGGATGCGACCCAGGAGATTGGCAGCGACATGCTCCGAATCAAGCCACTACGTGTCGCAGAACATTGAAATGGAGCCGACGCCCTTGACCCGCTCGCGCGTGGGCGGGCGCGGCTCATTTCACGCGTTAGCCACACTACGAATTGCGGCGAGCATATAATCGAAGCATCTCGCGAAACGAGGGCACCATGGCTGAGTCGATTCCCGGCGTTCACTCCGATCCGGAACTGCTTGGCGGAACGCCCGTGTTCGTCGGCACTCGTGTCCCCGTGCGAGCGCTCCTCGACTACCTCGAACACGATCGGCCGCTTGCCGAATTCCTCGACGACTTCCCGACCGTCGACCGCACCCAGGCGATCGGCGTACTCGAACACCTGAAGGGTATCGTCGCGCATGCGCCTGCTGCTCAATGAATGCGTTCCAAAACGGCTGAGGCGGGAGCTGCCGGGTCACGAGATCCGAACGGTTCAGGAGGCCGGGTGGGCAGGTGTCCGCAACGGCGCGTTGCTACGGGCGGCTGACGGCGTGTTCGACGCGATGTTGACGGTCGACCAGGGCGTCGAACACCAGCAGAATCTGACCGGTCTTCGAATCGGCGTGGTGATCATGGTGGCGCCGAGCAATGACATTGACGATCTGCGGCCGCTCGTACCTGCGGTGCTCGGTGCGTTGCGCGCGTTGCAAGCCGGTGAAATCCGACGAGTGGGTGGCTAACATCCACATGCAGCCGACGCGCCGGGTGTGGCTTGTCGGCGCGCGGCTGATGTGGCGTCGTTAGGCAACTTTCGCGGATCGACCGACAACGATCTGGACGGTGAGACCCGCATTGCCGAGCATCGCGACGAGCGTGTCGATGCTGAATCGTGCGATCTTTCCTCGCACCAAATCGCTGACTCTCGGCTGCGTCACGCCAAACAAGGCTGCCGCTTCTGCCTGGGTGAGGTCCCGGGCGTCGATCAACTTGCTCAACCGAATCATCAAATCCGAGCGCACCTTCAGGTTGGCGGCTTCTTCACCCGCGAATCCGAGGTCGCTAAACACATTGCCGCTCGATCGTCGAATCTTGGCACTCACTTCATCCCCTCGGCTTTCTTCACTTTGCTTGCGCGTTCCTTCATCAGGTCAGCCAGACGCGTCTTGGCGAGGTCGATGTCCCGTTGGGCCGTCTGACGCGTGCGCTTTTCAAAGGCGTGGAGCACGTAAACGGCTTCCTCGAACTTGGCCACGTAGAACACGCGGTGTGCCAATTGAGTCGAGATCCGAATCTCCATGACACCCGGACCGACACTGCTCATCGGTTTCCAGTCCGAAGGCAGCACGCCCTGCTGAACCCGTCGCAGCTGGTAACCAGCATCGCGCCGAGCGTCTGCGGGAAACACTCGGAGACCGTCCAGGGACGAACCGAGCCAAGCCAGCGGCTTGTCAGCCATTCGGTGATTATATACCTATGTGTATATCACGAGTTGCCTAACACCGGCTGCACCCGACGGCGGCCGAGCGACTGCGTGCGTATAGAATCATCGTGGTCCGGCCGCCGCGGGTGAGCCGTGGTCGTTAGACGGACAGGAAGGCCGGGGTCGGTGAAGTGTGCGACATGGAACGTGGCTCGGCTGGTACCGTCCGCTACTCGGCGTTCGATGTTAATCACCGACCAGATCAAGCATGTCGCTGCTGATGTGTGGGTGCTGACCGAGACTGACGATTCGTGCGCGCCCGGGTCAGGTTTCCAGAGCGCAGCGACATCCGGTGCAGACCGCCCAGGCGAGGCGAGCGAGCGCTGGACGATGATCTGGTCTCGGTATCCACTTGAACCACTGGCACCGACCTCCGATCCGATTCGGGCAGTCGCTGCTCGGATTGTTCCGCCCAATGGCGCGCCCCTGATCGTTTACGGCACGGTCCTTCCTTGGCTCGGAAGTCCGTGGTGCGGCGTTGCAGCGGAACAAGGAAAGGCCTTCGCGGCCGCTCTCGCAGCTCAGGAATTGGATTGGCAGCGCCTACGAGAAGCACACCCAGGCCACGACATGATCGTTGCCGGCGACTTCAATCAGGATCTCGCGGACACGCACTACTACGGCTCGCGCAAGAATCGGCGCCGGCTCCAGCTCGCTCTCGATCGGGCAGGGCTCGTGGCTCTGACGGCGGAGGGCAACGATCCCGTTCGGCAGAATTCGCCGCCGTGCGCCTGCATTGATCATATTTGCGTTTCGACGCCGTTGCGACTCCGAGCTGGTTCTCCTTTTCGCTGGCCCGATCTTCCGAAGCCGGACCGACGGTTGTCAGACCACTTCGGTATCGGCGTCGAGTTTGGGCTGGCTAACATCCACTTGCACCCGACGCCGGCCGATGAGAGCATGAGCCGGCGCGGCTGAAGCTGCTGCGCTACCCGAGCCCGGCGGAGCTGACGACGCCAGGCATCGCCCGCGAGGACGTGACCCTCGCGCCCGTGACCATCCCGCGCGGAGCGTGGGTGATCGCGGGGGTTCGCCTTCTGTGGCATCATCCGGGGCACCCTCCATGCACATCGCCACCGCCTACCTGCCGTACGAAGTCTTCGCCTCGTCCGACCGAGGTGACCTGCCGCTGCCGCGGGTCTTCATTGCGCCACAGCGCTACATCCAGGGCCGCGGGGTGCTGAAGAGCATCGGCCGCTACCTGTCGCTGGTGAAGGCGACGCGCGTGGCGCTGCTGATGTCGGAGCGTGGCGGTCAACGCGAGGGCGTGACCGTGCGGGACGCCGTGCGCGCCGCGGGCATGGCGTGCGTCGACAGCATCTTCAAGGGTGAGTGCTCGGTTGAAGAGATCACGCGGCACGCTGAAGCGCTCGCTGGCCACGGCATCGACTGCGTGATCGCCGCCGGCGGCGGCAAGTGCATCGATACGGGCAAGGGGGTGGCGTTTCGACTGGGTGTTCCCGTGGTCATCGTGCCCACACTGGCCTCGAACGATGCGCCGTGCTCGGCACTGTCGGTCATCTATTCGCCAGAAGGCGTGACGAGCCCCACGTTGGCCTCCGCCGCCATCGGCGAAGTGTGCGCGCAGACGTTGTTCAGGGAAGGTCGCGCCGCGGCCGCCGCGGTGGCGGCGAGCACGGTGAACGAGTCCCTGGAGGCGGTGGTCGAAGCGAACACGCTGCTCAGCGGCCTCGGCTTCGAGAGCGGCGGCGTGGCCGCCGCGCACGGCGTGGCTCAAAGCTACACCGCCATTCCGGCGGTGCATGCCAACTACCTGCACGGCGAGATGGTGGCGATGGGCACGCTGGCCCAGTTGCTGCTGGAGGCGCGCCCCGACGAAGCCGCGAAGGTCGCTCAGTTCTTCGCGACCGTGGGCCTGCCGGTTCACCTCGGTCAACTCTCCCTCGCTGCCGGCGACAGCCGCGCGCTCGACGTGCTCGTCGAAGGCACCCTGGCCTTTCCCTTCATCGCCAACATGCCGCAGCCGGTCACCGCGCCGCTGGTGCGATCGGCGATTCTCGATGCGCACCGGATCGGGCTCTCCGTCTCCGAAAGGATCGGCGACGCGGCCTACCGTCGGCTCCACTAGCATCAGGCCGATGCTCACTCTGTTGCGGGACATGGTCGCCCACAAAGGGCACGCCAATGCGGCGGTGCTGGCCGCCGTGGGGGGAAGCGAGTCGGCGTCGGCCGACGGCGAGCTGGTGGATCTGATGACGGCGGCCACGGAAGCGGATTGTGCCGCGACGCTCACCGACCCTCTCATTCCCGGTGGTCAGTGCTCCGTGGGCGACGCGCTCACGCAGGTGTGCCTGCACTCCCACGCGCATCGCGCCCAGATCGCCAGGATGCTGCGACGACACGGCGTGGTGCCACCGCACACCGACTTGGTCCTCTGGCTCACGGAACGCCGGGCGCCCGAGTGGGACACCCGCCCGATCCCAGCCGTGACCTGCCCGCTCTGCGGCGGCGCAAACGAGTGCGCGGCCGCGTCGAGCGGCAGCTTCGACACCCCGTGCTGGTGCCGCGATGCGACGTTCAACGCCGAGTTGATCGCCCGCGTGCCGGAGCCGCAGCGCGGGCTGGCCTGCATCTGCCGCCAGTGCGGGTCGGCCGGGTGAGAGCGCACGCCGCGGTCACGAGATCCTCGCACGAGGCATGACCATGACGCCACACCGCGAACTGCACCGCACGGAACACATCGGCTGGATGCGCGCGGCCGTGCTTGGCGCCAACGACGGCTTGATCTCCACGAGTAGTTTGATCGTGGGTGTAACGGCGGCGCAGACCGCGCGTGAGCCGGTGCTGCTTGCCGCCGTCGCCGGACTCGTGGCCGGCGCGCTGTCGATGGCCGCCGGCGAGTACGTGTCGGTGAGTTCGCAGGCCGACACCGAACGGGCCGACTTGGCGCGCGAGCGGGCGGAACTGGCCACGTCGCCCGGCCTGGAGCACGCCGAACTCGCCGGCATCTACGTGGGCCGCGGCCTCACGCCGGAGCTTGCCGCGCAGGTGGCCGATCAGCTCACGGCCCACGATGCCCTCGGCGCGCACGCACGCGACGAGTTGGGCATGTCCGACGTCACGCGCGCGCGGCCGATTCAGGCGGCGCTCTCGTCGGCTGCGGCCTTTGCCGCGGGTGCTCTGCCGCCCGTGCTGGTCGTGCTCGCGCTGCCACTGGCCCGGATTGCGTGGGCCGTCACGGTGCTGTCGCTCGTGCTGCTGCTGGTGCTCGGCGCTGTGGCGGCGCGCCTCGGCGGCGCGTCACTGGTGCGTGGCGCGCTGCGCGTGGCGTTCTGGGGCGCGCTGGCGATGGGCGTCACCGCTCTGGTTGGGCGCGTCTTCGGCGCCGTGGCGTGACGCCCGCCGACTAGTTGCGGCCCGTGGCCGCCGCCGACACCGCGCGTCCGAATCGCGACGCGGGGAGCGTGACGTCGGCACGCGCGAGCGCGTGCTTGCGCCGCGCCTCGACCACCTCGGCCTGTGCGTCCTTCTTCTGTGCGCGCAGCGCCTGCACGAGTCCCGTCAGCGCCCAGCCGTTGTCGCGGTTGCGCTTCAGGTCTTCCCAGTAGACCGTCTCGGCCTCGGCCGGCCGCCCGGCTTCGAGCAGCACCGCGCCCAGCGCATGGCGCGGCGGGAAGGCCCATTCCGACGGCTCGGTGTAGACCAGCGAGTCTTCGAGTCGCACGGCCTGGTCGAGCTGCGCCACGGCCTGATCGAACTGGCCCTTGGCGGCGGCGATCTCGCCGGCGAGCGATGCCGGCGCGATGCTCATGATCGCGCGGCCCGTGTTGGGCGAGAAGAGCGGCGCGTCGAGCGCTTTGTCGGTGAGCAGCGGCGTGAGTGCCGCCAGCTCCACTTCGGCGTCGGCCACGCGGCCGGTCGCCACGTAGGCCTGGCCGCGCGCGTAGTGCCACGCCGCCGTGAGGAATACGCTCGTGGCCGGCGGCGCCGGTTCGCGCAGGACAGCGTCCCATTTGCCGAAGCGCACGTTGGCCCAGGTCGGCACTACGCGGAAGCCCGCCGTGAGCGGCATCTCGGCGAGCACGGCGTCAGGAATCTTCGCAGCGATCTTGGCGGCCGAGTCCATCGCCACCGCCGACTGCACGTCGAAGCTGGCGGCGAACCACAGGAAGTGGATGTTGTGCGGGTAGTAGGCCATCGGATACAGCCCCTGCGCCCGGCACTGCGTGATGTAGTCCTCGTCGGCGGCGATGGCCAGCTGGTTGCTCTTCATCGCGTCGGCGTAGCGGCCCACGCGCTGGTAGATGTGCGAGGCCATGTGCACCATGTGGCCAGCCGCCGGCAGGAGCGGCATCAGCTTGTCGGCCGCGGCCTCGGCTCGCTCGGGCGTGGTCGTGGGCTCGAGCAGGTGGATCAGCATGTGCAGCGCGGCCGGATGTTTGGGATGGCGGCGTAGCACGTCTTCGGTGAGGGCCACGATCTCGGTCGTGCCCTCGTGCGCGCGCCCATCGGGCATCCAGTAGCCCCACGGCCGCAGATCCATCATCGACTCCACGTAGAGCATCGCGATGTCGAGGTCGGCGGGGAACTGCGTGTGCACCGCGCGCATCGCCTCGGCGTAGGCCTGGTCGTTCGACACCCGGTGATCGGCGCTGCCCGAGTAGCGCTTGGCGAGCGCCTCGATGAGGGCGCGCTCGCGCGGCGTGGCCTTGCCCTCGAGCGCTACCGCCTTCTGGATCAGTTCCTGCGCGTGCGGTTCCTCGTTGGGCTCCATCACCGCGTTGATGTTCGGCCCGAGCACGAGCGCCTGGCCCCAGTAGGCCATGGCCAGCGTGGGATCGAGCCGCGCCGCCTCGCGGAAGGCGCGCCGCGCCTCCGCGTGATTGAACGCATAGGCCAGGTTCAGGCCCTGATTCACGAAGCGCTGCGCCCCGGCGTGCTTCGTGCTCACCGGGAACGTGTGCGTGCCGAGGTTCTGCAGGCGCGGCGCCAGTTCGCCGGCGGGGCCGGGTTGCAGGGCGTGTTCCGACACCTCGTAGTGCTTGTGGGTGGCGGCGGGCGGCGGGGTCTGCGCCTGCGCGGCCACGGGGGCGGCGGTGGTCAAAGCAACGAAGGCAATGGCGGCGTGACGAGTGACGATGGACAAGACGGGCTCCTTCCTCTGCTGCGCTCGGCCCGCGGGTGGGTGTTGCCGACGTCGGTGCCGCCGACCAGCATACGCCCATCCGCGCACGCGGGGCGGTCACGAGCGCGGTGCCGGCCGTGCCCGGGACCAGCCGCGACAGACCGGTCCGGTGTGGTCTGGGTCCGCCATCCTGTGTATCCTTGCCAGTATCACCTCCATGCATTCCCGGCTTCCCCTGTTCGTTGTCGGCGCCTTGGCCCTTGCCGGCTGCCGCTCGTCCGGCACCTCGATCATCCAGCCGGGTGCCCCGGGCGAGGCCAACCGCGTGATCTCGCGCGAGGCGGCCACCGACCTGTCGCAGGTGCAGCACACGCCCGCCGACGTGAAGTTCATGCAGGGCATGATCGCGCACCACGCGCAGGCCCTCGACATGACCGTGCTCATCGAGGAGCGCACGTCGCGCGACGAGATGAAGCGGCTCGGCCAGCGCATCTCGGTGTCGCAGGCCGACGAAATCAACATGATGCGCACGTGGCTCACCCGGCGCGGCCAGGAGCTGCCCGCGGCGCATGCGCATCACATGCCGGGCGGCATGATGCCGGGCATGCTCTCGGACGCGCAGATGGCCGAGCTCACCGCGGCCAAGGGCGAAGAGTTCGACCGCCTCTTCCTGAAGTACATGATTCAGCACCACCAGGGCGCGCTGAGCATGGTGGACGACCTGTTCAAGACGCCCGGTGCCGGCCAGGAAGGCGACATCAACGCGTTTGCGGCTGACGTCGATTCCGACCAGCGCATGGAAATCGACCGCATGCGCGCGATGCTCGGCAGTCGCTGAGCCCCGCCGCCCGACCTGCACTACTCGAGGAGCGACCGAATGAGAGCCGATGTCATGTCACGCACGTCCCGGCGCCTGCGTGGCGCCGCGTGGGCCCTGGCCGCCGTGGGCGCCATTGCCGTTGGCGCCTACGTGGCCGTGCCCGCCGTAGCCTTGGCGCAGGCGGGGCAGGAAAAGCCCGCCCTTGGCACGCCGAGCACCACCGACCCGCGCGCGTCGCTGAAGCCGGGGATCAAGGACGCCGGCACCGCGGCCAGGAACATGACGCTCGTGTCGAGCATGGGCAAGCCCAATGGCTTCTTCGACCCGAAGCATCCGGCCGGCGACCCGACGCCGCCCGAACGCGCGCCCGGCGCGGCGCCCGCCGAGGCGCCCGCAACCACGCCGGCTGCGCCGCGTCCCGGCGGCGGTCTCGACTTCGCCAACTCCGACCTCGCCTTCAAGGGCGTCAACGTCGTGATGGGCAACTTCCACGGCTTCAACACCTACAACGTGGAAGACGCGCGCAAGCCCAAGCTGGTGGCCTCGATTGCCTGCCCGGGCGGCCAGGGCGACGTGTCGATTTACGGCAACCTGCTCTTCATGTCGGTCGAGCAGACGCGCGGCCGCATCGACTGCGGCACGCAGGGCGTGTCTACGCCGGTGAGCGTGGAGCGGTTCCGCGGCGTGCGCATCTTCGACATCACCGACCTCAAGAACCCGAAGCAGGTGGCCGCCGTGCAGACCTGCCGCGGCTCGCACACGCACACGCTCGTGCCCATGAAGAACGACCCGACCAGCATCTACGTCTACGGCTCGGGCACCGGCACCGTGCGCTCGGGGGAAGAGCTGGCGGGCTGCTCGGGCCTCGACCCGAAGGAAGACCCGAACACGGCGCTCTTCAGCATCGACGTGATCAAGGTGCCGCTGAAGAATCCCGAGAAGGCGGCCATCGTGGCCCGCCCGCGCATCTTCGCCGATGCCACGACCGGTGCCATCTCCGGCCTGTGGCCCGGCGGCGACCACGGCCCCGGCACGCAGCGCACCAGCACCACCAACCAGTGCCACGACATCACGGTGATGCCGGAGGCGGGTCTGGCCGCGGGTGCCTGCTCGGGCAACGGCATCCTGATGGACATCTCGAATCCCGAGAAGCCCACGCGCCTCGACCATGTCGCCGACAAGAACTTCGCCTACTGGCACTCGGCCACCTTCAACAACGACGGCACCAAGGTGATCTTCACCGACGAGTGGGGCGGCGGCACGCGGCCGCGCTGCCGCGCGACCGACGCGCTCAACTGGGGCGCCAACGCCATCTTCGACATCGTCGACAAGAAGATGGTGTTCAAGGGCTACTACAAGCTGCCGGTGGCGCAGACCGAGACCGAGAACTGCGTGGCCCACAACGGCTCGCTCGTGCCGGTGCCCGGCCGCGACATCATGGTGCAGGGCTGGTACCAGGGCGGCATCTCGGTCTACGACTTCACCGACTCGGCCAACCCGGTGGAGATCGCCTACTTCGACCGCGGGCCCATCGACGCAAAGAACCTCATCACGGGCGGCTACTGGTCGGCCTACTGGTACAACGGCAGCATCTACGGCGCCGAGATCGCGCGCGGCATCGACGTGTTCAAGCTCACGCCGAGCGAGTTCCTGACCAAGAACGAACTCGACGCCGCCACGCTGGTGCGCTACGAGGAGTTCAACTCGCAGAACCAGCCCAAGGTCACCTGGCCGCCGAGCTTCGTCGTGGCCAAGGCGTATCTCGATCAGCTCGAGCGCAACAAGTCGATCGACGGCGCGCGGGCCGCTGCCCTGCGGGCGGCGCTCGACAAGGGCGACGCGCGGCGTTCGCCGGTGCTCGACGACCTCGACACGATGGCGGCCGATCTGCTGCGCGACGGCAGCGCCCCGGGCGCCAGGGACGGCGTGCGCTACACGGCTATGGCGGCGGCCATCACGGCGCGTACCGCGCGCTTGCGTTGAGAACCGGTAGAAGGAGATGACGATGATGCGGATGCGAACAGCTCTCGGGGTCGTGGGCGTGGCACTGGTGTGTGGCGTCGTGGCGCAGGCGCAGCAGGCGCCGCGTGATCCCAAGGATCCGCGCATCGGCCTCACGCCCGGGCACACCAACGCGGGCGTGGCGGCCAAGAACATGGAGCTGGTGTCGAACCTGCCCAAGCCCCCGGGCTTCTTCGACCCGAAGGCGCCGGCCGGTTCCGTGACGCCGCCTGAGCGACCCGAGGGCGCGCCGCCCGAGCCGCCGCCGGCGCCGAACGCGCCGCCGCCGGTGGGCTCCGGGTTCACCAACTCCGACCTGGCCTTCAAGGGCATGCACGCGGTGGTGGGCAACTACCACGGCTTCAACACCTACGACATCGAGAACGCCAAGCGCCCCAAGCTGGTGGCTTCGATCGTCTGCCCGGGCGGCCAGGGCGACGTTTCGATCTACGGCAACCTGCTCTTCATGTCGGTCGAGCAGACGCGCGGCCGGCTCGATTGCGGCGTGCAGGGCGTGACGGCGCCGGTGAGCGTGGAGCGGTTCCGCGGCGTGCGCATCTTTGACATCAGCGACCTGAAGAACCCCGTGCAGGTGGCGGCGGTGCAGACCTGCCGCGGCTCGCACACCCACACGCTCGTGCCCGACAAGCGCGACCCGACCTCCATCTATCTCTACGGCTCCGGCACGAGCAACGTGCGCTCGGGTGAGGAGCTGGCCGGCTGTTCGGGCCTCAAGCCGGACGAGGATCCGAACACGTCGCTCTTCAGCATCGACGTGATCAAGGTGCCGCTCGAGAACCCCGAGAAGGCGGCCATCGTGGCCCGCCCGCGCCTGTTCGCCGACGCCACCACCGGCAACCTGGCCGGCCTGTGGCAGGGCGGCAACCACGGCGAGGGCACGCAGACCTCGCGCCTCACCAACCAGTGCCACGACATCACGGTCTATGCCGACATCGGCCTGGCGGCCGGCGCCTGCTCGGGCAACGGCATCCTGATGGACATCTCGGATCCGCAGAATCCCAAGCGCCTCGATGCGGTCACCGACAAGGGCTTTGCCTACTGGCACTCGGCCACCTTCAACAACGACGGCACCAAGGTGGTCTTCACCGACGAGTGGGGCGGCGGCTCGCGGCCGCGCTGTCGCGCGACCGATCCGCTCACCTGGGGCGCTGACGCCATCTACGACGTGGTCGACAAGAAGCTCGTGCACAAGGGCTACTACAAGATGCCGGCGCCGCAGACCGACACCGAGAACTGCGTCGCGCACAACGGCTCGCTGATTCCGGTGCCGGGGCGCGACATCATGGTGCAGTCGTGGTATCAGGGCGGCATCTCGGTGTTCGATTTCACCGACTCGACGACGCCGGTCGAGATCGCCTACTTCGACCGCGGGCCGATCAACCCGACCGAGCTCGTGACCGGCGGCTACTGGTCGTCGTACTGGTACAACGGCCAGATCTACGGCGCCGAGATCTCGCGTGGCATTGACGTGTTCCGCCTGCTGCCGAGCGAGTACTTGAGCGAGAACGAAATTGCCGCCGCCAACCTGGTGCGCTTCGAGGAGTTCAACTCGCAGAACCAGCCGCGGCATGTGTGGCCGGCGAGCTTC
>Ga0163144_10019871_pt1 | contig 13475 bp, 16 predicted proteins | sample OliLak19BULKMAT1_FD_123175 | JGI IMG/M metagenome (GOLD analysis project Ga0163144, IMG submission 123175) | Freshwater microbial mat bacterial communities from Lake Vanda, McMurdo Dry Valleys, Antarctica - Oligotrophic Lake LV.19.BULKMAT1 | ecosystem: Environmental > Aquatic > Freshwater >... | reverse complement strand
CAAAGCCTGAGCTACTTCTCCTTGTAGACAATGAAGCCTTAGTTAGCAATAATTGGTATAACCTCTACAAAGTAATTAGTCGCCAGAATCTAGGTATAACTTTGATCGACTGGCGAGAACCAAATAACCTGATTTTGACCACTAAACTTGCCAATGTTTACCTTGGGGTATACTCTGAGACTAAATTCTTAAAGCAAATAATGCTTTTAAAACAAATCCAAAGTTCTACCTTCAGCCAAAACCTAGTCGAGGCAAAAATTGGCAAGATCGCTCATATAGATCTAAGTGATCCCCAATACCCTTTGGTTGAACGCGCTTTAGTCAAAAGTAAATAACTTTTAAGTTGCATACTCCTTTCCCACCATTAAGATAGACCTTGGTGAAATGGGGTTAAGGGGTGAAACTCTTGGTGAGGGCGTAGCCCCCACACCCCCAGCATATCTTAATCTTGACTGGGAAGGGAGTAGAGCATAGGTGATTAGTGGCTTAAGACCAGATTAAATGGTGATATATTTGTCTGACTAGATCGTTCCCTAGCTGAACTGATCAGCAAAGTATCAACAGATAGTAAAAACTCATAAATAGTAAAAACTAACAAATAGTGAAAAGCATAGCGGTAGGATGTAGCGATCAAGCTTTGCCTTTCTTGCACAAGCGTTCTATCATTAGCTAAGTACCATGTGCAGAAAGTTGCTGAAAATCCATGCCCAACTCTGACCCAAACTCAAATTTAGAACTTAAACTGGGTTCAAATTCTATAGAGATACCTGAGCTTTCTATGACAACACTGTCTGAGATAGATTTATCTGAGCTTGATAAATTAGAGGAGATGGATTGCTTAGATGATCTAACTGCTATGGCAGAACTGACCGAAATGCTTGAAAGACAGGATGCGGCTCCTCAACTCCCAAATAAGGTAGAGTCTAGTAAAGTAGAGTCTAACAAAGAAGAGACTAGGGCTAGCGAAGTCACCAAAGTTAAATCTCAAGCGGTTCAAACCCAAGAAACTCCGAGCAAAAATATCAGCCTCTCGCAGCCTCCCATGAATCACCAAGGTATATATATCAGTAGTTCTCGTGGCAATATGAAACAGCAAATGAACACAGAACCAGAATTAGATAACATCATGCTAGGAAGTGTAGCCAAGATCAAGGTGATTGGTGTTGGCGGCGGCGGCGGCAATGCAGTAAATCGGATGATCGCTAGTGAGCTATCAGGCGTAGAATTTTGGTCGTTTAACACCGATGCCCAAGCATTGCTCCAGTCCTCTTCGCCACATCGCTTCCAAATGGGTCAAAAGGTAACCCGTGGTTTAGGCGCAGGTGGTAATCCTGCTATGGGTCAAAAGGCAGCAGAAGAGTCAAGGGATGATATTGCCAGAGCAATTGAAGGCGCAGATTTAGTATTTATTACCGCAGGTATGGGCGGTGGTACGGGTACAGGCGCAGCCCCAATTATTGCGGAAGTAGCTAAGGAGGCAGGAGCGCTAACTGTGGGTGTAGTCACCAAACCTTTTTCCTTTGAAGGCAGAAGACGAACCCAACAGGCAGAAGAAGGTGCTGAGGCGCTCCAAAGTCGGGTAGATACGCTAATCGTGATTCCAAATGACAAGTTACTTTCGGTGGTACCAGAGCATACCCCAGTACAGGAAGCTTTCAGGATTGCCGATGATGTTTTGCGTCAAGCTGTGCAGGGCATCTCTGATATAATCACCATCCCCGGTTTGGTGAATGTAGACTTTGCGGATATTCGTGCCGTGATGGCAGATGCAGGCTCTGCCTTGATGGGAATCGGACTAGGACAGGGTAAATCTCGTGCCCGTGAAGCCGCAATGACCGCTATTTCATCTCCTTTATTGGAATCATCAATCGAAGGCGCTAGCGGAGTGGTATTCAATATTACAGGCGGTGATGATCTCACGCTCCATGAGGTGAACGCAGCAGCAGAGATCATTTATGAGGTGGTTGATCCAAATGCCAATATCATCTTTGGTGCAGTAATTGATAGTCGCTTAGAGAATGAAGTCAGAATCACGGTCATTGCCACAGGATTCTCGCATCGAAGTACTCAAGTTCAACCTATTAAAAAGCCAGGAATTGTAATCCCTCGCGCTAATGCTTATACCGCGATCGCTCCAGATTTGAGAGGTGATGGGATCAGATCCAACCCTGAAATTCCTGACTTTCTCCAACGCCGCCGACCCACCAAGTAACTGCTCAAGCAACTGTCGCTGCGAATGTGATTGAGTGACTTCCACGCCAGCTTTTTAATATCAAAGACAAATGTTAGTTAATGCTAGAATCTTAACAATTTGCTAGGTTAGCATACCTTCCAATCTGATATTAGAGTGCCTCAAGGTGAAACCACGTGACTAATTTAGCCTCCTACCCGATGCGGTTTGCCCCTAATCCCCTGGCTTCACACCATAGTGACGACAGATTAAGACTATTCGCAGGCTCTGCTAATGTGCAACTCGCACAGGAAATAGCAAAATATCTCGGTATGGGCTTAGGACCGATGGTGCGTAAGACTTTTGCCGATGGCGAGATCTACATTCAAGTGCAAGAGTCAATTCGTGGATGTGACGTCTACTTGATCCAACCTACTTGCAGATCGGTAAATGATCATGCTTTAGAATTATTGATCATGATTGATGCCTGTAGGCGTGCTTCTGCCAGGCAGATCACTGCGGTAATGCCTTATTATGGCTATGCTCGGGCGGATCGTAAGACTGCGGGTAGAGAGTCGATCACCGCTAAGCTGATGGCGAACCTAATTGTACAGTCGGGGGCTAATCGGGTAATTGCCATGGACTTACACTCGGCGCAGATTCAAGGTTACTTTGATATTCCTTGCGATCATGTATATGGCTCACCTGTGCTGTTTGATTATTTGCGCCAAAAGCAACTTACCGATTTAGTAGTAGTTTCGCCAGATGTGGGTGGCGTAGCAAGGGCAAGATCCTTCGCCAAAAAACTAAACGATGCTCCCCTAGCCATTATTGATAAACGCCGCCAAGGACATAATGTAGCGGAAGTGCTAAACGTTGTAGGAGATGTGGCTGGCAAAACTGCTGTGCTAGTTGACGACATGATTGATACTGCTGGCACTATTTCTGAGGCTGCTAAGCTTCTACGCAAAGAAGGTGCACGTCAGGTATATGCTTGTGCAACTCATGCTGTGTTTTCTCCTCCTGCGATTGAAAGGCTCTCTAGTGGAATCTTTGAGGAAGTTATTGTCACCAATTCGATCCCAGTACCTGAAGCTCATTACTTTCCAGGCTTAAAGGTTTTGTCTGTAGCAAATTTATTGGGTGAGACAATTTGGCGAGTGCATGAAGATACCTCGGTAAGTAGTATGTTTCGTTAATTTATAAATTATGCTTATTCTGCTTTTTTAGATTCTCTGGTTTTAAACTGCTTCAGGTTAAAGCTGAATAGATTAAATCTGCTTCAGCGCTGCTTTGGTAGGTAAACGGAACAATTCAAAATAAAAATCTTGTGGGAAATCGATTATCTTTTTGTTTTTATAAAGGATGACTACATCTACTAAGTAGCTAACAAAAAGATGTGTTTTAGTAAAAGCCAAATCATAGATTAAATCTGCATCGTTATCAAAGCTTACCTGACAAATCATTGACCCTTCTGGCAGGGAGTTTGTTTTCCAGTTAGCCTGAAACGCTATTGGTTGGCTGTTTTCAATTTGGCGCTCACCCTGAACTACTCCCTGTTGAAAAAGTGCGATCCCGTAAGTTAAGTCGACTTTCTTGTCTGATTTAAAGAAGTAGCTATTGTACATCCCAACATCCTGCATGGATGCGGTTTTTAGTTCTAATTGCATATTATTTAGACTTTTCTAGGCTGATACTCTGTCAATCACCTTAATTTTACCTTCAGGTGTGAAAGTCCATACATCATAGCTACCCTTGATGTCACCATAATCATCTAAGTTTAAGTTCCCACTAGCGCCCTGAAAGTCAATATCGGTGCCCGCTTTTACTAATTTTAGCGCTTCGCAGACATCTGTTACTTCTACGCCTGGAGCATTAGCGATTTCCCGCAATTTCCCTTTAATTGCTTCGCCTGTCCCACTTTTGGCAGCTTCGGCAGCAATCGCGATCAAAGCGGCAGCATCATAGGAATGGGGCACAAAAGCACCAACTGGTTGATTAAAGGTGGCAGTGTATAGCTTGGTTAGGTCAGCTAGTGATTTACCATCTGCGCCAGGAACTGTACCTATAGCACCCGCTAGGATTAGCTTACCATCAGGACTTTTACCCACCACCTTAGCAAAATCCTCGGTTTGTACACCGTCAGTCAGTAAAATGGATACATCCTTGGTCAAGCCTAACTCATAGGCAGCCTTGATCACTGAGCCGCCAGTTTCGGTATAAAGTACTGCAACTACGCCATCGGGTTTATTGCTAAATGCGGCTCTAGCCTCAGCTTCAAAGGTAGCAGCCTTTGGATCATAGCGGGTAGGATTCACCTCATTCAAAATTTCCCCCCCTAGTTGCTTGAAAGCGGCGACAAATACTTTTTCAAATCCTACACCGTAGTCATTGTTGATCACTAAGGTGGAAATTTTCCGCAAGCCCTTTGTATAAGCTAGGTTTGCCAGCGCAGCAGCTTGGTAGGTATCAGGCGGTGCAGTGCGTGCCCAATATCCATCAAACTTACCTTCCTTTGCCCTTTGGGTAAATACAGGACTAGTACTACCTGGGGAAATCATCATTACTTTATTCGGAGAAGCGATCGCGATTCCTGCCGTAGATACACTACTAGCGTAGGCACCCACTACTGCGCCGACATTATCTATTTGAATTAATTTGGTAATTGCTTCAGCACCTGCGGTTGGATCGGTGCGATCATCTTGCTTAAAGTAGGAAATTGGCTTTCCTAATACCCCACCACATTTGTTGACCGTATCTACTAAAAGATCAATCGCCCTACTCATAGGAGTACCAATTGCGGAAAGATCCCCAGTGATCGGTAGTAGGGAACCCATTCTCAACTCATCTACTACGCCACCCATAGCCTTAGTTTCGGCAGGCTTTGGTACTTGGGAAGAAGGAGAAGTGGTATCACAGGCAACAATCCCCCAGCAAGTGATTAAACTGAGCACGACCATAGATATAATCGAGAGTATTCGCTTTAGCATTGTTATGTCTAGTACAATCCTTTGAACTGCAATTTAGATTTATGTAATCTTACTAGAGCGGATGACACTCGCCAATTAAATTTCTTTAAGTAGCAAATGATTGATCCACGCCGTCTACGGGAGCTAAAGCGATTGGCTGAGTCCCTTGGTATCCTCGCCCCTATATCGGTCAATATAGACTGGTCCCTACTAGATTGTGCCCTGGTACATCCTACTTTTTCTCAAACTTACAATAATGACCGCCTAGAGTTTTTGGGAGATAGTGTGTTGCGCCTAGCTACTACTTTGTTTTTGAGGCAGGAGTTCAATCATCGCTCCCTTGGCGAAATGGCAGCCTTGAGATCCAATCTAGTTAGTGACCAAACCTTAGCGGCGATCGCTGAAACCTACGAACTAGATCTTTACCTGGTTGCTTCTGAGAGTGTGAAACTAGAACCAAAGGCAAGGCAGACTCGCTTAGCAGATGCTTTAGAAGCGGTTATGGGTGCGCTTTACCTCAGTACTAATGATTTAAACTTGGTCTGTCCCTGGTTATATCCACATTTGCGCAGAATAGCGATCGCATTGCTAGAAAAACCTGCCCTAGGGAATTTTAAAGAAGCGCTACAAGAATTTACCCAAGCCCACTGGAAGAAGTTACCCGAATATCGCAATCGAGAAATCGATCCAATCCTACATATTTTTCAGGCTGAAGTGTGGTTAAATGATCAATTTTGGGGGGGAGGCGAAGGGAAAAGTATTAAAGCGGCACAACAGGAAGCAGCAGCTATTGCTTTGGAATCAATTAAAGCTTCTTTAGCTAATTAAAATAGCGATAATAATCCCACAGTAAATGTGCCGCAATCCCTCTATAAGCCCTGAGAGACTCCATCAAGATGATTAATTCTTTTTCTGTCAGTCTTCGGTCTAAGCCTTTAAGCTTTTGATAGCCGACCCAAATCGCTAAATCTGAAGCAGGAAGTGTATCTAAAAGCATAGTTCAGGCTTCCAAAGAATCTGATTAATCGGCTAAGATTGATGTGTAAAAGGAAAAATTAGGGAGGGGATAATGGGATTCTATACTCAAGCGATTTTACCACGGCTAATGGATTGGAGTATGTCAAATCCTTTATTAGCAAAATACCGAGCCGAGATTTTGGCAAATGTACAGGGTGAAATTCTAGAGATTGGCTTTGGCACAGGCTTGAATTTGGCTTACTATCCCCATGCTGTCACTAAAATCACCACAGTTGACGTAAATCCAGGGATGAATGTTTTAGCAGAGAAGCGTATTCAGAAATCAGCGATCGCGGTAGAGAATAAAATCCTCAATAGTGAATCTCTGCCAATGGCGGATCAAACCTTTGATTTTATAGTTAGTACTTGGACTTTATGCAGTATTTCTAAAGTTGATTACGCTCTTGCCGAAATCTATCGAGTTCTCAAAATAGGCGGGAAATTTATCTTTATCGAACATGGCTTGAGTAACGAAGCGAATATCCAAAAGTGGCAAAATCGCTTAACACCTATACAAAAAATTATTGCCGATGGCTGCCATCTGAATCGGAATATACAAGAATTAGTAGCCAACCAGTTTAGTAATATTGAAGTTGAACACTTCTATTTATCAGGATTGCCAAAGGCTGTAGGTTATATGTATAGTGGTATTGCTACGAAGTAATCGCTTCCTTTTCTAGCTCTTTTTATGATTTCGCGATCGTCTTCGATATCGGCACAAAAGGTTTATCGAAATCTGTGAGTTGATATTCAACCTCGGGAGGAGCTTCAGGATGGATTACTTTCTCTAAAATCCCTAAATTGACCAGGCAGCGAAAATAATAATTTTGCACCCTGGGAGCTGCTAATCAGGCGATTATGGCTACGCCCTGTGGTGGCTCATCTACTGCCAAAGGCTGGATTTATATTCCAAGTCGTAACTTGGCACTGGAATTTGTGCCCGATCATATTCATGTAAATGCGATCGCGCTAGAAGTAGTTGAAACTCCTTTAGTTGTATCTAAGTGAAACATATAAAATATACTCCCCAGATAGGATTCGAACCTATGACCATTCGATTAACAGTCGAACGCTCTACCACTGAGCTACTGAGGATTGCTTTATGGGCTTTACTAATATACCGAATAAATAGCCAAAATTGCAAGTACTTATTTTTTCTGCCCAGTTAAAGAAATAGTGCCAGAGCCGATCGCTACCAAAAATGCGCCAATTACGCCTAGAGCGGTGATTGTTTCAGTCACCACCAAAGTAGGGAAAAAGTTAGCCACTAACCAGACGGTTGCCAAAGTTACTAAGGGAGTGAGGGTAAGTACGGCGCTAATTCGAGAAGCATCCCAGTGAGCTAACGCTTCGGCAAAGCAGCCATAGGCAACGAGTGTATTCACCGCACAAAAAATTAGGGTAGTCCAGTGCAGGGGAGAGATTTCTAAAAACTTGTCAGGAGAAATTAGAGGCGTAAACAATAATGCGGCGCTGCCATAGATACACATCATGATCGCGTAGGAGGAGAGATGTTGCAGTAGTTGTTTTTGGGCGAGGGCATAGACTGCCCAGGTAATTGCGGCAATTACTACCAAGATGCTGCCCCAAATGTAGCTATTGGCATTAATAACTGCATTATTAACTGAGGTGCGAAGCTGCTCATGGAAAAATAAAATTAGTCCTAAGCTCATTGTGCCTAAACCTACCCACTGCGATCGCGTGTAGCGTTCATGGAAAATCACCAAGGAGCCAAGCCCCAGAGCCACGGGGGCTAGTTGAATTATTATCTGAGCATTACTGGGAGAAGTTTTAGCAATTCCGATCAAGAAACAAACATAATTTACTGCTAACCCTGCCGTAGCGATCGCTAATAGAGGTAAGGCGTGGTAAATTTGCTGCCAAGTAGGGAGTTTTTGACTGATACTCAAATAAATCCAAAGAAAAATAAAGGCAGTGAGAAAGCGAAACCAAGTAACTGTATAGGGATCAAGTTGTTGAAGCGTAATCTTGAGCGCAACTCCTAAGAATCCCCAGAGCAAGGCAGTAGTTAAAGATAGGAATAGCCCAAGCCGCCAACGACCTGAGCTACGATGAAGATCCATTAGGTTTTAGGAGAAATTGTTCTCTTTTATTATGAGCTACCCCACCTTAAGACAAACGAGAAATTAATTAGGAGATTGATTTGGTGCAGTGGAATTAGGACGGCGAGAACCCATCTGCTCACGGAATTTGTCACGCTTATTTTGGCTGATCTGACTGAGCTTTTGACGTTGCTCAGGTGTGAGAATTGCCCTAATTTTCAAGGTTTGGTCAAGTCTCGCACTAGAAATCTGTTGCTTAAAAGCTTGAATCTCATCATACTTGGCGGTAATCTGGAAATTGGCAGCATTACTGGAAAGCAATGTCTGCATCTCTTGTTTTAGTTGCTTGATGCGCTGCATATTCGCTTCCCGAGTTGGCTGATTTCGATCTCGAATCGCTTTGATTTGAGTAGTCTGATCAGGCGTGAGGTTGAGTTGTGCTAAAGGATCTGAATAACCACCTTGCTTAGAGCTGGGTTGAGGTGCAGTCTGATTTGGAGTTGGTATATTATTTTGGCCAATTACCGTAGGCACAGCGATCGCGATGCCAGAAATTAACAAGGCAGCCAGGCTAAGTGCTTGAATAGGTGCGCGTAAAGAGAAGTTTTTCATAGTTAGAAAGTTTATTTTAGAGATTTGTGTTTCGATTGATTGGATAGAGGATAATTCTATTTATCTCAAATTCGAGAGTTTAGACCAAGCTAAGTGAAAATAGGTTCTAGTGTGCTTGACAATTTGGGTTTAGCTTTCCGTAATTTAACGATCTAAATAGAAACTATTAACTTCTTCAACATCTTCACCGCTAGAAATTAACCAGTCTTTGACTAAGGATGCTTCTAACTGTTGATTCTCTTGAGCATTTATTGGTAAATTAATTCCAGAATTCCTATTTGCCATAGAAGGTTGAAATTGAGCGCGATCGCTAATTGAGCTAACTGTCCAAATAGCTAAACCTGAAACCAAGACCAATGGAATTAACCAAACTCTAGATAAACGCTGCCAAGTAGTATTTTTGGCGGTTTCCAAATTGATCTGAAAGATTAGTTTTGATTCCAGATTTAGGCTGCCAGTGGGCGCAATTGGGTGATGTTGTTTGAGAAAGAAGGCTAAGCTAGAATCGTTTTGCTCAGCTTGATTATTTGCCTCATTCTGTAATGGATTAATAGTCATAGTTCAATTCCTTCAGATTCTAAAAACTTTCGCATCGCTGCACGGGCATGGAATAGTCGAGATTTGACCGTACCGATCGGAATTGCCAGAATTTCCGCTACTTCCTTTTGGGGCAGTTCTTCTAAGTCGTGCAATGCTAATACGCTGCGATGATCTTCGCTAAGATGATCCAAACCTCGATGGACTAAGTCTTGATAGTGTAAGCGCATTAGTTCGGCTGGTGTCTGGCTAAGATTTGGTAGATTCTCTAGTTGAGTATCATCCTCAATATTTACCTGATTAGCCCGCACTTTAGCTAATATGCGGCGGCGATCGCAAGCTACATTCCAAGTAATTCGATAAAGCCAGGTGGAAAACTGAGCAGTTTGACGAAAACTTTTTAAGCCTTTCCAAGCCCTCATGAACACCTCCTGCACCAAGTCATCCAAGGCATCTGTGCCGCATAACTGATAAAGAGTAGACCGAACTTTATGGGCATGGCGGCGATATAGCTGACTAAAAGCCTGGCTATTACCATTTAGACAAATACGGATGTAATCAACATCTGAATTCTGACCTTCTTCGGTTTTGATCGCTACCATTCTCACTTAAATTTTACTTATACCTCACCTTAGTGAAGATCACGGGAGAATTTGCCAAATCTGAAATTTATGACTAAACCCCGATCTAAATGGTTCAATATACTTTGGACTTAAGCTTATTGCTTGGATTATGACTGCGTTCACCCGTTCGATTTTGACTCCGATTTTGCAACTTTGGCTGCGCTCGCAACTAGAATCTGCCCAAGAGCTACATATAAAAATTTCTGGTAGCGATCGCCAGCTTTGGCAAGGGATTATTCCTTTAGCAGAAGTAAAGGGGAAAGTGGTGGTCTATCAGGGCTTACATTTAAGTCAAATTTCGCTTTCGGCGGCGGAAATCAAGCTAAATATTCAGCAAGTATTAAAGGGGGAGAGTTTGAGATTACTAGAAGCGATCGCCGTGAAACTTGATTTGAGCTTAGAATTAGCAGACCTGCATCATTGTTTGGCAGCACCCTTACTCAAGCATGAATTGACCGAATCTCTAGCAAAGGAAGCAAATGATCAAGAAATACAGGATTTCTTAGCAAATAATCTGCAAAAACTTGGTGATCAGTTTCAGCTAAAAGAATTGGTGGTAGATCGGGGAGCCTGTTCCTGCGTGGGTGAGTTTTGGATCGGTGCTACCTAAATCCTAGCTCTAGAAATTTTCAAAGCGAGTCTAGACCCAACTCTCTCAGTTTCGCCTCTAGGCGATCGGCTCTGGCTTTTTCCATTTCTGCTCTGGCTTTCTCTGCATTAGCCTTGGCTTTTTCTTGCAGCACAGCAGCATACAATTCCTCTGGCGTGAGCAACTTTTCCCCATTATCTAGGCGATAAAAACCAATCAGGTATTCCTCTGGCTGTAGTCTCAGTTGTAAGACTTCACTACAGTTATCCTTAATAATTTTATAGACACCATCTTCATTTAAGCGGTAGCCGCGTAACTGTCCCTCAATCCACTCATCATAGGGATCGAACAGCCAATATTCAGTTACACCAATCTGTTCATAGAGATTCTTTTTGAAACTCCAATCGACTTCTTTGGTACTTGCGGATGTTACTTCAATGATAATAGTCGGCGTTTGTTTTCCTTCCCACAGTTTGTAACTTGCATAGAGTTGCTTAGGAATGTTAAATATCACCATCACATCAGGCGCAACTTTGGCTTTGGAGTTTCCCTCGATATAGTAAAAGAATTGATCGGCAAAAACTACTGCTTGCTGATCCTGTAAATATAGCCGCAAGAGGGCAAGCGCCATCAGGATCGCTAAAATATGCTGCTGAGTTTCTGCCAATGGTTCTCCGTCTGAACTGGGATAGAATATTTCTACTTTTTCTGAAGAGTTTGTCTCTAAAGATTTTACTGTAGAGGCTATTTGTTGGGGTGTTAATTGAGCAATCATTAGCTCTTTAGTGGGGGGAACCATAGTTTTAGTTAGGTTCAATTCTTAAATAATTGTAGCATTGCCCGTAAAAGCTTACCTAGTTATAGCTAACCCTATGATCCTGTGACAAGAAGTGTTAGCTTTAGTTAAGTCAGAAGTCCTGCCTCATTTTGGATTTTTATATTTGAAATTATATGCTGACCTATCCTGAAGACTTGATTTACACCAATTCCCATGAATATGTGCGCTTTGAGCCAGCAGCGGCTGAGATTGCCATAGTTGGAATTACTGCCTTTGCGATCGATCAATTAGGCGATGTAGTTTACATAGACTTGCCTCAGGTGGGTAGCCATTTGATCAAAGGTGATTCTTTTGCTACGGTAGAATCGGTCAAGGCAGTGGGAGATATTTATGCGCCTCTAAGCGGTGAGATAGTAGCGGTAAATTCCGACCTAGTTGACCAACCAGAGTCTATTGTTAATGACCCCTATGGTCAGTCTTGGTTTGTAAAGTTAAAGGTAAGCGATCGCCAGGAATTAGAAGGCTATATGTCTGCCCAGGAATATCGTGCAAAGGTGGAAGGTGCTTGAAAACTAAGGGAATTGATCTACAGATAGGATTGATCTCATTTCTAAGCCTAACTTTGGGAATGGGAAACCTTTTGGTCGTATGCGCTAATCCCAGTAAAAATCCTGTAAACCCAACGGCGAAACCAGATTCCAAACTCGATCCTAAAGCTGAAAGCGCCGCAAAATTACTAGAACGCGGTACTGCTTATATACGTCTTGGCAACTTACCCAAAGCGATCGCTACTTTTAGATTAGCCATTCAAAAAAATCCTAACCTGACCGCGGCTCACTATAATTTGGGTTTAGCCCTTGCCCAAACCAGACAAATCCGCCAGGCAATTACCGCTTTTGAAACAGTGATCAAACTCGATCCCCAGTTTTCTCTGGCACATAGCAATCTTGGCGCAGCCCAATTACAAAGTGGCAAATTTGATTTAGCAATTTCTAGCCTCAATCAAGCAATCAAGATTGATCCGAGATTAGCGATCGCTCACTACAACTTAGGTTTAGCTTTAGCTGCCAAAAAAGATTTAGACGGCGCAATTTTCTCTTTACGCAGGGCTTTACAACTTACCCCAGACCTTCCCGAAACCAATTACAATTTGGCACTATTGTTGCAACAGAAAGGTGAGCTAGTAGAGGCGATTGCGCTCTATCGGCGGGCAGTGGAGCTAGAAAAAAATTATACCGAAGCTTATTTTAATCTAGGAGCCGCATTAATGCTGCAAGCAGACTTACCCAACTATCCTGCTAAATCTTCTAATTTGGATTCGGCGGTAACTTCGCTACAAAGGGCAATTCAACTTCGTAAAGACTATGCCAATGCCTACTATGTATTGGGTGTAGCGCTCAGCCGTCAAAGTAAATCATCAGAGGCAATTCAGTCATTCAATCAAGCGCAGGTTTTATTTAATCAACAAAAGAATTTTACTTGGGCAGAGGCGACAACTAAACAAATTCAGCGGCTACGAGAGAAGTAAGTGATTCTCTTGCCAATAGAGCTTCTTTCCGCCCAATTCCCCAACGATAGCCCGTGAGTTTTCCATCCCTACCTACTACTCGATGACAGGGAATAGCTACTGCCACTTTATTTGAAGCACAGGCACGCGCGATCGCTCTTACTGCTTTAGGATTACCAATCTTTGTTGCTAGTTCGCCATAACTAAGAGTAGTGCCTAGAGGGATTGACTGCAATGCTTGCCACACCTGTTGTTGAAATACAGTGCCTTGAATATCGAAGGGCAAATTCAGTTCTCTTTTGGGTACCTCAATAAAAGTGATTACTTGAGCTAACCACTGCGCTAAAATTTGATCATTTTCATGGAATATTGCCTGGGGAAACTGCTGATGGATTGTTTGAACCAGCGCTTCAGGACTATCGCCAAATTCAATCGCACATATTCCTTTTTCAGTTGCTGCCACAATTAGCCACCCCAAGAATGATTCGCCTATAGCAAAGCGAATTTCTCTTCCCTTCCCAGCTTTTTTGGATGCGGTTGGAGTCATTCCTAACATTTTGGTGGTTCTATTATAAAATTTGCTACTAGATGTAAACCCTGCATGATCGAT
>Ga0163144_10019870_pt1 | contig 13475 bp, 14 predicted proteins | sample OliLak19BULKMAT1_FD_123175 | JGI IMG/M metagenome (GOLD analysis project Ga0163144, IMG submission 123175) | Freshwater microbial mat bacterial communities from Lake Vanda, McMurdo Dry Valleys, Antarctica - Oligotrophic Lake LV.19.BULKMAT1 | ecosystem: Environmental > Aquatic > Freshwater >... | reverse complement strand
GTGCGACGCTCAACCTCAGCGAAAGCCGAGTCAGCCAGATGCACTCGAGCATCGTCAGCCGCCTCCAGGCCCAACTCGTGAAGCGTCGGCCGGAGTTCAGCAACTAGCAAGAGTCATTGGGAAAGAGATAGAAAAACAGTCCCGGCGAGCGGGGGACGTAAGTCCCCTGAGCAAAGCTTGTCGCAGATACTTCACGCCGCTCAGGGGACCTCAGGGGACTGACGTCCCCCGCTCGCCTCAGCCCGTCAGCAGCAGCACCGAGACGGCTTTCGCGTCCGTCCATGGCTCGGCGTCGCCGGTTAGTCCGGTATCTTTGACGTTGTGCAACTTCAGGTTGCTCGCGAGTGCCGCGAAGGCGGGCAGGCCACCGTACTTCAGCATCCCGGGCATCATCATCGCGTCGTCCATTGTCGTCACGTTTTCGAAGCGGAACTTGTTCGCGTCGGCCGCGGTGCGGCGGATTGCCTTGCCGGCGAGCGCGGCCGCCAGGATCGCGATCGGCCCGAGTTCGCCGAAGCCGATCAGGTCGACGTGCTTCACTTTGGCGTTGAAGAGCAGGTTGCCGAGGCAGGTCAGCACGTCGTGAATCCGTTGTGCCGCAAGCGAGCGGTTGTAGCCGAAGGTGAAGCCCGCGTAGTTTTTGTTCACCGCGAACGGAACGGTCGGCGTCAATGCCCCACAGCCGAGGACGTCCGGCGTCAGTACCGCGCGGTTCGCCTTTAGGAGCGAGAGCACCGCCGGGTTCGGCTTGCCGAACCCGGCGGTCAAACTCGTTGCTCCCATCGGATGAAGCCAGATCGCCGCAGTTTCGCGGTCGTAGTCCTTGGGAATCCAGCCGACCGTCGGCACGGCTTCGCCGGTACCGCGTCGACCGAGAAGGGCCGAGTGTTCGGTGAAGCCGTCCTTGTCGACGCTGCGGAAATCCTCAACCGAGATGAGGCCTTCGCCAAGCCGCGGCGAGTTGACCATGGTGCGTAAGGCGGAGCGAAGCGTCGCATTCGCATCGGGCGCGGTCTTGATGGCCGCGTTGGCTTGTCGCGTCAGTTCCGGCCGCAGCAGTTTCGCCCCGACTTCGTCCGCCGGGCGCGGATGCTTCGCATCGAAGACGCGCAGTTCGTCCACGGGTGTCGGCGTGAAGGTCGGTTCGTGGACCGGTTCGCTGTTGCCCATCAAATGGGTCCGGAACCACGTGTACATGAATTCCCGCGATGGCTTGCCGAAGTTGTGCGGGAACTTGACCCAGGATTTGCCCGCGACGTTCGTCTCCGCTCCGTACAGCTTGTAAAGTTGCCGTAACTCGGGCAGGCCTTTGGTCATGATCTCGCGGGTCCAGTCGTTCGCGCCGGAGACGGCGAGCGGCTTGGGCGCCATCAGTGCCGCGAGTTCGATGTTGCCGGTGTTCAACCGCAGGTACGACGCATTCTCACAGACGCAGCCGCCCTGCATCCCCGTCGACACCATGACCGCGGGGAAGGCCGCGGCGACGCGTTCGTCGCAGGCGGCCAGTATGAAGGTCTGCGTGCCGCCGCCGGACGCGCCGGTGACGGCGAGTTTGGTCTTGTCCACATCCGGCAGCGTTTCCAGGAAGTCCAGGGCACGGATGCTGTTCCACGTCTGCAACCCGGTCAGACTCTGCAGCCGCAGTTCGCCGTCGGGTTCGGCGAACGCGTCCGGGTGGATGACGCCGGACTTCAGAATGTGTGGAATCGCGGTGCTCTCGGCATAGCCGATCATGTCGTACTGGAAGACGACGAAGCCGAGCCGTGCGAGTGTGATCGGGATTGCCTGCATGAAGAAGCGGGCTTCCTCCAGCGTCGCCTCCTCGCCGCGAGCGACCGCCGCCTTGGCGACGCTTTCCGTTTCCACATGCAAACGACCGCCGTTCCAGTGCCCGTGTGCGAACAGGACGGCCGGTCGAGGCTTGACGTCCCCGACGGGACGATACAGGTTCCCGACGACCGTATGCCCCTTCAGCGAAGCGAAGTGGACTTTTTCAATGGTGTGGTCCGCCCTCACGAGTTTCCCGGTGATGGTCGCTTCGATCCGCGGCCGCTCCGGCATCGGCCACAGCCCTTGGCTGAGCATCACCTGCACGCGCAGCTCCTCCCGGCGAAGCTTCCACGCCTCCAGCGTCGCGGGCGGCGACCAACTGAAGTCGTCATTCAACGTCTTCGGCTTGCCCAGCCGGCGATCCTTGGGCTTGTCCTGGATGCGACCGAACAGGGGAGACGCGCCGGAAAGTGCGACCGCGGACACCTGCAACGCCTGACGACGGGAGAGCATGGGGAGAACCTCTTTTTGGGTTTGTCGATAGGAAGGGGAGTGTACCACGCAGTCGACTTGGGGTAAACTTTCGGCATGAACATCGCACCATCTCGACGCGATCTGCTTCTCCATGCCGGCGGCGGGTTGGGGGCGATCGCACTGCACTGGCTGACCGCGCAGCGGCTCGCGGCGGATGCCGGCAAACTGGGGGCGAATCCGCTCGCGGCCAAGCCGACGCACCATGAGGCGAAGGCCAAGCGGGTCATCTTCCTGTTCATGACCGGCGGTCCGAGCCAGATGGATCTGTTCGATCCGAAACCGGCGCTCTCGAAGTTTCACGGGCAACCGCTGCCGGAGAAAAGCGGTCGGCCCAAGAGCCAGTTCACCAGCGGCAAGGAAACGATTCTGGCAAGCACGCGGAAGTTCAAACAGCACGGCAAAAGCGGCCAATGGATGTCCGACCTGATGCCGAACTTGGCGGAGTGCGTCGACGACATCTGCTTCCTGAAATCGTGTTGGTGCACGAGCACGATCCACGCTCCGGCGATGTACGAACTGCACACCGGACGCACGCTGATGGGGCACCCGTCGCTCGGTTCCTACGTCACCTACGGCCTCGGGTCGGAGAACCAGAACCTGCCGGCGTACTGCGTCATGCCGCAACCCGAGGGGGTGCCGGAGGGCGGGGCGCCGTGCTGGGGTTCGGCTTATCTGCCCGCGGTTTTCCAAGGCACCCTGCTTCGCCGCGGCGCATCACCAATCCTGAATCTGAAGCCGAGCGGCGCGGTGAGTGCCGACCGCAACGCGGCCATGTTCGACCTCGCCGGCAAGCTGAACCGACAATCGTTGACGATAGGCGACACCGAACTCGAAGCCCGCATCGCCTCGTATGAACTCGCCTTTCGGATGCAGACGCACGCACCGGACGCGGTCGATCTCTCCAAGGAAACCGCAGCGACCAAGACCCGTTACGGCCTCGATCGGCCGGAGACGGCGGACTTCGGCACGCGGTTACTGCTCGCCCGCCGACTGGTGGAGCGCGGCGTCCGCTTCGTGCAGGTTTATTCCGGCGGCGGTCCGCTGAGCATGCAGTGGGACGCCCATGACGACCTCAATCAGAACCACGAGAAAATGTGCGGCCATGTGGATCAGCCGATCGCCGCGCTGCTCAAGGATCTCAAACAGCGCGACCTGCTCAAGGACACGCTGGTGGTCTGGTGCAGCGAGTTCGGCCGCACGCCGAACAGCCAAGGCAGCAAAGGCCGGGACCATAACCCCCTCGGCTACACGATGTGGCTCGCAGGCGGCGGAGCGATCGGCGGCCGCAGCGTTGGGTCCACGGACGACTTCGGTCTGCACGCCATTCAGAACAAAATCAGTGTGAACGATTTCCACGCGACCATTCTCCATCTGTTGGGACTGGATCATGAGCGGCTTACCGTCCGCCACAACGGCCGCGACGAACGCCTCACCGACGTCGCGGGTACCGCCGTGAACGAGGTGTTCGAGTAAAATGACAAAGTCGTTTCTGGTTTTCATCGAGGTGTCACGAGCATGAGCACACGAACGATTCCGCTGTCCGAGGAAGCCGAGGAACGCCTCGCGGCGTTGGCCGAATCGACCGGTCTGAGCACGGATGAATTTTTGCGAAGCCGGATCGAAGCCATGCTGCTCTGCCACGATCCCGTCTACACCAAGGCGAGCGAATACCTGCTGACCAAAAATGCCGAACTCTATCGGCGGTTGGCCTGATGCGCTACGTAAGCCTCGCGGAAATCCTCGACCTTCATGACCGCATCATCGCGCAGTCCGGCGGGGCGACCGGTATCCGCGATTTCGGAGCGCTGCAATCCGCGCAAGCGCAGCCGAGAATGAGCTTCGGCGGCGAGGATCTCTATCCGGACCTCGCGGTTAAGGCCGTCGCGCTCGGCCGCAGGGTCGCTTTCACGGGATGAGTTTGCGGCCTGGGTGCGGCGGAATCTCAAGTGAACGCACGACCGCGGTTTTGTAGAATGACCGGATTCTTTCCCCGGCCGGAGTTCATTCCATGTCTCAGCCGAATCTCGGGCAACTGATTCCCCTCGGCGGCGGTGACCCGATTCCGATGATCCAGGAGATCATGACCGTCGGCCGCCGCGAATCGTGCGACATCTGTCTGAAGTACCAGAACGTCTCCGGGCTGCACTGCGAGTTCGTCTACGCCAACGGCGTCTGGTCGATCAAGGACTTGAAGAGTTCCAACGGCGTGAAGGTGAACGGCGGCGAACGCCTGCTGCCGAATGCGGCACGGGTGCTCCGCAACGAGGACGAGATCAGCATCTCGGCCCACAAGTTCACGATCCACTACACGCCGACCGGCAACATCGACGAACTGGCCGATCAGGAAGAAGATCTGTTCTCGCGCAGCCTGATGGAAAAAGCGGGTCTGGAAAAGCCGAAGGAACGCCCATGAGCCTTGCCGGGAAAGTCGCCTTGGTGACCGGAGCATCGTCCGGCATCGGCCGGGCGACGGCGCTGGCATTTGCCGAAGCCGGCGCCGACGTGGCACTCAACTACTACTCGATGCACGACGAAGCCGAAGCGACCGCGGCCGCGATCCGCGCTTACGGCCGGCGGGCACTGTTGTTTCCCGTCGACATCTCCGATCAGGCAGCGGTTGCGGCCATGGTTGAGGAAACGGCCGGGCGACTCGGCGGTATCGATGTGTACGTTTCGTCCGCCGTGTTCAGCGAGCGCGAGCCGTTCACGACCGCGAACATTGCGGGCATGCGGAAGACTTTTGACGTCAGCCTTTGGGGTGCTTACTACGGCCTGCGGGCCTGCGCCAACGTCATGCTGAACCAAGGCCGCGGCGGATCCGCAGTGATCGTAAGCAGTCCGCACGGGCAGATCGCATTCCCGAACTGCATGGCCTACAACATGGCCAAGGCCGCACTCGACATGATGATGAAGACCGCAGCCACGGAATTGTTGCCGCACGGCATTCGCGTCAATGCCGTCTATCCGGGCTGGACCGATACGCCCGGCGAACGCAAGTTTCTTCCGGACGACGAGATCCGCAAAGCCGCCGCCGGCCTGCCGCTGGGCCGCCTGGCGACCTCCGACGAGATCGCCAAGGCCGTACTGTATCTCGCCGGGCCGGATGCAGCCTACATCACCGGCACGATCCTGCACATCGACGGCGGACTGTTCCTGCCGTGGTGGAGCAAGCGTGGGCAGGGGAATTTGTAGTTACGGCGTTGGCAGTGCCAGCTGTGCCCGAACGTGTCGCGGCAACGTGCGAAATGTTGCGGCATATGTTTCCTCCAAAGCCAAGGCGACATGGATGCCTGGTTGTAGAAACACAGGCATCGTGGGCCAAGGGTCTCCGATCGCGAGTGGTTCGAGATAGGCCCGCACCGGCGGTCGGCATTCGTAGGCGACAGCGCAGCGATCCTTTGCAGCATCCAATTCGTGCGGTTCAGGAATTCGATCCTCGACAATAGCGGCATGTAGGCCGAACGGGTCGCGCGGAGACGGCGGATAAGGGTCGATGATGAGCAAGTGGACCCCGGCATCGAGATACTCTCGAACCTTGTCGATGAACTGTCCAAACGAAGCGCGGGAATGCTTGTTTGCCGGCGATACGAGTTGGATGACGGCGACGATGCAGTCGTCCTGGATTCGCCGGACCTTGAGATGACGCGGTTCGGCACGGACATCGGGTTCGTCTTGCACGATGCGGACCGCCGGGGCAGTCAGCAATGCCGTGCCGACTGCGTCCCCTGCGACCGGCGCCGGCGGATCGCGGTATTAAGGCGATCACGTCTCCGTAATCCGGCTTCGAGTACAGCTCCGGATAGCAATAGTAGTTCGCGGGCAGCAACGTCGAGAGCCGACGAAACATCTCGCCGATCCAGAGAGTGTGAAACCCGTGATAAATCCCAGCCTCAACTCGGGTCCAGTCGTGCAGCGGCATGGCCTCATCCTTGGGTTGCGGCGTCGAGGATCTGCTTACGGATGTGCCTCGGCTGTTTGTTCCAGACAGTCATGTAGGACGTCTCCAAGGGAAGCAGCACATGCATGCCGGCTTGAAGGAAGACCAGCATCGCAGGCCAATGGTCGCCTACCAACAGCGGCTCCAGATATGCGGTGAATGGCTCGCCGCAATCGTTGGAGACCTTACATCGCTCGTCTTCGGTCAGCACATAAGGTTCGTCGATCAGTCCGTCCACAATCAACTCGTACAGTCCCTGTGGGTCGCGGGCGAGGGCGGATAAGGATCGACGACAAGCAGATGAATCCAATCGTCGATCAGTTTACGCGACTTCTCCAGGAAGGACTGAATGGATTTCTGCGAGTGCTTGTTGCCGGAGGAGATGAGTTCGATCACGGCGACGATCGCGTTGTCCTCATCGCGTCGAACCGCAATGCGTCGTTTGGGGAACAGCGACTCTTTTTCAACGGACTGCACGACTTTCGTGGAAAGCCGCGTCAACAATGCGGTTCCGCCCGTGTCCTGCGGGGTTCCATCCGGTTCCTCCATGGCAATGAAGTCGCCTTAAAACCGACCGGCCTTCTGTTCCGGAAAGGCATAGTAGCCCCTCGGCAACAGGTCCGTGAGCAGGTAGGAAGTCTCGGCTATCCAGAGGGTGTGAAAACCGTGATTGACACCGGGATCAACTCGCGTCCAATCGTGCAGCGGCATCGCTTCAGCCTCCGGCGAATCGGGACGGTGTCATCATACCGGATGCGGCCGTACAATGCCTGCGGTTCGGTCGCGTCGTTTTCCTCCGGATGGAGCGTTCTCATGAAGCGGTTCGGGTTGTGTGCGTTGGTGCTTGCGGCGTCGTTGTGGGCGGTTGGCGCCGAGGATAAGAAGGGGACGGTCGTCGAGATGGCCGGCCTGAAGGCGACCACGCCGGCGGAGTGGAAGGACGAGAAGCCATCGAGCAACATGCGCTTCCAGCAGTTCAAGCTGCCCAAGGCCGAGAAGGATGCGGCCGATGCGGAACTCGCCTTCTTCGTCTTCCCCGGCGGCTCGGGCACCGTGGAGCAGAACCTCAAGCGTCAACTCGACAAGTTCGTCGAGGACGGCCGCACGGACAAAGTCGCCAAGATCAAGGTCGGCGAGATCGAAGCCACTTATCAGGACGTAGCCGGGACGTTCAAGAAAAAAGCGTTCCCGATGGCGACCGACTTCACCAAGGTCGAAGGTCAACGTCAACTTTACGTCGTCTTCGAGGCGGTAGACAAGAAGCAGTATTACCTCACGTTGCTCGGGTCGAAGGACACGGTCGAGAAGCACAAGAAGAGCTTCGAAGACTTCCTGAAGAGCTTCAGGTAACGAGCAGTACTTCGTCCCCGGCGATGACGTACACGCGGTCGCCGGGGTTCGGTACGATGCGGGCAAGGCCGGTGAATTCTCCGAAGGCGGGCAGCACGGCAAAGGATTCGGCGAACCAGAATGCGGGCAGCGTCAGCCGTTGCCGGCCCCGGCCACAGAGCGTGAAGCCGGGGTGCAGATGTCCCGCGAGCGTGTAGCCGAATCGGCACGCGTCCGGGTAATGCGATGCCGCGAACGGCGGATAAATCAACGGCTCGCGACTGACGACTTCGGCCCAGCCGGCCGGCGGCCCACCGGCGGCGCGGTCGTGGTTGCCGAGCGTCACTTCAATCTGCAGACGCGGGAACGACTCGCGCCAAGCCATCAATTCCGCTTCGACTTCCGGCGTTCGACTGCTGCGGGCATGCCAGAAGTCACCGAGGATCACCAGCGACTCGGCCCGAGACTTCATCAACGCCTGCGTCAAGCGCCCCAAGGCCACCGCCGTCGTCCCGTCAGGCACGGGAACGTTCAACGCACGAAACGCTTCCGGCTTGCCGAAGTGCGGGTCGGCGATGAAGAGCGTGCCGGCGGCGGCCCAAAACAGGGCACCCTCGGCAAACAAGTGGACCGTCTCGTCGCAAAGTTTGAAGGTGGTCATCGCTTTGCGTCCGCCGTCCGTTCAAAATCGGCCGTCATCCGCTTCACCCGTTCGGCCAAGCTCTCGCTGGAAAGTGTGCCGCGAAGTCGTTCGACGAGCAGGGGAAAAGCGAGCGGGGTCGGCTTGTGCGGTTGCTGCATCAGGATGACCCCGGCGGCGATCCGTTCCAACGCGGCCCGTAAGCGGGCTTCGTCGAACTGACGTTCCAGCACTTCGCGCTCGGCTTGGCGGAGCAACAGGTTCCCCGGATCGTATTCGCGGAAGACATCGAAGAACAGCCCGCTCGATGCCTGCAACTGCTTCGCACTCTTGTTCGCACCGGGCCGGCCGACGCCGACCAGGCCGGCGACGCGGGCCGTTTCGCGGAACTGACGCTTGGCCAACTCGGTCGTGTTCAGTCCGCGGCCGATGTCCTCGGCCAAGTCGGCGGCACGCAGCAGATCGCGCCAGTCCCGTTCCGTAAAGCCCAGCGGCGATGGGGACAACAGCTCGAAGCCGTAGTCGTTGATTGCCATCGTCAGCGTAATCGGGATCAACCGGGAGATCCGATGCGCGATGAGCGCCGCGAGGCCTTCGTGGGCCAGTCGACCTTCGAAGGGGAAGAGGAACCAGTGCTCGCCTTCGCGGGTCGTCACCCGTTCGATGAGCAATTCGCCGGGGCGGGGAATCCGCGACCATGCCGCTTGGAGTTCCAGAATCGGCCGCACGGTTTCCAGTTCGACCGAATCGTAGAAGCCGTCGGCGGCGCGGTCGAGTTGCTCGCGGACGGCTTCGCTGAGTTCAGTCGAAAGCGGCATGCGGCCACCCGCCCAGCGCGGCACCGTGTTCGCGGCCCGTTTGGTCAACTTGACCCACGCGGTCATATCCTTCAGCCGAATGAATTCGAGCGTGCGGCCCGCGAAGGTGAAGCGGTCGCCGGGCTTCAGCCGTGCCGCGAACAACTCCTCGACGTGCCCGAGACGACCGCCCTTAAGGAATCGCACGGCGGTCGACGCTTCCGAGGTGATCGTCCCGATGCCCATGCGGTGCCGCATGGTGACTCCGCGATCGGTCACGATATGCCTGCCGTCGTCGTTCACGGTTACGCGGCGGAAGTCCGGATAGGCCCGCAGCGTCTCCCCGCCGCGCACGGCGAAGTCGAGTGCCCAGTCGAATTCCTCCCGCGTGAGCTCGGCATAGGCGACCGTGGTCCGGACTTCGTCGAAGAGTTCATCCGGGAAGAACCCGCCGGCGACGGCGCAGGTGACGATGTGCTGAGCCAGCACGTCGAGCGGTTTGCGGTACGGTTCGCGGGCTTCGATCTTCCCGGCGAGTGCTGCGGTACGGGCTGCGGCGACTTCGACGAGTTCCAAGGCGTTCGTCGGAACGCAGGTGACGCGGGATACTCCGCCGGGTTGGTGGCCGCTCCGGCCGGCGCGCTGCATCAGCCGGGCGACGCCCTTGGGGCTTCCCACTTGGATGACTCGATCGACGGGCGCGAAATCGACGCCGAGATCGAGTGACGACGTGCAGACCACGCAGCGCAGCGAGCCGGCCCGCAACTGATCCTCGACCCAATCGCGGACCTCCCGATCCAAGGACCCGTGGTGCAACGCCATCATCCCGGCCCACTCCGGCTTGGCGGCCAGGATGGCCTGGTACCACACTTCCGTTTGCGAGCGGGTATTGGTGAAGACGAGTGCCGAGCGGCTTTCCTCGATCGTCGCCACAACCTGCGCAATCAGAGTCAGGCCCATGTGCCCGCCCCACGGGAAGCGTTCGACCTTCGGCGGCAACACGCTGTCGATGATCGTCTGCTTGGTCGCCTTGCCGCGGATCAATACCGGCTCGCCGGTCGTGCCCAAGAGCGTGCGTGCCGCCGTCGGCGTGTTGCCGAGCGTGGCCGAGAGGCCCCAAGTCCGCAGGGACGGTTGAAATCGTCGCAGCCGGGCGAGTGCGAGTTCGACGAGTGTGCCGCGCTTGCTGGAGAGCAGCTCGTGCCACTCGTCGACGACGACGCAGCGGAGGTTGGCGAACTTCGCCTCGGCATCGTCGTAGCTGAGTTGGAGGGCCAGACTTTCCGGTGTGGTCACCAGCACTGTCGGCAGCCGAAGCTTCTGCTTGGTCCGCACGCTCGCGGTCGTATCCCCCGTGCGGAGACCGACATCCCAGTTCAATCCGAGTGCGGCCAGCGGGGCTTCGAGCGATCTGGCCGTGTCCGCTGAGAGTGCCCGCAACGGAGTGAGCCACAGCACGCGCAGCGGCGGAGGGTTTTCGTCCCGTGTCTCGGTGAGTGCTTCGAGCACCGGGCCGAAGAAGGCGGCGTAGGTTTTGCCTGTGCCGGTCGAGGCGTGAATCAGTCCGCTGCGGCCCTCGGCATACGCGGCCCAGGCTTCGTGCTGAAAGTCGAAGGGAGTCCAGCCGCGCTCGGCGAACCAACCCATCGGCGTAATCGCTTCGAGCATCGGCGGCTTGATTGCTTTCGGGATGCGCGGCTTGGCGGGCTTGGGGATGCGCCGCGTCATGCCGGCTCCGCGACGGCGAGCAGCCGCTTCACTTGCTCCAAGGTATCCGCTTCTGCGGCCGTTTTGTCGAAGCGTTGCCGCAACATCCGCGGGAAGCGGACGGCGATGCCGGACTTGTGTCGCGTCGACAGGTTGATTCCCTCGAAGCCCAGCTCGAAGACGAGTTCCGGTTTCACCGTCCGCACCGGGCCGAAGCTCTCGGTTGTGTTGCGGCGAATGAAGTGATCGACCTTGCCGATCTCGGCATCCGTTAGGCCCGAATAGGCCTTGGCGATGGGCACGAGCCGATCGCCCGCCCAGACGCCGAAGGTATAGTCGGTGTACAGTGCCGCGCGTTTACCGTGGCCCTTCTGCGCGTAGATCAGCACGGCATCGACGGTGTACGGCTCGACCTTCCACTTCCACCAATCGCCGGTGACGCGGCCGGTGCGGTAGGGCGAACTCTTTCGCTTCAGCATGAGGCCTTCGACCTGCCGGGCGCGGCTCTCGCGACGGACCTCCGTGAGTTGTTCCCACGTTTCAAACGACACGATTTCGGACAGCCGCAGCCGCGGATCGTTCGCCGCGACGACCAGACTTTCCAACAGAGCACGCCGTTCGCTCAGCGGGGTGGTCCGCAGTTCGCGCCCTTCGTGTTCCAGAATGTCGTAGACGACCAGCACCACGGGAATTTCGCCGAGCAACTTCTTCGAGATCGTTTTGCGGCCGATGCGCTTTTGAAGCTGCGCGAACGGCTGCACGCGACCGTCGAGCCACGGCAGCAACTCGCCGTCGAGCGCCGTGCCGTCCGGCAACGTCCCCGCGAGTTCCGCCAGTTCCGGGTAGCGGTCGGTGACGAGTTCCTCGCCCCGACTCCAGAGGAAGGATTGCCCGGCACGCCGAAGCAGTTGTGCTCGAATACCGTCCCACTTCCACTCCGCTTGCCATTCGTCCGGTGCGCCGAGCGCCTCCGGTTCGCCTTCGAGTTGATGGGCGAGAAAGAACGGGTACGGTTTTCCCGCATCGTCAGCCGCGGTCTCCGGCGACACGAGTGACTGGAAGAAGGCGGGCGTCGGTTTCCAGGTTCCCATGAGACGGTGCGCGATGGTATCGGAAGGAATGCCCGCGACTTGGGCCAGTGCCCGCGTCACCAACAGTTGCGAAACGCCCACGCGGAAGCCGCCGGTGATGAGCTTGTTCCAGACGAAGGCTTCGCGCGTCTCCAACTCGCGCCAAGCAGCGATTACGGCGAGCTTTTTTTCAGCTTCGTCCATGGTCCGCAGCGGCAAGGTGCGTTCCTCGACCCAATGCGATAAGCCAAGCTCCGTCGCCGTCACACTGCGCGGCGGCAACAACAACGCCGTCAACTCCGCCGCATCGCCGACGGTGTCGTAACACTCCTCGACCAGCCATCCCGGCACGCCGGCCAGTTCCCCCGCCCACTCACGCAGCCGAGCCGCCGCCACGCCCTGCCGCGGCTTGCGGCCACTGAGGAAGTAGACCGCCCACGCCGCATCTTCCGCCGGAACCGCGCGGAAGTATGCGACCAATGCAGCGACCTTTTCGGTCGTCTTGGTCGTCTCGTCGAGGGCGGTGAACAAGCGAGCGAAAGCGATCACGCAAGGGACCCACGCGGAATGGGAACCGACTGATCATTCATAGACGGAGGGCGGAAACTGGGCCAGAACCATCGAAGTGCCGAGAGGCGAATATGCTGTGTTCATCGCGAATGCCCGCACGCACAGAGTACGATCAAAGACGAGAGCGATGGCGATACTTTTACTCTCATAGTCACCGCCATGCGATACTGCCGTCAATCGGGAAAGGTAGGCCGACAGCGATCCTGATTGCATCTACCAGTGGGGCACGCCGAAACGGCCAACATCGAATTCGTGATGTAAGCGGACTTCATCATGGACACGCGGGCTTGGAGCGAGGTGTTCGGGCCGAATATGGATGATCGCCTGAATCAAGGCTTGCTCTACATTGACATTGTGTTGGCACGAATCCGCGAATGCGAAGGATTTCCACCGGAATCCGTCCCGTCAAAAGCGGGCTGGCGGCTGCCGCTTGCAGGTAAGGTGTTGGTCGAGTATCGAGTGGAGGAAGTCTTCGCGCGCGAAAGCGAAAGGTTAATTTGCTGCGTCTGATTCGCTGACAATACTGTCGCGGAAAGCGATGACGAATTCCTCATGAGTCAGCAGCGGGTGTCCGTCGTGATAGGTTCGCTCGAACGCGCTCAACTCGGCAACCTTCAACTCTTCGGGGTTTCTCACCGCAATCACTCGGTATTTGACCTTCTCTCCGCGAAACGGAAGAAACGTACCGATATGTTTGTTTCCGTCCATGATCGGAAGCGCGGCTTCATCCTCGGTAATATCCGCTAATTCCTTCAGCAACGCCGTCAGCAGTTCCTCTTTCCGCTCCTCGTCCAAATCCCGAAGCATGGATTCCACGCTCTCGGTTCGTTCGGGCGTTATGATCGTGGACATCGTCGAATTCTCCTCGGCGTCGTTTGCTTCATTCTGTTTGCTCATTCCTGCCGTCGCGTCAAGCGGATTCCTGCGTCGCGGCGGCACGGGACTCGGCTTCGGCGGGCGAGAGTTCCTCAACTTCGCCTTCGTACTGCGTCGCCAAGGTGCCGGCATTCAGGCCGCGTTCGCGAAGGTAACGGGCCAACTCGGCGGTGAAGCCGTGGGTGACGAGCACGTTTTCGCAGCCGGTCGCCTCGATGGCACTCAGCAGGCCGGGCCAATCGGCG
>Ga0163144_10019867_pt1 | contig 13476 bp, 10 predicted proteins | sample OliLak19BULKMAT1_FD_123175 | JGI IMG/M metagenome (GOLD analysis project Ga0163144, IMG submission 123175) | Freshwater microbial mat bacterial communities from Lake Vanda, McMurdo Dry Valleys, Antarctica - Oligotrophic Lake LV.19.BULKMAT1 | ecosystem: Environmental > Aquatic > Freshwater >... | reverse complement strand
AATACGGCAATGGTACGGGATGCCGTCATTACGCACACCAGCCCCCCCGACCCTGCTCTTTTGACGGGCTTAAAGCAATATGCGGGCTTGGCGCGGTGGATACCCGAACGCTTATTGATGAACCCGCTTGCGAGGGTGATGCAACAGAGCATCCAAACGGCTTTAGACCCCGTATCAGAAACAGACCGCGCTTTTTGGCAAGCCTATTATGCCGAACACTACCGCACACAATGGGGCAAGCGTGATGTGCTAGGGCGCGTAAAACTGATAAGCGATTATCACAGCATGTCTACTTACCAAAGCACCGACCTGAAAGCATGGACAGGACGCTTACTCATCATCGACTCGGATAGTAGCGACGATGAAGGCTTACGTGGTGCGGTAAAAATGCTGTACCCTAGCGCGTATACGCAAACACTGGCGGGCTACAGTGACCTTGCGCCGTTGCTTGCCAGTGAGGTCATTGCGCCGAGTATCGCGCGTTTTCTTAGCCCCATGCGTGCCTAAGGCGTGCCTTCACAACCTTGCCTCCAAGTGTTAGAGTTAAGACGGGGTTTATTGAAAGAAGTGGGTTAGCAATGGATACAGCCTTACAGTTTGTGCCAATTATGATTGTCGGCTTTGCAACGGCATTAGGGCTAACGCCGGTGTCACGGCAAATTGCCATGCGTCTGGGCGTGGTGGATAAGCCCACAGTGGCACGCAAAATCCACAAAGACCACAAGCCGATGATGGGCGGTTTGGCAATTTATATTGGCATGGTCGTTTCTGTGCTGGTCTTTAGCCCCCCCCAACATTTGCGCGAACTGACCGTGATTTGCTTAAGTGCAGCACTCTTGGCAGTCACGGGTTTGCTGGATGACCGCTTTAATTTAAGCGTGCGCGTGCGCCTAATTGTAATGTTTATAGCCACCATGATGACCATTTTGGCGGGCATCCAAATTCACTTGTTTAACAATCCCCTCTTAGATGTGCCATTAACGCTGGTGTGGATGATTGCACTCACCAACGCGCTTAACTTTTTAGACAATATGGACGGGCTATCTGCCGGCATTAGTGCCATTGGCGCGGGCTTCTTTCTCATTGTGGCGTTTACACAAGGGCAAATTTTGGTATCGCTTTTGGCGGCGGCAGTCTTTGGGAGTGCATTGGGCTTTTTGGCGTATAATTTTAACCCCGCCAGCACGTTTATGGGCGATATGGGCGCGTTGGTGTTGGGCTTTAGCCTCGCGGTGTTGGGCATTAAGCTACAGTTTGCCAGCCAACCCCTGAGCATTACGTGGATGATTCCCATCATGGTGCTGGCAGTCCCCATTTTTGACATTAACCTTGTGGTGTGGACACGGCTTTTTGAGGGGCGTTCCCCGTTTGATGGCGGACGCGACCACATCTCACATCGTATTATGGCGTTGGGCTTTAACCAACGAAACACCATCGGCATTATTTACTTGGTGTGTGCGCTCTTTGGCACACTCGGCTTGCTAATGAGTGCCAGCACACCCGACGTTGCCACGCGCTTAGGGGTGTTTGGTTTATTGCTTATGGGGCTGTCGTTTGGCTTTATGGTGTGGATTAGGGAACGTATTCAAAAACGCGAAGAGAGCAAGTAAACCATGCGAATTACACACCTCGTTAAAGTAAAGCAAATTGGCGGTGCAGAACGACACTTGCTGTATTTACTGCCCATGCTAAATAAGCTCGGCGTAGAAACAAGCCTCATCGTCTTAACAGATCCACAAAACCCCATGCAACAGATGTTTAACGAAGCCGAATCATTGGGCATTAACGCGCAACGCCTTGTCATGAGCCAAAACCTTGACGTGGGCTTATTGCCAAGATTGCGTAACGCCCTTAAAGCCAGCAAGGGCGATATTTTGCACACGCACCTTATCCACGCCGACTTGCTAGGGCAAGCGATACGGGGCGATATTCGCCATCAAGTAAGTACTCGCCACAACGATGACAGCTTTCGTGAACGCCCCATGATAAAGCTTATCAATCGTATAAACTGGATGGGCATCAAGCAAGGCATCGTGATTAGTGAAGCCCTAAAAACGTTTGTGCAAACGGTAGAAAGCGCGCCCCCCAGTAAAATTAACGTCGTTCCTTACGGGATGCCCTTCACACGCAAAACCCAAGCCGATATTGTGGCAGAACGCGCCCACTTACGGCAAACACTAGGCATTGATAGCGAGGCATTTGTCATTGGGCTGGCGTGCCGTTTGGTAGAGCAAAAAGGCGTGATGTACGCTATCCAAGCCCTTAAGCTACTGGCAAATGAGCTACCACACGCGCACCTTGTGATTGCAGGGGATGGCGACACGCGCAAACAGCTAGAATCGTTGGCAAATGGCTTAGGCATGAAGGGGCGCGTTCACTTTTTAGGCTGGCGTGAGGACGTGCCACACTTGCTCACGGGCTTTGATGTTTTTGCGATGCCTAGCCTATGGGAAGGCTTTGGGCTGGTGATGCTGGAAGCAATGGCGGCTCGTTTGCCCATTGTGGGCAGTTACGTCAGTGCCATTCCCGAAGTGGTAGTGCATGGCGAAACGGGGTTCTTGGTTGCCCCCCGTGACCCCGAAGCGTTGGCGTATGCCTTCCGTATTTTGCACGATGACCGTAGCCTGCGATTGTACTTGGGGCAAAATGGCGAAGACCGCCTAGAAACGCGCTTTAGCCCCCTTCGTATGGCAGAGGACACGCTAAAGCTGTATGAGCGCGTGCTTTCTTCATAAACCTTCTGCTACCTGATACCCCCTCTCAATAGACTAAAATCGCTTGTTGACGGCTCTTTTGGCGTGCGTTATCGTTAAAAATGTAAACCTTTAACGAAACGGACAAATACGCCATGACCCCCTCACAAACGTATCTCATCGGTAATATGGACTGTGCCAACTGCGCCCGTGAACTGGAAGAAGGCGTTAGCCGATTAGAGGGGGTACAACGTGCTACTGTGGACTTTGCGACTACCAAACTTGTTTTGGTGGGGGATGTGCCGTTTAATGCCCTCAAAGCGCGCGTAGAAGCCTTTGGTAAAACACTCAATACATTAGATAGTGTCCCAACGCAAGAACCCCCAAAACGCAAGGGAATCTTCGGTTTTTGGGATTACTTGCTGTCACAAACGCCCACACGCTTCGCGCTCTTGGGTGCGCTCATTATGCTTTTGGGCTTGGCGATGGCGTTGCTATTGCCTAATGGTGAGGGTTTTGGCAACATTTTTTATACGATAGGCATGGTGGTTGCGCTGTATCCCATTGCCAAAAGTGGACTGAATACGCTGGTTATCAATCGTGCGTTTAACATCAATTTACTGATGAGCGTGGCAGCCATTGGCGCAATTGCGATTAGTGAGTACTTTGAGGGCGCGTTGGTCATTTTCTTATTTGCCATCAGCGAAGCCCTAGAGGGTTACACCGCCGATAAAGCCCGTGATAGCCTGCGCGGTTTAATGGCACTCAAGCCCACCCAAGCCCGCTTAAAAACAGGCGCAGAAACCCACCTTGTAGACGTAAACAGCCTGCAAGTGAGTGATGTTGTGGTGGTATTGGCAGAAGAACGCCTGCCAATGGACGGGCGCATCCTGCAAGGGCAAAGTGCCATTAACCAAGCCCCTATCACAGGCGAAAGTATGCCCGTCTTTAAGGAATTGGGCGATGAGGTGTTTGCTGGCACAATCAACGGCGCAAGCACGCTCTTGATAGAAGTGACACGCCTAGCCAAAGACAACACACTCTCGCGGGTAATTGCCCTCATTGAAGAAGCCCAAAGCCAACGCGCTCCTTTCCAACGTTTGATAGACCGTTTTGCCCACTATTACACGCCAAGCGTGGCAATTATGGCGTTTTTTGTGGCAATTTTGCCCCCGTTGCTCTTGGGTGCGCCGTTTTACAACACGCCCACAGAGCAAGGTTGGCTGTATCGTGCGCTTAGTATGTTGGTGATTGCTTGCCCGTGTGCGCTGGTGATTAGCACGCCTGTAACGCTGATTAGTGCCATGACTGGCGCAGCAAGACGAGGCGTTCTCATCAAGGGGGGAGTGCATCTGGAAGCCTTGGGCGTAGTAAAAGCCATTGTATTTGATAAAACAGGCACACTCACACAAGGCAAGCCCGCCGTCCAATTTTTACGCACCTATAACAGCCACGAAAATGACTTACTGCAAATTGCCGTCAACCTAGAGGCGCATAGCACGCACCCCATCGCGCATGCCATCCTACAATACGCGCAAACGAAGGGTATTACGCCTCTCGTATTGCCCCAAGTACAAGTGATTGCAGGCAAGGGCGTTACCGCCGAAACACCACAAGGCAAGATTGCTATCGGCAGTCATCGCTTCTTTGATGAATTGTATCCGCACGCGCAAAGCCTGTGTGACGATATTGCCCAAGCCGAAGCGCAAGGCTTAACGACTATGCTCATTTATGAGGGCGAAAGTGTACGCGGTTTTGTGGGCGTGGCGGATATATTGCGCCCCGAAAGCATTCAAGCCATTGACGAATTACGCGCCCTGGGGCTTCATACCATCCTGTGCAGCGGTGATAACGCGGTCATTGCTAACCAAGTGGGCAAAGCGTTGGGCATGACGGATGTTCGCGCCAATATGTTACCCCAAGATAAGCTGGACGTAATCCAAGAGCTACGTGGCACTTATGGCACAGTGATGATGGTGGGGGACGGCATGAACGACACGCCCTCATTGGCGGCTGCAACTGTGGGTGTGGCAATGGGGGGCGCAGGAAGCGCACAAGCTCTAGAAACCGCCGATGTGGTCTTGATGGGCGATGACCTGCACCAATTGCCGTATGTGGTGGGGTTGTCGCGCTTTTCACGGCAAATTGTGATGCAAAATGTGGTGTTAAGCCTCGCCATGAAGCTCATTTTCTTGGGGTTGGCGTTCTTTGGGGGCGCGTCACTTTTGATGGCAATCTTTGCTGATGTAGGCATGTCTTTGATTGTTACGTTTAATGGGATGCGCCCCCTGAAATATCAAGCGGATGGCGCATCAGACCCCTCGTAAATCGTGTTATAATTCTAGTGTGTCTGCCAACAAAATGTAATGAGGCGCACCCGATGGTTACACCGCTTGCGAAAGTAGAAACAACCCTAGAGGACTTTGAGGCATTTATCGCACTCCCAGAAAACGCCGATAAAACTTTTGAGTTTATACTAGGAGCGATTATAGAGATGCCGTCCAACCCTCTAGTTTCTAGCACTGCGATGAAAGTTAGTTTGTTCTTGGGAATGTATCTGCTAGAGAATAACATCGGTCATATCACGGGTGAAGCGGGTGGTTATATCGTGGGTGGAGAACGCTACGCGCCTGATGTTGCCTTCATTACCTATGAACGCCAGCCCAAACTTGCCAGCGCAGGCTATAACCTAAACCCACCCAATCTTGCCGTAGAGGTGATTTCTAACGGGCAAAACGCCGATGCCCCACAAGCCTAAAAATAAAGTGGGATGGGAATGGGGTGAAAACCCTATTCTATGTTGTCGCTCTTGGTGAGATTACAGGACTGGCACAAAAGCTGAATATTTGCAGCGTTTAGGGATGTTCCGCCTTTTGAGAACGGCAAGATATGGTCGTAGTGTAAGTTTTTGTCGCTCCCACAAATCACACACTTTCCCTTATCGCGTTCCCAAACAGCTCTTTTTACATCACCCGGTATAAGGCGTGTATGAGGCAATTCACCAACAAACTTGTTGCCTATATTGATGCCTTGCCCATCTTTTATCAACTGTAGCTTAAACTTGAATACTTTGCGCCCATTAGATGATGTTTGCCAAGCGTCTACTAGGTGAAACTCGCCATTGTACGTCCAAACGCCCTGTCTAATTTTCTCATAAATTCGCACAAGTTCAGGGCCTCTCTTGCCGCTTTTATATTCTTCGGCTGCCTCGTAAAAACGCCCATTTTGCGTGATTGTACCCTTAGGTGTATAAAGTGGTTGGTCGGCTGCTTTGGGGTCTTTGACCGTGTTTTTCTTGGCATCATGCCCTTCGTAAATAATTGTGCCGCTATCGCCTTCGACTTCGTCCGCATAGGGCGCATTGGCTCTTTTGCTCATCAATAGCACACTATAGCCATGTTTTAACCTATAATTCATGCCGCTTTGTAGTGTTTCCACACCTTCTTCATCACAAAGTTGCCTATGCTTGATAATATCGTCACGCTGTATCATGTGTACTTCCTCCCTCAAGGTTAGTGATTATAATTCCCCAAAAAACTACCGTATAATAACCCCAAATGCAAGTAAGCAAAAATAGGATTATTACGATGGTGAATAGGATACAGCAAGGGCGGGCGAACTTGGTGCAATGGCACAAGAAGATGCCCACAAACGACAAAACCGAGCCATCAGGGACTCGGTTCTGTCAATCAAGGAGGGAGACATGCGTCTGGTGCTACTGCGTTTTGTGTTGGGGGAGAACACTTGGCACAGCGTAACTTACGCTAATATGGCAATCAAACAATAGAATCGCCACCACACTAAACCTGCCACACTAGCGGTTACTCTTGAATCTCATCTTTCACAACTTTTAGTAAGTTGTGAATATAGTTAAAGTATATGATACTTCATTGGGCTTGTAAATACAGTCTCATAGGCTTCTCACTTTTTAAGAGGGGTTGTAGATCGTGGTTGCTGTGACTATTTCTGTATGACTTTTACCTTCCATAAAGAAAGATGCCTAAGGCGAGTAGTGCCACAAGCCTAAAAAAACTTTTGGGCGATTTCCACAAGATTCTTGCAATATAGTTCTATATATTGTACATTTATCTTAGCCTTTAACCTGATAGGCTAAAAGATAACGTATTTTTTCACGAGGAGTTTTTTTATGAAGCATGTAATTCGTTTTGCATTGGTGCTTGTGGTGGCTTTGTCTGCCCTTAGCATCTTTGCCCAAGAAGTTCCCGCCGCCGGTGAAGGTGGCACTATCGTATGGGGCAACCAACGCGGTTCTACCAACCTTGGCCCCATGATTAACATCCGCTGCTCGGGCGTAGACTGCGCTGACGTAAACGGTCTGATGTATCCCAGCTTCATTGGGCTAGACCCCGCCACACTCGCGTTTGCTCCTTACACTGGTGACAGCTTGGTAACAGGCGCATTGGTAACAGGCTGGGAACCTAGCGAAGACGGTGCAAGCTACACATTCACCCTTCGTGAAGACCTCACTTGGAATGATGGCACACCTATCACCGCCCAAGACATTGTATTTACCTTTAATGCCATCCAAAACGGCGAAGCCATTGGGCTTTCTAGCTCCTATGCGCCTGCCCGTAGCGACATTGCCAGCGTAGAAGCTACGGATGATTACACCGTAGTTGTCACCTACTCTGCTGCTAACTGCTTGGCATTGAACCGTGCTGCTTTACTTGTACCCCTGCCTGGTCACGCTTTCGGCTGGACACCCGATGCCACCGACTTTGACTGGACAACCCTTGCCGATAGCGAAGCCAACAATGGGCCCGCTGTGACCTCTGGCGTGTTCAACTTTGAACGCCTAGAACGCGGTACTGCCGTTTACCTTAGCGCAAATTCTGGCTATGCCGATGCCAGCGTAGGTTATGTTGTGCCAGAAGGCTTGGTTTACCTGGACGTACCCGATTACAATGTGATGGCAGAACGCTTGCTTGCTGGTCAAGATGGCGATGTCAACTTCATCTTTGAACCCCCCGGAGCCGTTGCCCAGACCCTAACCGATGGTGGCGCAAACGTCTTTGGCGCACCCGGCACCATTTGGCACTATGTGGCTATCAACACCGCCGACCCCGCCGACCCCAAGAACGGGTTTGACGAAGAAGACAATCCTGTAGACCAAGGCTTCCACCCCATTTTGGGCGACAAGCGTGTTCGCCAAGCCATTCAAGCCGCTACGGACATTGAAGCCATCATCACCGGCGCACAAAGTGGCAATGCTACCGCCATGGTTTCTAGCACCATTCCTAGCGCGTTCACCATTCACCCCACTCTAGAACGCCGTGCCTTTGACCTAGATGCAGCTCGCGCTCTCTTGGACGAAGCAGGCTGGCCCTCCACCGGTGACCCCTTGGTTGAGGGTGGCGACGGTGCGCGTACCTGTGTTGACTGCATGTATGCAGAAGCTGGCACAGAACTCTTCCTAGACATTATGGCACCCGACCAACCCCGCGCCAACGTGGCAACCTTGATGCAAGCAACCCTTGCTCAATTGGGTGTTGCAACCGAAGTTCGCCAACTTGACTTCAACACCATGTATGACAACAACATGGGCGCACAAACCTTCGACCTAGCCATTGCAGGCTGGCGCGGTGGCGTTCCTTTCAACGCCGACCAACGCGGTTTCTTTGGTTTTGAACAAGACATTGCCAATGGTGGTAGCGGTGAATACGGCTTCAACTTTGGCTCTTACTACAGCGAAGAATTTGAATCCCTAAGCGAATACGTTTTCTCTGGCGCAGTGGCAGAGAGTTGTGCCGACGAAGCTATCAAGGAAACTGCTTACAAGATTCAAGAAATCTTGCACGACGAACAACCTTACATCTGGTTGTATGCGTTAAACAGCTACTATGTCGCCAGCCCTGACCTTGCTAACTTTAACCCATACCCTGCACAAGGTGTTTGGAACATCGACAGCTGGTACGTGCGCCAATAATGGGAAACTCTCCCTTATTGCGCTAGACCTGCACTCGTAACACTAACGAAGGGGCTTTGGTGGGGTAACACTCACCAAGCCCTTTCTTTTAATCCGTTGTTATCCAACAAATGTGATGGTTTACACTTATGATACGATATATTGCGCGCCGACTTCTTCAAAGTATCCCGACCTTGGCGGGTATTACGGTTATTGCCTATGCCATTATGTTTTTTGCGCCGGGCAATCCCGCTTCACAACTTTTATTAGACCCCGAACTGAGCCTGCGCCAACGCCAAATTCTGGCTGATGCGTTGGGTGTTAATGACCCGTTTCATGTGCAATATGGGCGGTGGTTGCTAGGCGATGCGCCCATTGACTTGTTTGGTACACGCATATATGAAGGGCGACAAATCCCGATTATTGACCGCAGAGGCAATGTCTCGGGTTATCAAGATGGCACAGGCTTGGGGGTAGTACGCGGAGACTTTGGTAAATCCATTACCAGTAAACAGCCCGCAGCCCTTATTATTGGTGGGACCATTGGCGCAACCCTAGAGCTAGGCTGGCTTTCGCTGATGATTGGCTTGGTGGTGGGTATTCCTATTGGCGTATTGGCTGCCGTCTGGCAAGGAAGCGTCTTTGACCAAATAACCCGTGTGCTTAGTGTACTTGTTAGCAGTATTCCGGTGTTTTGGCTGGGGCTTATTTTGTTGCTCATCTTTGGGTCTTCGTTACAGTGGTTGCCGATGGGCGGACGTTTTCCTAACTCGATATCGGGTGATTATACTGCGTGGGACAGAATTTCACGGCTCATTTTGCCCACCATCACGCTGTCTAGCTTTACCATTGCCACCTATTCGCGCTTTATGCGTGCCAGCTTGCTAGATGTGCTTAACCAAGATTATGTGCGTACCGCCTATTCTAAAGGCTTAAGCAATCGTGCGGTGTGGTTTGGTCATGCGTTGCGTAATGCGCTTATCCCAATTGCTACCCTTTTCGGACCCTCGCTGACGTTGGTGATTACGGGCGCAGTGCTTACAGAAACCATCTACTCTTGGCCCGGCATGGGCAGGCTTTTGGTGGCGGCAGTAAATACCCAAGACTACCCCATTATCATGGCAACCGTACTCATTATTGCGGTAGCAACCATCATTGGCTACCTTATTTCTGATGTGCTATATGCGGTCTTTGACCCGCGTGTACGCCTAAACTAGGGGAGGATAAACAATGGCTACTGCAAAGGCAAATATTGCTATACTCGATAAAAACACACCCAACGACTATATTAAAAGCCAGTCGCTGTTTCAAAGTGCTATGCGCCGTTTAAGCAAAGACTACCTCACCTTGTTTGCGCTATTTTTACTGATAAGCATTACCATATTGGCGATTGGCGCGCCCTTTATTGAACGGGCGTATGGTGTATCCTATACCCTGCCCATTAAAGGCTCTGAATTGTTACCCTTTGGCAGTGAAGGGCATCCGCTAGGCACAGATGAGCTAGGGCGCGATGTGCTGGCACGCTTGCTTTATGGGGGGCGGGTGTCCATTTTCATTGGCATTTCCGCAGCGATTTTTAGTACCGTTGTGGGTGTGTCACTAGGCTTAATCACAGGGTACTATCAGGGCGGACGCTTTACGATTGTGGATGACATCATGACATGGCTCATCACCACCCTAAACTCTATGCCCACGTTGCTCTTGCTTATTTTGCTCACATCCGTGCTGACACCTAATTTGTCTACGCTGATTGTTGTGCTAACGCTGGTCACATGGACAGGCACAATGCGCCTGATTCGTGGTGAGACTATGGTGCAACGCGAAAACGAGTATGTGATTAGTGCGCGGGCGTTGGGGGCTTCTGCACCCCGCATTATGTTCGTTCACATTCTACCTAATACCATTTCGGTGCTGGTTACGTCCATGGCAATTCAAATTGGCTCGATTATCCTTATCGAATCTTCGCTATCGTTCTTGGGCTTGGGCGTGCGCCCACCAGAACCAAGCTGGGGCAACATGCTAACGCAGGCACAAGCCTACTTTAGAAAAGCACCTCACTTGAGCATCTTACCCGGACTTTCTATTGTCATCACGGTGTTAAGCCTGTACCTCATTGGGGACGGTATTCGTGATGCCTTTGACCCCAAAAGCCGTAAATAAGGGGTAACTTGCCAATGATGTTATATTTTATGAGGCACGGTAAGGCGTTGGATGCGTCATTGATGGATGATGACGCTGCCCGCCCCCTGACGGAAAAGGGCATTAAAAAAGTACAAAGAATTGCCGAAGTGCTAAAGAACATGGATATTAGCCCCAACGTAATCTTTGCTAGTCCCCGTGTTCGCGCCCAACAAACGGCTTACCATGTGGCGCAAGTCCTTTCCACGCCCATCACCACCACCGAAGCCGTGAACTTTGGCTTTAGTGTGTCGCAAGTTAAAATGCTCATCCAATCGTATCCAATGGATGCTGAAGTGATGTTCGTGGGGCATAACGATAGCATGAGCGACGTGGTGACTGCGCTTACAGGGGCAAATGTGTCGCTAGAAGTGGGGATGGTTGCGGGCGTTTCTACGCTTTCGCCCCTATTAGAGCATAATCGGTTGGTGTGGCTTTTTGGCTATGAGATAGCTAAAGCTCTTTAAGCGTTATCTAAAAATTGCCCGCAAGGGCTTTTTTTTGATGTGATACGGGAGAACAGGAGGGTGTGGATGCATACGGCTAAGCTAACATCTTTGCATCAAACTCTATCTCAAGAAACGCGCCCCGAACACCGCTACACCCTCTTGATGGAAATGGCGGAGACACTTGAGACTATATCTAAGCGTAACGATGAACAGCGTAAATATATTAAAGACGCTTTGCATATAGCCCTCTCTTTAGAGGATGAAGATAGAGCCTATCACGCCTATTACATGCTCTCGCAATGGTACTATCATAATTCTGACTATGGCAATGCGTCGTTTTACGCCGAAGAAGCCGTTGCTATTGCCCAACGCCTTGAGGATATTGCCAAAGAGTTTACCAGCCTACGCATCATTGCCAATATCCACTCCGTGCTAGGCAACCATCAAGAGTCGGTACGCCTGCATACAAACTTGCTGCGTTTAGAAGAAAGCGAAGATAATATTCAGCACCTTGCCATTATTTATATGAATCTTGGTGCAGGTTACATTCGGTTGGCACAATGGAAAGAAGCAGAAGAAAAAACCAATAAAAGTATTGAATATTTTCGTCGCTTAAACCTGCCCGATACCCCCAAGTACACTATGAACGCTTATGAGAACCTAAGTTACATCTACAGTCATCTAGACAGTCACAATAACGAAGCCCTAGAGATGGCACAAGTTGCCATGGATGTGGCAAAAGCGAATGAACTCCCCATGACTAATTCAGGATTTATGCTCCTGGGGCGGGCTTACATGAAGCTAAGCGAGTATGACCTTGCACGCCACTATTTAGAGCAAGCGCTTTTAACCGATGTGGGTATGGCAGGCGACTTTTGGAATGGTCTTATTCAGCAACAGTTTGCAGAACTGGAGCTAACCTTAGAACACTATGATGAGGCAGAAACACGCCTTCTTACCGCCCTAACCCTATTTACACGTCTAAACACAAAAAACGAAATCATACAGGTGCATTATGCGCTGTATGTGCTGTATAAGCAGCGTGGCAACCTTAAAGATGCGCTGTATCATATGGAAGTACGACACATGCTCTCGCACCAATTGGTTAATTATCAAATTGATGCACTCATTCAAATTAATAACACGCGCCACGAAATGGAAACCACACGCTTACAGCAACAAGCCGAACTAGAACGCCTAAAACGGGCAGAACAAGAGCTAGAACAACGCAAAAGCACCGAAAAACACACCCTAGAACTGGCATTAGAGCGCGGAAAAGTGCGAATGCTCTCCGAGTTTATTGGCAATACATCTCACGATTTGCGGACACCGCTCTCTGTTATTCACACCCAAACCTATTTAATTCGTAAGCTCAATGATCCCGCACGCCAAGAAGAAGCTCTCAACAAGATAGAGGCTCATGCACGCCAGCTTAATATTGCTATCAATGGTTTACAAACTATGGCAAAGCTAGACAGCGAGCTAGACGGCGAATTAATGAATGTGGACTTGAACGCCATGTTACAAAGTGTTCTTGCCGAAGAACGCCCTAAAATCTTAGAACGCGCTCATCACATTACCTTAGAGCTTCAAGATGGGTTACCTTTTGTAAAAGGCAACTTACGCTATTTACGGGTTGCCATTTCTGAATTGGTAACAAATGCCATTATTTATACGCCCTCAAAGGGTCATATCCTCTTTAAGACATTTGAAGCCCATGGCAGCGTTACTTTTAGTGTGCAAGATAACGGGATGGGTATTTCTGAAGTTGATTTACCCCGCATTTTTGACCGCTTTTTTAAGGCGGATGATGCCCGTCGTATGAATGGTAGTGGCACAGGGCTAGGGCTGACAATGGTAAAGAAAATAGCAGAAGCCTATGGAGGAATTATTGAAGTGCATAGCACGCTGGCGCAAGGAAGCACTTTTAGGCTCTCTTTTCTTATTTGATCTTAAGGTGTTTATAAAGACCCTTATCATTTACGCTCCGCATTTAGTGTAAATTAGAAGTGTATACACAGTAGTTTTGAAAGGTAACTAAATATGACACTGATCTCGTTGGTTTATGTTAGCGTAGAAACGCGCCCCATGACAGCTCAAGACATTGAGAAAATTCTGGAAACCGCTAGAACGTTTAACCCCTCTAAGAACATTACAGGTATGCTCTTATATCGTACTGGCTACTTTATTCAAGCCCTTGAAGGCGAGGATATAGAAGTAAAGCCTCTTT
>Ga0163144_10019866_pt1 | contig 13476 bp, 10 predicted proteins | sample OliLak19BULKMAT1_FD_123175 | JGI IMG/M metagenome (GOLD analysis project Ga0163144, IMG submission 123175) | Freshwater microbial mat bacterial communities from Lake Vanda, McMurdo Dry Valleys, Antarctica - Oligotrophic Lake LV.19.BULKMAT1 | ecosystem: Environmental > Aquatic > Freshwater >... | reverse complement strand
CCACACCACCGGCGGACCGACGCGATGGTTCCACTTCGAAAAAGAAGCGATCGACCGCAACCGTGTCAGCGCGTTCATTGAACACCATGTCGTGTTCCACAAAGTCGCCCGAAGCGTCGCTGGTTAGGGCCACGCATTACCTGTCGGGAAACTCTTCGCACTCTACGCATGTTCCTCATTCCGCTCGGGTAGACACAATGGCCGCTCGACACAAACTCGCCTCGCTCCTGGTGAAAAAAAAGGATCCGTTTCCAACTACGCGTGTAAATAACCCTTCATTCCAAGGCACGGTGATACATTCCTTGGGAGTCACGCCTATCCTCCGGCGCTTGTTGCCTGCCATCGGCCAGGCAGAATTCTAATCGGGCCGATTGCATATAAACCCAGGCACGTCTTGATCTTTCAACTCAACTTGGGAACTCTACCATGTCGCGGAAGATTTTAGTTCGGCCAATGACGCGACCTCACGTATGACGCTCGGACAAGCATCTAATTCTTTGCTTCGCTAGAGCGACTCGGCTCGGCGGTTTGATGCTCGTCGAGCGTTCGACCCCGTAAGACGCCGTCGCCGCGTTTTTTGTTGCGCGGCTTGACGACGTTCGTCATTCAGTCAAACTCGAAAGCCGGCGGCGTCTGCTCCGGGCCGACGCGACCGGCGGCGATATCGGACTTAACGTAACTCTCGCCGCGAATGGGCGCGCCAGCGATGCGTCGCAACGTGGCAAGTTGGCCAACGTGCGTGAGAGCGTCGGCAATGGGTCCCTGAAACATCTTCTCCGCCGAACAGCCGAGCCGTTCTTGAGAGGTCAGGCGTTCGTCAAGCGCTGACAGAGCGGCGAATAAGCGCACGACGCTGGCGTCCCAGCTGGCCGGGGGCGCAACCACCCAAGTCGTGTCTCCGCACGCGGCGCGTTCGGCCCATTCGATGAGATCGCCCAGATGGCCGACGATTTCCCCGGCTGTGCGGCACTTCGGGCAACAGCGGAGCGTCTCGAAACCGGGCGGCGTGTCGCGCAGCATTTTCGCCGCGCGGTAGGCGAGCGTCGCGACCGCGTGGCGCAATGAAACTATGGGAGCATTCATGGCCAGCATTGTAGCGAGCCGCGAGGGCCTTGGCGAAACCGGCGGAAAAATCCAGCGGCTTTGGCGAGGCTATGACATCGCGCGGCCGGTCGTTTAGCGATTTGTGCCCGCGGCCGACGCAACAGGGAAGTCCGGGTACAACTCCGCGAAGGCCCCGCCACTGTAACCAGGCGCGAACGGATGATTGGACGGACGGTTGGACAATTCTTGAACGCCATTGGCCTTGAGGCGCTGCGCGACCCGCTTAATTGGGACGCGTAACGTGCTCGACGGTGTTGCCGGCGATGTCGCGGCGCGGCTCGGCGGACTGCCACTCGCCGAACTGACGTAACGCCGAAGACCTTGGTGCAGTCGATAGGGTGAGCCCCCCGCCCCCAATCGGGTACCCCGGCAGGGCGCATGTTTGCTGCGATCATTTCAGTTCGATGGTCACCTTGCCAATCCAGCCCGCGAAATGATAATCCCCCTCCTGATAGTCGTCCGACACGGGCGTCTCACCGTCGAGGACGACGTCAGCGCATTCGTCATTCAAACGCACATTCCCCGCGTGCGGCACACGAACAGCACCATGAAGAACATTCAAGCGGAAACGGAGGTTATGAAGAACGGGGCAGTGGTGAAAGAGGTCGCCCCGTTGGAGCTGGTGACGCTGCGGTCAGGACCGCAGTGATGATCGAACACCTAACCTTAAGTCCGTAATACGGCCTGCGGCTAAAACTCAGCGGCGCCAGCTAGACAGCCGTCGTGACTAAATGCTGGTGGGCGGAATTGAACCTCAAGTGCTGATGTCGGGGAGAGCTCTGCGGATTGCTAGCGACACACTTCCAGTAGGGCCAGTGCGACCGACGCCGCTATTGCTTCTTGGACAGTAACTGAAGGCCAATAGCTAACGTCCCCAGGTTCATTCGCAACGCAGCCCTCAACAATTGCTCTACACTCGCTGTGGCCTATGACTCATATGGCCGCGTTCAGTAAACCGTGGGGAACTGGCTCGTTCGACGCGGTTTGCGTGCATAAATGTCAATAGCACTTGTCCTGTTTCATTCTAGCCGACCTACGCTGCACTAAAGTTACCAATAGACCTACGGCTAACTGCCCCACGAATAGCGGTTCGGGGACGGCGACGGAGGCACTAGTGGCAGTGACCGCAGCGGTGTTACGCTGCCAAACGAGTAAGTCAGCGCCATCGACGGCTCCGTCGCCATTGGCGTCCCCGCTTGTCCACTCGCCTGGTACGCCGAATCCAACTCTCCAACGACTCAGATCCTGAGAGTCGACGACGCCGTCGAGGTCGAAGTCGCCGAGGGAGGTTTGCAGCCGTTGCGTGAGCAGGTGGAGAACGTCTTGCTCGTCAATGACGCCGTCATCGTTCAGATCGAACGGGGCGTTATTGCCGGTGGGAGCCAAGCCGGCGGCGTCGCGTAACAGTTCAATATCAGCGCCGTTGTACCAGCCATTCAGATCGAAGTCGCCTAGCCCGCGCGCAAAATCGACGACCGCGCGATACTTAGGAGCCTCGGCGAGCGGTTGATCCTGATACTCCAGATGCCCCCACGCGCCGAATTGAGAAATGAGACCGACGCTCGCGAAGATGTTCACCCCTTCGGCGCCGACCGTGTCGTAGATTGCGTTGAGCCACGCCGTGTAGAAGGCGTACATCCGGGGGTCACGTTGGGCGGCGACGTAATCGTCGTACCAAGGAACGGTGATGCTTGGCGTAGTGACGTGCTGCCCCCCTTCGTAGGCGATCAACTCGACGCCGTATTGATCGGCAAACTGCTTCCACAACAGCCAGTCGCCCTTTGGCCCGACGACTTGAAACGGCGTTCCGGGAAGAAAGGCGGTGAGCGTGGGATTGATCGAGGCGTTTAAGTCAGCGAAGAGATCGTTAATGATCTTGTCCTTTGTCGTAGAAGCGCCGTAGTTGCTGGAGTTGACGCCGGCGTAAAAGGCCGGAGAAAGCACGTCAAACTGGGGCACACCGCCGACGACCATTTCCTTCAGAAACAGCGGGGAGACGAAGCGATTGGCGGTTTGAATCGCGGCAACCCGACGAAGCCGGTCCAATTCTCCCGCCGCGGAGAATACGTCGGTCCAAATGTTAAAATCGCGGCGGGCCTCCGTCGCCCATTGCTTGGCGAAGTCTTCGTTGAGGCCTTGCGGGTTGAGTCCGGCGGCGGCCGCCTGCTGTGTGACATAGTTGAATCCTTCAAACTGTCCGTTCCACACTTCATTGGCGTACTCGACGTAAATCTTGCGGTTGGCGGCGACGGGAGCCACGACGGGATTAGTTTGCGGCAAGGCGTACGGATTGCCCGCGGCGTGGATGCCGTACAGCGCGGCTTGAGCGAACTTCTCCACGAAATCGTCATTGGCGTGCGCGGGCATGCAGAACCATGCGTCGCCGCTCGATGCGTTGATCAAGCGAAGCTGCTCCTCGATCGGCACGCCCGTTTCGATCGTGTACTGGTTTGCGCGATCGCGGGTCCGGGCCGACCACTCGCTGAGGGTCGTGTCGTTGACGCGGTTCCAGTCCATCGTGCGAATGGAGCCAAACGGCTGCACTGAGCGGTTGACGAACGTGTCGTGAAATTGCTTGCCTGCGCCCGGTTGGCCAGGAGCGTAGCCCGGCATGGTGACGCGGATGTTGCGCAAGGGATTCGACTGGCTCATCGAGTCGATGCGGAGAAACAGCGTATCGGCGCCGCTGGCTGCCGTGAACGTGCGCGTGCCGGGCCCGTTGGCGTTGATCGACTCGAAGTCACCGTCGCCCGTAAGGATGAACTGCCCGCTCCCTTCCCACGCGATCGTATATTGTCCGGTCGGATAATCGGGAACGCGGTTCTGGTCAGGGTTGACGATTTTCAAGCGGAGGAGCGTGTTGGCCTTTTCCCCGGCAAGCAGCATCGGATTGCCGAGCGCGTCGACCGGAGTTCGTTGGCCGGCCTTCGCGCCGCCGTCGTAGACCCAGGGGTTCGAACCCTTCATCAAGTCGACAAAATCCCATTGCGTGACAATCGAGCCGACGCCGGAAATATTGGACCCGATGCCGGAGCGGCGACCAACGCCGACATCCTGCGCCAGTACCGTCGTCGTTGCGAGCAAGACTATAACGCAGGACAGCGAGCGCAGCACCATGGCTCAGTGCCTCCAGAAAAACTAATACGCAGAGCGGCGAACAACCATCTGCGAACCGCCCATGAGATACACCGCATTGTGCGATGAACTCTAGCCAGTATGCAGCATGACGAAGCGCCGTCAACGGTTTTATCCGATGACGCTGGCAGGCCAAAAAGTTGGCGCGTCCTGGCGAGAATTCGTGTCCCGGTTCGACAGGTTTGTTGCCTTCATCATCGGATGCGCTCGCCTCGTTGTCGCGAACAAGTCTGAGCGGCGCGGCGCCCGACGACTTTCGTTTTCCGGCGGCAGGCATATTCGGGCGACGGGCATCGTCCTGGATCAGTTTGAAGGTAAGAACATGGAAATGGCACGCTGGCGCGCTTCAATACGACTTTGGTTGATCGTGATTGGCTGCTGGGCGGTATCCGTTGTCGTGCTGGGAGAAACGCCTAGAATTGACATCACCGGCTATCCTCCCTTGAAGGATATCGGCCCGGTTGAAAGTTACGGCGCCAACATCCAGCGAACCATGACGCTGTTGGCGACTAGCACGCCAGAGCGCCGCCGTTCGGTAAAAATCCTGTTCTACGGACAGTCGATTACGGAGCAGGATTGGTGGAAAAGCGTGGCCGACGACTTGCGTCGCCGTTATCCTCATGCTGACCTGCAGATCGAGAACCGCGCGATCGGCGGTTTCGCGTCGCAGATGCTCGTGAAAACAGCCGCGACGGACGTCTATCCGTTCTACCCAGATTTGGTGATCTTGCACGCCTATGGTTCGCATCTCGGCTACGAGGAGCTGATCCGTGGCATTCGCAGCCGAACGACGGCTGAGGTATTGCTGCAAACGGACCATCTGTCGCTCAACGACGCGCTGGACGAGCCGACGGACGCCGCTGCGCTCACACCCGCTCGATGGACGCCTTGGATGAACGCCTCATTTCTGCCATCGATGGCCTCGAAGTATCGTTTGGAACTAGTGAATCAGCGCGAGTTGTGGAAGCGCCACCTGAATCGCCATCACTTATCTCCCTCAGCGCTGCTGAACGACGGAACTCACTTGAATGAACACGGGTGCTTTGTGATGTCGAGCATCGTGGGCGCTTACTTGCGATATCGGCCCGAATTGCCCGACGGCCAATGGCGAGATTCCGTGCGAGACTTTGAGGTGGGCCGCGATGTTCAATGGCGGGACGGCAAACTACGATTGACGTTCGATGGAAACCGCGTTGACGCCCTAATGAAAACCGGGGGCGGGTCGCCTGCCCAAGTCGAGATCGACGGTAAGCATCCGGCGGAGTTGGCGGAACCGTACGCGCGGACGCCCGCCACGCCGTTCCCGGAAACGAAGTGGCCTTGCTTGCTTGAGTCGACCAACGCCTCGCCTCTCAAAGCTGAAGAGTGGACGCTCACCTTGCACGACGTCGCCGAGGATATGTCGACGTTCCGCTTTCGCGTCCGCGGGTCGCAAACCGGTCCGGACGGCGAGGGGCGCAACGACCAGCGCTTCGTTTCGCCGTCGGGGCGGGTCGTCATCGATCCTGACGACTGGAATTTATCATACGCGCGAGAAGTGTTCGGCCGAAGCGTCGGAGAGGGGTTCGAAATTCGTTGGAGAGTCATTCCGCAGTTCGTTGACAGAGTCTTTGCGCCGGGCGACGTTGACCCCACGCGGGAAACGACTGTCACCATTGCTCAGGGATTAGCGCCGGGGCGGCATATCCTAGAACTCACCGGTGGGACCGACTCGCCGATTGCCGCGATTCGCGTCTACCGGCCGCCATATACCAACGAGACGCCTCGCAGCGCTCGGCGCATCGAATGAGCAGCGTCGTGTCGCAGTATTGTTAACCTAGGACCTGCGGGAGATCGGCATGTCTCACGGGAGCTATCGGATGTTCGGAATTTGTTGGCTGCTACCGCTATTGCTCAACGTCAGCAACGCGCCCGGCGAGGAGGCCTCGTCCGCGCACCGTGTGCGAGTCAGCGAGAATCAGCGGTTCTTGATTCGGGCAGACGGCGGCCCGTTCTTCTACTTGGGGGATACCGCTTGGGAACTGCTCCATCGGCTCAACCGGGACGAAGCCGACGAGTACCTCCGCGATCGAGCCGACAAGCAGTTCACCGTGATTCAAACGGTAGCACTAGCGGAACTCGACGGGCTCAACGCGCCGAATGCGTACGGCCACTTACCGCTAATCGATCATGACCCCCGCCGGCCCGTCATGCGCGACGGTCCCGACAATGACTATTGGGATCATGTCGACTGGATCGTCAACCGCGCCGACGAGTTAGGCCTCACCGTGGGACTCTTACCGACGTGGGGCGACAAATGGAATGCCAAGTGGGGAGTCGGCCCCGTCGTCTTTGACGCCGACAACGCCCGGTGCTACGGCCAGTGGCTCGCTCGTCGCTATCGCGACAAGCCGATCATCTGGATTTTGGGCGGCGATCGCAACATCGAGACGAATGAACATCGTCAGATCATCGAGGCCATGGCGGAAGGCATTGAGCAAGGTTGCGAGGGCGGCCAACTCATCACATTCCACCCGCAAGGGGGCGAAGGGTCGTCGCGCTGGTTTCACGGCGCCTCCTGGCTCGATTTCAATATGCGTCAGAACGGACACCAGGTGCAGTTCGATGCCTATCATCCGACGAGCGACGACTATCGAAAGAATCCTATCAAGCCCGTTATCGACGGTGAGCCGCTCTACGAAGATCATCCCATCGCGTTCGACGCGAAACAACACGGGTATTCGTTGGCCGCTGATGTACGTCGCGCCGCGTACTGGGATGTCTTTAGCGGAGCGTGCGGCCACACTTATGGCCATCACAGCGTGTGGCAGATGTACTCTCCGGAGCGAACCCCGATCAACGGGCCGTTATTGCCGTGGCGAGCCGCATTGCAACAGCCGGGGTCGGGACAAATGCGTTATCTGCGGCAGTTGATCGAGTCGCGGCCGTATCTGACCCGCATCCCCGATGACTCATTAATCGTCGCGGACGATAGGGCGGCGGAAGCATCCCCTGGGGCGGGGCGATTAAGGATGGTTGCTACCCGCGACGAGGAGCGGACCTACGCGATGATCTATTCGCCCGCCGGCAGGCGGTTTCTGGTTCGACCCGATGCTATCGACGCGTCGGAGATTAATGCATGGTGGTACAATCCGCGTAACGGAGAAGCCACGCCGATTGCTGACATCAAGTTTGACGAGGCTCTCGTATTCTCGCCACCCGACGAGGGGGAGTATGTTGACTGGGTTCTAGTGCTCGATGATGCCACGCAAGGTTATCCGCCGCCGGGAGCGCGCCAACCTGCACCCTCCAAGTAAATTGTTGCATATTTCCGAACTTGATTGCGTGCTCATAAACGACGTTCATTTAACGACTTGCGTTCATCGATGGAACTGAGGCCGATGCGGTAGCGACGTTAATTAAAAAACGAATGTCCCGATTCCATCGTCTGCCATCCTATAGATCCATGCGAAATACGTGCCCGCTGACACGCGGGCGCTGCTTCAGCTCACTTTTCTCTGCTCTCGATATGCGGTATTTCGCCTAGCGATTCGCCGGCGAGGCGACTTCTCTCATCCTAATTTGACAGCGGATTCAGCCATGATGGTGAGTCACCGGCAAGAGGTGCTGCGGCTGTTAATCGAACATCGCACTTCGCTATTTGCCTTCATTTTCGCCGCGACTCGTAACATAGAGGTCGCGGAGGAGGTGTTCCAGGAAGTGTCGTTGGCCGTGTGCGAGCATGCCGACTCGTTTCAAATCGGCACCAACTTTACGGCATGGGCTCGCGAGGTCGCGCGTCGCCGCATTGCCGCCCACTATCGATTGCACAAGCGCGATCAACAGCTGCTCGCCTTTGTTGAGTCTCCCGGGTTGGAGGCGGCCTTCGCCGCTGCGGAGGCCGCGTGTACGGCTCAGGAACGAACGGTGGCCTTGCATGACTGTCTGGGGCGATTGAGTCCATTTGTGAGACGGCTGTTTGAGTTGCGTTACGCTGCTCGGTTAGGACTGCAGGAAATTGCCGCCCGAGTCGGACGCCAGCCGGAGAGTGTTAGAAAAGCGATCTATCGCAGCCGAATCGTACTGCGAACATGTATTGAAGCCCATGTCGCGGAGGACGCCTGAATCACGGGACCAACGCGATGACATTGCCTCTTAAACATCCGCCGCGTGACCAATGGGAAAGCCTCGTTCTTTCTTACCTCGACGGCAGCTTGTCTGACGCCGACTTTTCGCGCGTCGAAGCATTGGTGAACGAGGAGGATTTTCAACGGCTGCTGGCTGAATATGCAATCGATTACGCGGTGCTCCACGAAACGTGCGGGCACTCTTCGTTAATCGTTCCAGTAACCGATCGAGTTATGCTGGCAGCCTCCGCTGGCACGCATCGATGGGTGACGAGTCGAACTTGGATGGGCCTGGCCGCAGCGCTGATGATTGCAGCGTCGGTCGCCCTGACGGCGGTCATTCTCAACTCCGGGCATGATTCGCCTGAACCTGTTAGCGTGGTGCAAGTCATCGGAAACGTCACCGTTGACGACTTTGCAATTGACGTGGGCGCTCATTTGAACGAGCGAACCGTTGTTCGGACGCGGGGCCTTACGAGTTTCGCACGACTCGCCTTCAAGGATGGGACGGAGCTGCGGCTCAACGGCGACGCCGCCGTGGCTTGCCAACACAGCAACGGGCAAAAAGTCGTCAAGATACTGTCCGGGCAAGTCTCGGCATCGGTGGCTCGCCAGCCGCTCGGCCAGCCCTTAATCATTCAAACCGCATCGGCGTCGATGGAGGTGCTCGGAACTGATTTGGCCGTCGCGGCGTTGGACAACAAAACACGGCTGAACGTAGCGACGGGTTCAGTCACAATGCACAGCCAAAATGATGGCGAAGAGTTGACGGTCAATCGAGGACAGTTTGCCGTAGCGGCCGACGGGGTTTTGCTAGCCGTCAATCAGCTGCACCATGCTCCGCATGAGTGGAAGGTTGATGTCTCCCAGAGACTGCCCAAGGACTGGGAGCGCGGCGAGTACGTGCCGCCATCGCCCGCGGCGCCCCGGGGAGCTATCCGGGCGGAGTACGACAGCAACGATAGGTACTATACGATCATCGCCCCCAGCGCCTGGTCGGACGGTCACTTTCGGATTGAGGAAGACACTTATCTCAATTTCAGAATAAAGATGGATCGCCCAGAGTGGTATCAGGTAATCCTCTGCGTGCGCGACGACATGTTCAGCGCCCCCAACGGTCATCCCTACCACGAGTATCAGGAAGCGATTGATTTTAACCAGATTTCTCCGGGCGAGTGGCGCACGGTAAGCGTTCCTCTCTCGGCCTTTCGGTTGACGCAGCGCGAGTCGGTTGAGCCGTTCCTAGAGCGCCCGGTCATCGCCCCTCCGCCAGGATCGACGGCGTTTCTGTTTCTGTTCAGCACGCAAACAGAGGACCGCGGACTTGAGATAGAGAAAATCTGGGTGACTCGCGGACGCCCAGCGGAGGAATCAAAAGCATCGGCGGCGGTCGCGACGAGGAAAGCCTCCGCGCATATGGCGTTGGAGGTCGCCCGTCATATTCCATGAGGCTCGTCCATTCCGTATGTCTCTGGGCGTGATGATGCGGAGCGGACTGTCGCGCACTCGTCTACCCAAAATTGTGTGACGCACATCTTATCTACGGGAATTACCCAACTTCTACTCACGAGCGAAGAAAGGTCACTATCATGACATCCAGTAGCGTACAAACTTCGAGGGTGACGGAACGTCACCTCTCGGGACGGACAACGAAGATGGACTGGCGAAGGGGCGCATGGGCCTTGGGTCTCGTAGCTTGCTTCACTCAACTCGCGCTCGGCCAGGAAACCGGAAGGGTCGATTCCTCGAACATTGGTGTCGCAACCGAGGACGCCGTCATCTCCTCTGGGTTACCAGAGGTGAATCTGGACTTCCGAACTTTTAACGAAGGTCCTGTCCCTGCACAACAACTGATGCATACGGGCAACCCCGGCTACCCGACGCCGGAGCAAGGCGCTGCGGCCCAAGAGTACATGATCTTCAAGTTTGACCTCTCGACGCTCCCCGCAGGCGCCCAAGCGACCGCCACGGGTTCGTTCGATTTTTCAGCCTGGTTCACGCTTCAAGAGGGAACGCCAGCAGAGGAATTGTTCGGCCAGTTCGAGTTCTACGAGATCACCGCCGGCAATGCGGCCTGGACCGACCGTTGGGTCGTTGAAGGCGTTGAAAATACGACGCCCGTGACCTTCAACAATCTCAATGGCGCCTTTTCGAAGCTAACAAGCGTCACCGAGGACGACACCCTGCCGACCGACACTCAAACGAACAATCCCTTCGGCGTATTGTATGCCGGCAAACTTGTTGCTAACGGCGGGTTTGACGGGGCCAATCGCGTGGTGGGAATTCCTATCGAAACGCTCAATCGGCTGATCAGCGGGCAGAGCATTGGCCTTGCTCTCGGCTCGGTGCCCCCCCTGGCGACGCCGCCGAATGGCGACTACGACGACGACGGCGATAACGACGGCAATGACTTTCTGGTGTGGCAACAGCAGTTCGGCACGACCGTCGATCCCAACACGGGGGCCGACGGAGACGGTAGCGGGACGGTCGATGGCGCCGACCTGACGATCTGGTCGGACAACTTCGGTTCGACCGGCACGCCGGGCACGGTTGGCACGACCAATTTTTCGATCCACACGACCGAGACGTTCTTCAACCCCGCCAGCGCGCCGACGTTGAACTTCGATTGGTCGACGCCAGCCGCTATAGCGTCGGTGCCCGAGCCGGCCACCGGAGTGTTGTTGGCTGTCGCCGGCGCCGGGCTTGCACTGCGATCGCGGAGGAAACTCTGTTAAGGGTCGTCTGCTACGCCGACGCCATTGACGGAATTGGAACGACGGTTTGGTCGCGCGTCTGCGGCCCACGGGGGGCCTGAGTCGCAGCGCGTGACCGAATCCCGTTCGATCGATATGGGCTATTTACAAGTGTCCTCGGTTGAACCGTCGCAGTTAGCAGTGGCAAGTACCCTTTCTCAGTTAGCTCAAGCTAGGATCGCGATTTTCTTACTCGGATGGGTAGTAATTGCTCAAAAAAGTTGCTGGCGTCTAACTGGTGCGTTTGACCTTCACGGCGTTGCTCCGCATATGGGGCGACGAGTAACGATGACGATGCGCGAGAGCCGTGGTGTCGCCGCTTTGTTCATTCTTGCAATGGGCGCCGGCTGCCAGCGCGAGATGCCGTTTGACGTGGTCCCCATCCAGGGGAAGGTCACTTACGAAGACGGCAGCCCGATTAAAACGGGTAGCATCACGATCGCGTTCAATCCCATCGACGTGCCGACAGTCGACAAAATGACGCCGCCGGGGGGAAGAGGCGCGATCAATGTAAACGATGGCACGTTCTCCGAAGTAATGACGCGCCGTCCCGGGGACGGCGTATTGGTAGGCCGACACAAGGTGGTCGTCATCTCGTTCAATCCGCGGTCCGACGGCCGCCCGGTCGTCAGTGACGCGATCCCAGCGAAGTATCACAAACTGTCGACGACGCCGCTCGAAATTGAGGTCAAACCGGAGACAGGGCAGTTTTTCGAGATCAAGGTAAGCAAAAAGTAAGTAAGTCTCAGCAATACGCTAATTGTCCTGTGACCGCTCCGAGCTATGGGCGGGCTGCTACCTGACAATTCTAGGAGATAAAGCAATGATGCGGCCATATCGAAGGGCGTTCACGCTCGTCGAGTTGCTGGTGGTGATCGCGATCATCGGCGTCTTGGTCTCGCTGCTCTTGCCCGCGGTCCAGGCGGCGCGGGAGGCGGCGCGCCGGGCCCAGTGCCAGAGCAACATTAAGCAGCTTGGCTTAGCGCTGCAGAACTATCATTCGGCGATGAAGATCTTTCCGGCGAGCGCACAGTACAAAGAGGGTCCAGGCGTTCCTTGGCGCCCACAATCCGATCTTTCACCACTGCAGAATTGGGTCATCACTATCCTGCCGTACATCGAACAGCAGAGGCTACAAAGCGCCTTTGATTTTAAGCTCCCTATTTCCGACCCGCGTAATCGGGAGCCCCGCGGCACGCTGCTTCCGGGGATGCTATGCCCCTCCGACATATACAACCAGACGAGCAAGTTCGCCGGCTTTCATGCCCTGGAGGGAGATAATTGGGCTCGTGGAAACTTTGGCGCCAATGGGGCTTTAGGCTTTATGAACGCGACGTTTCGAAATGCCGCGGGCAAGGATGCCGAGCTGTGGCTCGACGCCCGTACACGGGGCGTCATGGGAGTGAACGTCGCTCTGGAGATTGGACAGATCACTGATGGTACGTCGTCGACGATTTTGATCGGAGAACTCCGCGCGGGACTCTCCGCCAACGATCGGCGCGGGGTCTGGGCGCTTGGCGGGGCCGCCGCCAGCAGCCTCTGGGGGCATGGCACGGACGATTCCAACGGACCCAACGCCTGCACTCCGGGGGCGGATAACATCATGGGATGCGGCAAGATTGAGCAGGATGTCAGCGCTGCTACCTTGCAGGCCGAATGCATGACCTGCTTTCCCATTGCCAACGAGCAGGGTACGACCCGCAGCATGCACCCTGGCGGCGTCCACGTTTGCATGGCGGATGGAGCCGTTCGCTTCATCAGTGACTTCATCGACAAGGGAACGCAGCAAGAACCTAATCCCGACGAGTACCGCGTCTGGCAGCGTCTCAATGCCTCGGGAGACGACCAGATCGTCGATGCAAACGCGTACTAATGATCCCAATGCAAGTAATGACACGACGTCTCGCCTACAGCCGATAGCTAACAGCCGACAGCGGATGGGGAAGAGATCATTGGCATCGGGTACGACAGAACATTGTCCTTGCTCCAAGTCTGGAGCGAGGACGGAGCATTCTTGAACTCGATGCAGGGGGCCCGGCGAAGTACCGAAATGTCCGCTTGAGCCTCGTGCAGCGGATCGTCGGGGCCCCCTAGAGATAAATAGCGTAGAGTGCAATAACGGGGGCCCATGCGAGTCGTGAAATTCAATCTCCCTATGCAGCAAGCATTCGATCATACGTTCAGAAAAAGTTGTTGCGCAAGCCTACCAGTCGCGGTAGCGTACCGCCATGGGATCGTCGCGCCGCCTTCTGCATCAACCTCCATTCCTTATCGCCTCGCTGTTGGGATCGCTGACCAGTGGCGTCGCCTTGGTCGTCGCGCCGCTGGAGGTTCAGATCGCGATCCTCGGCGTAATCATCTCGATCCTCGCTGGCTTG
>Ga0163144_10019864_pt1 | contig 13477 bp, 9 predicted proteins | sample OliLak19BULKMAT1_FD_123175 | JGI IMG/M metagenome (GOLD analysis project Ga0163144, IMG submission 123175) | Freshwater microbial mat bacterial communities from Lake Vanda, McMurdo Dry Valleys, Antarctica - Oligotrophic Lake LV.19.BULKMAT1 | ecosystem: Environmental > Aquatic > Freshwater > Lake... | reverse complement strand
AGCAAGCGCTGCCGCCACCGCCATCGCTTCAGGAAGCGGAACAACACTTAACAATACGGACAGCGGGATTTTAAAAGTTTTAGCAACAGGTACTGTTACCTCCTCAGGGGATCTGGTAAATGCCAGCCTCGCTTCTGTTCAAATTGACGGACGGCTTAATGTAGCTGGGAATTGGACTAATAATTCCACAGCAAGCTTGGCTTTAGCAGGTGCTACTCAAGGTATAGTTCAGTTTAATGGCACAATAACACAAACAATTTCAGGGTCTGCATCACATACCTTTGAAAATCTCACTATCAATAATACAGGCGGAGCAGCTGCTGGAGTTTCGCTGAGTGGAGATGCGGTCGCCACCAACATCCTTACATTTACCAGTGGTGTAGTAACAACAGGAGCAAATATTTTAACCTTGTCTAACACCGCAGCTGCAAATTTAGTTTATACAGATGGGTTTGTCTATGGGACTTTAAGAAGATATATTACCTCGAATACAGACACATATTTGTTTCCCGTAGGAAATGGAACAGCTGCGGTTAACCGCCATCGAGGTTCTTTTATAAACAATTCTATTACAGGACCGTCCTATTTAGATATTTTGGTAACAGATTTTGTCCAGGCTGGCGCCCATAATGATGGAAATCTGAACACACAACAAACATTATCTCCCTTAACCGAAACGGAAGGTCAAAATGCAACTGTTGGGCATACTATTATTTGGACAATCATTCCTGATGGACCTCGCACCGGTGGAAATTATGGAATTCAATTGTATGTAGAGAATACTACTTTGTCCGCAGCAGCTGACAATCTGTTTTTCCCTATAAAAAGAAGCGCTGCATCTGCATCTTATTCTAATTTTTTAACTTATGATGCGACAACGAATATTCCCCTTTCGGGGGCACCAGGCAGAGTTTATAATGGTGGAAATGGATATGCGATAAGAACGGGGTATACTTCTTTTCCCGGGGGACCTGCAATCGGTACTAATTATGGCATAGGTAAAACTGTTGTACCGCTTCCAATAGAACTGCTGAGTTTTAATGCAACACCACATGATAATATAGTAGATATTCATTGGGCCACTGCTTCTGAAGTAAATAATGATTTCTTTACTGTGGAACGATCAGTGGATGGTAGTGTTTTTGAAAAGGTTGTAACCATGAAAGGAGCAGGCAATAGTTCTACTATGATTGAATATAATAGTAATGACATGGATCCGTATGATGGACTATCATTTTACAGATTAAAACAAACAGACTTTAATGGTGCATTCACCTATTCTCCTGTAGTGTCTGTAATGTTTAATAATAATATAAATTTTTTAGTGTTCCCTAACATTTCGGGTGGCGAAGAAGTTAATCTTAAAATTAATAATCTGGAACCTTCGGAAAAAATCTTGCTTGTTTTAAGAGATATATATGGCCAGGAAATTTATTCAAAAGCTATCTTTACTGACTTAAATGGTAGATACTACAATAGGATGACTCCTATGGATAAACTTCCATCAGGAGTATATTTCATTACCGGTTCAACAAAAAATAAAACATATCGTCAAAAAATTACAATACAATAAATTAATAATATTAAAACAAAATATATGAAAGCTCGTACACTTACCCAAAAACTGCAAACATGGAGCGGTATTAGTTTAATACCAAAATCAATATTTGCAATTGCCGTAGCCTTTACCTCTCTTACCGCTTACTCACAAGTGGTCATCAATGAAAATGACTTTGCAGGAAATGCCAATGTAGCACTTGATATTCAATCCACCACAAAAGGTGTTTTATTTCCTGTTATGACCACTGCTGACAGGAATGTAATAAAAACTCCGGCAACCGGGCTGACGATCTTTAATAGATCAGGAGGTTATTTTAATTATTTCGATGGTACAAACTGGAAGGAAATAGATAGAACGGTAGAAGTGGTTTCAACAAATCCTGGAACAACCGGAAATGAAGCAGGCGTGGGTGTTGGAGTTGCGGATCCTGATAATTCAGCCATCCTGCATGTCAACTCCATTACAAAAGGATTTCTTCTGCCAAGAAATGCCGCAACTCCAACCACTGCTGTAACGGGCACCGTGTACTATAAAACAAGTGCAACATCCAATAATATATTTTATTACAATGGAACTGTATGGGCACAGGTTTCCACTACTCAGATCGGTACTACTACAGCGGGAGGAGCTGAAACTGCTGCCGGTTTATTAATTGGAACAGGTACAATTGCAGCGTCTGCTAAAATGGAAGTGAGTTCCACAACCCAGGGAATGCTTATGCCGCGCCTGACGGATGCACAACGGGATGCGATACAATCTCCTGCCGAGGGATTAACCATTTACAACACTACAACCAACACCATGCAATATTTTACAGCTGCTACCTGGTATCGTTGGGCTGTTTCAACCAATTACGGACAAATAATTACAAATCCAGGACTGAGTTGTAAAGATATTTTAGACATTAATACTGCTACTGCAGGCGTAGATGGAAACTCTTATTATATTGATCCGGATGGTGCAGGTGCAGGTGCAGCGTACCAATGTTATTGTGACATGACAGGCCGCAATGGAGATGGAGGTGGCTGGACCTTAGTTGAAAATACCGGACCTGCAGCTACTAACAACGGCACTACAACTGCAGTGGGCACCAGTGCTCCTGTTAGCACCGGTGCAGCGGTCGCCTGGGGAAAGATGAGCGATGCAAATATCAATCTATTGCGAGGCGGAGCTCCGGGGTATCCAACGGCAATATTTAGAATAGAGCGCCAGAATAATCCTATTTTGGGAGCTGCAGCCAAATTTATGTATGTAGTAGAAAACAAAATATGGGATGCCGCCAGCGATGTTGCGGGTTCGCTGAATAGCGTGGCTACAAGCTACGCAAATGCACTTATACCAAGTGTTATTGTGGCAACTCCCACATATTCAACCGGAATGGACACATGGTCTATAGCTATGCCAAATGAAATTATTTTCAATTATAGTAATGAAGGGTTTATTACCAACAACGCTACCGGACAAGGTTCTGGGGGACGCTCCGAACAATGCGTATTGGTGTGGGTGAAAAAGCCATAATGTAATATCTGTCCTGCAGGAATTAATCTGCGAAATAAAACAGGCCTGGAAAATATTTTTTCAGGCTTTTTTATTTTGTACCCGTGAATTCTTTCCGAAATAAATTTTAAATCCGAATCTTTTTTTATCCCTATTATTACAATTCAAATAAAATATCTTAGGATGAAAAAAATAAAAATGCTTTTGACCATACTTCTGCTAAACGCTTTTTTAACGTATGCAAATGCTCAATTTAAGGCTGATACACTAACCTTTAAACCCTTCGTATGGAAATCAGAAATTCCTAAAGGATGTCCATTTCCTGTATCTAAAGAGATTACCGGAATAAAATTCCTTGGAATAAAATCCAGCTATACCGGGGCCGATACCTGGTATCCTTCCTGGGCAGCTGACGGCAAAATGTATTCTCCTTGGACCGATGGAAATTGCTGGAGATTGGATGGCAGCGTGGAAAGTTCCGCTTCTTGGGATGGTGATCATGCAACCACCGGGCATGCTGTTATTGAAGGAGAAGACCCTATGAATTTGAAAGTACATAGCTTGGGCGTTAAGCGCGCCTCTTCCTTACCATACACCGGCCGATATCCATGCGGAACTTTGGTTTATAATGGCGTTTGGTATTATGGCACATATTGTTTGGGGCCCGAGGGCGGAGCAAAATATGGTGACAAAACTTACAACTGGCCCTGGATGGGATCCTTCGTAGGTTTTCGTACATCTACCGATTTTGGAATTACGTGGAAGGACTGCCCCTTAACACCCGAAAAGCCTTTGTTCAAAGAAAGCGGCATTCATGGCTACCCTGTCAAAATAGGTTCTCCGCATTTTGTGGATTTTGGAAAAAATCAGGAATTTTCTCCCGATGGAAAGGCCTATCTGGTAGCACATGGCGCAGATACCTCGGATAAAAAATGGCGCTTCTGGAACGACAGCTGGATAACAGGTGATCAGGTTTATTTACTGAGGGTAACTCCTTCACTCGAAAACATGAATGACATGTCCAAATACGAATACTTTGCAGGATATGACAGCAAAGGAATTGCACAATGGACAAATGATTTTCAAAAGATAAAGCCCATGTTGGAATGGGATAATAATATGGGATGCGTTACCATGACCTACAACGCACCGCTCAAGAAATATTTAATGTGTGTGACAGATGGAGGAAATACCTGCGCAAAAATGAATACCTATATTTTGGAATCAGCCAATATTACCGGCCCCTGGAAAATAGTAACCTATATGAAAGATTTTGGAGAGCAGGCATACTTTGTCAATATTCCTTCCAAGTTCATCAGCAAGGATGGAAAATCGGCATGGCTGTTGTACTCTGCCAATTTTGCACCGGACTGGAATGGCATGAAGATACAATCAAATCCTCCCGGCTCCAAGTACTCCATGGTCTTTCAAAAAATACAATTTGTAAGGCCGGGCAAATAATATCATTACTGCGTAAAACCATTTATGGAAATAAAAAACAGCACCATTGCGGATATTGACGAGATTTTTCGTTTGTATGATATTGCCATCAATTACCAAAAGCTTAAAGGCGCAGTTCCCTGGGCTGGCTTAACAAGAAGCCTGGTTGAAAAAGAGATCAGCGAAAAAAGACAATGGAAATTAATCATAGATAATTCAATAGCCTGCGTTTGGGTAACCACGTTTACCGATCCGTTGATTTGGGGAGAACGTAACAATGATCCTTGCGTTTACATTCACCGCATTGCCACAGACACGGATTTCAGAGGAAGAAATTTAGTTTCAGAAATTGTTGCATGGGCAAAAAAACATGCAAGATCCAACAACAAAATTTTTATTCGTATTGATACCGTTGGTGAAAACCCCAAATTGATAGAATATTATCAAAGCTGCGGATTTACTTTTTTAGGATTGATCAAATTAAAAGATACTGACGGACTTCCTAAGCATTATGATAACGCTACAGTGTGCTTGTTTGAATTGCGAGTAGGTTAAAATATTGATCTTCTAAAGAAATTATGCAAGCAGCAAAAGAAGTTCCGGTTCGTTACGGATCTAATTACAAAGTGGCACCAGCCATTGTACTTCCCTGCTTAAGTATCATACCTTTTATAGGAACTATGCACATGTACGTCCCGACCGATGAACTGACCCAATATATTACCATCTATACTTTTCTTGCCTTTCTCATTCTATTTACCATTTTGCTGGTCAAAAATATATACCCGCCAGCAATGCTCAGTATCGAAAGCAACAAGATAAGTTTGCGGTTTACCGGAAACATATTTCTCCGGCCAGGAGATTTTTCTGTAAATATTAAAGACATTATTTCCTTCACCACCGGTGAAATGGGAGGTGATGAGTACATGCGTTTAAAAACCAAAGCGCCTTCACGTAAATTCCAGCTTTCCGCCAGTTCTTACAGCGAACAGGATAACCTGGCTTTCAATAACGCCATGTTTGAACTGAGTGAACTGATAAGCGGAAATGCAAACAACACCTGATCTCTACTTAATTAAAACTTAATCATTCTCTCACAACGCGCTAATGCAGATCGGTGACATTTGCTTAAATCTTTGTAAGAATGAATGACTTTTTACTAAGTGTCGGACTTTTTTTCTTTCTCATCATGCTAGTGTCCAGATCTATTTCAATGGTCAGAAAGATGAAAAACAACAGGAAAAAGTTAGCCGCTTACCAATAACGCCTCAAACAGGTTACGCCTAGATAAGGAATCTGGGATTCCAAGAGTCCTTTTGTCTCTCGAAAGAGCTTATTGCAGGACAATATTTCCCATCAATCATCGTATCTTTAGTTCATGATACGGCTGCTGATTTTTCTTTCTGTATTCTTGTTAAGCATAACCCGGACATTTGCCCAAAAGCAATTCACGCTGGAGATTAAAAGTGCTTTTCCAAGCGAAATCCTTAATAAACTTTCTTATAAAAAGACCTTCAATTCAAAAACAGAACGCGATAAGGAAATTCAGAAAATTCTATTTGAACTTTATGATAATGCCTATTTAACGGCTTCGATCGACAGCGTGGTGTTTTTCCCCTCTCCCTTGGGAGAGGGGGCAGGGGGTGAGGTGGCTGTTCATATTCAACCCGGCTCCCAATATAAATGGGCAACACTCCGAAAAGGAAATGTGGATGAAGGGATTTTAAGCGAAGTGGGGTACAGGGAAAAAGTTTTCTTTGGAAAACCATTTTCTTATAAAGAAACGCGAAAAATCCAGGAAAAGATCCTCACTTACTGCGAGAATAACGGGTATCCATTCGCTTCGCTGAAACTGGACAGCATACTCATATCCGGCACCTCTCTATCCGCATCATTAAACCTGCAAAAAAATATTCTTATAAAAATAGACAGTGTGGTAAACAGGGGCTCTGCAAAAATATCATCCGTTTATCTGCAAAGCTATCTTGGCATCCGCAACGGGGATTTATACAACGAATCCTTGATCCGAAAGACGGGGACAAGGATCAAAGAACTGCCTTTCGTAAAAGAAAAAATCCCGTTCAGGGTTTTATTTCCGGGAGAGAAAGCTAAAATTGAAATGTTCCTTGAAAAAAAACAAGCCAGCCGGTTTGACGGAATCGTGGGGCTGCTTCCGGATAATAAAACCGGAAAAGTCCTTTTTACAGGAGATGTACGCCTCAAGCTTCATAATTCCCTTAATCGCGGAGAACTGCTGGAGCTTAACTGGAGGCGTTTGCAGGTAAGCACGCAAGACCTGAAAACCCGGCTCATTTTTCCTTTTCTGTTTAAAACTCCTTTCGGAATTGATGCAAGTTTCAAATTATATAAAAAAGACAGCACCTTCCTGGAAGTAAATCCCAATATCGGAATTCAATATCACCTTTCAGGAGAAAATTATTTCAAAGTATTCGTGAACAGGAAGCAAATAATTCTGATCAATACCACCGGGCTTGAAAACCTTACCGTTCTCCCACCCTATGCCGATATCTCTTCGTCTATATACGGCATGAGCATACGTCTGCAAAATTTAGATTATCGCCTGAACCCTCGCAAAGGGTACGTATTGACGGGAACTGCGGGTGCCGGAAATAAAATAATTAAGAAGAATGACAAGCTGAACCCTGTCATTTACAACGGACTTAAACTAAATAGTGTTCAATATAGCGCTGAACTGGAAACCGAGATTTTTCTGCCCATCCAAAACAGGAGCACCATCAAGCTGGGAACAAATTCTGCTTTTCTGCAGAATGATAACCTTTTTCAGAATGAACTATTTCGGATCGGAGGCTTGAAGACATTGCGTGGATTTGATGAAGAATCCATTCTCGCTTCTTTTTACAGCATCTTCACACTGGAATATCGCTATTTGCTCGAAGAAAATTCTTACCTCTATTTTTTTGCCGATGGGGCCTATTATGTGAATCAAAGTCTCGCTTTTTCTGGCGACAGATACGATACTCCCTATGGCTTTGGGGCGGGCATCAGTTTTGAAACTAAAGCGGGTATCTTCTCCATCAATTATGCCCTTGGAAAACAATTCAGCAACCCCATTGACATACGTGCCGGAAAGGTTCATTTCGGGATAGTGAATCACTTTTAATTACTGCATTTGCCATTTGCCCTCTTACTTCCTACATTTTGTACTAGGGATTTAGGGCAACTATCTTATCTTTGTTACTCAATTTTGCAGATGGAATTTATCTATTTAATAATAGGCTGTATTTTAGGTTTTGCCATTGGCTGGTTTTTCTCAAAATCAAAAAATGTCGTTTCCGGCATTCCCGAAAAGGAGTTTCAAAACATTAAAGCTGAGTTACATGAGGAACGTGAAAAACTGCTTGCCTTGACCCGTGAAAAGACCACGGTGGAAACCCAATTCAACACACAGAAAAATGAAATTGAAAATCTGCAGTCCCGCTTTAAAACGGAGTTTGAAAATCTGGCTAATTCAATTTTAAAAGAAAAAACAAAAGAGTTCACCGAGCAGAACAAAACAAACCTCAACGTAATACTTGATCCTTTAAAAGACAAAATAAAAACCTTTGAAGAAAAGGTGGAGAAATCATATAACACTGAATCTGCCGAGCGTAATTCACTGAAAGGAGAGATCAAAGCGCTTGTCACCCTGAACAAGCAAATAAGCGAAGAAGCGAATAACCTGGCCAAAGCGCTGAAGGGTGATACTAAAAAGCAAGGCAATTGGGGAGAGATCATCCTGGAAAAAGTCCTGGAACGCTCCGGCCTACAACGAGGGAGCGAATACGAGATGCAGGTGAGCATTACCGCTGAAGACGGCAAACGTGTTCAGCCGGATGCCATCATTTATCTTCCGGATAAAAAACACATTATCATTGATGCAAAAGTATCCCTCGTAGCATATGAGGCTTTTGTAAATGCACCCACGGATGAAGAGCGGGAAAAGAATCTGCTCGCACACGTGATTTCCGTAAAAAATCACATCAAAGGCCTGAGTGAAAAAAAATATCACACGCTGGGCCAGCTGGACACCCCTGATTTTGTATTGCTTTTCATGCCGATAGAATCTTCATTTAGCTTAGCAATACAAGCCGATAATGAACTGTTCAATTATGCCTGGGAAAGAAAACTGGTCATTGTAAGCCCTTCTACTCTTCTTGCCACTCTGCGTACCATCGCATCCATCTGGAAACAGGAAAGACAGACAAAAAATGCGCTTGAAATAGCGGAGGAAGGCGGCAAACTTTATGATAAATTTGTATTGTTTGTAGAGGATCTGATTTCCATCGGCAAGAAAATGGATGATGCAAAAACGAATTACAGCGAAGCCATGAAAAAGCTTCACGATGGTACAGGCAACCTCGTAAAACGTGCAGAAAAAATGAAAACACTCGGTGCCAAGACCTCAAAAGAGCTCCCTAAAAATTTAGTAGAACGGGCAAACGAAGCATCATGAAGAATTTATCCAATCATATAATAATTTGTTTGCTGCTCTCGTACTTCTCGTTTTTTGTATTACGTATTTCTTCGTGCACCAGCTCCTCCAACTCCACAAGCAGCCAAAATATTTCCAAGATCTATAAAGCACAAAAAGATATTCTTCATCCTCAGTATGTGGTCTTTCATCGTACCGGCACCACCTCCGAGCTGCATTTTAAAATCAACTCGAAAGAACTTTTATACAGCAAGCAAGACGGCAACGAAAATTTTTCAGCCCGTATAAAAATACAATACCGCCTTATTTCATCGTATGAAACACGGGATATAATAGACAGCGCCACGGTTATCCTCACAGACCGATTTGCAAACACAGCAAAAGATATTATTGGAAAAATTGATTTCAGCGCTACGTTTACTAACACCTATCTGCTCCAGGTGGATATGACCGATCTCAACCGGAATATCAGCTCTAATACTCTTATTAACATCGATAAGATCAACCATACCACCAGGCAGAATTTTTTATTGCTTTCTGCAAAAAGCAAAACAGCCCTTTTCCGGGACCATATAGGGAAAGATGAATATTTCCAAATACGATACCGCACCCCGAATGAAAAAGTTATTGTACGGTATTATCACCGCAATTTTCCGTTACCTACCCCTCCGTTTTCAAACAGCAATATGATGCCATTTGAATATCGGGCGGATAGCTTGTTTACGTTGCAGCTGGATGAAAAAGATACTATGGGCTTCAACTTCACTAAAACGGGTTTTTATCACATTCAGGCAGATTCAATTTCAAAAGAAGGACTATCACTCTTCCGGTTTGACGATGATTTTCCAAAAGTAAAAAAGCCCGATCATTTACTCGAGCCATTAAGATATCTTACATCCAGGCAGGAATTTGATGCAATGAGTTCAAGCAAGAACAGAAAAGCTGCAGTTGATAGCTTTTGGGTAGCGGCAGGGGCCGGACATGACCGCGCCCGGGAGCTGATCAGGAAATTTTATAATCGGGTAGAAGATTCCAATGAATATTTTTCTTCTTACCTGGAAGGCTGGAGAACGGATCGCGGCCTCATCTACATTGTATATGGTCCGCCTAACATAGTGTATAAATCCTCCGACTCTGAAAGCTGGGTATACGGTGAAGAGAATAATTTCAATTCTCTTACTTTTACATTTTTAAAGGTCATCAATCCTTTTACAGATAATGATTACCGCATGGAACGATCCCAGGTTTTTAAAACAAGCTGGTTCAATGCAGTAGATATGTGGAGACAGGGAAGAGTGTACGCTGAAAAGTAATTTTGAACTAACATCTATGGAAAGAAATAAGCCCGAGAGGCGCCCTTTTACCCGTTCTAACGACTCCTCTTCGCGCACAAGCGGACGTCCTTCTTTTGGCGGAGAAAAAAAAGAAGAAGCTAACAAACTTATCTTCGGTATTCGCCCAATCATAGAGGCCATCCGTTCCGGAAAAGAAGTTGAAAAAATATTTTTTCAGCAGGGAACAGGCAGTGCTTTGATGGCCGAGCTTAATGATGAAATAAAAAAATACAAAATACCATTTCAGTTTGTTCCGGCAGAAAAACTGAACCACCTCATTAAATCCCGGAATCACCAGGGAGTGGTGGCGCAGCTCTCCCCTGTTACTTACCGGGATATAGAAGATATTATTCCCATTGCATTTGAAAAGGGAGAGATACCCCTTGTTATTATCCTCGACCGCATCACCGATGTACGGAATTTTGGAGCTATCAGCCGCAGTGCAGAATGTGCAGGAGCGCATGCATTGATCATACCTTCTAAAGGAAGTGCCCAGATAAACAACGATGCTATTAAAACATCGGCCGGAGCATTGTACCAGATACCGGTTTGCAGAAGTGAAAGCCTTAAACAAACCTGCGACTTCCTGAAAAAAAGTGGCTTACAAATTGTTGCTTGTACTGAAAAGACAAAAACCACGATTTACGATACAGATTTTACTGTACCCACTGCAATTATTCTGGGCTCAGAAGAAGATGGTATCTCGAGCGAATACTTGAAATTTTCTGATGCACAGGCAATGATCCCCCTGTTCGGAAAAATTGAATCGCTTAATGTTTCTGTTTCTGCCGGGGTCACACTTTATGAAGTGGTGAGGCAGAGAAAATTTTCTAAATGAAAAGATTCTCCCGGGAAAATATAATTTTTTCAGCTATTATTTTCATTGCCTCCATCATGAGGTTTTGGAATTACTGGAATTGGTCTTTCACCCACGATGAATTGGGAGCATTTGTACGCCTGAATTATAGTTCTTTTTCAGAACTCATAGAATTGGGAGTACAAAATCAGGACACACATCCCGCATTCACACAACTGTTCATTTTTGCCTGGGCAAAATTATTTGGCCTTTCAGAAGCTTCCATCCGCCTGCCGTTTGTCTTGGCAGGGATAGGAAGTGTTGCTGTTTTATTTTTTCTCGCAAAAAAATGGTTCGGGACCACAACGGCTTATTTTTCTTCCCTATCTCTTGCTCTTCTTGAATTTCCCATCCTCTACAGCCAATTGGCACGCCCCTACTCTTTTGGTTTATTCTTTTCCCTTCTCACTGCGTTATGCTGGACCAACTTGCTTTTTGGGACAGGCAGAAGAATTTATTTGAAAGCTATTTGTTATGGCATTGCAACAGTTCTTTGCATGCTTACCCACTACTTCGCCTTTTTCCTTGCGCTGATCGTTGCCTTAACCGGCTTCTTCGTCCTAAAAAAAGAAACATGGAAGCCTTACCTGCTGTCCGGTGTAATCGCCATCATGATCTTTCTTCCGCACATTTCCATATCGCTCCACCAGTTTGGAATGGGAGGGATTGGGGACTGGCTGGCAAAACCCGGAAAAGATTTTTTATGGAAACATGTTCTTTATTCTCTTAATGACTCCCCTATAGTTGTAGTAGCTATTGCCATTGTCTCTGTACTTTCAATTCTGATCTATCACTTGCAGATATCCTTTTCTCCCCAAGGAGTCCTTCGGACAAAATTTCAGGCCATCTGTCTGGTATGGTTCCTGCTGCCTTTTTCAGCAGGATATTATTATTCCGTATACGTAAATCCAGTATTGCAACATTCTACACTGCTTTTCTCATTTCCATTTCTTTTACTCTTTTTCTTTTCCTTTTTTCCGAAAGAAATTTCTGCCGTACAAATACAAAAAAACAAATTCAACAACATTGAACTGGGATCATGGGGTGTCATTTTATTGTTCAGCACTGTAATAGAGAAAAAACTCTATAAACGGGAAGATTTTGGAATATTTGAGGAGATCAACCTTGCTGCAATAAAACTGCAGAAAAAATATGGCGCTGAAAATATCACAACAGCATTAAATACAACCAGCAAGGATATTTTTGATTTTTATTTTCAGAAAAAAAATGAATCCGTTAGCTATACTTTTTACGCAGGGGACGACAGTACATTTACTCCAAATTTTTTAAAACAAATAGATACGTGTACTACGCCTTATTTTTTATACGGCTGGTCCAATTTCAAAAATCCTTTTGAAATTGCCGAGATCATCAAAAGAAAATATCCTTGCATTATTTATGATGAAAGGCATTTTAACTCTCAGGTTACCTTATTTACAAAAAACGATTCCTGTAAAAGAGATACCATCACATATACATATTTGGGATTTGAGTTCCTATCTCCGGATAACACAAAGTTCGGGTATGATTCCACCGGCATTGACACGCTCACAGTACATTCCGGCAAACTCTCGCTACGTGTGAAACCGAAAAATAAATTCAGCATCACATACAGGACTACAGTTAAAAGACTGTTTAAGGATAATGCCGGCTGCGTGAATATAAGCTTCTGGATTTACACAGAAGGTGAATTCAATGCCCAGTTGGTGATGGATATTGGCCAGCCAATCGGCAAGCGCGATTGGAAAGCAAAACTTTTACCAAAATTCATCGAAGAAAAAGGACAGTGGCAGCAAGTGTTCGCGACTTTTGAACTCCCCGCCTCCGCTTATCCCGATGACGAAGTAAAGATTCTCCTGTGGAATCGGGGTAAAAACTCCTTCTTCCTGGATGATGTTGTTATTTCATCCTTTGCCGACAGCAAGTATGATCCGTACGCTCCTTCTTTTAGAAAATAAAAGGGAGTGCATGGGTTTCGTGCACTCCTTTTCTTAAGCCGTGGGTTAAACCAGGAATTTGCAATTAAGAAAGGACATACTACAAATATTTGACGCAACTATCCAGGCGGTATCGCCTGGATATGTTGGTCAGGGTTAATACCGATGCCTCATATCTTTTAGTCCAATTATAATTTGTACTTGATCGGCATTATACCAAATGTTATGGACTAATATAAAATCAGTAATGGTATAACCCAAACATTGAAAATGAAAGATATTCTTTCATCAAAAATAAAGGACAAATCATTCATTTTCAATCGTCTGCTCTGACGGAGTCTGACACTCATCAGAGTCGTCAGACCCAAGGGGCAAAAAGTTCAATTGAACTTTTTGGGT
>Ga0163144_10019863_pt1 | contig 13477 bp, 13 predicted proteins | sample OliLak19BULKMAT1_FD_123175 | JGI IMG/M metagenome (GOLD analysis project Ga0163144, IMG submission 123175) | Freshwater microbial mat bacterial communities from Lake Vanda, McMurdo Dry Valleys, Antarctica - Oligotrophic Lake LV.19.BULKMAT1 | ecosystem: Environmental > Aquatic > Freshwater >... | reverse complement strand
TCTCCTTCCCACCGGCTGGATGCCATGGCGAAGCTCAGTGCGGCCGGAATTCCCGTCGGCGTGCTGGTGGCTCCGGTGATTCCCGGACTGAACGAACACGAAATCCCGGCGATTTTGGCCGCCGCCCGCGAGGCCGGGGCGGTGGGTGCGGGCTACACGATTCTGCGCCTGTCCCATGGCGTGAAGGATATCTTTTCCGCCTGGCTGGAGGAACACGTTCCCGAGGCGAAGGAAAAAATCATGGGCCGCATTCGCGAAGTGCGCGGAGGCGCGCTCAATGACACCCGTTTCGGCACGCGCATGCGGGGCGCGGGTGTTTATGCGGAACAGATCCGTCAGCTTTTCGAGGTTTCCGTCCAGCGCGAAGGACTGAATCAAAAAGTGTCTCCGCTTTCCACCGCCGCCTTTCGCAATCCGGGCGGTGAGCAGATGGAATTGCTCTAGGGGACCTCTGGTGAAATCGGCCTGAGTCTATCAACCGCGAATAAACACGGATGCGGCTACGAACGCCGGACAGCGCCGGCATCACCCAACCAGCCCCGGTCCGCCGAAAGTGAAAACCAACCGGCATGATGGGGTCAGGCGCCCCCCAAACCTTGCATGCTGGCTGCGGTAGGCGCAGCAGAAAAACCTCTATGACGCCGTGCCCGCCCTTGGCGTGAGGTCTTTCCTATTCAGGATTTGCAAAAAGTCACCCCCCCGCGTTCATTATCCCCTCCGGCATGCTTTACCGTTTTGATCTGCACATGCATTCGTTTTACTCCGCCGATGCCGCTGCGGCGCCCGAGGAGTTGATTGCCGCCGCCCGCGCGCGGGGGTTGAGCGGCATTGCCATCACGGATCATGATTCCTGCGAGGTGCATGAATATCTTTTGAAAAAAGGACTGGAACGCCCGGACGGACTGCCGGTGGATGGATTTCTTGTGGTTCCCGGCATGGAGGTCTCAACGGCTCACGGCCACATGCTTTGCATCGGCACCACCCTGCCGGTGATGCGGGACGAACCGGCGCATGATGTCTTTGCGGCCATCCGCGACCGCGGGGGCGTCGCCATTCCCGCGCATCCCTACGACCGCTGGCGGGCCGGTATTCATGAGACCATCCTGGATGAATTGCCGCTGGAGGCCATCGAGGTTTTCAACGCGGCTGTGACCAGTCGCAATTTTAACGACAATGCCCATGCGTACGCCACAAACCGGGGGCTTTCCATGACGGCTTCCAGCGATGCGCATCATGCCACGGCGGTCGGTATTAGCCAAACTGCCTTCGAGATGGATAATCTCAGCGTGGCAGATCTGCTGGCCGCACTGCGCAGCGGCGGAACGCCGGCGGGAAATTACCTTTCCCGGCGGGAGGCGCTGAAAAAACATTTCGGCAACTGGTTCCGGGTCTTCAACCGGAGCGCGCCGGAGTAGTTAAGCAGCCGCTTTTTTGAACTCGAAGACGTTGATCGGCGGCAAATTCAGCCGACAATATTCCCGGCTTGCCAGCTCGAAGAGGTGTTTGTGTCCGCAAAGCTGGTCGGAGACCTGGTAGGTGATGAAGCGGCTGTCCTCACGCATGACCCGGGCGATATTTTTTAGAATGGCGTTGCGAACCGGTTCATCAATGACAAGAAACGGCAGGCCGGAAATAATATAGTCGCAGTGCGTGTGACCCAGTTTCTCCAAGGTCTCGGGCAGATGCAGCGCATCGCAGTGGAGCACGGTCACGCGCGCATCGTGGGCGAAATATTTTTGCAGGTGGTTGGCGAACTCCTTGTCCAACTCAAGCAGGATGAGCCGGGAATCGGCGTTCATGCGTTTGACGATCTGGCGGGTGTGGCAGCCCTCGCCGGGTCCGAGTTCCACCACCACGCGCGGCTTGGAAAAATCAATCCTCTTCGCGGTCTGGCGCGTTAGAAATGGCGAACTCGGGACGACGTAGCCCACGCGCAGCGGATTGGCGAGGGCTCGTTTAAGAAAGAGAAGGCTCATGCGGGTGAGAACGTGCAGGGTGATCGCCCCGGCGTCAATCGTTGAGGCTGGGACGGTCCGTCACGTCTGCTGCAAAGGCGGCGGGGTGGCGGGATTTTTTGGGGTCTGGTGGAAACACCCGCCGGTGCTGAATTGCGTCCAGGCCCAGCGCAGCCAGCGGATGATCGAGGCGGCCAGCCAGAGGGCCCAGGCGAGCATGAGAATGCGAAACCACCAGAGCGAAACCGACAGGCAGCGTGGCGTTTGGCCGTTGAAGACCGCTTCATACAAAGAAAGAGCCGCGCGCGGGCCTTTGCTTTGGTAATATTTTAGCGACGCGGCAAATTCTTGATTAGCGGTGGCGCACCCGAGCAAAGACCTCGTCGGAAGGAACCGCTTTTCACCGAACCGCCGTCGAGTTCGACATGCCACCAGCATACCGCAGCACAGCTGCTGGCAAAAGGGGAAATCCAGCCGATCTGATTTCGGCGGATTTTAGACCTTTCTTGGATGCAGGTTTCGCTTTCCGCCCAACCGAATCCGCCACATTCTTTTGCCATCATGCCCGTCCACCCCGTCGAACTCCCGCCGCCGATGAACCATGTGTTTTTGGATTTTGAGAATGTTCACACGGTGGACCTTTCGATCATCGGACGGAAGCACATCTGCTTCACGTTGCTGGTCGGAGCCAAACAGACCAGGATCGATGCGACCGTGGTGGAAAAACTGCTGGAGCACGCCGCCTCAGCGCATCTGGTGAGGCTGACATCTTCCGGCAAGAACGCGTTGGATTTGACGCTGGCTTACTATTTGGGCCGTGCCGTGCTGGCCGATCCCACGGCTTATTTTCATATCGTTTCCAAGGACACGCATTTCGATCCGCTTATCGAACACCTGCGGAGCCGGCATATCCACGTCCACCGACATAACGATTTCACCACCCTGACTTTTGGTGCCCCGCCGAAATCCTCCTCGTCTCCCGCAAAACCCGATGCCCCTCCGGCGGAAAACTATCTTCCCCGCGTGTTGGAGAATTTGCGCAAGTCCGCCACTGGCCGCCCAAAGAAAGAAAAGACTTTGCGTAGCCGTTTGGGTTCGCTCTTTGGTGTCGGAACTTCCGAGGAGGTCCTGACCAGCTTGATTGAAAAGCTGGTGGACGGAGGCCATATCAGCATCGGAGAGAAGGGTGCGGTCACCTACAACTTGATTCCCGCAGACTCGAATACCTCCCCGATCGTCTTGCTGCCATGAAAGCCATTCGTGTGGAAGAGTTCGGCGAACCTGAGGTGTTGCGACTAATGGAGGTGCCCGATCTGGAAATCTCCGCCGGACAAATCCTCGTTCGTCTCCACGCCATCGGGGTGAATCCGGTGGAAACCTACATTCGCGCGGGAACCTACGCGAACAAGCCGCGACTGCCCTACACACCGGGAAACGACGGCGCGGGGATCGTGGAGGCGGTCGGTAAAGAGGTGCAGGCCGTCAACCCGGGCGACCGGGTTTTTCTTTCCGGCTCGCTCACGGGAACCTACGCGGAGTTTGCCCTTTGCGCGCCGAATCAGGTGCATCCCCTGCCCGAGCACGCGAGTTTTGCCCAAGGGGCCGCCCTAGGTGTTCCCTTCGCCACGGCTTACCGGGCCTTGTTCCATCGCGGGAATGTTCGGTCCGGAGAAACGGTGCTCATTCATGGTGCCAGCGGCGGCGTGGGCAGCGCGGCGGTGCAACTGGCGCGGGCTGCGGGCATCCATGTTTTTGGCACGGCGGGCTCCGGGGCTGGTCTGGAACTGGTGCGCGAACTCGGCGCGGATCAGGTTTTCAATCACAAGGATCCTGTCTATCGCCAGGCCATTCTGGATGCGACGGATGGCCGCGGGGTGGATTGCATTTTGGAGATGCTGGCCAACGTGAATCTGGGCGGGGATTTGCGGATGCTGGCCTTGCGCGGACGCGTGGTCGTGATCGGCAGCCGGGGTCCGGTCGAAATTAACCCCCGGGATGCCATGATGCGTGATGCCGATATTCGCGGCATGATTCTGGGGAACGCTCCGGCGTCCGAACTCGCCGATATTTATCGCAAGCTCGGTGAGGAACTGGCCGCTGATCGCATCCGTCCGGTTGTTGGCCGGGAATTTCCGCTCGTCGCGGCTCCCGAGGCGCATCGCGCCGTGATGGCTTCCGACGCGCGCGGCAAGATTGTCCTTGTTCCCTGACCTCGCTAATCAGGCCTCTGCATCGCGAAGCGATCATTCGTCCGGCAATACCAATGCGGGCTGGCCATTCTTCCAAACGGATGAAAAAGCGCGCTATGGATGCGCAGGGTCTGCGGATCAATCAAGTGCGTCCCGCACGTGCCCACGCTTGACCAGGCCGATGACGAGCCGGTTGTTGCCGATTTGGAGGGTGCCCCATTCCAACTTCGGACTTCCTCTGCGCGTCCTTACGCGCTACTCGGAACAGATGAAAAATTTCCTTCCCGCCGTTCTGGCTCTCGCCCTGCTAAGTGTTTCCGCTCACGCCGCCACGCCCGCGGACGAAGCGGCTTTTGTGGCCACCTACAAAAAAGCGCTGGAGGCCGGTGATGCAAAAACGCTGGAGGGTTTCCTGTACACCAAAGGCGCGCCACCGCAGATCGCCGAGTTTTTCCGCATGATGGTGACGATGCCCATCCCGCCGGGCAGCAAGGTGACGAGTGTCGAATTGGTGACGCCAACGGCCGACGAGGCGGCGAAACTCAACACGCCGAAATCCATGCCTGACGGCAACACCTACAAACTGCCTCTCGCCCCTTACAAACAAATCGTCATCACGGTGGAATCCAAAGACGGCAGCAGCTCCGGCACGGGCACGAGCAAATTGCCGGTGGCCGAGAAGGATGGCAAACTTGTCATCCCCGTTCCCGTGCCGGAGAAGTAGCGGAAACACAACTTCCCACTCTGATGGTTGACATCCGGCGGCTTCGCAGGAAAATCAATTGATGAACAGCAAGTGCGCGAGCGTGCATCGCAAGGGGAAATTCTCCCCGCAGGATGTGGCCGACGCCGCTCTCGAATTGAGGGAGGCAACGGGAGGTTCCGCCTTGTTGGCCGTGGCGTTTGTCACGCCGGACTACCTGCCGCACATCGAGGAATTCAGCGAGATCATCCGCGTGGATGGCCATGTCATGGATCTGGCCGGTGCCACCGGGGTGGGTCTCACGCGGGACGGCGGGGAGGATGAAGCCGGATTCAGCCTGCTGGCGCTGGGTGCCCCATTGGCCGGTTTTCACATCGTGCCGCTCAGCCAGTCCATGGTCGAGGAATCCAACGGGCCAGCCTATTGGAAAAAACGCTGCGGGGTCGAGCACCCCAACTCATGGATCACTTTGGCGAATCCGTTTGTCTTTGATGCCGAGGCCTGGTTGGCCGACTGGAACGCCGCCTGGCCCGGAATCACCTCGGTGGGCGGGCTGGCCGGAGGATCGGAAAACGGCGAGGACGCGGGGATTTTTTACAACGGGAAATTGGTTGATGCCGTGGCTATTTCCATGACCGGATTGCGTATCCTGCCGGTCGTGAGTCAGGGCTGCCGTCCCATTGGCGAACCGCTTACGGTGACGCGGGCGGACAGCAACGTGGTTTATTCCCTGGGAGCGCGCCCGGCCTACGAGGCTTTGGAATCTGCTTTTGAGGGGCTCTCCGATGGCGAGAAGGCCACGGCGAAGGGCAATCTTTTTGCGGGCCTCGCGGGCACCGAATACGTCGAGGATTTCAAGCCGGGCGATTTTTTGATCCGCAACATTCTCGGGGCCGATCCGAGTTCGGGCGCGGTTGTCATCGGGGGATTTCCCCGCGTGGGTCAGACTTTGCAATATCAGCTTCGCGACCGGACTTCGGCCGATGCCGAATGGCGGGCCATTCTGCGACATGCCTCCTTGGAATCCGGCCGCGCGCCGCTGGCGTCGTTGCTGTTCGCCTGCTCGGGGCGGGGCGCGCATTTGTTCGGCAACAAGAGCCACGATGCCGGTTTGTTGGAGGAAATTCTCGGCGCGCACGCCAGCGCGGGATTTTTCTGCAACGGCGAGATCGGCCCGCTGGGCGGACGGAATTTCATCCACACCTACAGCGCGTCCTGTGCTTTGTTTTTTGAAGAGGAGAGGGCCTTGTGAAAGGCGTGCCGCGCTGGCTTTTCCTCACGATTCTCGCACTCGGCCTCATCTCGGTCGCCGCGTGGTTCGGGCGGGGTACATGGAAGTCGGAAGATAAAAGCGATCAGCCCGAAATGGTCTCGAAAGCCGAGCGCCGGGACATCGAATCCAACCTGCTTCTTACCGGCGAAGTCACGCCCGCATTTCAAGTTCCGGTCAAGGCGGAGGTCGGCGGCAAGGTGAAAAAAATCCATGCCATCATTGGCCAGAAAATCCCGAAAGGCGGCCTGCTGGCCGAAATTGACGACACGGATCTGCTCACGGAAAAAGCCTCCGCGCTGACCGACATTGCCGGAGCCCAGCTTTCCGTGGACAAAAACCGCGGCAACACCGACCGGGCGCGCGCGCTCTTTAAGGAAAAGCTCATCAGCAAAGAGGTCTTCGCCAACCTCGAGGCCGATCTGGCCATCTCCGGGAACACCCTCGCGAAATCCCGCAGCCGGCTGCAAACGGTGGAGGACAAATTGAGCAAAACAAAAATCCTCGCGCCGGCCGAGGGCACGGTGCTGGATATCCTCGTCATTGAGGGCCAGGTTGTTGTCGCCGCCGCCAGTGTCAATTCCGGCACCGAACTCATGACCTTTGCCGACCTCTCGCAATTGCTCATCAATTCGCACGTTAATCAAGTGGACGCCCCGCGCCTCTCCCCGGGCCAGGCCGTCGAGGTGAACATGTCGGACACCGCCAGCGAACCCGTTCGCGCCCATATCGAATTCATCGCCCCGCTCGCTTTGGTAAAAAACAACATCAAAGGTTTCGAGGTTCATGCCTTGATTGAGGAGAACGACGGACGCCTCAAACCCGGCATGTCCGTCAGCATGAACGTCCCCGTAGGCAAGGCCGACGGCGCAGTGAGTGTGCCGGTCAGCGCGATTTTCAAGGAGAACAAGCAAGCCGTGGTTTATGTGCGCAAGGGCGATGCGACGGAAAAACGCAAGGTCACGGTCGGTGTCACCAATTTGTCCTTTGTCGAGATCAAGTCCGGGGTGAATGAGGGCGAGGAAATCCTGCTGGTCGAGCCCACCCTGGCCCCGGCGAAGTCCTGATCCCGCGTGTCTCTCGTCCTTCTCGAAGACGTCAAAAAATCCTATCGCATCGGCGATCAGGAGATTCGTGCGCTTGATGGGGTGAGCCTGCGCATTGAAGAGGGGGAATTTCTCGCCATCATCGGCCCCAGCGGCAGCGGCAAGTCCACCCTGATGCATCTGCTCGGCTGTCTCGATACGCCCTCTTCGGGGCGCATGGAAATCTGCGGCCGCGATCTGAGTTCTGCCACGGCCGACATGCTGGCCGACGTGCGCAATCGCGAGCTCGGATTCGTTTTCCAATCCTTCAACCTGCTGCCCAAACTGGATGTGGTGCGCAATATCGAGCTCCCTCTTATTTACTCCGGCATTTCCAAAAACGAACGCCGCGCCCGCGCGGTGGAAGTCGCGAAATCCGTCGGCCTCGGCGATCGCCTCGGCAACCGTCCCACGCAGTTGAGCGGCGGTCAGTGCCAGCGTGTGGCCATCGGCCGCGCGCTCGTCAACCGTCCCCGCATCCTCTTCGGCGACGAACCCACCGGCAACCTCGACAGCACGACCGGCGAGATGATTTTGGAAATGTTCCGCCAGCTTAACCGCGAGGGCAAGACCGTCGTTCTCGTCACCCACGACCCCGACGTGGCCGCCATCACCAAGCGCGTGATCGAGATTCGTGACGGCCGCATCCGCCGGGAATACGCGCCATGAACCTCCTCATTTGTCTGGAGACCGCCCTGCGCGAGATCGCGGCGCACAAATTCCGCAGCATCCTTTCCATGCTTGGCATCGTCATGGGCGTGAGCAGTCTCATCGCCATGATGGCGCTCACGGCCGGCATCGAGAAGGGCACCCGTGCCTTCATGCAGCAAATCGGCGGACTCGAATTTGTCAGCATCCAGAACAAGGAAATTTCCAATGCCCTGTTCGAATTCTGGAATCTTTCCCCCGGCCGCACGCTCATGGATGCGCGGGCCATTCTGGCCGCCGTGCCCAATGTCTCGCAAGTTTCTCCGGAGATGACCCATGGCGCGCTGGTGGCCAGCGAGTTTGGCTCGGACCGCAAAGGCGTACGCGGCGTCTGGCCCGACCATTATGTCGTCGCGCGGCACGAGCTGGCGGCCGGACGTTTTATCACTGATCTTGACGTGGATCAGGCCACGCGCAGCGTGGTGATCGGGGATGAGATTGTCTGGAAGCTCTGGCCCGCTCTCCCGCCCAAGGAAATCCTCGGACGCACCATGACCATCAACCAATCCCCCTTCATGGTGGTTGGCGTGCTGGTTCGTTACGAGCGTGAGCAGGATAAACGTATCCGCACCATTCTCGCTGCTCAGAATAAAACGCGCGGAGTTGAACCTGTGCGCGGGCGCCAGTCGGGCCGCTGGGATCCCTTCCGGGGGAAAAACGAGTCCGTTTTCATTCCCCTTTCGACGCTATTCTATGAATTCAAATCCGGCCTCTTTCCCGCCGATTCAGTGGAGACAGTGAAGTTGGAAACCCTCACGTTCCGCGTGGCGGATCTGGATTTTTTTCAGGAAACCCTGGCGCAGGTGAGACGTGTGCTCGATGTGACGCATCGCGGGGTGGATGATTACGACCTTGAGACGCGCGAGGAGTGGTTTGACCGTATGGAGCAAAGCATCTCGGCCACGCGCTTGAGCGGCGGACTCATCGCCGTGATCAGTCTCGTGGTAGGCGCCATTGGCATTACCAACATCATGCTGGCCAGCATCACCGAACGCGTGCGCGAGATCGGCATCCGCCTTGCCGTGGGAGCCAAAGGCCGCGACATTTTCCTGCAGATTTTGGTGGAGAGCATCTCCGTGGCCTTCATCGGCGGCATTCTCGGAGTGGCAGCGGGCGCGGTGCTCATTCAGGTGCTCATCGTTGTTGCGCCGACGGAAAACGTGCCGGTGATGACTTGGGGCTCTGTGCTTTTCAGCGTGGCCTTCGCAATTCTGGCCGGCATTGTCTCCGGCATTTACCCCGCCATGCGGGCCTCGAAACTCGATCCGATCGAGGCGCTCCGGTATGAATAGATTTTTGCTTTAGAACGTTTCATGATGTCGACACGGCACTCCATTGCCGTGCGGGAGAGAACGGCGAAGGGAACCCCACGCGCGCCCCAAGGGACTGGGGCGACTACAGAAAAAAATCCATGACTCGCTTTAAAACGCCGGGTCGATCGTGAAGGAGGCGAGAATTTTTTCGCGCAAGTCCTTGAGGGCCGCATCCTCGGTTTCCGGGGATTGCCAGGTGAGAAAATAGAGTGTGCCGGTGCTGTCGTTGGCCTTGGCGATCGTGATGATCTTGATGTCACTGAGTTCACCATCAATGGCGTATTCCACGCGGAAACATTTGACCGGGCCCTCCTCGGTTTTGATCATTCCCTTGGCTCCGTCTTCATCACCCGAGGGCAGAAGATCGAGGGCGTAATTGCTGGGTTTCACTTCGGCGCGTTCCGTCACCTTGGGAGTAACCGTAAGGATGAGGCCGGCCGTGAAAGCGTCGCCTTCTTTTTCCGCTTTCTCGCGGCTGATCTGATAAATGGTAAGGCCGTCATCGGTATCCTCCTTGAGAAACCAGCCTTCGGGCAGAAGGATGCTGCCTTTGATGGCAGTGAGTTCCTGTTTTTTGAGCGCGGGTTCCTGCGCAAAGGCGGCGGCGGCCAGCGTGAGCAAAATGGCAAGCTGAAGGAGGAGTTTCATTCAATTCTCTGGTGAGACTCTGGCGGATTTTTGGAAGTCCGGATAACGTTGTTGGAGTTCGTGCAGGGCCTTTTGCGATTCGAGGGTGTTGTCGGCCTTCTTGTAGGCATCCGCCGCGCGGCGCAGGGCACGGGGGGTGAGGGAGGCATCATCGTAAAGCACGGCAATGGTCATGAACGCGCGGGCGGCCCCATCGTAATCACCCTTGGAATACGAAATCTCGCCGATGAGGAAACGGCCCTCGGCATTGAGACGGCCCTCGGGCTGCAAGAGGAGGGATTCCTCGCAAAGTTTGCTGGCCCGGGCAAAATTTTTGTCGGCCAGTTCGACATTGGCCTGGGCGATGAGGCCGCGGGCCCGGCTGCGCGGATCGCGGGCGGTTTCGAGATATCTGGCCACGACGGCGGCGGCCTCCTTGCCTTTGCCCTGGCGGATCTGGGCTTCGGCCAGTTCGATCAGAACCTCGGGTTCGACGTGTTTCGGATCTTTCACCACGGGCAGGAGAAATTGTTCGGCGGAGGCGTAATCGCCTTCCTCGAAGCTTTTGCGTCCGAGCCAGCGGGTGATCTCAACCGGCACATTGAGGTTCTTGTTTTCCGCCATGGTGCGGAGGAGGCCGGGCCGGTCTTGCTGGTAATAGTAGCAGAGGATGATGCGGAGGGCGGAGCGTTCGCCGTATTGGGCGGCATCGAGTTTGCGGGCGGCTTCGAGACTGACGAGAGCGGCTTTGTAATCTTTCTCTTCAAAGGCGGCCCAGCCGATCCAGAAATTGGCCTGACCGGCGGCGGAGCTTTTCGGGAATTCCGTCAGAAGCTGGCGGAAAACGCTGATCATGCCTTTGTAATCCTGCTGCTGGCCGAGGATGAGGGCTTTCTGCTGGAGGGCGAGTTCGCGGTCGGCGTCTTTGTATTTTGTGATGAGGAGATCGAAATCCTTCAGGGCGGCGGGATAGTCCTTGGTCTGCTGGAGAGCGAGACCGCGCTGGGTAAGGGCGGAGGCGAGGTTGGAGTTGGACGGATTTTTTTCGATGTATGCGGTGTAGGTTACGATGGCGCCGGCGGGGTCGCCGGATTGGGCCTGACACCAGCCAAGCTTGTAGAGGGCTTTGGTTTTCAAATCCTCGGCGAGTTCACCCTTGAGGAGGCTGGCATAGATCGGGCCGGCCTCGGCGTATTTGGCCTGCTTGAAGAGGGATTCGGCCTTGAGCAGGCTGACCTGGGCGGTTTCCTTGGGGTTGGTGGAATCCTTGAGGAATTTATTGGTCTCGGTGATCAACTCGGGATCATTGAGTTGATACATGCTGACCAGGCGGTGAAAGCGCGCGTCCTGCGAGGGGGCGGAGCCGGGGAACTGGAGAAGAAGGCGATCATAAACCGCGCGGGCGGCGCGGGGGTTGCCGGCCTGGCGGAAGGAGTTGGCGGCGAGCAGGAGAATTTCGGAGCGGGTTTCGTCGGGCAAACCTTCGGGAAGTTTGTCCGACATATCTGCAACTTTTTTGTATTCGCCCAATTCATAGTTGAGGCGCATGGCACCGAGGAAGGCCACGGATTTCCATTCGCCGGACTCGGAAAGGTTGAGGGCGTCAGCGAAGAGTTTGACCGCTTTCTTTTTGTCGCCGAGTTCGGCGGCCAGGGCGGCCGCTTTGACGGCCGCCTCGGCGCGAACGGCGGCGGGGCCGGTGCCTCCGGCGATTTTTTCGAATTTTTCCAGCGCCTCGGGTTTGCGGCCTGCGGTGGCGGCGGCTTCGGCGAGCGAGAGGCGGGCGTATTCGCGATACGGGTTGTTTTTTGCGACCTCCACGACCGCTTCGTACATTTTGACCGCCTCGTCCGTCCGCTTGAGGCGGTCGTAGCAACGGGCGATGTTGTAGCGGGCGGAGAGCTGGACCTCTTCGCTGGCGGCCTGCCTGGCTGCGACCTTAAACTGGGTGAGCGCGGCATCGTGTTTTTTTTCGGCGTAAAGATATTCGCCCAGGCGGTAGGCGCCGGAGCCGGCAAATTCCCCTTCGTGAAACTCCATGACAAGCTTCTCGTACGCGGCGCGGGCGGAGTCATCGTTGCCGAGCAGGCGGTGGCTTTCGGCCAGGCGGAAAAACGCGGCGTCGCGGCCTTTGGCTTTGGGATGCGAGATCAGGAATTTCTCATATTCCGTAGCCGCATAGTCATACATTTTGCGGGCGTAAATGCTATTGGCGCGGTCGAGATCGGCCGCAGCGGCAGCGTCCCCCATCAGGCTCGCCGGACTCAGGCGAATGGCGCCGTTTTCATCAGGCACCGGGTTGGACGGGCCTGGAGTGGGAGCCACCTCGATCCGGCCTTGCGGGCGGTAGGGAGTGGATTCCGCTGCCGGATCCGGTTGCAGCTCTTGCATCCAGGCCGGGTTGTCGCGGGGAACCGCGGGCGCGGGCGGAATCTCCGCCCTCGGGGTCGGCCCGGTTTTTTCCACCGGGAGGGCTTTGCGCACTTCCGGTTGCCAAAAGTCCTGGGCGGACACAATCCCCGCCGCAGCCAGCAGGATGGCGAGGGGGCGCATCACTCGAATTTGCTGGTGGCGAAGGCCACATTCCAGATTTTGGCCGCGCGGCAGATGTCGAGGGCGTCCACGATATATTTGTAATCCGCGTCCTGATCCCCGCGCAGCACGACGGCTTGGTCCGGGTACAGTTCGGAGATGCGCGTGAGGGTTTGGAGGAGTTCTGCGGACGACATCTCGCGGCGGTTCATGAAGATAGAGCCATCGCGCCGGACGTTGAGGATGACTTCACCAGCGGCGCGGCGGTTATCCTTGCCTTCGCGGGCTGCCGGGATCTTCACATCAATCTCGGCCTCGTTGCGGGCGAAGTTCCAAGTCATGATAAAAAAGACGAGGAGGAAGAGCAGGACGTCCACCATGGGCGCAATCTGGAAAATGATGCGCTCGGGATAAACGTTGGCGCGGAAGTTCACAGCGAGCCCTTTCCGTCGCTTTTGATGCCGCTGGTGCTGAGCAGGGCCAGCAGGTGGGTGCTGGCAACTTCCAGCTCGGAGATGAGGCCCTGCACGCGGCCGCGGAAATACGAGTAGGCGGCCATGGCGGGGATGCCGATGAGCAGTCCGGTGGCCGTGGCGATAAGGGCCTCGCCGATGCCTTGCGCCAGCAGGGTGGGCCGGGTGGCTGCCGCGTCCACCGCGACCACACCGAAAGACTGGACAATGCCCATGACCGTGCCGAGCAGCCCGAGCATGGGTGCGATGGTTCCGATGTCGGCCAGAAAGGCGACCTGCTGGTTCAGCGCGCTGGCCTGCCGCATGCCTTCGGTCTGGGCGATGTCGCGGGCTTCCGCGATGGTGGCTTTGGGGTTTTTCGTGAGGAAATCCATGGTGCGTTGCACGACGCGGGCGACGGCCTCGTTGTGGCGGTTCGAGATGGCGAGCAGCCCGAGATAATCCCCTTTGCGGATGAGGGCGTCGGCGGTTTGCATGTACCGGTTGGAAACAATGCACCCGCGGCGCATGGTGAAGAGAAAGACGAAGATCAACATGACGGTGATGATCGAAAGGATGCCGAGCGGAATCATCGTCGCACCGCCCGAAACGATGACGTGCCAGAGGTTGATGGCTTGGGCCG
>Ga0163144_10019861_pt1 | contig 13478 bp, 14 predicted proteins | sample OliLak19BULKMAT1_FD_123175 | JGI IMG/M metagenome (GOLD analysis project Ga0163144, IMG submission 123175) | Freshwater microbial mat bacterial communities from Lake Vanda, McMurdo Dry Valleys, Antarctica - Oligotrophic Lake LV.19.BULKMAT1 | ecosystem: Environmental > Aquatic > Freshwater >... | reverse complement strand
TGATATTCCCTGGAGCTTCTTCGGCAACGACAAGGAAATCATCGTACGCCCAATCGGCACTATCCTTTACGCGAGAGAGGAGCACAGGTATCTCAACTGTCAGAAGTTTATACCCGGCAGTTAATTGGGAGGCATTGTCTCTGATCCAAATCTCGGCCCACGCTAGGTCTTCAAAACCTTTGACCACGGTAGTCGTATCCGCGAAAGATGTTATGGCGTAGCGAGTTTTCGTTTCCGGGTCGACAGTGTCGAACGGTTCGCCTACATCCACAAAGATGGGGGTGCGGTTATCGTAGTGACTCTCCAGCATCCTGCCATGATGGAGAGTGTAACCTGATGCCCGGGTCTCAATGTCGAACTCGGAATCTGGATCATCCAGGTTATGGGTAAATTCTAACAGATCTCCGTCAGCGCCCCGTGCGACTATGACGTCAATAATCACGTCCGCTTGGATTTGGATACCTAACTTGCTCCAAATGGGACTGAACTCTTTGACGTCCGCCTCTTTATTAAAGTGATCGTTGAAGTAGCGCACGGCACCGTGACGAATAAACGCGAGCCACTTAGGCTGTTCTGCGGGCTCCTCGTCAGACTTGGCGAGTTTGACGATCATGATGAAGTACGGTGCGCCTTCGTCGTTGCCCATGTACGTGTCGGATTCCCAGAAGGCTGAACCCCAACGCGCTACACACCAATTAGATGAACCGATAGAGCACATCTGCGCCTTGCTTGTTAACGGCCCATAAGCAATATATTCGGAATCTTGATACAGAACCTCTGGCGCCGGTTGGCGGAGTAGCGTCTCGTGCGTCTCCAAAAAGGTTTCGACTTCCGATAAACTGAGATGATTGATATCGGGTAGACTTTCCCCAGTCACCTGCTCGATTTCCGCTCCCTTTTTACGGAGCACGTGAAAACGTCCGTAAACCTTAGAGATGTCTAGGATCAAAGCTGCGACCTGGGACTCCGTCATGTCTTTCCCGTGGTCTCGGTCGAAGACGGTAGCCGCCTGCTTTAACTCTGTGAGTGCCCAGTCCAGATATGCCTGATTACCGCTCGGATCGGCCCGCGCGAATTCGCGAGTAGGATAGGAGAAAGACTTGCCGAATTTCGCAGTTGCCGCCTCCAGACGCATAGGGCCTTTAACCTTCTCCCCAACTTCGTCGATGACTTCGCGCAGGTCGAGAACTGACTTGTATTTGTTAATGTCCTTGGAGGTGTCTTTCGTACCGTATTTATCAGAGCCGAGGTACTTCTGAAGTGCGTGCCACTTTTCAATTGGAATGAGGATAGGCGACGTAACGAGTTTTGGATCTATCGTAGCCGACGAACTTGCCAAGCGCGACACAAGAATGCGCACCATCCAGTCGAGATACTTCTGTCGACCTTCGCTCGGGTCTGCCGCCGCGAACAGATCAATGTGCTCAGTCAGATCTGGATACTTATCCTTGAGAAATTGAATGCGCTCAGGCCCAGCGAGTTTGTGGAAAGCGTGCGCTGCTCGGCGTTGCATCAAATAACCCGACGCCTTTAGTACGATGGAATTTCTGCGAACGATTAAAGAAGCTGACTTTTCAGACTGGTTTTTGCGTTCCATCTTGTCTCTAATTAGAGCGCGTTCTACTTGTCGGGCGTGAAGTATGTTTTTTCCCCACCGTTTGAAATCTAAATCGTCTCCGTCTACCCACGCTCTGAGTACGGAGCTAGGAATGATTTCTGGCGCTTTGCTGACCATATAGGCGGGCACACGCAGGACTAATGCTCTCACCGCTTTTGCGGAGAGGCGGGAGCGCACCGCTTCATTGATTACAAGATACTCGAGAGCCCAGTGATCATTTGCGTCTACAATACTGTCTATCTGTCGACTCGTGAGATTTGCGTTTTTAGCTAGACCCGATATAACATTCTTTGCAAAAGCGACAGGAATGTTCTTGAGGTTGTCGATTGCAAACTGTATGACACCTTGATTCCCCTTGTCGGCCGGAAATCCAAACCAGAATTTTTCCTTATCTAGCGTGAGGTCATGCAGACTTTGTACGTTTTCCAAAGTTAGGTCTTTTCGCTGAAGGGCCGAGATCAGTACAGGCCGCAACCTGTACTGATCTCGGCCCATGGCGCGCACTGTTTTTTCATACAGATCTACCACGTCAGAATTGGAGATTCTGTTAGAGGCTAAAGATAAAAAATAGAACCCTCCGTTGTCGATATTCTTTTCAATCAGTTGCCGGGGCAAGTGGTGCGCCTGACCTGTGACATCGGGAACATTTTTGAACATTGGAAGATTCACTAGCGCCTCGAGAATGTCCTCTGGAGGGTCCAGTCCGATCAACTGTTGTGCCGTCCCGACACTCAGGGCATTGATCATTTCCGGTTTACGAAACCAGTCCCATAGCCCAGCAGGAATTTTGTGCATGGCATTTGCCATAGCATGGATGACGCCCTCTGTTGTTCCGCCCTTAGACGGGCGAAGTATGTCATAGAAAGCGGCGAGGTCGAGATTTGGACGGGCGAGAAGCGAATTCAAACTCGTGATGCCGACAGCTTTGAACACTGATAGCAGTTGGGCGTTGGATAAATCTACGCGAGAAACTAGACCCCGCGGGGAGGTGTTTAACAGTAAGTTAAATTGAATGTCGGATAAATTAGCTCGAAAGAGCAGACTTCTCTCCTCGCGACGGCTCAAAATAGGACCTGAGACTAGAATCGAATCTATGAGTTCGTTGCTTGTGCGCGGATGCGCGATAAGAGCGTTCAAGTTTCCTTCGCCCTTCGCGTGACCTCTCTGAAATTCCTCTTCTACGCCCTTTGCGTGTTCTAGCGTGAAACCCTCGAAAGAATAGATGGAGTTGATGGCTCCGCTAGGAAGACTGGTCGCCGAAACTAACTCGTCTTGCGCATCGTAGATCTCAGTCACTCCAGTTCCGGAATTTACAGCTACGGCATGTTTCGTATTATCTTTCTCGATAACGAAGTAGAATTTAGCGCCTTGACCCGTGTAGGACTCGAAGTAGTCTCCGCCTGTGATGCACCATTTAGTGCCTTTACCTAAAGCACAAGATGCGGCCCTACTCTTCACGCTGTAGACGGTGTAGTCGGAGGTCTTAGCGACGACTTCGGACCCCTCTTGCACCTCCTCTTTACTTTGCGCGTGCGACTTTGTCCTCTCTGCAAGCTCGACGGCATGCTCAACCGTGAAGAAATCAAGCTTAGACAGGTCTCGAACTTCCTTCGGAAGCCGTTGTTGATGCGCGTGGAAACGCTGAACAAGATCGATTACCTCATTTTGAGGTTGAGGATTTGCACCGAGAACTTGCTCGCTCATCCAATTGAGATATTTATTCTGCCCGGAAGGATCCCCGGCGGACAACTGATCGATAACTTGCGCATTCTGCGCGGCGGATGCGCCATCTATCGACCATTTCTGCTTAGTGTCCTCGAGACGCCCGGCGATGATCGAAAACGCGGCGATTAAACTTCGCCGAGTTTCGCTCCGTCTGGGGTCACGTCTGACTGTCACCTTACTCGATTTCTTGACAGGGTTCAGCCGCGGCTCATACAGGTCGTCAACGAGGTCTTGCCGAGGGCCGACCTCTTTTATTCGAGGCAGCTCAACTTGTGGCGCCTTACGCAAAGGCTTTTGCCGCTCGTTTTGCGGCTTCATTTGAGTCACGTCCTCTTTAGCGAAGTGCAGTAGATCTGCCCGCTCCGAGCCTCCCACATCCACCAGCATGGTGGTGCGCCCGAGCATCTTAACCTGGCACGCCATTCCATTCTCAAAGAAACGAGACTTGACATTCTGAGGATCTTGAGGCAGCGGGTATTTAGTCGGGTCTCCGGACTTGCCGTGCGCGACCGCGTAGGCACCTTGTGTAGTGCCGTCAGGACCGATCCGGTCTCCTGTTATCGACGCGAAATTGTCGACCTCGTGGGCGGGAGCATTTTTATCCCACTTGTCGGCTATTTCGGGTGGAACGTAGTCGTAGGAATCCTCGGACGGGGAGGATGTCTCGACCCGGTTAGGTGCGAGCTTATCCTTGAGGAATTTCTTGAGACGGTCTCGAATCGGCACGCACTAAATAGTGGCGCGGACTCAGGAAAATGTCCAGATAGGCAGGCACTGCCTAGGCGGTCGCAGGTCGCACGCCGAATCTTCGCGTGATCACCGCGATCTGGAAATTTACCCAATCCATAGGATTGACAAAGAGGTGTTCCTGCTCGTAACAGGGAAAAGACAGCGTTCGGACGTCGATCAGGTCCAAATAGGACGCTCCGACCAGGCATTTGTCGTAAATCTGGAGACGCACGCGCGTCTGGCACTCTTCCATGACGAGGTCAACGCCCCAATTTGGGCGAAGTTGACGCAAAATGTCAAGCTTTTTTCTGAGTCCGCCAGTGACCTTAAACTCGGTGACTGGTATAGCCTGCAGCAGCATACCGGCACGCTATAGTCCTCGACGCTTCTTGTCGAGACCCAAGACGCCCCAAAGTGCAAGTCTTTTTGCGCGAAATTTAGCGCCCCTTGAGATCGTCCGTGGTGAGTAGGGAGTCTTCCGGCAAGGTCATCCGCGTCTTGTCGAAGCGGGGGCGCGGCGTGTCATTGCGTGTTTCGTGTGCGCGTTCCTGCGGTGCGCGTCCACCGTATGTATCTTCGTCCCACGAAGGCCGGTACGACGGTTCGCCGGGCATCTCTGGGACCTCATCAACGTCAGACTTACCGTTCGATTGTGTCGAGTCTTGGACGGGAGCAAAATTATTCCGGAATTCTGTCGTGGTGACGAACACTGTTTCACCGCCGGCCAAGGGCCTGAGACGGATGCGGTCGTTGACATACCAATCGTCATGTTTGGCCTGAGGAAAAGGCGTCGTAGGAGACGGCACGCCGTATAGGGCGTCATTCTCCTGAGAAAGAGTGTGTTTGCCCTCAACTTCGTACACGGTTCGCGAGTCCGGCTTCATTTCGTCACCGCCCATCAATACCGGGGCGAAATCGCGTGTCGGACTCACGGTTTTACCCCACATGTCATCGAAAGCCATGCCCTGCAACTGCATTGTCGCATTGATAAAAATGACGAAGTCGGCCTCTTCCATGTTCGCCGCGTTGGGCATCTCATTTCGGAACAGGAGATCGTCGTCGTCATCGTCTACCTGACATGCGGCGGGAAACACGTCTCGAGCTTTACCCAGGCCATGAAGAATTGCTTCGTCCAGAGACATCTCGGTTGGCAGGATCAAAGTCTCCGCGTGAGCCAGGTCCCGTGTATCAAATCCAGGCATTGAATCGAGCGACACTGACGCGTTTTCCATGCCTTTATCACATGCACAATCGTGACCAACTTGCGCAGTGTGTCGAAGAAAGGCAGTCACAGTTTGTGGCGACTCTGAATAAGTTTGATCGCGCAAGTCGACGGCGCACTCCTCAGATTTGCGAGTGAGCACGTAGCCCCCCTCGTCGTCCTCGGCGGCGCGAAGTTCCCAGATTCGATGACCTTGCCGGTAAAAGCCGGCACCGAGTGACGTGAGGTCAGAAGGAATGTCGTGCAGCGAAGCGACGCGCTGAAGTCGGGAGGCAGTCATCTTAACGGCAGGGATACCGGGCTGCGTAGGCTCGTCGGCCATCAACTCTTGTTGCGCCCGCAAATCATTCTGCAGTGCCTGCAACACTTCGTTCAATTCGTAAGTAGAGCCGCCACGCGATTCCCAATACTCAATCAAGCGTCGCACTTCTTGGACCTCTTGCTCGAGGGATTGTGGGCGTCCCCACTCCTTCGAGTATTGTTCGAGGTCAAGCTTTTGTGCATTCTTCCGAAGGAGGCGATCGGCGAGTGTGTCCGTGAATTTGCTCACGAAACAAATAATGTTCGACGAATAGAGCAGACTTAGACGGAGCAGACTTAGACGGACCCAAAAGGGTCGTTTTCGTCGGCCCAAGTGATACGTGAAAACTCCCGTGACAAACTATCGTCGAAAAGTTTCGTCAAATCGTCGTCAGATAGAGGTGTTAGGAGGGCAGGAATACTGGTTTGAGCCTCAGCTCCTACGACCAATTTCCGGTCGAAACTATTCGCTAATTCGATTCCACGATCCAACGCCTCTGCGGAGCGCACGCCGAGTCGTAGTAGAGTCTTGGCAAACTCGAGAGCAAAATGATCGACCCTCGAGATGCCGGATGCCAGGGGAATAGGCGGCACTGGAGCGCAGAAATTATGTCGCGTGTGAAACGCTCCGTAGGTAGATCCTGTGACCGCCTCGCGTGTTTTGCAGTGTTTGCACTCCAGCACGCCCATGTCGCAAAAAGCAATGTGATCCATTGCTTAGGTCGAGTGCGAGAACCGTGCCACTAGAGAGGATCGAGGGCGGTGCGATGCTTGTGCGCGGCAGGAGATAACTTCAGTTTGTTGTCCGCCGCGAATTTCTCGAGGTCTGCTCGGATACCTCGGCGCATCAAATAGTCGGAAGCTGACATTGTCACGCCGAGACCCTCGCGCATCGTGATCCACTGGAGCATTAGGTCAAACACTTCTGCCTCGGAATCGTCCAAGAGCAGATTTATACGGTGCCGAGCAATGGTGCGCTCAAGACCGCTCCCTTGTGCTCTATTTTTCCGATTGGTCATGTTACTTTCCTCGTGCAATGCGCAATGCTTGCAAATAGCGATCAAAGCGTCGCTCCCCTACTTTGCATTTAGGGCAGACTCGGTCGAACACGTCTTCTTTCGAGACGGGCCCTAAGGCTCCCCAACTTCCTCGCCCGTGCGAGACGAGTTGACGGACCTCGTCCAATTGTGCGTCCGAGGGTTCGAGTAGAACCCAAGGATGGTATGTGACCCCAAATAGACCGCGACACATTGCGGGAACGCTTTTCGTAAGAGTTGTCGCAGATTGTGTCGAATCAATAACAGTCATGGTTGACATCTTGACTCTCATTTATCTGCACGCCACGTGCCGCAAGGTCGCGATCTATCTTGACACAGGGTCACTTCGTGACATGCTCGAGACCGAGCGTTGCCGCCTTCGCCTGCAGCTCACGGATACCCGGGTTCCCTGAGAGCTTAGCCTTGGGGCTCACCTTGAGGATGGCGGCATGCAGTGCTGCGATCCGTCGCGCTCGATCCTGGAGGTAGGCATTGCGCGCCGCGACTTCAGCATTCGACTCTGAAGCCGACTTGGCCGCGACTTCAGGATTCTTCCGGGGACGTCCCGGCCCGCGTTTGGCAGGAACTTCCGCCATAGCCGCCATAGTCGGCGTAGCCGGCGCCCGCGGTTTAGCCAAAGGGAGTAGTGGCGCCGGTTTGCTCGGCATCGCGGCCGATCCGATGGCAGGAGACTGTGAGAGCGCTTCTCCAAATCGAATCGCGACCCGTGAGGCGATCACAGGGTCAATGCCTGACATGGCCTCGGTCAGCTTGAGCATGGCGTTCGCCTCGGCATTAAGGTCTTCAATTGTATTCATGTTCATGACTTGTTACTTTCTTGGGTTAGAGGTCAGGAAACAGTTTCCGAGAAGTTTCTCGGCGATGCTTTGAACCTTACGCCGGGGTGAAAAAATTGTCAACGGCCTGCCAAAACTTGGCGTGCGCTGTGCATTAAAACTGATACGTGACGTTTCTCCGCTATCTACTTGCGTGCGGTTTCCTCGGCGCCGTACTCACGAGTTGCGTCACGCTCAGCGTGGAAACGTGCTACCTCTTCACGCGGCATGGCGGGGTCTGTCCTCTCACGCAGGATTACGTTAGACTCGTGGAGCGGACCCGCGAATCCGCCGGGTGCTGGTATGAATTTGGCAAGAAAACCGATAATGAGTGCTGCACAATACAAGGGCGCGCCTGCTGCGTACGGCCGGGCGAGTGGCACCGAGGAGCTGTCCTCGACTGCCGAGACTACATGTACCGGCTTAAATGACGTGTCGATCGAAGTTGACCCTGAGTTTTTGCGCCTGTGGGCGTTGGCAGAACGCTACGAGGCTTTCGTGCGAGATCTGGAAGTCAGCTCGCACGACGCCACACAAATCCGCACGGCGCGGCGCAAGGCTTCCGACCTTCGGGACTTGGCATTCAGGATCCCTTGACTCAGGTTGCGTCCGTGCCAATCATCCTGCGATGCACGCAATCGCACCTCTCGTCGCACCTACCACGGAAATGCAGGTCGAGTAATGGGACGCAAGAAAGGGCCTTACGCGCAGACTGTTCGGTGCCTTCTCCTTCTAAGGCTGTTAAGCTCCGGTAACTGCCCGATTGCGGCGCGCGAGCTGACTCGGAAATTCCAGGTCACGCCGAGGCAATTGCGTCGAGACCTCGCCATGCTCGAGCGTGCCGGTTACGATCTGGTTCAATACGAGAATGCGGGAACACGCGCCAAATCCTACCTCGTGATTATCTAGCCAGAATTGAGACGCTTGACAACTTTTCTGGGGTCGAGTATGTTTCGGCCATGCGACGTGCCGAGATGGTTATCTCACTCATCCTACTGTTCGCGAGCGGCGGATGCGCGCTCTTGCATCCAAGCTCGTTTATCACTCAGTACCGAGACTATCAAGAGGTAGGGGAAGATATCGAGATTGATCGAGTGTCAAATACTGTAGGCGTCGGCCAGGTCTTGCCGGTGTCGGACGAGTACGTAAATGTACAGCTTGTCAAGGGGAACATGTGCACATACTCCCGCACGGACCAGATCCGTGTGCAGGCGTACACGGTCAATCGTCCCCCTTCTGACTACCATGTTTGGTTGGGCATGTTGGGGCTCACCTCGGCCGTCACTTTCTCTATCGCCGCGTTAGCCATAGGCGGCGACCCCGCTCGTGGCGAATGGCGTGACCCCAAGGCGGCTGGAATCTCTGCGCTCATCGGACTTGGCACACTGGCGGTCGCGGGGATTGAGCACGCTATCATGGGGTCCCGTCCGGACGAGGAGTACGTTACTCTACCCAGAACTCAGGATCCCGTCACTCATTTGACCACGAGAGCCTGCCACAAAGAGGCAACGGTTCCTGTCGCCGACGTCGTAGGAGAGATTGCCTATGTTGGGGCGGACAGGAAGCCGGCTCTCTATCTTTTCAAGACGGACGCTAGAGGATATTTCAATGCCCCTCGACTAGGGTCGGTGTTTATTGACGTCAAAGGCGTCACAACCGAATGGGTCGCGGCGCTGATGTACGAGCGGCCGAGATCAGGTCCTATGGACACAAAAGAACTCCGCTCTCCTGACATCTCGAGCGAGGTGTGGACAGAGATCAAGCGGCGTGAGGACGAAACCGGAATAACGCGGGACAACGAGAAGAAGCGAGAGAAAGAGAGAGTGAGAGTGCTGGTGAGGGACCAGGAGAGGGCGCGCGCAAAATCGGCTCAGGAGCAGGATTATCCCCGTCCGCAGAAGGCGCCAGGTTACACTAAGTATTAGCTCCCTCGCGCATCCGAGCACGCTACAATTATCCGGAGCACGACACTCCAGTCCTGACCCCGTAATTAGGCCCGGCATCGCAAGATCTATCCTCGAAGAGCGGCCACTCTACCTCAATTGTGCCTAGCCTCACGTCACTTTCCTTCGGTCTGCCTGGCACACGGTTCGCATAGTCTCCTGCTGACTCAGTCAGCGACGTTCACTCGCGAACGTCTCTAAACCTAGGAGATGAAATGGCTATCGTAAAGACGTCTGGAGGTCGCCCCGTCGACCGTTCTGAAAACACCATCGGAGAGATCAAAGAGGCGCTCGGACTGCAAAAGTACACCGCCTCAGTCAACGGTGAACCCGCCGACGACGACATGGAGGTCGGCGAATTCGACGTGATCAATCTCTCCGTCCCTGCCAAGGCCGGGCGTTAATTTAAGTTTGCAGTGAGGTGCGGAGCCGTCAGAGTCCTGTCGGGCTCGAGCTTAGACTAGGTTTTGACGCAGGTCGAGACCGCCATCTACGATGATCCCGTTTGACTTCTGACCATGCCGCGCCTCACTGCAATCCTCTATCTATTAAGGTGATAAAATATGCGCGCCACAGTTAAAACTATTACACGCAAATGGGCAGAATGTACCGATGACGTGCGCCTGTCCAATGCCGTCGCCTTGGACTACTTGCGCGAACTGGCCGCGACCATGTCCACCGATATTTCCAAATGGAACTTGATCGGCCTCTTCACCGGAGGCGCCGACGACGTGATGCTCATCACGGACAAACGGGAAATCAACAGGATTTTCCTCACGGAACGCAAGCGTTTGGCCGAAGCGGCACCAGTGCCCACTCGAGCAGGACATCCTGATTCGGAGTCCGACGCGCCGTCAGAGATTCGGGTCGAATTCGATAGTGAGGCCCTCCAGAAATTGGTTTCGACCATTGACGATCAAGTTGTAGAGGTACGCAAGCGTCTGATAGGACAATCTATGCACAGACTGCAACTCAACATTGAAGACATGGCACGTTGCACGCAACTAGAGGTTGCCTCGAACATCGCGCTCAACGTCGAACTTTCTCGTTTGGCAAACAGCGAGGCATCCATCGAACATTCTGCGCGCCTCGACCGAGAAATTCGAGAGGTGCTCGCCGGAGATTTTTGGCATGATGCCAGGATCGAAGGTAACGCGATATTCATCGCGACAAAAGCTCCAATCATTCTCGCAGAACGTAATGTTGCGGCCGGCATCAATCGGTCTATTGATTTTGGCTACTTGATCGTTCGCTACGACCTAGCAGAAGGAAGTGTCCGCGTGTTGCCGTACAAAGGCAACAAACGGGTGCGAGACTATTACCACCCTCACGTAGGCTCTGGCGGGGACGTATGTTGGGGTGACGGGTCAAATGTGGCCGCGACCGCATTGGCTGGACAGCATGTCAAGACCCTTTTTGACTTGCTGTACAGTGTGCTGACACACTATAATTCGGGCGGACCTTACTTCCCCCTGTATGACGCCGACAGTGCGCGAGCATACGGACGCATCGGAGACGCGTATTTGTCGCCACACGCAACGGAGGAGCGCGCTCGGGCAGTTCCGGCACCGGCTATTCCAGTTGGACGCGTCGCACAAGGGGCGCCATCTCCGACCGGAAACCCATTCGTTCCCGCAGATTTTTTCGTTGTGCCTAACCCAACTACGTTTGTTGCGCCCGGAGGTGCCTGATGATGAAACTAGCCGTAGTTCTTGCTGATCGAGTGCATCAAGAGGTGATGCATTACGTGCACAAAGCGAAAGGGCAAGAAGTCTCAGGTTTCGGTTTAGTCGAAATTGAGCAGCAACCAGACCATACTATTTTGTATGTTCGTGAGCTGTGCCCTCTCACGCCTCAAGAAAACACTGGCAGTTCGTCAGAAATTGCACCGGAGGATTTCAATCGACTCGATTATTCGATGAAAGACAAGCAGGGTAAGATGCGTTGGTGGTGGCACAGTCACCATACGATGCCTGTATTTTGGTCCGGCGACGACAAAAAAGTCTTAGGTGAATTGTCTCAATGCGACTGGCTCGTCGCGACCGTATTTAACCAAAAAGATGAAATGCGTTCCTGTTTTATTCAAGATTCCCCCATCCGTTTTATGGTCGATGACCTTGAGACGACCGTGTATCGAGGCATCCCGCAAAAGCTGATCGACAAGTGGGACGCGCAATTTGAGAAATGCAACAAAGTTAAAACCTACGCCTCACCTCCCGGTAAATCTAAGTGGGAAAAGAAGTGGGACAAAGAGACCGGCTATATCAGCGGCTACACTGACGCAGTCGATCGAGTCGTGTTGCCGTTCGGTCAACAGTCGTTGGACCTCGACCGAAAAACTGACCTCGACTCGATGACGAGTTACGGCATCACGAAACGGGAGTTGCTCGAACTTCCAGAAAGCGTCCTGGAAAACATGGGAATTGGCTCGCAGTTTCTCGATTATCCGAGTGCCGGCGCCGAGTATGCGGCTGACGTCGCTGCCAGTAAGCAAGAGTCAAAGATTGCTCAATTGCAAATCATGGTGCTCGACAAGTGCATTGAATTCGGCTTGACGGAAGAGGACGCTACGCCTCTGCTCGATCGAGTCGAAACGCTCGTGACCGATGGTAAAATGTCAGACATTAAGATCGAGCAAGCCTTAGTGCAACTTATGTTGCGGAAACAGGCTGAACGCGAAGAGGCTAATAGGCCGACACGTATCGAAAATACGGACCCGTCTCTGTATTTCACCTACTCGCAGCGCGACTGAGCTGCTCCCGACTTGAGATCGCGCAGTCTTGGCCTCTGTCCTGCATTCTAGCCTGACATGAGCAACGAAATCGTCGAAGCCATCGCCAAGACTGCGCACCTCACCCGTCAACTGGACCTCATCCCGCTCTCTGTACTCTCGACGCCGCTGACATTTATCGGTGCAGGTGGCGTTGGGACACCGTCCATTCTATGCCTCGCCAAAATGGGCTTCGCCGACATTACCGTTTACGACTTCGACAAGATCGAAGTAGAGAATTTGTCCTCTCAGTTTTATCGCAGGCGGGATATTGGCAAGTTCAAGGTCGACGCATTAAAGGAAATTATTCTCGATTTCACTGACGTCGAACTACAAGTCAATAACGTCCGCTACGAAGGGAAAAAACAATTCCCCGGCATCGTAATATCCTCAGTGGATTCCATGGCCGTGCGCAAACTCCTTTGGGACACGCACTTGACCTCAACGCAGACGCGATTGTTTATCGATCCTCGCATGAGCGCAGAACAAGCGCTGATCTATGCCATGCAGCCGATGCGCCCGCTCGACGTCACGGCGTACGCCAAGACGCAATACACGGACGACAATGCGCACCAGGAGCGCTGCACCGCCAAGGCGACGATGTACACGTCTGCCGGCATCGGCGCGCTCGTGGCAAAAATCGTTAAGGATTTCGTCTGCGGGACGCCTTACGCTCGAGTAACCGAATGGAACATTGCCGACAATATCCTACTCCAGCACATGTACGTGCAGCAACCTAACCGATCCGTCACTTGACAACTTTTCTTTGCCCGAGTAGGGTGGCGACCATGCAACACGCAGACGAATTGGCGCTGATCGAAGCGGAGGTGGCAGCCCTGCACGAACAGATCAGTATGGTGTCTCTCGTTGCCGCAGCGTTGGACCTGGACATTGCGAAAGCCCTAATCGGCCTGGCTCACGAGTCTCGTGAGATCCAAGCATTGCTTTGCGCCCTCGAGGTCGAGGACAGGGACGGAACATGAGGCTACAAACGCTCTACAAGCTGACTTCGGCCGGCAAGGTCCAAACTTGGACCATTTCGACCGAAAAGAACGAGATCGTCACGGTCTATGGACAGCTCGACGGCAAGCTGCAGACAACGCGAGATAAGATCAAGTCTGGAAAGAACCTGACTAAGTCTAATGCTACGACGCCGGAGGCGCAGACTGACGCCGAAGCTCAAGCGCAGTACGAAAAGAAGCTGAAAAAAGGCTACGTGACGTCAATTGCCTCCGCACAAGCGGGGGAACGGGACGCATGCATTCTCGGAGGTATCGATGTTATGCTCGCACATCGTT
>Ga0163144_10019856_pt1 | contig 13480 bp, 12 predicted proteins | sample OliLak19BULKMAT1_FD_123175 | JGI IMG/M metagenome (GOLD analysis project Ga0163144, IMG submission 123175) | Freshwater microbial mat bacterial communities from Lake Vanda, McMurdo Dry Valleys, Antarctica - Oligotrophic Lake LV.19.BULKMAT1 | ecosystem: Environmental > Aquatic > Freshwater >... | reverse complement strand
GTCGAGTCGCCCGGACGGAGCCATGATGAACTCGCAGTGCTCGTCGCCGCGGGCGATGCACTGCAACTCGCGTCCGTGCACCTCGACGTTGAACGCCTCGCTGCACCAACCCGCGGAGTAGCCGGCGCTGAACAAGCAGGCGCACGCGGTCGGGTGCTGCGCCTTGGCGCGGATCACCTCCGACTCGAACGTGTTCGGGTGGTAGTAGTGCAGGAAGTACGCGTCGTCCATCGTCGGTGCGCTGTCTTCGAGGATGTCGACGGATGCCCAGCCGGCGTACGCGAAGTGCACCGGCCCCGCCGAGAGTCGGGCGACGCCGTCGTCGAGCTTCAGGCGCTCGCAGAAGGATCGCGAGTCGCTGCGCCCGATCTCCCGTGCGGTGTTGTAGATGAAGCCGCGCGCGGCCTCGTCGCCGAAGGCCTCGGAGAGTGCATCGAACCACGAGAGATACAGACTCTCGCAGCGCATGATCACGTAGCGTTCCCCGCCGATGTGCACGGTGCCCTGGTCGGGTCGTCGCACGAAGTCGGAGAACAGCTTCTCGACGTAGGCCTCCGCTTGCGCGAATGGGGCCTCGAACGCAGGGGGAACACGGACCGCTTTCAGACTCATCGCGTACCTCTGGAACATCGAGGGTACCACCCGCATCGAGGCGTGAGGCAAGGACAGCGCCGGTCCTGGCTTCGATCGAATTGACGACGACGCAAGCCAGCTCAACCAGTCGTCGTGCCGTCGCTGCTGCCGCCGCTGTCGCTACCCGGGCTTCCGCCGTCCGTGGTCGATTCGCCGTCGTCGGCCGTGCTCTGATCACCCGCATCGGTCGCCGGGATGTCTTCGCTGTCGCTCTCCGTCACGAGCTCGCACACCTCGTCTCGCGCGATCGACTCCGCCTCGCACGGCTCGCTACCCTCACCGTCACCGTCGCCACCGCCAGTGATCACCTCGCAGTCGAGCTTGGCGATGCACGCGTAGTAGTCCCCGAGCGCTTCGGCGCAGCCGGGCCCCTGGATGCTCGCGTAGCCGAAGTAGCTGATGCAGTAGCCCATGAACGAGACGTAGCTGACGCCGTACTCGTCGCCGCTGTACAGCTCCGAGTAGCAGGCGACATAGCGCTGCGCCCACGGGCCGCAGGCCTCGATCGCTTGCTCGAGCTCGTCGCGACCGTCGCCTCCGGTGGCGCTCGCGGTGCCGGCGTTCGGATCGTCCACCGCTGCGCCACACCCACCGATCGCGAGACCGCAGCCGAGCAACACCAACAGATCGCGTGAGCTCGGCATGGGATTCTCCTATCGCTTGACGATGACCGCGACGCTCGCGGTGTTGCCGAATCCATCGCGCGCGCGCAGCACGACGCGATGGCTACCCTTGCCGAGATCCGTCGGCAGCACGACCTCGAACGCCTCGCTGCCGCTGTCGTACAGCCCATCGGTCGGGCTCGCGACGCGCAGCGGCCCGCCGTCGATCGACCAGCTCACGTCGTGGATCCGACCCGAGCCGTCGGTCGCCGTCGCCTTGACGCGGCCGCCCGCCACCGTCGGCGTCGAGATCGCGGGCCGCTGCCTGTCGACCTCGAACGGCGGGCTGATGAGCTCGTCCTTGCGCGCCTTGCCGGTGCCATTGGTCGGCTCGTCGCTCGCGACGACCTCGACCTCGTAGACGCCGTCCGGCACCGTCGAGATGTCCCACTTGAGCTCGCGCTTGGTGACGAGCTCGCCCTCGGGGTTGAGCCCGATCCACGCGTCGTCACCGGTGCCTTCGGGACGCACGCGCACGTCGTACATGAGCTCGTCGTCGTCGCGTGCATCGACCTTCCACGAGATCGTCACCTTCGGATCGGTGTCGCCCTCGTCGATCGTCGGGCGGTCGACCGCGATGAGCGTGAGCATCGGCGGCAGGTTCTCGGGCGCGTAGAACGCCTCGACCTCGCGCAGCTCGGCATCCGGTGCTGCGAGCACGACCTCGAGCTGCAAAAACCGACGATGGGGCAGGGCGGACAGGTTGCCGCGCCACGATGTCGACTCGCGGACGAGCGTGATCGACTTCCACTCGCTCCACCGCTTGTCCGGTTCGGCGGTCGGGCCCGAGCGCGCGCGCAGCTGCAGCGGACCGTTGCCGCGCAGACGCACGGTGCCGAACGTCGCCGGTTGCGAGGTGTCGAGCACGTCGGTCGTGTAGCGCGCCGACTTGGCCGCCGCCGCACCCAGCTCGTACACCGCCGCGCCGTGGGCCGCCGCCGCGATCACCTCGCCCTTGGGCCCCTCGCACAGCGCCGTCGCCTGGCGCTCCTCGAGATCGGCGATCGTCGCGACGTCGCGCGGGCCTCGGACGCGATAGACCTTCGCATCGTCGCTCGTCGCCACGAGCACGGTGCCGATGTCATCGAGCGCGAGCAAGCTCGTGAAGTACTGCTTGTCCTTGTCGAGCCACGTCTCCCACGTCGCCTCGAGCGCGCGATCGAGGTCGCGCTTGCTGCCGAGATCGACGTAGTGGACCTTGCCGGACGCCTGGATGTTGCGCTCGCCCTCGAGCGCGCCGGCCGGCGCCTGGCCGACGAGGCTCGTGCGCTCGAGCGTCTTGGTCAGCGCATCGAGGCTCGACAGCTTGCGATCCGCGAACGTGTTCACCGCCGCGACGAGACCGGTCTTCGTCAGCGCGAGCGCGCGCACCTCGTCGCCCGAGAAGTCGTACAGCATCTCGCCGTCGGGCTTGCCGGTGACGCGATAGAGCTTCGCCTGGGGCGCGACGCCGGCGACGAGCTGATCGCCGACGGCGACGAGCGCGAGCACGTCCTTCTCGTCGACGTCGAGCAGCACCTTCGGGTCCTTGCCGGCGAGCGACAGCGACCACACCTCGCCCTTGGGGCCCGTGCCGGCGACCAGCCGACCTTGGTGCACGACGAGCGCCCAGACCTGCTCGACCTCGAGCGTCGCGAACGGCGTGACCTTGCCCTTGCGATCGACGCGCACGAGCTTGCCGCCCGGCAGTGTCGCCGCGACGATGTCGCCACCTGGCAGCTCGGCCATCGCGCTGACGACGACGCCGTCGAGCTTCGCGACCTGCTCGACCACCAACCGCGGCAGATCACCGCCGGTCGCGACCTCGGCCTCGCCTTCGCCGGCCTTTGCCTTGCCCTTGGCCTTCTTCTCCTCGCGACCCGCACGCTTGCGCTTGCCCGGCACGATGCGCTGGATCGTCGCCGCATCTGCGGTGCCGATGAGCGTGCCGGACTTCGTCGACAGGCACGAGAACGCGCTCGTGCCCGGGACCTCGCCGCGCGCCGGATTGAACCCGACGGTCAGCCGACCCGACGACTCGATCGCAGCGCCCGAGGTCTCGCCCTTGTCGAGCTCGACCTGGTTGGAAATCGTCCAGGTACGGGTGCCGCCGGCGGTCGCGGTGCCGGGCAGGGCGAGCGCGGTGCAGGCGAGGCCGAGACCGAAGCTCGCGGTGACGCGGCCAACAGCGGATGTGATTCGAGCGGCCATGGTCGTCATTTCGAGCTCTTGCGCGGCATCACCTCGACACGGAGCGTGTGGATGCCTTCGATGATGTTCTTGGTCGGCAGGACGCGGCGCGCGGCCTGCTTGAAGCGGATGGCGGATTGCGTCGAGCTCTGATCGGCGAGCGTCTCGAGCACGCTGTCGGGGAGCTCGTTGAGCAGCCCGTGCTTGGTCGAGAGCCCCTCGTGCTCGCGGTAGATCGTCGCGATCATCGCCCGCGACGGATACGTCTGCACGATGGTCGTGAGCAGATCGTCGAGGTCGCCCGGCAGGGGACGATACGGGCGGATGTAGTCGCCGCCCGCGATCTCGATCTGGATCTCCTCACCACCGGCGTCGTCGGGGACCCGCAGCGGCACGAGCTCGATCCGCTCGTCGCCCTTGTAGCTGCGCAGCGTGACCTCGATCTGCGCGATGTCCCCGGCCCGCACCTCGCTGTCGCGCAGGCGGATCATCGTGATCGAGTCGAGCGGCGTGCCGTACTCGAGCTTCACGTCGTGACGTACGCGCTTGATCGAGCCGACCTCGAACGGGTTGTCGAGCACCGCGGCGAGCAGCGCGATGCTGCGGCTACCGCCGAGCATGCGGCCGATGACGCCCTCGGGAAAGAAGACCTCTTCTTCCATGTGGACGTCGCGCGGCCCGTCGCTGGTCTCGAGCGAGACGTCGCTCGACACGGTGACGACGACCTCGGTCGCATCGCGGGCGGCCTCGTCGACGCCCTCGGCGAGCACGACCGCGACGAGGTTCGGCGTGAGAGACACACCGACGGCGACCTCGTTGTCGTAGCTGCGTGGCTTCAGATCGGGATCGGGGCCCTGGATCGTCGCGCTGATCGGGATCATCGGCGCGCGCAGATCGGTGCGCAACGCGATCGCCGGCTGGCGGTCCTGGTACATGAGGCCCTGGATGTCGAGCGGGCTCGACAGCTTCACCGATCGCTCGACGCTGGCGAGGATCGTGTGCACGCGGGCATCGGCGATCGGGATGTTCGTCGGGCCGTCGTTGAACATCGAGTGACCGAAGGCGAGCAGGCGATCGCCCTTGGGGCCGACCCACGTCACGGTGCCGTTGCCGGCGACGGAGCTGTCGCCGCGCACCATCACCACCGACACCGAGTCGCCCATCTTCCACTTCTTCGCCGACTTGCTGCCCTTGCTGCCGTCGCCACCACTGCCGCCACCGCGCACCGGCTGCATGCCGAACGCTTCGACGAGCATCTGCGTCGCACCGGCCGATAGGCCCGACACCGCGAGCGGCACGGTCAGCGGCGTGAGCCCCTCGGAGGGATCGAGCTCGATCGCGCGACGTCGTGGCGGCAGCGGATCCTGGCGCAGGCCGAGCACGGTGTCGGCCCAGCCCTGCGTGCCCGCGCGGGCTTTGCCGCCGCCGGCTTTGGCTTTGGGATGCGGCAACACGTCGGGGCGATACGGCAGGTCGCCGATCTCGAGCATGTTCGAGATCGGCGTCAGCGCACCGAGCGGATCCTTGTTGAAGCGCCAGCCGTACGACAGCGCGCCGACGAGCTTGTCGCCGATGAAGATCGGGCTGCCGCTCATGCCACCGACGATGCCGGAGTGCTCGAGCCGCGGATCGCTCGACTTGAAGAGCACCGCATCTTGTCGCGGCAGATAGTTGCGGATGACGTCGACGACCTCGATCTCGAAGCGATCGGTCTCGGTGCCGGAGAACACGGTCACCGCGTGACCCTTCATGCCGGGCTTGATCGCGGAGACCGGCATCGTCTCGACCGCACGCGCGGTGTGACCCCCGAGCAAGGGCGAGCCGAGCGCGAGTGCGAACAACGACACCAACGATAGGATGGGGACGATGGTTGCTTTGAGCTCAGCCCGCATGTCGCACTAACGCCTTCTTCATCGTGCCGACGAGATCGTCGACCGGGCTGTAGTAGTAGATCGTGCGTCCGCGGTTCTCGTTGACGAGCGATGTGTCGGCCTTGCCGGTCTGCGGATCGATGAACAGCACGCGTGGCACGTAGGTGCCATCGGGTGCGAACTCCAGTGCGCGCGGCACCTCGTCCTGATCGAGGTTGACCATCACGAACTGCGCGGACAGCTCTTGCAGCTCGGGCTCGGAGAACTTTGGCTGCAGCGCCTTGCACTGGCCACACCAGCTCGCGTGCACGACGAGCATCAGCGGCCGCGCGAGCTTCGTCGCCTCGGCGAGACCTTCGTCGAAACTACGCCATGCGATCTGCTCGCCGAAGCCGTTCGCGGGCGCGGTCGCGACCTGCGGTACCGGATCGGTCGAGCGGTGCGGCTTGGGCGAGCCGTTGTCGGAGTGCGGCGCGTCGATGCAGCCGGTGGCGCCGAACGCCAGCACGGTGGCAACGGCCATCAATCGCATGAAGCACTGCACCACGGAGTCCGCCGTAAGATATCAAGGGACTCGCCACGCGGCCATGCGACTAGCGAAGGGTTTGGACGGGATAGGGGCGCTCGCGACCGGTCGCCTGCTCGGGCGACGCAAACGCTTCTTCGCCGACATCGAGCTCGATGGGGGAGCCATCGTCGTCGCCCACTGCCCGAATACGGGCCGCATGCTCGGGTGTCTGGAGCCGGGCGCGGCCGTCGTGGTGCATGACCGCGCATCGCCCCGGCGATCGCTGCAGTGGACGTGGGTGCTCGTCCGCGCAGGTGCCTCCTGGGTCGCAGTCGAGAGCGCGTGGGCGACACTCGGTGTGCGCGAGGCGTGGACCGCGGGGCTGTTGCCGGAGCTCGTCGGTCCGCGGCAGTGCCACGCCGAGGTGCCGTACGGCGAGGGCGGTCGCATCGATCTCTTGCTGTCCGACGACGATCGGCCCGGGCGCACATCGCCGCGGCGCATGGGGCGGCAGCCCCACACCCATCCGCAGACCCAACCAAAGATCTGGGTCGAGGTGAAGGCGACGACGATGATCCAAGGCGATCGTGTCGCCGCATTCCCCGATGCGGTGACCGCTCGTGGCACGCGACAGCTCGCGGATCTCGTCGCCCAGATCGAGTCAGGCGATCGCGCCGCGGTCGTGTTCGCCGTGATGCGCGGCGACGCCGATGCGTTCACCGTCGCCGCGTCGATCGACCCACGTTATGCCGCAGCGCTGCGCGAGGCGTGCCGCCGCGGCCTCGAGCTGTACGCGATCGCACCGTCGATCCGCGTGCAGCGTCGCGCCGGCGTCGTGCAGGCCGTCGACGTGCGATTCGTTCGTCGGCTACCGATCACGATCTGACGTCCCCTGCAGCATCAACAGCTCGGCTGGCTCGGCACCGGCGACGATCGTCACGTCCGCATCTGCACGCACGAGCGCACCGTGGCGCACCGCCAATCTCGGGCCTGGCTTCGTGCCCGCGAGCGTCACGCCGTTGCCGCGGAAGGCATACAGCGTGCGCCCGGTGTCCGCGCTCGCGCGCGGCAGCACGAGCGTCGCACCGGCCTCCATCGTGATCGTTCAGATCGCGACGTCGGCCTCCGCTTGGCTCGCCCACGATTCCGGCGGTGGCGCGGGTGCCTGCGCAGCGCCCCACTTGCCGGCAACGATCATCACGCGGCTCGTGCGACCCGCATCGTCGACGACGGCGACCTCGGGGATCGCCTCATTCCACAGCATCGAGAAGTGCGGCGTCGCCATCTTCGAGCGCGCGGGCAGGTTGAGCCAGATCTGGAACAGCTCGAGCGGATTGGGTGCGTCGCGCTCGCGCAGCGGGAACATCTCGGCGTGCACGATGCCGCGACCCGCCGTCAGCCACTGCACGTCGCCCGCACCGAACCGCGCCGTCGCACCGAGCGAGTCACTGTGATCGATCACGCCGCCACGCACGATCGTCACCGTCTCGAACCCGCGGTGCGGATGCTGCGGAAAGCCGGGGATCACGTCGCCGTGATACATGCGCCAGCCGTCGGTGCCCGCGAAGTCCTGGCCGATCTCGCGGCCTGCGAGCGACACCGCGGGGCCCATCCGCTCGTTGCCGGCGGGATAGGCATCGTGGTGATGCACGCAGAACAGGAACGGATCGGCTGTCGCCCAAATGAACTCCAGCGGCACGATGGCGAGAACCGGATCGTCGTCAGCCACCACGCAGCGCCTTCAGCTTGGTCTCGATCTCGAGCACCGCGGCCTGGGCCTTCGCGTAGTTCTCCTCGACGATCTTCTTGCGGCCCTCGAACGTCTCGAGCTGGCGCTGCGGATCGGGACCCGATGAGATGCGGTCGCGCACCGACGGCAGCCGATCGTAGAATTTCTTGCGCGCCTCGAGGGTCTTGCTCGCGCGCTCGAGCCGACCCTCGTACCACGCGATCTCTTCGGCCTTGTTCGCGAACGCCGGCGGCGTGTCGTCCACCGGCGTGCCGCCACCGCCCTCGGGTGCCATGCCGAGGTTCGGCAATCGCACCGCGGGGTTGATGCGGCCGCTGCCGCCCGGTGCATTGGGATCGTCGTACGCGCGCGCAGCGACGCCGGCACCACCGCCCTTGCCCGATGCTGCGACGGCTCCGTCGCCGTTCTCGCCCTTCGCGGACGCACCCGCCTTCGCGCGTTTTTTCCCATCGGCCTCGTCGGCCTCGGACTTCGGCCACAGCGCGATTGCGGCGATCAATGCGATCACCACCCCGACACCCCCGATGATGGGCATCATGCTGCGGCGTTCGTTGGGCTGCACTGGCGCACTGGCAGGCTCGGACGACTTCGATTCCATGACGCGGGAAGTATACAGCAGCCCCACGGCCGAGGCCCGGGTCGCCCCTCGGGTCGCCCCTCCCTCGCCAGCCGTACGAGTGGGGGCCTGGATCGACATCCCGCTCGTCGTCGACACGGCGAGCGACGGATATCGCCTCGATCGGTTCCTGGCCCAGCGGATCCGCCGGCTCTCCCGCACGCGCGTGCAGTGGATCATCGCGGCGGGGCAGGTGCGATGCCCCGACCGACCCGGCCAGTCACTGCGTGCGGCGTCGCGGGTCGCGGCCGGGCACACGGTGATCGTGTCGCGGCCTGCGCCGATCGAGCCGCCGGCACCGCACACCGCGACCGTGCTCCACCACGACGACCATCTGCTCGTGCTCGACAAGCCCGCGGGCCTGGCGGTGCATCCGAGCGCGCGATACCACCGCCACACGCTGACCGCGGTGCTGCGCGACGTATTCGGTGCGGGCCACGGCTGGGAGATGGCGCATCGTCTTGATCGCGAGACTTCGGGCGTGATCGTGTTCGGTCGCCGCGGCGGCAGTGCGAGCACGCTCAAGCGCGCGTTCCAGCGGCGCGACATCCTCAAGCAGTACCTCGCGATCGTGCATGGCACCCTCGCGACCGCGACGCACGTCGACGTGCCGATCGGTGCGGCCACCGGATCACGCGTGAAGATCAAGATGGGCCCACGCGCGATCGAAGACGGTGGCCTCGTGGCGAGCACCGCGTTCGATCCGCTCGCATACGGCGAGTTCAGGGAGCGGCCGGTGACGCTCGTGCGCGCGCGTCCGCACACCGGGCGTCAACATCAGATCCGCGTGCACCTCGATCATCTCGGTCACGCGGTGATCGGCGACAAGCTGTACGGCATCGACGAGTCCGCGTTCCTCGCGGTGCACGATCACGGACGACTGATGGACGATCTCGAGGCCGAGATCGGTCTGCCGCGCCAGGCACTGCACGCGTGGTCGATCGAGCTCACGCACCCCGGCCTCGGGCGACGCGTGCGCTTTACTGCACCGTGGCCGGCGGATCTGCGGGCGATTGTGGATCTGCCGGTGCCCCAGCGGGGGGAAGGTGAATCACCTTTCCCACCAGCACCTTGATCGACACCGTCTTGCCGTCCTGCACGTCGACCTTGATCTGCGCGATGTCGTGACCGGGCGCGAGGCGGATGCGGCGGTCGGGCAGCACGATCTCTTCGACACCGGGCTGCACGCGCGCGAGCCCGAGTCGCGCCTCGCCCGACGACCACACGAGCTGACGCGGCCGCGAGTCGTCGTCGACATCAGCGGAAAGATCGTACTCGGGCAGTGTCGGGCGGGCTGCTTCGGCCGTCTTCTCGTCACGCCAGCGACTGACCTGCCACACCGTGCCGCCAATCGCACACGCCATCACTACAGCGATCGCGATGCGCAGCGGTCGACCGGCCCTGTAGCCGTCGAGGCCACCCGGCGGCGCACCTGCCGGTGGGTCGGCGAGTAGCTCGTCGTCGGCGCCCGTCGTCGGTGCCGCCCGGCCGACGTCGGCCAGACCCGACGACGGCGGTGACGACATGAGCTCGTCGTCGGCCATCTCAGCCTTCGGCGTCGCGGTTCGCCTCGTCGATGAGCCGCGCGCCTTCCATGAGCAGATGCGTCGTCGACGACTGCACCGTGTCTTCCATGTCGACTTCCATCGCGTTGAACGAGAACGCGCCGGCGCGCCACGTCAGCATCACGTACACGGACTGTCTGCCGTCGAGATCCGGACGCGCGTCGAGGCGTGCAGAGACGATCTGACCCCTGCGCAAGAAGATGCGGCCGACGACGCCTGACTCGAGCTCCTTGAGCGTGATGACGCCGCCCTTGCGCTCCATCTCCATCATCACGAGCAGGCTCGACAGCCCGAGCTGCTCGAGTCGTCCGCTCATCGCGGTGTTGCGTCGCTGCTCGGGAAATGATCCCGTCGCGGTGACGTGCGCCGGCGGATCGGCCGGACGCATGCCCGGTGGAATCGCCGTGACAGGCGGCGCTCCAACGGGTGGATACGGGCCCGAAGGCGGCGCTGCGGCCTGTTGTGGCGGTGGTGCCGGCGGCGGATACGGATACGGCGCGGGTGCCTGTGGTGGGTATCCGGGCGGCGGTGGATACGGGTACGGAGCCGCCTGCTGCGGATACGGATACGGCGGATAACCCTGCGGCGGATAGCCGGGCGGCGGCGGCGGATAGCCGGGGGGATACGGCGCGGGCGGATACGGATACGGCAAACCCGTCGCCGGATCGATCGTCGCGTCGCTGCGCGCGGGTGTGAACTCGCGATTCACTCCCGAGCTCGTCTGGTTCTGACCGGCGTTCGTCCGGTAGCTGCCCTGGCCCTGACTGTTCGACAGCGCGCTCGCCACCTTGCGCTCGAGATCGCTGAACCGAAACGGCTTCGCGAGGTAGTCGTCGGGCGAGAGCCCGAGATCACGGAGCCGACCCTCGTCCTTGCCGAGCGCGGTGAGAAAGATGACCGGCACGCTCGCGAGCTGAGGGATCGCGCGGAGCTGCTGGACGAACGTCCAACCATCCATCACCGGCATCATCACGTCGGAGATGATCACGTCGGGGCGAACGCTACGCGCGCGCTCGAGCGCTTGACGGCCCTCGCGGGCGGTATCGACGACGTAACCCTTCTTCTCCAAGGTCGCGCTGACCATGCGGAGGATCCAGGGATCGTCATCGACGACGAGCACGCGTGCACCCACGATTGGAACAAGCGTACGCCAGGCGCGGCGGCTTGCCCAGATGGGCGGCGCGCCCGGCGGCTTTGTGCGCCAACGGTTCCCTCGGGGGCCAGTACTAGCGGTGCACCGACGTGTCCGCAGTCGGACCACGTGCAGGGCCGCGGGCGCGACGCACGAGTGGGGTTGCCCCCGAAACTGGCGGTTCCATCCACGTCGTCATCCAGCTCGGTCGAAGCTGCGCCCACACGACGTTGGCCACGAGGCCGAGCTTGTCGCGCGCGAGCTTCGCTGCACCACGCGCCTGCCGCATGCGATCCGCGACGGGAAAGTGCGACGCGTGCTTCGGGATCAGGCTGACGCCGAGCGCGTGACCGGCGGTGCGCAGGTACTCGGAGAGAAAGACCGAGGGACGGAGCTCGGCGCAGGACAACAGCGCCATCGATCGTTGCCGCGCCACCCGGCCGCTGTGCCAGTAGTCGAACAGCGCGCGACGGATCGCGCGCGCGCCTTCGGTCTCGCCGCGGAACGCCTCGTAGATCGCGCTCGCCAACGCCTGTCGCGTCGGCACGTAGCGATCGTGCAGGCTGCGATAGCGACGCAGGGACTCGTCGTCGAGCCACGCCTCGCCGAGCGGTGCATCGGCACGGCGCTGCGCCTGCTCGCCGAGCGTCTCCGCATCGCGCAGACCCATCGTCATGCCGCTCGCGGTGATCGGGTGCGAGCAGCCGGCCGCATCGCCGACCAGCACGAGGCCAGGCATCACCGCCGGCGGTGCGGGCAGCTCGACGGTCGGCGCCATCTCGAGCGGACCTTTGCGGGCAAGGATCGCCGCAGCGACCTGCTCCGACAGCGGTGCCGGGATGAACGGCACGAACGCGCGCAGGAGATACTGCTTGATGGCTTCGCCCTTCACCGGCAGCTCGCGCGGCAGATCGAAGGTGATGCGCGTGATGATCGTGCCGTCCGGCTCGCGATGGATCGGGTACGCGAGCACCGGTCCCCAACCGCCGAGCATCACGTGCGCGTACGTCGGTGCGGGCAGCGTCGCGTTTCTCACCTCGACACCGGCGGTGAAGCCGATCGTCTCGCGTGCGTCCGGGATCCCGGCGAGCTTGCGGACCGTGCTGCCCTTGCCGTCGGCGGCGACGATGAGATCGCACGCGACCTCGTACATCGTGCCGGCGTTGTTCTCGAGCACCACACCGCGGAAGCGACCGGTCGGATCGCGACGCAGCTCGCATGCGGCGACGCCTTCGACGATCTCGACGACGTTCTCGCGGCGCAGCTCGGCCCGCATCGTGCGGACGAGTACCTTGTGGTGAACCGAGAGACCGCGCGGTCGTTCGCCATCGACGGCCGTGTAGGCGAGATCGACGTAGGTTGCGTCCGCGTTCTCGAACGCCGCGAAGCCGTCGACCTCGATCGCGCCGGCGTTTCGCAGCGGCGCATGGAAACCGAGCGCATCGAGCACGGCGGCGCCGCGCGGGTGGATCCACTCGCCGGAGAAGCGGGGATGCACGCCCGGGTGGCGATCGACCAGCAGCACGCGGCGCGTCCGGCTGGGATCCGCGAGCACGAGCGCTCGCGCGGTAGCGCAGCCGGCAAGGCCGGCACCGATGATGACGACATCATAATGGGCGTGGATTGGTTTCATCCGCGGAGCTCCGTGACGGTGGTGGCGAGCGCGGCCCAGCGCCGCAGTGCCGCGGCGGTGTGCCGACCCGCAGCAGTCGGATCGATCGTGTCGGGCGAGAGGCCGGGCCCGCCGCAGCAGGTCGTGCGACTCGACGCGAATGCGTCGACGTCGGAATCGATCGCGCCGAGCAAGTGCCGCGCGGCGCGTCCGGCTTGGACGCACGCGTGGCCGAGATCGACGAGTGCACGCAGCGCGTGGGCCGTGTCGACGAGCGAGCCGAAGCTGCCGTCGTCGCGTTGGCGTGCACGGATGCGTTGCTCGAGCCCGCGACGCAGCGCGTGATCCTCGGGCAGCAACGCGCCCGCGGCCCGGGCGACCGCGCACAGGGTGCCGAGCGGCATCGCATCGTCGCGCTGTGCGGTCGCACGGACGAGGAAGTCGAGGCTCCGCGACACGCGGTCGTCTTCGGCACGCAGGCCCGCCCTCGCGAGTCGCTCGAGCACGAGTGCCGCGAGTCGCACGTGCACGCCGTCCTGGGGCTTGCCGTAGGCGAGCAGATCGGCGTCGGTCCACGGCAAGCGCTGCATCAGCACGTCGGCCTCACCGCGCTCGAACCTCGCGAACGCGCCGGTGCTCTCTTGCATCGCGAGCATCACTGCCGTCGCGCGGCGCGTCGCGGCCCACGTCGGCGCAGCGGCGGTATTGTCGTGACGCACGTCCTCGAGCGCTTCGAGCACCGCGACCGTCGCATCGAGATCGAGGTGCGAGCGCGCGCCGGGCTCGATCGGCCAACCGCCCGCGGGTGCATCGGCGCGCTGCTGCCACGGCCCGGGATCCTGCAGCTGCCAGCGCAACAGCGGCGCGATGTCGCGATCCTCGAGCCCGGTCGCGAGCACACCGGCGGTGATCGACAACGGCGCCGCACTCTGTCCTTGTGCGATGAACATGCCGTCGCCCGC
>Ga0163144_10019853_pt1 | contig 13482 bp, 12 predicted proteins | sample OliLak19BULKMAT1_FD_123175 | JGI IMG/M metagenome (GOLD analysis project Ga0163144, IMG submission 123175) | Freshwater microbial mat bacterial communities from Lake Vanda, McMurdo Dry Valleys, Antarctica - Oligotrophic Lake LV.19.BULKMAT1 | ecosystem: Environmental > Aquatic > Freshwater >... | reverse complement strand
GACATGCCCGTCGGGCAGTCTTCGTCTTGTTCGCACGAGAGCACGCACCACTCGGAGGTCGTGCACAGCGCCACCGCGGTGCCGTTCTCGGGATCGGGGCAGTCTACGCCGCACGGAATGAGACACACGTGCGCATCGGGGCCGTCTTGCACCGCGGTCGTGAAGCACTCGCCACCATCGCCGCAGTCTGACTGATCGTCGCAGTTGCCGTAGTAGGGCGCATTCGGAGGCACGACGGCGCCGCTGTCCTCGGTCATCGGGCCCGTCGATCCCATCGTCTCGTCGGTGTCGAGCGGCGGCGCCGAATCGAGCCTGCCATTGCCGTCGTCGTCGCCGGTCTCCGCGATCATCGGGCCGGTCGATTCGTCGCCGGTGTCGTCCGCGGGCTGCGTCGTCGAGGTGGTGCTCGGGTCTGCCGTCATCCCGCTATCGGGATCCGGCTCGGTGGTCGCCGTGGTGCCGGATCCGTTCGTCGTCGACGCGCTCGCGCTCGGGTTGGAGTCGGGGTCGTCACCGGTCGTGCCGGTGGTGTCGTTCGAGCCGATCGACGCGCCACCCCCGTCGCTGCCGGGCACGCCGCCGCTGTTGAACGCGCACGCGCTCGCGAAGGCGACCGCCGACAACGACCACGTTCTCGACACCAGCATGGTGTCGACGATAGCAGCCTCGTCGCCCGACACCCTAGGGCTCAGTTGGGCAGGTCGTCTTTGACGACCTTCAGGTGCGACGGCTTCGCCCGCGTTTTCGGTGCACTGCGTGGCGTCGACGACGACGAACGGCGCGCGGTGCCACCGCGGCGCCACGGCTGCGCGGTTGCGAGCCACCCACCCGCGATCGCGATGAACCACGGGATCGCGAGCGGCCAAGGCTGACCGCGGAGGATGGGGACCACGGCGTTGATGAAGATGAGGATCATCGCGATCGTGCGTGCCTTGAGCACCACGGCCCCGAACAGCGGCATCTCGCGTGCGCCGTACACGACCCCGAACGCAGTGAGTGCCGCGACGTCCATCGCCGTCGAGCCACCGTGCACCACGGCGGGCACGTAGGGCGACACGAGCGCGTACACGAGGAAGCCGGCGATCCCGCATCCGAGCACGAGCGTCACGTACTTGCGCGTGCCCCAGAATCCTTCGAGCTGCGACCCGACGAACCACTGGATCAGCAGCGTGCCGATCACGAAGCCGACCGAGGTCGCGGGGAACACGAAGTTCGCCGTGATCGGTTGCCACAGTCCGCCACCCGACACCAGCGCGCCGGGATGCAGACGCAGTGCGTCGCCGAGCGGCTGATCACCGACGATCGCCGTCGCCGCGATGGTGAGGACGACCAGCGCCAACGCACCGGGCCGAAATTTTGGCAGGTTGCCGAGGAACCCGGACACGACCCATGGAGTCTAGCAGCCCGTGGCCCCAAGGCACCCTTGCTCGATCCGCCGTTTACTTGCGACCGCGCGCTGCTTGTTCCCATCCTGCCAGGCATGTCGCTCAACCGCCGTCGACACCGCCTGTTCGTGACCCGACATACCGAGTACCACCTGCGTGCCGACGAGTGCGTCGGCGTCCGCGACCGCGAGACGGGCGCATGGCAGCGCGACCACGCGGCGCTACGCCTGCACGCGCTGAAGCTGCCCGCGATCGGCCACGATCACGTGTGGCTCGGTCAGCGGATCCAGTTCTGGGGCAGCAACACCGACGTCGTCACGTCGCCGGTGGTCGCGGTCGGCCGACCGCCGCGCGAGTGCCTCGAGCGCTACGTGAGCCTCGCGAGCGCGGGGTCGATCCAGTGCTGAGCGCGGTGCGTTAGCCGGCCTTCTTCTCGTCGGCCTTCTTCTCGTCGGCCTTCGCGTCGGCCTTCTTCTCGTCGGCCTTCGCGTCGGCCTTCGCGTCGACCTTCGCGTCGACCTTCGCGTCGACCTTCTCGTCGACCTTCGCGTCGAGCTTCGCGTCGAGCTTCGCGTCGGGCGCCTTCGCAGCCGCGGTCGGATTCCCCTCGCCGTCGGAGCAGCACAAGATCCCCGCGTTGCGATCGGCCGTGATCGCACCGCAGCCCTCGGACGTGCCGCGCGAGATCTTGGTCTTGCCCTTCCACACCGCGTCCTTGCACTTGCCGCCGGCGCAGTCGTTGCCGCAGCACACCGGCTCGGCGCCGAGGCCCGACATCACGCACGGCATCACCTGATCCTTCTTGATCGGTGGGCACGGATTGATCTCGTCGGTCGGCGAGTGGCTGATCGCCGCGTTGAAGCGACCGGGTCCCGCGTTGTCGCAATCCTTCTGCGACGTGTGTCCCGACAGATCGCCGCTGTTGCCGTCCTGCGCGCACACGTGCCAGCCCGCGGCACAAACGTCGGCGGGCGCAGCACAAATCTCGCCATCGTCGCCGCACGCCTTGCCGGTCGGTGCGTCGCGCATGCTCTTGGTCGACTTCCAGTTGCCGACGCAGCCGGCGACGCGCGGATGCTTCTCCAGATCGGCGAAGCCCTCGCGCTGTCCATCGGCGCAACCGACGATCTTGGGATCACCCTTGGTGCTCTCCGCGTACTTGTAGTCGGCGGGGCCAGGACGATCGCCGTCGAAGTAGTCACCTCCGTAGGGACCGGATCCGCAGGTGCAGCCGCTCATCCAGAGCGAAAGAGCGATCGAGAACGAGGAGGCGACCACGCGCCGCGGGAGACCAAACATGCGGCGAAGAATAGGCAAGCCGGCCCCGGGACACCAGGGGGGCGGGCTCGGCCCTGGTTCTTGGCTGTTTGACCGCGTCCCCGGCCGGCGTATCGTCGCGAGGCGTGGCGTGGCGAAAGCTCGTGTGGCGTTCGTGCGGAGCCTCGTCGGGGCGCTGGTGGCGGGCAGGCAAGCTCGTCGGCGACCCCGGCCGGCGGCTCCGTCGACGTCGTCTATCCGTTCGAGCTCACCAACGCGTGATGCGCTTCACTCGTCGTCGCCGTCGTCCGCGACCGGCTGCGTGGCGAGCTCGGCCTCGAGCTTCTTCGCCGCCTCGACCGCTGGCTTGGTGACGACGTACGCGACGCCGACGCTGAGAAAGTACAGCAGCGTCATCGGGATACCCATCAGCCAGATCGTGATCGGATCGGGCGGGGTGAGCACTGCCGATGCGATCGTGATCAGCAAGATCGCGATCTTCCAGTGCCGCAACAGCGACAGGTACGTGATGATCCCGGCCTTCGACAGGAAGAACACGGCGAGCGGCATCTCGAACATCAGGCCGAAGCCGAACAGCACCTTCATCACGTAGCTGGCGTAGTCCGCGTACGTGTATGCGGTGTGCACCTGGACACTGCCGACGGTCGTCTTGTTCTGCGCATACGTCAGGAAGAACTCGGTCGCGATCGGCAGCACGATGTAGTAGCAAAACCCTGCGCCGGCCACGAACATCGCCGCGCTCGTCGCGACGAATGGGACGACGAGGCGCTTCTCCTGGCTGTACAGGCCGGGGGCGATGAAGGCCCACAGCTGATAGAACACGATCGGCGCGGCGAGGAACAAGCCGGCGAACAGCGCGATCCAGATGTCGGTGAGCACGACGTCGAGCGCGGTGAGATTGAGCAGCGTCGGCTCGCCCTCGATGCCCGCGGCCTCCCACGCGTCGCCGAACGGGACCCACATGAACGCGGTGATGTGATCGACGAACGCGTAGGCGAACATCGCTCCGATGAGCATCGCCGCGAACGCTCGACCGACGCGCTTGCGCAGCTCGGCGAGGTGATCGAAAAACGACATCGGCTGGTCGCCGTCGGGTCCCTCGGCGAGACCGTCGGCGCCGTTGCTCGGTGGCGGATTCGGTGGTGTCGTCGCTGCCACGGTTTTTTTCTCAGGACGCTTGCCCGATGTCGGGGCGCCCAGGAGCCACCGCCGCGACCGCACCCGCGGGTGCGATCGGCTCGGGGCTCGCGGCTTCGGTCGCGGGCTCTGGTGCTGCGGCCGGGCTCGGCTCGCCGGTCTGGGCTGCGATCGCGGGCGTCCCCGCAGTCTCGGCTGTCGCGTCGGTCTCGGTCGCCGCAGCCGCGAGCTCCTCGCGCTTTTGCTGCTCCGCCACCTTCACGGTCTTGAGCAGCTTGTTCTGCGCCTTCTGCATCTCCATCCGCGCCTTCATCAGCTCGCGGCGCGCCGCGGCCTCGGCGTTCTTCACGCTCACCGCGCCGCCCTTGAGCATGCCGCGGAGATCGTGCATCTCTTCTTCGTTCATGATCGCGTCGCGGAACTCGTCGGCGGTGTTGCGCAGCGAGGCCCAGAACTTCGCCGCGCTGCGCAGGATCTTGGGCAGCTCGCGCGGTGAGAACAACATCAGGGCGACGACGCCGATGATGATGAACTCGGTCGGACCGATGCCGAACACGTCGGCAAGGGTAGCAAGCTTGGGTGCGCCGCGCCGACGGCGGGCTGAATTCACCCGCGGACGCCGCGATCTCGCACGGTGTGGCGTCAACGTCGCAGCTCGACGCGCACGTGGGCGCCGGGATCGGCGCGGATCTCGAGCGTCGGGCCGTCGAGTGATGCCTCGCCGCCGGTGATCGCGACGCGCGGCGCGGGGGACCACCGCGCGGGGATCGTGAGCTCCGTCGGTGCGCTGCCGTGGGCTTTGTACTCGAGGGTCCAGGTGCGATCGGGTCGGCTCTCCCAGCGCAACGGCGTGCCCGCGAGCGCGCGGGGGAACGGACGGACCAAGGCGCCGGTCCACGGCCGCTCGCCGCCGCCGGGCGACACGATCGACGCATCCTCGGCGTTCCAGTCGACGTCGGTCGGGTTGTAGTGCCACACGAGCCAGCTCGCGAACGCGCGATCGAGTCGGCTGCACTGATCCTCGATCATGCGATCAGCGAGCGCGACACCGTTGAGCACACCGAACTCGCCGATGACCAGCGGCCATCGCCGCGCGCGCGATGTCGCGGCGACCGCTGCGAGCGCGCGCGGGAACGTCGACAGCCGCGGCAAGAACCGCGACGCGAGCAGTGCGGTCGCGTCGTAGAGGTGGGGCGCGTATGCGATGTCGCGACCGTCCAGCTCGCCGAGCGAGGTGGGCGCACCGAACGCGACGAGCGGCGTCGGCTCGACGAGCAACACGCGGCCCGGCGCGTGGGCGTCGCGGATGCGGACGCAAGCGCGATGGAAGTCGGCGAGCCACTCGCGCTCGAAGCGACCACGCACGAGCTCGGCAAGCGGTGCCATCGGCTCGTTGAAGAGGTCGTAGCCGACGATCGCATCGACGTCGGCGAGCTTGCGCATCGTGTGGGCGACCGCGGCGATGAACGCCGTGCGCAGGCCGTTCTCGTCGCGCCAGAACGCGGCGAAGCTGCGCTGCACGCCGCCGGAGACGCCGTAGTACCAGAACCATTCGCGCCCGGTCGCCGCTCGCCCCGGTTGGGACACCGCCCACGCAGGTGCGCCGTCACCACCGAAGCTGCGCGCGAAGAGATCCTGATGGAAGTCGATGACGACGTGCAGCCCGCGAGCTCCCGCCGCGCGCGCGAGCGATGCGATGGTCGCGAGATACGCGTCGTCGTACGCGCCGCGCTCGGGCTCGATCGCCTCCCAGGTGACGAGCAGTCGGATCGCGTTCATGCCCCACTCGGCGAGCGGATCGAACCACCGCGGATCGTCGAACGGTAGAAACGGCGGCAGCTTGCTGCGGCCGGATACGTTCGCGCCGCGTAACAGGACGACGCGGCCGACCTCGTCGCGCAAAAAGCCGCCTTCGGTGTGCAGCACGGCCATCGGCGGGCCGAAGCTACCACCGCGGGCGCGGCGCGATGATCAATCCTCGGCGCTGCTGGTGTGGCCGCCGCGCACGGTCCAGATCTCGTGCAGATCGGGGTCGTCGAACGGTTCGGGCACGACGCCCTCGGTCGCGAACACGTACAGCGCGCAGCGGTACACGGTGTCGAGCGTGTACGCGACCGCAGCGATCGCGATGTAGCCGAGCACCGCGATCCCCGCGGCGACGCCGAACAGCGCCGGATGGGTGAGGGGGCCGAGGCCGACCGCGACGAACAGCGTGAGTACGCCGAGCCCGAGCAGCGCCGCGGGCCACAACAGCCAGCCGAGCACGAGGCGCCCGACGAATGCCTCTTTCCAGGTCTCGCGCATGAGCGTCGTCGATCGCGACACCGCCCCGAGTCCGCCCGCGCGCTCGCGTGCGAGTACCGGCACGACCAGGTACGTCGCGGCCCACCACGCGGCGCCGAGCAGCTTCGCGGCGAGTGGATGCCCGCGTCGGCGGCGATGCTTGTCGGCGTCGCGGTCACCTCCGAATCGCGCCAGGATCGCGCCGACAGACGCATCGAGCACCGCGTACGTCGCGATCGAGGCACCGCGTCGCCGCGCATCGCCGAGCGCTGTGCGTACCGACCACGGTCGCGATGCGAGTGCTTCGAGCGTCGCGCTCGCGAGTGCGACGCCGAAAAAAGGCGCGATGACGTGGGTGCCGAACCACACGAGCAGACCGAAGCCGATCGCAGCGCGGCCGTAGGTGCTCGCGTCGGGCGGTGCATCGAAGCCGCTGCTCACCACCAGCGGCACCGCGTTCAGCCCGAGCCACCCGAGCACGGCACCTATCGTGGTGACGACGAGCGACGCGATGCCGAGCAGCACCGCGAACCAAAGCAGCCGCGGGTTGCGGCGGAGCGTCTGCCATGCGGCGCGGAGGATCGCGCGCGCTCGCTTGCTGCTACTCATCTTGTTGGGCCTTCCTGAAAAAGCGCAGGATTTCGCGGGCGGAGATGGCGTGCTTCGCCCCCTCGTGGATTGCGCGGTCGTAGATGTCGCGGAGGATCGCGTCGCGGGTCGGTGCGGTGCCGGGACGCAGCGGCGCACCGAACGTGCCGCGCCCGCGCTTCGCGACGAGGTGCCCGTCGTGCTCGAGGTCGCGATAGGCCCGCGCGACGGTGTTCGGATTGACGCCGAGCCGCTGCGCGAGCTCGACGATGGTCGGGAGCTGCTCGTCGACGGCGAGCCGACCATTCGCGAGCGCCCGGACGACCGCCTCGACGATCTGGCGGTATACCGGCACGCCGCGGTCGTAGTCGAGCTCGAGGTCGAACGGCACGGCAAAACACTATATCACTAGTGTAATGGAGGTGCAACCCCCAACCGGGTACGGCCCGGCCCGTGTGACCTCGGTGTGACCTCCGGTCGGTGGGCGGCGTGATAGCGTCGTCGCCCGTGCCTGTCGTCCGCGCGCCACCGACCTTCGCGTGTGCGTCCGATCTGGTCGTCGCAGAGCTGCTCGACCGACTGCAGTCGATCGGAACCCTGCATGGACCGGTCGACGCCCGCGCCGACGAGATCTATCTCGACACGCGTGGCGACGAGCTCGCCGCGGCGGGTGTGACCGCGCGCTGCCGCGACTACGCGGGCGTGCGCACGATCCAGCTCGTCGTCGTGCCGATCGATCCCGACGAGCTACCCGAGCCACCGCTGCTCGAGCGCGCCGTCTCGAGAGTGGACGACGTCGGCGCCGCGGTGCGGTCGTGGGTCGCCGAGCAGTTCGGGCTCGAGCTCGGCGAGGCTCCGCGCGAGGTGTTGTCGCTCGTCGTTGCGCGACGGCGATGGTCGTTCGTGGTCGACGAGTTGCGCCTCGAGCTCGCGCTCGACGAGATCGCCGCCTCGGAGCCGCATGGCCGTCGCGTGCGACTCGGCGAGCTGTCGATCGAAGCCACCGAAGCGATTTCCGGCGATCCCGTGCGCGCCGCTGCGGTGCTGCGGCGTGTGCTGGCCGGCGTGCGCAAGGTCGACGGCATCGAGGAGGCGAAGACCTCGACGTTCGAGCGGGCACGCGAGGCGCTCGGGCTCGGCGAGCTCGGCTACGGCGCGAAGCCGGCCCCGCTGGGCGCCGACGACCTGCTCGTCGATGGGGCTCGCCGCATGATCGCGTCGTGGTGGAGCACGGTTCGCGCGCACATCCCTGGTGTCCGCGTCGGCGTCGATCCAGAGCACGTGCACAAGCTCCGCGTTGCGCTGCGACGGCTGCGGACGGCGCTAAAGCTGTTCGACGACGCGTTCCAGCCGGCGGCGGCCGCTCGCCTCCGCGACAGCACGCGCACGCTCGGTCGCGCGTTCGGTGCGGTGCGTGATCTCGACGTCCAACGTGCCGCGCTTGCCGGTTGGCGGCAGGACTTCTCGACCGTCGAGGTGTCGGCGTGGCGCGACATCTGCGAACGCATCGATCGCGAGCGCAACGCGGCGCGCAAGGTCGCGCTGACGCTGGTCGGCGGCGACGCGTGGCAGGAGATCCAGGACGATGTCGAGCGGTGCATCGCGCCGGATCCTCGCGGGTTGCGCCACACCGTCGGAGCGGTCGCGCCGGTGCTCGTGCGCAAGCGTGTCGATCGTTGCACTCGCGCGCTCGAGCGCGTCGAGGATGGCGGCGCCGCGCAGGCCCACGCGCTGCGCATCGAGGTGAAGAACCTCCGCTACTCGCTCGATTTTCTCGGCGCGGCGCTGGCCGTCGAAGACGATGTCATGGAGCGACTCGCCGCGCTGCAGAGCGTGCTCGGCGAGGTGCAAGACGACGTGCAGACCGGTGAGCTGGCGACGCGTCTCGTCGCGATGTCCCCGCGGCCGCCGAGCGCGACGGCGTTCGGGCTCGGTGTGCTGGTCGGCTACGGTCGCGCGCGCGCAGACCATGCGACGCGAACGGCTTTGCACGCCGCAGCGCAGCATGGGTTGCGCGAGCTCTTGGCCGGGCTCGCACACCCGCACGACTGAGCCCGCGAAGAGGGAGTCGGTGGAACGGCGTTCTGGGCGCGGGAGTCGATCCCGAACCGCCCTTGCCGCACCATGATCCTCGCGTGCCTTCGTCCGACAGGCCGGCGCCAGCGCAGCGGGTCGCCGGCGGACGTGTCGTGATGGTGCGCGAGGATGATGACGACGAATCGTCGTCGCAGTCACCGACGCCGCGGCGGACTCTCGGTCGCTACGTGGTGCTCGATCGTCTCGGTACGGGCGGCATGGGCACCGTCTACCTCGCCTATGATCCCGAGCTCGATCGCCGCGTCGCGGTGAAAGTGCTGCGCGCCGATCGTGCGTCGTCGCAGACCGGCGACGTGTATCGCCGGCGGCTGCGGCAAGAGGCGAAGACGCTCGCGAAGCTCAGTCATCCGAACATCGTGCGCGTGTACGACGTCGGCTTCGTCGGCGATCCGATGCCCGGCGCGAAGCACTCGCAGCCGCGGATGTTCGTCGCCATGGAGCTGCTCGACGGGTTCAGCCTGCGGCGCTGGCTCGCCGCTTCCCCGCGCGGCCCCGACGAGATCCTCGCGGTTTTCTTCGCCGTCGCGCATGGGCTCGGCGCCGCCCATCGAGCCGGCATCGTGCATCGCGACTTCAAGCCCGACAACGTCGTCGTGTGCACCGATGGACGCCCGGTGGTGCTCGACTTCGGGATCGCCCGCGGCACCGATCGCGAGCTGCTCACGCCCGACTCGCCCGCGACCGGCGAGGCGCTCGACAGCGAAGCTGTGGCGGCCCGCGGCCCACTCACCCATCCCGGTCGTGCGATGGGCACGCCGGCCTACATGGCGCCGGAGCAACACCTCGGCGATGTCGTCGACGGTCGGTCCGATCAGTACGGCTGGTGTGTCGCGCTGTGGGAGGCCTTCGCCGGTGCGCGACCGTTTCGCGGACGAGTGACGACGCTCGTGAACAAGAAGCTCGCGATGGCATTCGATCATGCCGAAGGCGAGAACGCGCTGCCGCCGTGGATCGTGCCGGTGCTGCGCCGCGGGATGTCACCGCGGGCGGAGGCTCGGTTTGCAACGATGGACGACGCGGTCGCGGCGATCGAAGTCGCGCGCCCGCGACGTGGACGGCGACGCTGGCTCGCCGCATCGATCGTGATGTCGACAATCGCGATCACGATCGCGACGGCGGCGCTCGCTGCCCGAGGCCAGGATCGCTGTGTCGCCGGCGAGCGCAACCTCGATGCGACGTGGGACGTCGCGCGCAAGAGTGCGATCGCGCGCAGCTTCGCCCAAAGTGACGTGCCCTACGCGCGCGCAGCGTGGTCGCTGCTCGAGCCGCGTGTCGCCGACTACGCCGAGCGGTGGCGTCGGCAGTGGGACTCGACGTGCACGGCGGCGACGCGAGGGGACGCTGCGAGCGAGCGTGAGACGGCGTGCCTGCAAGGGCGGCTGCAGACGCTCGGCGCGCGCCTCGACGTGCTCGTCACGGCGACGCCGGAGACGATCGAGAATGCGTCGCGGATCATCGCCGACCTCGAGCCGCCCGAGCGCTGCGGCAGCGAGCGGGCCGCTCCCGATCTCGCGCAAGCCGACAGCGCGACGCGCGAGCAGGTCACCGCGGTGCGGGTCTCGCTCGCCGCCGTCGAAGCGCTCGAGCTCGCCGGCCGCTGGGCAGAAGGACTCGAACGCGGCGAGCATGCCGTGGACGAGGCGATGCGCATCGGTTACCAGCCGCTGGTCGCCGAGTCGTTGTTCCTCGTCGGCCGGCTCGACAAAGTCCTCGGTCGCTACGACGAGGCGGTGCAGGTACTCACCGATGCGGCATGGACCGCGACGTCGGCGCGGCACGACGAGCTCGCGGCGCGAGCGATGATCGAGCTCGTCGTCGTCGTCGGTCGCGAGCTCGGTGATCCGGCGCAGGGCAGGGTGTGGGCGAACAATGCCGATGCCGCGATCCATCGCGCGGGCGGCGATGAGCTGCTCGAAGCCGGCTTGCTGAACAACCTCGGTCTGTTGGAATTCCGCGAGGGTGAATTCGAGAAGGCGCGTCACAGCGACGAGATGGCGCTCGAGATCCGCACCCGCTTGCTCGGGCGCGAGCACCCGGCGGTCGCTACGTCGCACAACAACCTCGGCAGCGATCTGTGGATGCTCGGGCGCTATGACGATGCCCAGGCCCAGCTCCGTGAGGCGATCGCGATTCACGAAGCGATTGCAGGGCCCGATCATCCCCGGCTCGCGGCCTCGCTCGACAACCTCGGGGCCTTGCTCGCGGAAAGTGGCGATCATGCGCAGGCGCGGCCGCTCATCGAGCGTGCGCTGCGGATCCGCGAGCAAGCCCTGTCGCCCGATCACCTCAGCCTCGCCGATACGCTCATCAATCTCGGCGCGCTGCACGTCGCGCTGAAGGACGACGAGCGCGCGATGGAACTCTTCGAGCGTGCTCGTGGCGTCATCGAACGCGGCGCCGGCCCCGATCACCCGAGCATGGCGACGTGTCTGTCGAACCTCGGTGGCGTGCAGCTCGGACGGAAGGACTACGCGGCCGCGCGTGCGAGCTTCACCCGTGCGGCGGACATCTACGAGCGCAGTCTCGGGGCCGATCACGTGAAAGTCGGTTTCACGCTCGCGAACCTCGGCGAGGCCGAGCGACTCGGCGGCGAGCTCGTGGCGGCCGTGGAGATGCTCGCTCGATCGGTGCAGATCGTCGAGGCCGCGCTCGGGCCGGATCACCCGCGGCTCGCGTTCCCGCTCGGGCGGCTCGGCCTCGCGCTCACGGCATCGGACGATCCCGTGCGTGCGATCTCGCTGCTCGAGCGTGCAATCGAGATCGGCAGCGAGCTCGACGTCGTTCGGGCCGAGCGCGACGCACTGGAGATCGCGCTCGCGAAGGCGATCGTCGGCGCGGGTGGCGATCTGGCCCGCGCACGTGCCCTCGCGTTGCATGCTCGCGAGATCACGACCTCCACGACGATGCGGCGTGACATCGATCGCTGGCTCGCGACGGCCCCGCTTTGACAGCCACGACCGCGACATGGCAAAGCTGGCGCCGAGGTACTGCACGTGGCCCATCAACACATCGTTCGCGGGATCGAAGGCCTCCGCGAGATCATCGGCGTCACGCTCGGCCCGAGCCCGAGCAAGCGCATCGACCAGGCTGCAGTGCAGGCGTTCGCCGATGCGACCGGCGACCACCAGTGGATTCACCTCGACGTCGAGCGCGCGAAGGCGACGCCCTTCGGCGGCACGATCGTCCACGGGTACTTCGTACTCGGGCTCGTCCCCGAGCTGCTCTTCGGCGAGCTGCTGCGCATCGACGGCGTCGGCACGATCCTCAACTACGGCCTCGACAAGCTGCGCTTCCCCGACATCGCGCGGACGGGCAGCGGGATCGCGCTCTCGGCGAAGCTCGAGTCGCTGACCCCACGGGCGCCGGGCGAGCTGGCGACCTTCACGTTGACGATGACGGCGACCGGATCCGCCAAGCCCTGCTGCGTCGCCCAGATCCTCCTGCTGCTGCTGCCATGATTGCTTTCAGGGGAAGCGGGGCGCTTCCCCTGAAAGGCAATCCGGGAACCCGGCGATGGGCGGGTTGCACATCAGGATCGTGCAACCGGTCGCCATGAACGCAGGGGTCGCGGCGCAAAGCTGCGCACCTTCGGTGGTGGTGTCGGTGGCACACCTGTTGCGATCCACTTCGGCAGGAGGTGCATTCGTGAACCCGGCCCGCCCGATCCCCCCGACGGTCCCCAGTGTGCGAGACGAGGCCGCGCGGCCCACGACCGCGGACATCGATGCCGGTTGGGGCTTCGCCGAAGAGGCGGCCGCGACGGACGGCGCGCTGATGGGCAAGCCCGACGTCGCGCTCGCCGACTTCCCGCCGCCCGCGAGCGATGCGGAGATCGCCCTGCTCATCGACGAGCTCTCCGACTCGTTGTGCCGACCTCGAAAAGCGCGGCGCCCGAGCGCGCGTCGCTGATCGATCGGCCTCGCGATCACTCCGGGCCGCGATAGAGAACCGTGCGCGAGTCGTCGAGCTGCTCCTCGGCGGGCGGCGGCGGGATCACGAGCGGCAGCGTGCGACTCGGACCGACGGCTTCCGGAACGCCCGGTGCCGGCGCGGGTGTTCGCGTGCGCACGGACATCACGCGCTTGTTCGGCTCGGCAGCGCGTCGCGCATCGCCGCGCGCCGCGGGTGCTGCGGCCGTACGATTCGGCGCGGGCTTCGGCGCACCCGGTCGCGCCGCACCTGGCTTCGCCGCAGCAGCTGGTGTGGCGCGCATCGGTGGACGCGGTCCCGCAGGTGCGGTGGGCTTGCTCGCTGTCGCCTTGGGTGTCGCGGCGCGGCTCGGCGTCGTCGCCCTCGGCGCGGCTGCTTGCTGCGGTCGGCTCGGCGACGGCGTTGGCGGTCGCGATGGCACTGCGCTGCCTGGTCGCCCTTGCGTTGCGCTGGGCCGCGTAGGCGTCGGCTTGGTGGCGGGCGACGGAGCGCGTGTCGCTGCGGTCGGTCTCGCAGTGGTGCTCGCAGCCGTGCGCGGCGCGTTCGTGCTCGAGTGTCCACTCGCGGGTGGCTTGCCGACCGCGGTCGGCCTGCCGATGGGCGCTGCCGCCTGCGTCGTTCGTATCGGGTGCGCCGGCGTCGTCGGCTTCGCGACCGTGGCCGGCTTCGCGACCGTGGTCGGCTTCGCGACCGTGGTCGGCTTCGCGACCGTGGTCGGCTTCGCGACCGTGGTCGGCTTCGCGACCGTGGTCGGCTTCGCGACCGTGGTCGGCTTCGCGACCGT
>Ga0163144_10019852_pt1 | contig 13482 bp, 8 predicted proteins | sample OliLak19BULKMAT1_FD_123175 | JGI IMG/M metagenome (GOLD analysis project Ga0163144, IMG submission 123175) | Freshwater microbial mat bacterial communities from Lake Vanda, McMurdo Dry Valleys, Antarctica - Oligotrophic Lake LV.19.BULKMAT1 | ecosystem: Environmental > Aquatic > Freshwater > Lake... | reverse complement strand
GGGTGTGTTTGGGTGGGGGGGGGGGGGGGGGGCTCGGGGTTCTGCGGGGTGGTGTTGTTGGGGGTGGTGGGGGGGGGGTGGGGGGGGGGGGGGGGGGGGGGGGGGGGGGGGGGGTCGAACAGACGAGTCGCGTGCTTTCGAAACAGTGTGTCGATTCGGGCAAGCCACCGGGCGACGTGCCGACACGCGAACGACTGGGTGTGGTCGCCTCCGCCCCTCAAGCTCCAGCGCCCTTGCGTCGATGATTCCTCTCCGACGTGCCCTCGCAGCGCGTCCAATTCGCGATGGCGATCGTTCAGAGGCTCGATGGTTCGGGGGCGGCAGATGCGCTCGGGGGAGAGAGTTTGCTCGGGCTGTCTCACCCGGGAACGTGCACGCCGAAGGCACTGCGTCCCGTCGACATGGGTCCGCGGCCGCCGGCTTGGACGCGCTCGACGTCGCACAGTGCCAGAGCTCAATGGTCGGTGGGCATGACGCTCTCGATCGTCGTCGTTGCGATGTTCGCATTCATCGCGACACGTCCACGTATCGCGCACATGCATGCTTGGATCGAAGCCGAGAGACCGCTCGTCGAGTTGCGGTTGTCGCTTGCAGAACTGCGCGCGATCATCTCCGACTACCACGTCGAACACGGCGCTTTTCCAGGCTGCGATGCGAACGGAGCCGCGAATCCGCGCTGGTTCGAGCGCGAGTGGCAGCGCGCGATCGAGCGGGCCGACGCACTCGTGATGACGCACGCGACACGGCTCGATGTGCGGAAGGTCGTCCAACTTGATTCGGCGGACAGTTCGAGCGCGTCGTCACAGTCGTCCACATCGCGCTCGCCGTCGTCCCAAGCCGGCGACAGATCGTCGCTCGATTCGTTGCAACGCGTTCTCGGGCCGATTCGATTGCGGCCCTCGGCTGCTCCCGGCGGCGTGCCGCACAATCCGGTCAACGGTCTCGCGACGGTGCGCTTCCTCGCGAGCAACGAACCGTGGCCATCGCAGGCCGACGATTCGACGGGTTGGATCTACCGGCCCGCGACCGGCGAGATTCGCGCGAATTGCGCTGGAAATGCCTTCGGTTCGGGCCCCGCGTACTGGGATCTCTGAGAGCTGCGTTCAGGCGCACAGCGCGCACTGCCGAAAACGAGGATCGGCGCGGCACGATGAATTTCCGAGGTGAACGTTCGAGACGAGGATTCACGATCCTCGAGCTGTGTCTTGCGCTCCTCGTCATCACGTTGACGGCCACGTTTTCGATCTGGGCCTATTTTTCGCGGTCCGAAGTGACGCTCGTGAAGGCCGCTCACCTGCTCGTCGAGGACCTGCGCATGGCGCAAGTGCGCGCCGTGTGCAATCGCGAGCCTGTCGAAGTGGTCTTCGACCGAGTCGGCGGCAGCTATCACGTGCGTGGTGTCGTAGATCCGAGCTTGCCCACGGTCGATCGACCGCGCTGCTATCCCGTCGATGCCGTGTTCGAGGGCGTGCGCATCAGCGACGACAACCTGGGTCGGCCAGCGTTGATCGCGTTCGATGCGCGCGGCAAAACCAATCGCACCGCGCGCATCACGCTCTCGTATCGCAACGATTCGCGCACGGTGATCGTGCCTGCGGACGAGAGCTACGCGATGCTCGCGGACGAACCGCGGCGCTGAGCGATCACGGACGCTCCGCTCGAACGCTCGCGCATTCCTGTCGGTTCCGTCAAAAAAAAGGGAGTCGTCTCCTTGGGGGAGACGACTCCGCGCGGGTCGTTGCTGACTTGCGTCAACTAGACGGCCGGGACGAGGTGGCAGAACCACGTCCTAGCGGCTCTGAAGTCTTGGCAGGGTGACCACAGAGCGCTGCAGTGGGGACCGCAGCCCGAACGTTGGGGAACGTTCGGACAATGAGCCCGGTGGCAGAACCGAACTCGTTGCTTCCGAAGTGTATCGGCAGATTCGCGAAGGTGTCTACGGGGTACAGGTCGGTTCAGCCCCGAGAATGGGAAAGTCCGGCCTGGGAGCGCCAGGCGTCGACCCCGCCCCGCAGCGAGTAGGCCTGAGTGAACCCGTGCCCCTTGAAGTAAGCCGCGACGTCCAGGCTGCGCAGCCCCGTCTGGCAGGCGAACACGATGCGCCGATCCTTGGGCAGGGTCATGTACTTGCCCGAATCCGAGTAGTCGAGCGGTTCAGCGCGCTCGAGTTGCCCGTTGGCCAGCTCCTCGGGCATGCGCACGTCGAGGAAGGTGAAGTCGTCGCCTGCAGCCAGCCAACCTTGCACGACCGCCGGATCGACCTGCATGTTCGCGTCCATGTCTTGCGCGATCTGGATCGTGCGGATGACTTCGGGCACGTCGAGGATGTTGTGGTCCTTGCAAACTTGCGCGAGCGTGTCCGTTGGCTGGAACCCGCAGGATGAGCAGCCACCCACGTGGTAGCGCTGAAACAACGCCCGTTGAGCCGCCGGCGCGATGGCCAGAATGGCCTCCATGGTCATCTCAGGGCGAATTTGAAGCTGATTCATACTGTCCAAGTCTCTCAGGTGTTTCGCCCCAATATACGGCCACCACACCCCCTGCGTGCCCCCCAACTTCCCGGCTCCCCCATCCTCCTCCCACTCTCCCCACAAGCGCAGGCTAAGTGCACACTTGGCCGCCACGCCCCTTTTCTTCTGACAGAACCCCGTGCGCGTGAATGGCGGTACTCCGCCGTTCACGCGCACGGGGTCAGCGCTGCGGAGCACGCTTGTGTAGTCCTTTGCTTCCAGTTGCCCTCGCGTCGCTCTTCCGCCGCGCAGCCCCCCGCCCCACCCCACTCCCCAGCCCACCCAATTCCCCTCCAACCCGCGACACACAGCCCGCTCCTTCAAACTTGCACATTTCCCGATTGTGGGACTCCACAACCGTCGACAGAATCAAACTGCGGTGCCCGCGCCTGACAGGCACCTCCGGAACCAACCTTCGGGTCGTCTGCCCACAGACCCCTCCCAACCAGAGATACACCATGACTTCGGTCCCCCATAGCGCGGGGCTTGCCTCGCGCGCCATGTGGGATCGACCCTGAGACCAAAGTCCGAGCGCCTTCAAAAAGGCGCACCGACAGGCAGGTGCCGCGACTCGCGGCGCCAGAGAGAGAGTCGAGGGCAACCTCGGCTCTCCTTCCTTTTTTCAAGCCCCGGCGCGGCCAGCCGATCGGCACACACAGCGCGACTTGAAGAACGAAGCACACGACACGCTCCGCTGCGACCTTGCCGCATGCACGCCGCTCCCACGTTTCTCGATCTGAATTCAGGCTTCGGTTAGGATCGTGGAAGTGCCCCCCATCGACAGCGACCGGGAGACGCGCCTGCTATCGGCGGCGCGTGCCGGCGACTCGCAAGCGCTCTCGCACTTGTTCCAGTCATATCAGCTCGAGCTGGAGCGCATGATCGATCTGCGTCTCGAGCCGGCCCTGCGCAGGCGCATGGATCCGGCCGACATCGTCCAGGAAGCCTGGGTCGAGATCGTGAAGCGCTTCGGCGAATGGAGCGCCTCGGGGACGATTCCCTTCCGCGTCTGGTTGCGCCTCTCGACCCTGCAGTCGCTCGGTCAGGCGCGGCGGCGTCACGTGGCGGCGGGCATCCGCGACGTCGGGCGCGAGGCTCCGCTGGCCGATCTCCGTCCCAGCGTCAGCGCGGTGGCGCTCGCCGAAGTATTCGTCGCGAGCACGACGTCGCCGTCCGCGGCGGCACAGCGCGAGGAGGTCCGCCAACGCGTGCTCGCGGCCTTGTCCGAGCTCGACGAGATCGACCGCGAGGTGATCCTCCTGCGGCGTTTCGAGAACTTGTCGAACTCCGAGATCGCCGCCGAACTGGGCATCGAGCCGGCCGCGGCCAGCAGGCGTTTCGCGCGGGCGATCCTGCGCCTCAAACCAGCGCTCTTGGATCTGGCCGATCCGTCGCGTGGAGGCAGCGCGTGAGCGACGGACGACCGGTCACGCTCGAGGATGCGCTCGAGCAATTCCTCGACGAGCGCGGCCGCGGATCGACCGAGTCGCCGGCCGCATTCGCTGCCCGCCACCCGCTCATCAAAAGCGATTTGCTCGACGCGATTCGCGTGCTCGGCCTGCTCGACGACGCGGCTCTGGCGGGGACGCCGGCGCACGGGGACTTGCCCGAGAGGATCGCCAACTTCCGTGTCGTGCGCGAAGTCGGCCGCGGCGGAATGGGCGTCGTGCTCGAGGCGGTCGAGGAACCGCTCGGACGCCGCGTCGCACTCAAGGTCCTGCCGCCCGAACTCCTGGCCAGCGCCTCGGCGCGCGCGCGTTTCAAACGCGAAGCGGAACTCGCGGCACGTCTCGACCACTCCGGGATCGCAACTCTCTACGGAGCGGGCGTCGACGCCGACCGACCGTGGATCGCGATGCGTTTCGTCGAGGGTCGAACGCTCTCGAGCCTCGTGACCGCAGCGCGCGCTGCTCACGCACGGTGCATCGCGTTCCCGAATGGACCCGCGTCGGTCATCGACGTCGCACGCTGCTTCGCATCCGTCGCGCGTGCGCTGCACTTCGCGCACGAGCACGGCGTCGTGCACCGCGACGTCAAGCCGTCGAACATCATCGTGTCAGACGACGGCACGCCGACGCTGCTCGACTTCGGGCTCGCGATCCGCGACGACGTCGAGGTGTCGGCTCTGACGCGCACGGGTGAAACCGCCGGTACTCCGGCGTATTTCGCGCCCGAAATCGTGAATGCGGAGATGGCGCGCCCCGATGCGCAGAGCGACGTCTACGCGCTGGGCGTCTCGCTGTACGAATGCCTCACGACGCAGCGCCCGTTCGACGCGCCGACGCCGGTCGCTCTCTACCGCGCCATCGGTTCGGGAGTCGCAACCGATCCGCGAACCTTGAACCCGAACGTGTCGCGCGATCTCGCGGTCGTCGTGGCGACGGCGATGGAGCGCGAACGCGTACGGCGCTATTCGAGCGCGGCGCGGCTCGCCGACGATCTCGAAGCCGTGGTCGCAGGACGGCCGATCGCGGCGCGACCGGTGCCGCTCGCCGGACGTATCGCGCGTTGGGCGCGGCGCGAACCGCGACAGGCCGTGCTCGCCGGATTGCTCGGCGTCATGGCGCTCGGACTCGCGGCGCTGGCGGGCAACTGGTGGGTGTCACGCGGCGTCGTGCACGCGGCGGAAGAGGTCTCGCGCGGTACGAAACGCGAAGAAGCGCTCGCTGCGGGATTCGTCGCGCTGATGGCGGAAGATCGTGTCACGACCCAACGCGAGTTCGAGGGCGCCCTCAGCATCGATCCGCGCTGTCAGGACGCCGTCGTGGGCCTCGCGCTCGAGAGCTTGGGACGCAACGCCAAGGACGAGGCGCTGCAGAGAGTGCGCGAGTTGCCCAGCACGCGCGGGATCGAGGCGCTGCGAGCGTTCTGCCGTGGCGAAGCGGTCGCGCAGGATCGCGGGGCGATCGCGGATCCGGCGACAAGCGCGGACGACTTCTTCCTCCTGGGTCTGCTGCTCGGCGCGGAAGCCGCCACGCGTCCGCCGGCTGCGGCTCGCGCGTTCGGTCGGCGCGCTCTCGCCATGATGAACGAGGCGGTCGTGCGCACGCGTACGCCCCGGCTGCTCCACCACCTCGGTCGCGTTCACGCAGCAAACCACGCGCAGGACGAAGCTGCAGCGCGTTCGGCTGTCGGAGCGGTGCTGGCGCTATTCCCCGAGAGCCCGCATGCACTCGTCGAGGCCGGCGTCGTCATGTCCGATCTCGACCCACCCGCCGCCGCTGTGCTGCTCGAGCGCGCGACCACGCTGGACCCCACGAACGGAGCCGCGTTCCAAAACCTGGCCGCTCTCTACCAGCAGCTCGGCCGACTCGAGGAGTCCGAGTGCGCGGCGTGGCGCGCGTGCGCGTTGACCCACAAGGCCGAGTGCATCAACACGCTCGGCGTCACGCTGATGATGCGCGGCTGTTCCGACGAAGGCGGCGTTGCGTTCGAGCGAGCGTTCGCGACCGATCCGAAGCACTACTTCGCCGCGCGCAACCTGGCGGGCTTCTGCGTCGAGAGCGGTGCGCCGGCGCGTGGCGAGGCTCTGTTGGCTGGAATCCTGCGTCGCAGTCCGTTCGACGTGGAGAGTCTGGACTACGCGCACCAAGCACTCGATCGACTCGCGCGTCCAGAGGATGCCACCGACCGCTTGCTGGCCGCGCTCGCGCTCGAACCGCGCGACGGACATCTGTGGGCGGCATATTTCCGCCGCATGCGCTTGGCGGGCGACATGCAAGCTGCGCGCGCCGTGTTGGATGCGGGACTGCAGTTCGCGCCTGGAGATCCGGCGTTGCTCGAGATCCAAGCGGTCCTCTCGAAGAAGCCCTGAGACCAGTCCGCTCACGCGTGGGTGGAGAGTCGCACGGCCTGCTTCGGCCTCCGGCGCTTTCCTTCGAGGTGTCGTCAACGCGAGCCGCGCATCGGATTCCGCGGAATTGCGGTAGCAGCGTGGCTGGTCCGAACAGGCCTCGTTTCGGCGCGGGACCGTCATCGTGAAGCGATGCGGAGGACCGATCGCCGATGCGAAACCCGAGGTCAGCTATGAAGCCCACACGCAGCACGATCCCCCACTTCGAATACACCCTGCTCGCCGCGCTCGTCGCTGCGTGGGCGGCGCCGTCTCACGCGCAAGAGGCGCCCTTGTTCGAGCATGCGCGCGCCGATCAGGCCCGCATGCTGTACGACGAGCCCGGTGACGGACGCGTTTGGGCCGCGGGCACGCGCTACAAAGCGAGCTTCGGCAGCGACGGCGCTGTGTTCATCCCGGCCTTCGGTTCGCAAGCCCCGCACAACTTCCCGCACGCGTTGTCGCCCGATCGTGTGACGGTGAACGGCGAGCCGATCGCGTTCGAGTCGCGTGTCGATGCGCGGCGTGAGACCGATCGCATTTCGTTCGAGCGCGGTGCGTTCGTCGAGCGCTACGACCTGGCGCTCGAGTCGCTCGAGCAGAGCTTCGTGTTCGATCAACTCCCGCGCGCGGGCGAACTCGTGCTGCACATCCCGGTCGCGAGCGAACTGGTCGCGAGCGAAGGCGACGACGGCCTTGCGTTCTCGAGCGACTTCGGCACGTTGACCTACAGCCGCGCGATCGCGATCGATGCGACTGGACGACGCTTCAGCGCGCCCACGCATCTCGTCGACGGCGCGATCGTGATCTCGGTCACCGCAGCCGACATCGCTCGAGCGACGTTCCCCCTCGTGATCGATCCCGTCGTCGGCACGCTGGCCGTGATCTCGACGACGGACGACACGCGCGAGCCGGACTTGGCGTACGACGCCTTCGACAACCTGTGGCTCCTCACGTGGACCGTCGCGTTTTCCGCGACAGACCTCGACGTGCGCGCGCGCACCGTCTTCAGCACGGGTTCCATCGACACCGCGATCGACATCACGACGGAGAGCTGGGACGTCCCGCGCTCTGCGTACCTCGCCTTCTCGCACACGTTCCTCGTCGTCGCCTCGACCGGACAGCACATCAAGGGCCGCATCGTCGACCCCAACGGCACGATCAACGTCGTCGGACCGCAGGTCCTGATCAGCGGCAGCGATACCGGCGCGAAGACGAATCCGGACGTGGGCGGCGACTCCACGTCGAGCACGACGAATCACTTCTGCGTCGTGTGGGAGCGCGCGGGAGCGACCCACGGCACGGGCATCATCGCGGCGCGACTCCTCACTCCCACGGGAGGCGTGTTGGGCGCGAACGCCACCTACTTGACCAACTCGCTCTTCGAATCAGGGGTGCGACCGACGATCTCGAAGTCGGCCAACGGAAGCGAATGGTTGATGGCCTTCACTTACAGCGACGCACTCGCGCCCGCGAACATCTACGCCGCGCGGATCCAAACCAACGGCCCGATTCCCACGAGCGGTTTCGCCGTGACCGGGGGCAGCAGCTACTCGCGACAGCCGGTCGTGTCGAGCTTCCAGACGAACACGACGCGCGCGATGATCGCCTACAGGAACAGCGCGACGACGAGCGGCCAAGGTGACATCTGGGTCGCGTTGCTCGACGGCTCGAGCGTCCTCTCGAGGACGAACTTGACGGCGCTCGAGAACTCGGGATTCCAGAGCCGGGACCAGACCGATCCCGCCATCGACTGCGACGGCCAGCACTTCGTCGTCGCCTACTCGGAGTTCGACGCCAACTTCTCGACCTGGTCCATCCTCGTGACGGACATCGCGACGGCGGCCAACGATCTCGACCTCGTGCAAACCCGCGTGCCCGACCTGCATCTCGGCCTGAGCGAACTCCGCACGCAGGTCGTCGCGCAGCGCAACACCTCGGGCGCCCTCAGCCAGCGCTTCGGCATCGGGTACCACGTCCGCCAGAGCGACCAGAACTACGATATCTTCTCCAAGACCTTCGATGCGTTCGAGGGCGGTTCGATCGAGAGCTTCTGCACGAGCGCGACGATCGCGTGTCCGTGCGGGAACGGCGGAATCAGCACCAACGGCTGCGCCAACTCTCAAGTTCCGTTCGGCGGCTTCATGAACGTCCATGCGGGACTCTCCTCGACTGTGAACGATTCGCTCGTGCTCAACGCGAGCGGGCTTCCCGCCGGCACGACCTGCCTGTTGTTCCAAGGCACCGCAGCGGGTCTGCCTCAGTTCTTCGGCGACGGAGCGCTGTGCACGTCGGGGACGATCACGCGCATCGTGGTCAGGTCGGTGGCCACCACGTTCCTCCGTTATCCGCAGGTCGGCGATCCGAGTTTGTCGATCACGGGCGGCGTGCCGATCGGCGGCGGTCTGCGCACGTACCAGACGTGGTATCGCGACACGGCGGGCTTCTGCACGAGCGCGACGTCCAACGTCACGAGCGGGCTGCTCGTGAATTGGGCGCGCTGAAGTCTCGGATCCAGCGAGCGCCGCGCGTCGGAACGATCCGGCGCGCGGCGCTCGTTGCGTTCCTGTCGAAGCGTGGCGAGCGGAGTCGGCGTGCTCGAACGTCTTGCTCGGCCCTGGCGCGCTGTTCTCCGGCGCCGGGCGGGATGAGAACGTGAACCGTGTTTTCCTCGGAATCTCAGTTGCCGCGGAGGCCTGGCGGACAGGACTGGAGGCGGCGCTGGACCGTCGTCGCGGAGCGATGCGGTGGACCGGCGGGCGATACGAACCCCGAGGTCTTCCATGCACTCCACGCGCAACACGATCCTGCTCCTCACATCGGTCTGGCTCGCCGCACTCACGGTCGCTGCGAGCATTCCGGCCCGCGCTCAATCCGCTCAGGATGCGACCCCTGCGGCTCCGCGATTGGCGCGGATGAGCTTCGCGCGCGACCGCGTTCTCTACGACGAGTCGGACGACGCTCGCACCTGGGCCGTCGGCACGCGCTACAAGGCGAGCTTTGGATCGGAAGGCGCGGTGTTCATCCCGGCGTTCGGCTCGCAGGCACCGCGCAACTACCCGCACGCGCTGTCGCCCGATCGAGTGACGGTCGACGGCGAGGCGCTCGCGTTCGAATCTCGCACGTCAGCCGCGCGCGACGAGAATCGCGTCTCGTTCGAGCGCGGCGCGTTCGTCGAACGCTACGACTTGGCGCTCGAATCGCTCGAGCAGAGCTTCGTGTTCGAGAGTCTGCCGCGCGCCGGCGAACTCGTGATCCGCATCCCGATCGCGAGCGAACTCGCTGCGAGTGAAGGCGAACACGGCCTCGAGTTCGCGAACGACTTCGGCACGCTGACGTACAGCCGCGCGATCGCGATCGATGCTCTGGGACGGCGGTTCACCGCACCCACTCGACTCGTCGACGGATCGATCGAGATCGCGGTCAGCGCCGCGGATATCGCTGTCGCAACATTCCCACTCATCGTCGATCCCGTCGTCGGCACGCTGTACGCCAACCTGGCGCTCGACGACACGCGCAACACGGACTCGGCCTACGATGTCGCCCACGACCTGTGGTTGCTGACGTGGACCAACGCATTCTCGGCGACGGACACGGACGTCTTCGCACGCGGATGGCAGGTCGGCGGCGTCATCGACATCGTGCTCGACTCGACTCAGGATTCCTGGAACGTGCCGCGCTGCGCCTATCTCGCAGCCAGCAGTGGATTTCTGGTCGTGGCTTCGGTCACGTTCCCCGGCGCGCAACTCATCCGGGGAAAGCGGGTGCTCCTGTTCTCGGGAGTCCTCCTCCAAGGCGTCGCGTTCGACATCAGCGGCGGGGACATCGGCGCGAAGACGAATCCGGACGTCGGCGGCGATTCCGACCCCAACGGATCGACCAACTTCTGCGTCGTGTGGGAGCGCGCGGAAGGGACCCAACACGGCATGGCGTCGATCGCAACTCGCCTGGTCTCGTCGAACGCGATTCCCCAGGGATCGAACGCCACGTACCTGACGATCATCACAGCGGGTTCAGCGAACTCGCCGACGGTCTCGAAGTCTTCGAACGGTTCGAACTGGCTCGTGACGTTCATCTACGATGCCGGGATCAACCCTGACAACGTGTGGGCCGCGCGGGTCGGTGTGAGCGGCGGAGTGCTTTCCAGTGCGTTCCCCGTCACCTCGAGTTTCAACTTGTCGACGCAACCTGTCGCATCGAGTTTCTTGAACAACTCCTCACGCGCGATGATCGCTTACCGGAGGCGTGCGACGCAGACCGGGCAGGGCGACATCTGGGTCGCGCTGCTGGACGGATCGACGGTTCTCTCGAACACGAACCTGACCGCGCTCGAGAACTCGGGATTCCAAGCGCAAAATCAGATCGATCCAGGGATCGATTGCGACGGACAGCACTTCGTCGTCGCGTACTCGGAGTTCGATCCGACGTTCTCGCTGTACAACGTGCACGCAACGGACATCGCGCTGTCGGGAAACGCCCTCGTCCTCGTGCAGAAGCACGTCCCGGTGCGACTCCGTGGCTTGTCCGAGTTCCGCACCCAGGTCGCGGCGGCTCGGGACGTGGGCACGGCGAACTCGCGGGACTTCTGCATCTCGTGGGACTTCCGCGAGAACGACCAGGACTACGACCTCGACTTCGAACTTTTCGAAGCGCTCGCGGGCGGATCGAACTCGACCTACTGCTTCGGCAATGGGACGGGAGGTACTTGCCCGTGCGGGAGCACCAGCACTGCCACGGGCTGCGGGAACTCGAGCGGTCAGGGTGCGACGCTGCAGGTGAGCTTGCCGTTGAGTTGGAGCGGACCGTCGTCGTTGGACGGCAATGCGAGCCTGCTCGCGAATGGCGTACCGAACGGGACGATGTGCCTGTTCTTCCAAGGCACGACGCAGAGCGCGGGCACGCCGCTCGGCGACGGACTCCTGTGCGTGACGGGCGCGATCACGCGACTCGGGGTCAAGTCGGCACCGTCCGGTTCGGCCGTGTTGCCATCGGCGGGCGACGCGGGGCTGCACATCCTCTCCGGCGTCCCGATCGACGGCGGCGCGCGCACGTACCAAGTGTGGTACCGCGACTCGGTGAACTTCTGCACGAGCGCAACGTTCAACCTGACGAACGGATTACTCCTGAACTGGGCGCGTTGAGCGCGCCGACTCGCGAGTCGATTTGAAGCTCGAGGGTGACGCGCTCGTCGGCCGTTTCGATCTCGGACCGCAGGGCGCGGCGCCCGGCGGAGTGCGTTCGAAGAAATCGACCGGCGCCGCGCACTTCGATCGCTTGTGGCTCGACGTGGATCGCGACAGCCGTTCGCCCGGCCTGCTCTGAGTGGCGAGCGCCGCGCCACTCCTCTACTCTTCGCGGCCCGCACGTCGTTTCGCACTCGATTCCGCAGAGTTCCCCCATGTCCGAATCCCGCATCACGCTCCGCGCCAAAGATTACGCCCAGTGGTACCAAGACGTCGTTCGCGAGGGCGGCCTCGCCGAGCCGGCGGAAGTCGTCAAAGGGTGCATGGTCATCAAGCCGCACGGCTACGCGATCTGGGAGAAGATGCAGGCCGACCTCGATCGCCGCTTCAAGGCGACGGGCCACCAGAACGCGTACTTTCCGCTGCTGATTCCGCTCTCGTTCCTGGCGAAGGAAGCGCAGCACGTCGAAGGCTTCGCGCTGGAATGCGCTGTCGTCACGCACGCTGGTTTGCGCGCTGTCGATGGAAAGATGGAGATCAAGAACGAGCTGGAAGAGCCGTACGTCATCCGTCCGACGTCCGAAACGATCATCGGGCACTTCTTTGCGAAGTGGATCGATTCGTACCGCGACTTGCCGTTGCTCATCAATCAATGGGCGAACGTGATGCGTTGGGAAAAGCGCACGCGGTTGTTCCTGCGCACCGGCGAGTTCTTGTGGCAAGAGGGCCACACCGCGCACTCGAGTCACGACGAAGCGCTCGAAGAAGTGCAGCGCATGCTCGACGTCTATCGCGATTTCGCGCACGAATACATGGCGATGCCGGTGATCCAAGGCATCAAGACGACGAACGAGCGCTTCGCCGGCGCGGTCGAAACGCGCTGCATCGAAGCGATGATGCAAGACGGCAAGGCTCTGCAGGCGGGCACGAGTCACGACCTCGGCCAGAACTTCGGACGAGCGTTCAACGTCATGTTCCAGAGCGAAAAGGGCGAGCGCGAATTCGTGTGGCAAACGTCGTGGGGTGTGTCGACGCGACTCGTCGGAGCGCTCGTCATGACGCACTCGGACGACGACGGTTTGGTGCTGCCGCCGAAGCTCGCGCCCATTCACGTCGTGATCGTGCCCATCTATCGCAAGGACGACGAGAAGGCGCGCGTGAACGAAGCCGCGCAAAAGATCGCCAAGGAACTGCGCGAGGACGGCCTCACCGTGAAGGTCGACGATCGCGACGGCGTGAAGCCGGGCGCGAAATATTACGAGTGGGAACGCAAGGGCGTGCCGATCCGCATCGAGCTTGGGCCGCGCGATCTCGACGCCGGCACGGTGATGATCAAGCGTCGCATCGCACCGATCGGACCGGATGGAAAGGCCGTGAAGGAGACGTTGCCGATGGCCGAACTCGGCGTTTCGATCGGTCGCGTGCTCGACGAGTTCCAGACGTTCTTGTACGAACGCGCGCTGAAGTTGCGCGACGCGAACACGGTCACGATCGACTCGTGGAGCGACTTCGAAGCGACGTTCAAAGACGACGGTTCGAAGTTCGCGTGGGCGCATTGGGACGGCACGACCGAAACCGAGCTCGCGATCAAGGAAGCGACGAAGGCCACGATCCGCTGCATTCCGCTCGACGGTCATGGGCCGGCGAAATCACCCGGCAAGTGCGTGAAGACTGGCCAGCCGAGCTCGCAGCGCGTGCTGTTCTCGAAGAACTACTGAGCGCGCGCGAAGCGGGGCATCGGCGATCGTTTCGGATCCACGCAATCGTGGCCCGACTCTCGCACGACGATGACGAGCGCACTGGCAGACGAGTTACCGTGCGCGGACCCTCTCGGCAATGCCATTAGGCTCCTCGCCTTCCTGACGCGCCCCACCGCGGAGTCGGTTTGAGGGAGACTCTTCGAAAGGACCGGCCAGCCCGTGGCCTGTAGCGCGCCTGGGAGATGCGTTGCCCGAGG
>Ga0163144_10019851_pt1 | contig 13482 bp, 14 predicted proteins | sample OliLak19BULKMAT1_FD_123175 | JGI IMG/M metagenome (GOLD analysis project Ga0163144, IMG submission 123175) | Freshwater microbial mat bacterial communities from Lake Vanda, McMurdo Dry Valleys, Antarctica - Oligotrophic Lake LV.19.BULKMAT1 | ecosystem: Environmental > Aquatic > Freshwater >... | reverse complement strand
TGAGGTCTTTTATCATTCAAGCCACTTCCTACTTCTTTGACCTCTTTTACTATTTCATATCCTTTGGCAGAAGCATAATTTCTTAGTCTTTCTAATTGGCTTTCAAGATTGACTTTTCAACATCCAACTCTACTATGATTGCACCTGTGGCTAGTTGGTGTCCTTTGAGTAATCCTTTCTTCCAATGGTTGTAAGCAGTCCTGTAAGAAACGCCTATCTTTTTTGCATAATCAGATAATTTCATAACACAAATATAAGTATAAAATACTATTTATTACTATAATTTAATTGAAGTTATATAATACTGATACACATATTCAGAGGGAACATAACGAGGGTTATTATTCGTGAAAATTGCTGAAGCCATAATACTTTGATTCCAACGGTCTAAGATTCTGTAGAAGTAGGTAAACATCCTCTTTGCAAAGTCTTTATCTTGATAGCTTTGCACTTCTATATGGACGAGTATCCACTGTTCTTTTCCTGATTTCGTGAATACTTTGATGATTTTATCAGCATAGCGTTTTTGCTGGGCATTTTCTGGGAAAAGCTCGTCTAACTCTTTATCCAAAAACTGAAATCCTTTGCTAAAATCAGCTTCCTTGGCTGCCCATTCAGGAAAAAAATAGAGAAGAAAATCTTCACAGAGATTTTCTATGATACCTTTCCAAAATGTGTCTTTTGATATTTTGGTCATTTGTAATGCTTTATGCAAAAACAAAAATAAGGATAAGAAAAAAAGCCCATCCCGAAGAATGAGCTTTTTAGAAAAGTTATCAAAAAAAAATATTAATTCAATTTGAATACGATTGGGATAGACATCCTTACTTTTACTGGACGACCACGTTGCTTGCCTGGTTTCCATTTAGGAGCAGCTTGAAGTACACGGATAGCTTCTTCATCACAACCAGATCCTATGCCTTTCAGCACTTTGATATCAGTCAATGAACCATCTTTATCCACTACAAACTGCATAAATACACGACCTTCTACCCCCATACGACGAGCTTGTTTAGGATAATCCATTTCTTTACCCACATATTTGTAGAAAGCTGCCATACCACCTTCAGGCTCAGGTTGGTTTTCTACAACCATAAAGATTTCATCTTCTTTTTCTTCTACTTGTGGTGGTGGTGGTGGTGCATCTATCTTAATAGGCTTTACTACAGCCTTTTCTTCTTTGATTTCTACATCCAAATCCATTTCCACTTCCTGCTCAATTTCTTCTTCATCAGGCACTTCTATGATTTCAGGCTGCTGAAGTACTGGTGGCGGTGGTGGTGGCATTTCAGTAATAGGAATATCTAAGATTTCTGTTTCCTCTGCTTCTAATGCGCCAAGGCTAACCACTTCTAGGTCATCATAAAACTTCCATTCGAAAGCTGTGATGACTAGACCAAGACTTATTACTAAACCTGTAAAAAAGAAAGTCCAGGTTTTGCGGTACACATCCGCACTAGGTTTTTTCTTCTGTTCCATAAAACTTCTTTGTTTTGTTAAATTACTCTTTGTAAAGTTTATATCAACTTAACGTTAATTAATGATTAATAATTCTATTGATTTACAAATCTACCTATTTTTTTAGTTAATGAAAATTAATTCTCACTTTTATACAAATAAATTAGATAAAAAATTCCACAACCTATAAAACAACCTAGAAAGGCTGCCAATAAATCTGCTATTTCAAAATATTCTTTGGCTATAAAGAGATGTATCACTGCCAATACCAAAGCATATACAAGGCAAACTATTAAACTCGTCTTTAAGGCTGTAAATCTTATAGCAATATAGGTATGCTGCTTACTCAAACCCACACATAGTATAAAGCTAAGCAAGCAGAACTCCAAAAAATGAGCTAATTTATCAAAGTATAAAAAAGATACTAGATGATGACTTGGAATACCATCTGCACGAACAAGGTTTAATCCAAATATACACAAGGCCCACATAAAAGGATAAAAATTAAAACGATAGAACATTTGGATTTTCTCTTAACTCTTAAAATTATTGGACTCTGGCAAACTGTACCTTTTAAAATAGTATCTAATAAATAAAACTACTCAAATTTTTAACTAGGCGTTAACTAGGCATTGATAAAATCATTATAGCTTTCTGGACTTAATAAACCTTCTAACTCACTAGGGTCTTTTAGCTCTATTTTGACCATCCAGCCATCTCCATAAGGGTCTGAGTTTACGATTTCAGGTTCATTAGCAAGTTTTTCGTTTACTTCTAAGATTTTACCTGCTACAGGCAAATATAAGTCAGAAACTGTTTTTACGGCTTCTACTGTTCCGAAAACAGCATTTTGCTCAAGCTCCTCTCCTTCTGTTTCTATCTCTACATAGACAATATCACCTAATTCACCTTGTGCAAAATCGGTAACTCCTATATATGCAATGTTATCACCTTCTATACGAATCCATTCGTGTTCTTCGGTGTAGCGTAATTCTGTTGGTACGTTCATATCTTAATTTAATATTTTTTTTAATGAAAGGTCAAAAATCTTAATAATTTGGTAAAATCCAAGCGATTTACCTTAAAAACTTAATTTTAAAAAATTCTTCCTCCCTCACCGTTATCTGAATCACTGCTCCATAGTTAATATCAAGGCGGTGAGATTTGGTTATTGGAATGTGTAATAAGTGTGAAAGCAAGGACTGAATAATGCCATAGTGCGTTACTAAGCCCACTTCTTTATATTGTTTTTTCTGGATTTCATCCCAAAAGTCTATACTCCTGTTTTTTAAATCTGTATTAGATTCGCCATTGGGAGGAGCAATTGTTTCTATATTTTTAAGCCAATGATTTCGTAGTCTTGGGTCTAGTTCATCCCATTTTGTCATCTCCCAATCTCCAAAATTCATTTCTTTGATGCGTTCATCAAAAGTAAGGGGTTGCCCTTGCAGTGCCTCTGCTAGTTTGCGGCAGCGAGTTAAAGGACTGCTATAAAGAGGCATATCAGCGTGTTGTGGAACAAGCTCTCGAATCTCCTCAAACTCTTCCTTAAAACTAGGCATGACATCTAAGTCGGTTTGCCCATAGATAAAGCCTTTTTCTATTTTGGGAGTGGTGTGACGGATTAAATATATTTTGCGAAGTGAAGCTTCAGACATATTTTCTATATTCTTTTTGGTTTATATAGCAAATATACTAATCTGTCTGTGATTTCAAATATAAATAGCAAGATTCTCCGACCCAAGGCATACTAAAAAGGAAAATCATCTCCGTCCATATTAGTCTCCTGAGTGGCATCATTGTCTTCTTCATTGAACCATTCACTATCTTTACAAATACAGAAATCCATTCCCCAAGGACAAGATTCAGGTTCATAGGAGCAAAATTCAATATGTGTATCACCGTCAGGAAATAGCCTTATGGTGTCTTCTTGCATTTTTTTGCGTAATTCTCTATAGATGATGAGTTGTGAAAGAAAATTTTCAGGAAAATTTGCATAAATTCTGTTTACTGACCATAAATTTAAAATAGCTTCATTCACATCTTTTGCTTGTGATTCAGTCAGCTTATCCATGGAGGGGAAACTATCTGCTGATATTCCAAATGCCTCGGTCATCGGAATATCGGGAGCCATCTCCCAAGCTACTATATAATCTAAACCTGCTTCTATCGCTGGATGATCAGGAAAAAGTAGTGTGTAATCAGGTATTTCTAGCTCTTTTTCAGCTTTTTGGTTGATGTCTTCTATCAGTTGTTGAATGTATTTCTGCATATTTATTTATTTTATTTCATACGGCTTCTGCCCCATCATATTGCCTGCCGGTGAGTAGTTACAGACCCATATTTCTTGGTCTCCGCACCGCACCATTGCACAGCCTATCTTCTGGGTTTTAGACCAGACCATTTGGGTATAATGTCCTACTATTTTTCCATTAGATGTAAAGTTATTATAATTGCAAGTATTATAATTAAAATCATATTTTTCAGAACCCCAATCATCAGCTACTGTTGCGGGAGTATTTTTTATACCATCAGACCAGTAGATATTTTCTCCGTATTGTTGTTTCCATTTACCACTGTAGGGGCGGTGGTCTAAGTCGCAGTCACGTTTTTTAAGCTCACTAGCCCATGCTTGGGCATAAGCTGCTAATTCACTAGACCAGACCAAAGGAGGTGCACCTACTTTCGCACGGTATTCATTATGCCTTGCTGTTATTCCCTTCATATTTTCGGGTTCAGGGTCTGAGGAGATTTCTTGATTTGATTGAAGAAGAGTAGTGAAAATTGAAGGAGGATTTGGCTGAGAACCTATGGCAATCTGAGAAGTATTTTTGGTATGAATTTCTTTTAAAACAGGCTGATAAGCCCAAACAAAAGCCATACTTGTCAAGCACAATGCAAGGATAAAAAGTGTATTCTTTTTCATAAAAACAATGTATTTAGGGTAGATGTGTCTTTGTATTTTCCCAAATATAAAAGATTTTTATTGAAAAAGAATACGGTCTTTGTTAAAGGTATTTTTTATCTACAATAAATTTTTCTGGAAATCTGGCAGTAATACCTTGATAAAAAGCCATAATCTCTTTCATGTCTTCCTCAAAATCAGAGGGGTAGATAGTTTTCTTGATACCTGCTATTTTATGCTTATAATCTACATAGCCTAAGCAAATCGGCACGCCTGCCCCTTTAGCGGCATGGTAAAAGCCTGTTTTCCATTCATCTCTCTTAGAACGAGAGCCTTCGGGGGTAAATACTAGAATCAACTCTTCGTTTTTCTCAAATAAGCTAATCAGAGACTCTACCAAACTTGGGCGAGGATCATCTGGATTTTTTGGGCGGCGATCCACGGCAATTCCTCCTAAAGGCTTAGTAACAATGCTATACGGAAAGCGCATCCACTCACGCTTCACAGTTACTTTAATTCTTAGCTTAAAAATAAAAAACGCACACATCATATACAAATAATCCCAATTACTGGTATGAGGAGCTGCCACTACTACGCAGCGTTTGATTTCGGGAGGAAGCTGTTTATCTACAGTCCAACCCGATATTTTAAGAATTAATTTTGCAATTAGTTTTAACATTTCATTAAAGATTTTAGGTATCTGTTAAAGGTTTTTCCTATCCATTTTTCTCACCATTTTACTGAAAAACCTTCTTAAAGTGGCTTTTATGAAATGGGTTTGCCAATTTAGAGATTTATTGCTAATAATTTTAGACGCTTTAAAAATTAACAGAAGAATCTAAGGAAGACACAAGGTGTAAATTATGAGAAGAAGCCCCTAATTTATCCTGACTTAAATTACTTAGTTTCTCAGTAGCCTAATGACTAAATCTTTTGATTTTGAAAATCATTTTACCTATTTTAAATGTTAAGAAAAGGAGATGAAAGATTATGGAGAAATTTTTAAACGATGTTTACCACATTCACATGTTTACAATTATATCTCTATTATCTTATTTTCAATATCTTGCCAAGAACATAAATAAATAAATACAATGAAAAACGAAAACATCCTAAGCAAAGAAGAACTCAAAAGCAAACTAAGTGAAGAAGAATACTACGTAACCCAAGAAAAAGGAACTGAAAGAGCTTATACAGGAAAATACTATAAAAATAAGGATACAGGCGTTTATAATTGTATCTGTTGTGATAGCCCTCTATTTACCTCAGAAACCAAATATGAATCTGGTTCGGGCTGGCCTAGTTTTTATGAGCCTGTCTCTAAAGATGCCGTCAAAGAAATCTTAGACAAAACACACGGAATGATTAGAACAGAAGTGGTCTGTGGTACTTGTGAAGCACATTTAGGGCATGTGTTCAATGATGGGCCCAAACCCACAGGCATGCGTTATTGCCTTAATTCTGTATCTCTTAATTTTGAGAAGAAAAGTGGCAAATAGCAGTATCATGCTTTTTTCACGCTTACTTTGTCATTCTCAGCCTGCGAAGAATCTTTCGAGAGTTTTCTCACTTCGTTTCGGAATGATAAAGTGGGGGACTGCCTATAATACAAACAAAGCCCATAAATAAATTTATTTATGGGCTTTGTTTTCTACCAAGTCATTGGTCTCCCCAATGACGAGCCGAAAAGTAAGACACAACGACGACATGAGATTCTCAGGGACTTGAAGGTCTAAGATAACAACAAAACAACCACACTACTCTCCAAAAATCTCCGCCAATGCAGCATAAGTGCCCCTTACTACCTCCGTCATTCGCTCAAAATCAAGGGTTTCAATCGTGTCTGTGATGGCATGGTAATTAGGGTTTCTCAAAAAAGAAGTATCCGTAACCATCAGTGCAGAGTAGCCATTCATCCAATAATTATAATGGTCTGAGCGAGTGATATCACTTACCAACTCTATGGGAGCACAGATAGACTGTACATCTATGTTGGCACTCTCAAGCATTTGTTTTTTGAAATCTCCCACAATTTGGGTTTCTTCTGTTCGCCCTACCAAGCAAATATAATTGGCAGTATGAGGATACATACTTGCCAACTCAGGTAGAGGGAATTTTTGAGAGTGAGGTTCATCTGAGAAAAAGCCAATCATTTCTAGGCAAATCATCAGTTCTACATCTATTTCTTGCTCTTTAAGTGAATGAGCATGCACTGCACTTCCCATCCATTCTGTGTAAAAAAAAGGTGCTTCTTCTAGGCTAAAAGCTACTAAATCTACTCTGTGCTTCAGCTTGGGTTTGAGTATCTGTAAAAGTCTTGCAATTTCTAAAAGCCCTGCGACGGCACTGGCATTATCATCTGCCCCAGGCTGCTCTCCATCCACATCATAATGAGCACCTATGACTATTCGTTTACCTTCTTGATTACCATATTGAGCGATTATATTTTGATATTGATTGTCTTTGGCTTGGTAAGTCTGTGCTTCGGGAGCATAACCATATTCTTTCAATTGATTTTCAATATAATAGGCAGCTTGATTAAGAGCTTCTAGGTTTTGGTAGTTTCGGTAAGGGCGAATCTCTGTCAGGTATTGCACGTGTTGATAGAGATTGGCTTGAGAAACAGGGATATCAGAATTCATAAGCAATATTTTAAGTGATTAAGATACATTATATGTCTAAAAAACTATTTAAAAACAAGTATTAACATGCGATTAACATAGCTAAAAAAAATGAACTTCTACTTTTTAGGTGAAAAAGTCGTATATTTAGAAAAACGATTGCAAATACTGAATATATCCTTATATATCATTCATATCAAATTTGTTTTTAAGTGGTTTTTAGATTCGGAAAGATAGGAGTTTTTTGATTCCTATCTTTTTTTATGCATTTCGAAAGACAATTTGCCTTTAAGATAGTTATTAGTTTTTGGCAATACAAAACCTAAGACTGAATATAATGCAGCTTGAAGACGATTTTAAACAATTCATTGAATTTGGAAATATATTTGACCGCCCTACCCGCACTTATCTGGTGCAGTATCTCCACCAAAAATTTAAACCAACCTCTTCTAAAATTGAATCTCTCCTACAAACTTCTTCTGAATTTGAATACTTGAAAGATGCACTTGACAAGATATTTGACAATCAGCAGCTAGTAGAAGCCTCTCGCCAAAATGAAAATCTCAGACAAGAAATCATGAAAGATGCTTTTAAATGGATGCGTCAGGCACTCCAAAAGGCAAAAAGTGACAGTCCTTATGAAGAAGAACAAAAAGAACTAGAGCGATGGCATACCCGACCAACTTTTATGTGGGTAAAGCATTGGTATAAATTAACCAATTATCTAAGAGATATTTATATCCCTGAAGAGATAGATACACGCTTTTATGAGCAAAAATTTGAGCAACTTACCAAAGACATAGATGCTTATACCCTAGAAAGAGACCCTAAAAGTGTAGATAAATACAAAGTTGAACTCAAAAGGCTAGATATTCTGATAGAAGATTTGCTCAATAGATGGCAATCTCTCTTGACTGCCAAAAGGCTGGCTCATGAACTTGATAATATAGACAAACAACGTGAGCAGTTTTGTGAATTACTGTATGCAAAGGTAGAAGAATTTTTAAAGCTGTTAGAGATTATCACGCCTTTTCAAGCAGAGGTAGGTCGTTACTGGGATATGTCTCGTGGACTTTGGCAAAAAGCAAGTTTTAATATCTTACAAAAATATTCTGAACTACTCCAAAAAGAAGAATCTATTCAAGAATTGGCTGATTTGCTGGGGCGAATGCGTGAGGCTGAGACTGAGCTAGAAGAAGAGACTTTTGCACAGGTAATCACAAAAAAAACTTGGATAGATGACCCTCAGCTAAAATCTGAGATTGGAGGAATCCATGAAAGCAATCATCTCCCAAAGGTTTTACCCTCCGAAGTAAGCTTTTTGGGCTATCCTGAGACTGAATCTGTATTTTATAAAAAGCTTGCAGATCACAGCTTGCTTACCTTCCAAGAACAAGGGCGTAGCCTAGTGGTGAGTAATAAGGTAAATTATTATACCCAACAAAAAGAAAGACGCAAAGAAAAAGGTCCTTTTATTATCTGTATAGATACAAGTGGCTCAATGGAAGGTCTTCCCGAGCAAATCGCCAAGGTTTTGTGTTTTGCCATTCTTAAAATGGCTTCTAGGGAACAAAGAAAATGCTTTTTAATTTCTTTTTCAGTCGGGATTAAGACCATTAACCTACTAGACCTTGCCAACTCTATGGATGAAATCGTCAAGTTTCTATCTATGTCTTTCCATGGTGGCACAGATGTAACGCCTGCCATGATGGCTACCTTGAGCATGCTAGAAACCAATGATTATAAAGATGCAGATGTACTCATGGTTTCTGATTTTGTGATGTTTGAAATTAGAGAAGAAGTTACCAAAAAAATGAGAAGACAGCAGGAGAAGGACACTAAATTTCACAGCCTCACCATCTCTAAGCAACCTAATCCTGAGATTATTCACAAGTTTGACAATAATTGGATTTATAATCCCGAAGATAGAGGAATTGTAAAACAATTGGCAAAAGACTTACAAGAATTTGCTATTTAGATATTAGATTTGTTATAAACTAACTACCAACACTTTAACTTTTTTATAGACATATAGGAAACATGGAAAATTGCTTACGAAAAACTCTTATATTAGGTAACAAAGCTTGCTATTCTAAGATTCTCGAGTGGAAGATTTACATAAGTAACTGAAAATCAAGAAGTAACAATTACATTGTTTCTTACCTAGAATAAACTGAAAACATCTCAACATAAACTCACATTTAATATTTTATGTAATTGTATCTTTAGCATCTTTTTTGATATGTTTATGAAATATTTATTGTCAGTCCAAAATCTGATAAGAGCCTAAAACCAACGCTCATTCATTTAGAAAACAGCCTGTTAAAGCCTTGTTAAAGCAAAATCTAACTTCTACTGAATTGGAATATTCACGATAATTTAAAGTTTGTATTTTAATACCTTATTATTCATTTTAAATAAAATAAAAAAACTATGCGTATCTACCTTTTCAATATTATTGGATTATTAATAATAGTTAGTCTTTTTTCGGCACAGGCTATAGCTCAAGGCAAGTTGGTATTTGAGAAGAACAAACACGACTTTGGGCAGATTCAGGAAGAAGATGGGCCAGCAGAAGTTACTTTTGAATTTACGAATACAGGCAGTACTCCTGTAACTATCTCAAACGTAAAAGCTTCCTGTGGCTGTACCACTCCTACCTGGACTAAGGAAGCAGTAAGCCCAGGTAAAACAGGTATTATCACGGCTTCATATAACCCTAGCAACCGACCTGGCCCATTTAATAAATCTATTACTGTTACAAGTGATGCATCTAACTCTACTGCAGTGCTTATTATAAACGGAGATGTAATCCCAAGAGAAAGAGGCCCTCAAGATTGGTTTCCAATAGAAAGTGGTGCTTTGCGTATGCGTGCAAGAAATGTATATTTTAACCAAGTTTATAATGATGATACTAATAGCACCGTTGATTTTTTGCTTTATAACCAATCTGAAAAACCTATCAATCTCAAACTAGCCGAAACAATGGCTACTTTTCCTCCACACATTAGCATGGTAGCTTCTCAAACTCAAATAAACCCAAAAGATTCACTCATCCTTCAATTTAAGTATGATGCCGTTAAAAAGAATGACTGGGGTTATATGTCTGACCGATTTATTTTGATGACAAATGATACCTTAGAGCCTAACAAACAAATGTATATCAGTGCCAATATTGTAGAAAACTTTGGAAACTTGACAAGCGAATCCAAAATACCTATGATTAGCTTTGATAAAACTTACCATGATTTTGGAAAAATAAATCAAGGCACTACTTCTAGTATAGATTTCAAGATGACCAATAATGGCAATGCTCCTTTGATTATTCGCAAAACAAGTGCGTCTTGTGGCTGCACAGCATCAGAGCCTAAAAAAACTGAACTAGCACCAGGTGAATCTACTACGATTACGGTAAGATTTAATAGTAGTGGCAAAACAGGAAAACAAGATCAAAATGTAACTATCATTACTAATGACCCTGCCCAGACTTCTGTTAGGTTGAATATCGCAGCAGAGATTAATCCATAATCATCTCTCTACCCAAAAATTAAAATTCTCTAAACTCACTAAATTTAGAGGATTTTTTATTTTTAAAGCTGAAAACCCATTAATAAAATATCATCTCTTTGCATACTCTCTTGCTGATGCTTGCTAAGTAAGTCAAGTAACTCTTCTTTTTGTGTAGCCAAGCTTTCATTTTGTATCTCAGAAATGGCATTCAGTAGTGATTTCTCCCCTATTTTTTTGCGTATAGGGTTGTTTTGGTCTTCATAGCCATCTGTACAGAGATAAATACTACTTTCAGGTTTTAAAGAAAAATTGTGCACATCAAAAGAAGTATTTTTATTTTGAATCCCTCCCAGAGAGCGGCGACTTCCTTTAATAACTTTTACCTCATGTGAGCCTTTTTCTATAAAATACAATGGTCTTTTAGCTCCTGCAAAGGATAGCTCATACCCATCATTTGTCTTTTCCCAACAGACTACCGCCATATCCATCCCATTAGTGTTTTGGGTTTCTTCTTGTTTGAGGGCAAAAAATATTTCTTCGTGCATGCTTTCAAGAATCTTATCAGGATTATACTCTTGCTTTAGAGTAACTATCTTGTCTAAAATACTACTCCCTATCATGCTCATCAATGCACCTGGTACGCCATGTCCAGTGCAATCTGCAACTACTAAAATATTTTTATTCCCTGTTTTTCCTAACCAATAAAAATCACCTGAGACTACATCCCTTGGTTTAAATATCATAAAATAATTTCCTAAAATCTCTTGCATTCTCTGTGGATAAGGAAGCATAGCAGATTGGATAGAAAGTGCAGCTCGAATACTATTGCCAATTAACCTATCTTTTTGCTCTAAAATTGTGTTTTTTTCTTGTATTTTTTCTTGGTTTTCTTTTAGCTGTGTGAGAGATCTTTTTAATATATTCTCATTTCCTTTTAATTTTTCGTTAAATAGCTCAAGTTCTTTATTCTTGATTTCAATATGATCTCTTTGTGAAGAAATTTCCTCTTGATTTTGTAGAAGTTCTTCGTTTTGAGTCATCACTTCCTCAGTTCGCTCTTGTACTTTAAATTCAAGCTCTTGATTATATGCCTCTAACTCTTTGACTAGCTCTCTATTTTTAGAGAATATTTCTTTTACTACCTCAAACCAAGGTTGCCAAGTTTTGGGTAATTTTTCTTCTAGAGAAGGTTGATTATTGTATTCATTTTTTAGCCTTCTCACTAATGCAGTAGCAGGCTGGATAAATCGGCTACGAGTATAGTAGGTAGATACTATCATAATCCCTCCAATACTAAAAATCACAAAAATCAAACTCAATCCAATATTTTTTAAAATCAAGAAATAAATATCCCAAGCTTTGACTGCATACACAAGTTTCCATGGAGTTCCACTTACTTGTTTGATCATTAATAGATGATTTTCTGCATAAATCAGTTTACTTTCTGGTAGGCTGTCCCACTTTTTAGTGTACTCCTGTAAGTTAGAGGGTAAAGCTGCACTTAGTGTAGGAATATCTTTTTTATCTGAGGTTTTCAAAGTAGGATGTGCCATAAGTTGCTGATATTCATTGACCAAGAATATTTCCCCTTGCTCTCTTTGTGATTGGCGTATAATCGTGTTGAGTGAGTCCAGTGTAAGGTCAATCCCTGCAATGCCCACATGCTTATTACTCTCATACAATGGAATAACTGCCGAAACCATAAGACCATTGCCAGCTTCATCTACATATACCTCTGTCCAAATAATCTCTCTTTGGGGATTTTTAGAAGGATACACCTCTGCATACGTTTTATGAAAAGTTTCAAAAAACGCAGAGTTTACGTGAAAATCTTTGGAAGGAATAAAAGGGAAAAGATTTACGAAATTATTATCAAAACTTGTATAAGCCAACACTGAATTAGGAGAGTTTTCGAGACTAGTTTTCAACAAAGAACCAACTCTACAGCTTACTTTTAAATGGTGAAATTGGGTAGATGATAATTTTTTATAATCTCCTATTCCTGTGATATTACCTAGATTTTCTTGCCAAAGCGTAGGCAAACTATCCAAAAAATAGAAATTATCTTTATCATTATGGCTTAAGTATTTTGTTTGAGGTGTATCTCCTAATAAATCAGGATTCTCTAGATATAATTCTGCCTCTGTTCTTATAGTATATAAGCCTGCCTTTGCTACCTGAATAATAGTCTCAAGCTGAGCAGTATTTTCTTTGAGCTGATCTTCCATATTATTCACTTCATATTCAAAGCCACTCTGAAACTGCCAAATAGCCAATAAACCCGCAATAATTAAAATAACAGCAAAAGAGATAAAGATTATTCTGTAATATCCCTTAAACACATTGGCTTCTTCCATATTTAAAATAAAATTTATCTATATTATATTTTTATTGGTTTTAAAACTTGAATATACGTTTACAAATATCTACAAGAATGTTATTAACTCTTCTAAAAAGATGCCAAGAAAGATACTTTTCAAGTATTTGAAACCAAAAGAAATTAAACTAACGATACTTTGCAATATAAACGCTCATTATTTATGCCCAAATATTGTATTTAATGAGTCTTTGATAGTTTATCATATAAGAAAATTTCCTCAGTACTCAGACTAAGAAAGGCTTCTTTGATGTGATTTAATAATGAGGTTTCTCTAATCTACTGAATCCATATTTTCTTGATTTCGGTTTTATCATTATTTTGTATGTGTAGAAAATATACACCTACTACACCACTGAATTTCGAAAGAAAACTTAGTACAAACAATGAAAGACTAATCTGCTGTTGTGGAGTTTTATTTTTTATTCTGACTGTCTTAGTAATAGTTTAAAAATAAAATGGACATTTATTTTGACCAAAACACTCATTATCAATAATTTAATAACCCAATAATTAATAACTTATAACTAATCTCTTACTTTTGTGAGAAAACCAAGCTATTTTTTACCAAAAATTTACTCAAAAGAAATAAATTTTATAAATAATATGAG